>Ga0315275_10001001_pt1 | contig 24295 bp, 24 predicted proteins | sample YL17G03_0_MG_FD_205557 | JGI IMG/M metagenome (GOLD analysis project Ga0315275, IMG submission 205557) | Sediment microbial communities from Yellowstone Lake, YNP, Wyoming, USA - YL17G03_0 | ecosystem: Environmental > Aquatic > Freshwater > Lake > Sediment | place: USA: Wyoming | collected...
CGGCCCGTAGTACACGTTGTCGATCCAGAACAGGTGGCCGACCTTGACCACGCCGCCCAGACGCCGCCGCAGGGCGTCGAGCCCGCGGGAGCCGGCCAGGAACAGGTACACCGGAATCGACAGTACGGCCAGGACGAGCAGCAGCAGGCCCATTCGGATCACCAGGCCGGCGACCAGTACCGTTCCCGATTCGAGTGCGCTCATGAGGGTATCCATGGTGTCCTCGTCTTTCTGTCTACTGACCGCGATGGCACATCGTGCAGTCGTCGAATCCGAACGATTTCTTGCCGTTGTGGCAGGCCCCGCACGCCTGCCCTTTGTTCATCCCGTCGTGGGTGATGGCCTTGCCGTCCACCGTTGCCCCGGCCTTCAGAATTCTGAATATCTTCGGGTGGCACGACGTGCAGCTCGGCGCATTCTCGTCCACGTGCGACTCGTGATTGAAGGTCACCGGGCCCGGGCTGTCTCCCGTCTGGGGAAACGCGAAGGGCTTCGGCAGCCTGGGCATCTTGCCCTGGGCGAAGGCCGTGCCGACCAGCGCGAGGCTGAGCGCGAGGGCCACGGCGAGCGCAGCGCGGCCACGGACGCTATGCATGACGCTCCTCCTTGCCGGTCAACAACAGCGCGCCGGCCAGTTCGTCCCAGTGCTCGGGGTCGATGGCCCGGGCCATCCCGTGCATCGGGGCGCCGCCGTCCTGGGCCAGCGAGCCGAGGCTGGGCACGAGCTGCCCGCGCAAACCGACCAGCACGTCGTCCATCCAGCGGCGGGCCGCGCCGCCCGACAGCAGATTGATCTGGTTGGCGCGCAGCCGGTTCGGGCGGACCTTCAGCAGCCAGCCGTGCCCGTAGGGGTCGGATTCCGCTTCGGTCGCGTTCGCGGCCACTGCGCCGTTGATCTCGACGACCGTGCCGTCGACCGGCGACAGCATGTCCACGGTCTTCCCGTCGTCGGCCACCAGGCGCCACGCCATTTCGCCCTGACCCACGCTGCTGCCGACGGCCGGCAGCGAGATGCGGGTGAGCGGGCCGACCAGCTTGGCGGCGAAGTCGCTCAAGCCGACCGTCACGTTGCCGTCGGCCTCGTGCTTCAGCCAGGCGTGGCCACGGTGGAAGAGGCGGTCTACGGGCAGGCCGAACCAGTCGGTGGCCGGAGCCGGGACGCGCACCTTCGCCGTGGCGGGCGCCGTCGCGACCGCCGAGCTCTGGACGTAGTTCCAGAACGGGATGAACAGCAGCAGGAAAAAGACCGCGATACCGTATTCGATCATCTTGGCCGAATACAGCGTCAGGATGTCGTGTGGAATCATGCCTGGCTCCTTGTCTCTCTCAACGGGTCACGACTCGGGGTATTCGGGCAGTTCCTTGAGTACCGGCATCCGGTTGACGATCCAACGGAACATCGAGACGCCCATCGTCACGAGCGTGATCGACACCATCACTTCCATCCAACTCGGCACGTAGCGATCGGGCACGTTCCAGTTGAGCGCGATGACCGAGACGTTTAGCCTGTTGACGACGATGCCGAGCACCGTCCAAGCCGCGGTCCAGCGCACGAGCATGACCTTGGAATGGCGTGCGCCGAAAGCGAACAGCAACGACGGCACCAGGATGAACCCCAGCATCTCGACGAGGAACCAGCAACCGTACCCCGTGGTGAGCAATGCCCAGCGCCCGCTGTCGGCGACGCCCTGAAGTTTGATGAAGAAATAGCAGAACAGCACCACCGATGCCCCGCGGGCGAGACCGAGCGCGATCCGGTCCGTATTCACCGTGTGATCCGCCCGGCTCTGAAAGATCCGGTGGGACAGCGCGCTCTCGACGATGACCATGCTCAGGCCGGCCGCGATACTGGAGATGAAGAAGTACGCCGGAATGAAAGGCGAGTACCAGAGCGGATGGAGCTTGGTTGGCGCCATCAGGAAGAGACCCCCGAGCGACGACTGGTGCAAGGTCGACAGCATGACGCCGAACACGGTCAGGCCGATCGTCATGCGAAGTGCCCACGTCCGGGCGCGCGGCCACCCAAGCCACTCGAACACGGGCGGCAGGAACTCCATCCCGAGGACGCTCAGGTAGAGCACGACGCACCAGGCGATCTCGAACATCACGGACGGTCCGCCGAACGAGAGCAGGATCGGCACGGGGAGGTTCCAGGGACGCCCGAGATCGACGCAGAGCCCGAGCACGGCGAACACGTATCCCAGAAACCCGGTGAGCACGGCCGGCCGGACGATCGGGTGATAGTCCTTCAGCCCGAAGATGTAGACCGAGGTGGCAATCGTATATCCGCCGGCGGCCAGGGCGACGCCGCTCAGCATGTCGAAGCCGATCCAGATCCCCCAGGGGTTGGTCTGCGACAGGTTGGTGGTTGCGCCCAGGCCGGCGACGAACCGGTAGACGATCAGCGGGATGCCGACCGCCATGATTAGGCCGGCGATAAAGTCGCCGGGCGTGGCCAGGCTTTTCAGGTACTCCCGGCTGTTCATCCCGAGGAAGAACTTCTCGTTCATCCAGCTGCGCGAATCGAGCGCGCGTGCGGTCGGGCTATTCATGGTGGGCCTCCAGCCGATGCGCGTCGGAGGCGGCAACCTCGTCGCGGCGCTTGGAGAAGGTGTAGAGGCCCATGAGCAGGGGAGGCCAGAGCGTGAGGACGAAGGGTACGGCGGCCAGCGAGGCCTGGGTCAGCGACGAATAGGCATAGGTGCCGACGTCGGCCGGCAGGCCCAGATTCTCGAACGGGATGTCCGTGATGTACATCCAGCTGGTGCCGCCCACCTCGTGCTCGCCGTAGATGTGGCGGACGTAGGTGCTGCCCGAGGCGTAGATCCGTTCGTGCGCGATGTCGATCAGTTCATCACGGAGCCCGAACTGGAGCGCACCGCTCGGGCAGACCGACGTGCAGGCGGGCGACTCGCCCTTCGCCTGCCGGTCCGCGCAGAACGTGCATTTCTTCACGTAGGGTAACGGGGACTCGTACTCGTACTTGGGGATGCTGAACGGGCAGGCGACCATGCAGTAGCGGCAGCCAAGGCACCGTGCCTTGTAGTAGACCACCGGGCCGGTCGGGGTCTTGTCGAGCGCGCGGGCCAGGCAGGCCGAGGCGCACGCCGGCTCGAGACAATGCATGCACTGACGCTTCATGAAGCGTTCCCGCGTTGAGGCGCCGAACACTTTCGACGAGTTCACGATCGTGTAGGTCCGCGTGTCCATCCTCCGGCGCCTGGCGAACGCCGCCGGGCCGTCGGTCTCCTCGCGACCCGGCAGGCCGTTGGTTTCGGCGCACGCCGCCTCGCAGGCCCGGCAGCCGATGCACTTGGTCGCATCAACGAGCACGCCGCGCCGCTTCGCATTCAGAGAGACTTCCTCCTCCGCCGTCATGGCACGAGCCGAGGCCGACGGGCCGATGGCGACTGTGCCAGCCGCCCCGGCCGCTTTCAGGAACTTCCGTCTACTAGGGTCCATGATTCGTCACTCCCCGGGGAGCGTGCAATGTTGGGCTAGGTGCGGGTGCGAGCCGCGACCAGGAATGAGCCTCCCACGAGCAACAGCCCGAGGAGGGCGAGCGCGAGGATGAGTATCATCGGAATACCTCCCGTCGAGGCGACATCTCGGTCAGGGCCGGGGCTGCCCCTGGGGGCTGGCTGTGCGCCCTGATCCGCGTCAAGACGTCCTTGAACAGCGGGCAGGCTTCGTAGTCGCGCCCCAGGCAGGGGTCAGCCGACGCGATGCGATCGAGCGGCACGAGCTTCTTGATCGGGTACGCCTGGCAGTACAGCATCACGACTTCCCTGAGGTACGGGCAGGACATTTCAGTGCCCCTTTCCACCGATCACTTAGCAAGACTTGCGCCAGGACAAGTCCAAGCCGTACCGATGTCAGCTATCTGCACCAAACACGTGGGTTATGGCTCGCGTTGATCTCGATGTCAGGGAGGTCGTCAGGAATGCACCTGTAGAGATGTTCAACGTGAAAATCGGGCGCCTGGATGCCGCAGCGTATTTTCTTAGGAAATTCGTCGATACACGCCCTGTTGCAGATGTCTACGCAAGTGTTGGTGAATTCATCGGCTTGAGCGAGCTTCGCCGATTCGGTGTGCCTTGCGTCCCGGTGCACGTCCCGGTGCAGGCGACATTGACGATTCCAATCCATGCGACCGATAAGGATCGGGACGCAGAGATCCGGATGCCACCTCCAATGCCCGACCCTCGCTCCGCCCGACCCGACGATTCACAGACCTTCACCTGCCCGAAGTGCGCGTCCCGCGTGGCGGCCGGCACCATCACCTGCCCGCACTGCGGCATCGATCTCGCGCTGGCGGCCGCGCTCATCGAGCGGATGGCGCTGAACACGAAGGCGTCCGATCCGGCACGCCCTTTCGTTGGCGATGTCATGCTGTCGCGGTTCGGCGAATTCCTGATGAAGACGGGCTACATCACTCAGGCCCAGCTCGAGGACGCCCTGCGGCGGCAGAAGCAGATGTCGGCGGCCCAGAATCGCGAGACCCTGGGGCAGGTGCTGCTGGACCTGAAGGTGATGACGCGCGAGCAGCTGGAGCTGGCGAGCGTCGAACAGGTGCAGGAACTGCAGAACGCCCTGCGCCAGGTCAACAGCGACCTCGAGCAGCGCATCGCCGACCGCACCCGCGAACTGGAAGAGGCGTATCGCCGCCTGACCGAGCTGGATCGCCTGAAGAGCAACTTCGTCTCGAACATCTCCCACGAGCTGCGGACCCCGCTCACCAAGATCAAGGGATTCCAGTCGCTGCTGGCGGCGGGTGACCTCGGCCCCCTCAGCCCGGACCAGCGCGAGGCCGTGGAGGTCATGGGCCGCGGCGTTGCTGAGCTGGATCGCCTCGTCGGCGACTTGATCCAGTTCGCATCAGGCGCCCGGGGCGAGATGGTGCTGCGTCCCAGCGTTGTGCTGGTTGACGAGTGGCTGAGCGTGGCGATGGCCGTGGCCGGGGAAAAGGCCCGTGCGCGGGGCATCCGCCTCGAATACGAGACCGCGGTCGGCCCGGGCGTTGCCGTAAAGGGCGACGCCGAGAAGCTCCGGTGGGTCGTCAGCCAGCTGCTCGACAACGCCATCAAGTTCACGCCGGGCGGTGGGCGTGTCGCGGCGGGCGCAGACCTGCTGGGAGATCGCGTGCGGATCTGGGTCGAAGACACCGGCCCGGGCATCTCGCCGGACCGCCTCGCCGAGCTCTTCCAGCCGTTCCATCAGCTCGACGGATCCGCGACTCGCCGGCAGGGCGGCACCGGGCTGGGGCTCAGGCTGGTCAAGATGATCCTCGAAGCCCACGGCACCGCCGCCAGCGTGGACACACCGGTCGGCCGCGGAAGCCGCTTTACATTCGAACTTCCGGTGGCGCGGGGCTGACCCCGCCGCCGCGGCCCGCGCGCGCCACCTCAGCCGCCTACGCGCCGAAGGTCCCGTCCTCGTCGCCCCGTCGCAAGCCGTACTTCTTGATCTTGTTGTAGAGCGTGACCCGGTCGATGGCGAGCGTCCGGGCGGCCTGCGTGACGTTGCCGCCCGAGGCGTGCAGCACCGCGGTGATGTGACGCCGTTCGACTTCTTCGAGCGTCAGGCTCGTGTCGAACGAATCAGCGCGCGCGGGCGAGATCGTGAGCCCGAGGTCGTCGGGTTGCACCAGCGCGCCCTTGGCCACCACCAGTCCGCGCTCCAGGGCATTACGGAGTTCGCGCACGTTGCCGGGCCAGTCGTAGCGCATCAGCACCGCCAGTGCCTCGGCGCTCACCCCCTCGATCTTCCGGTTGGTCTCGATGTTCAGATGATCGAGGAAGTGATCGACCAGCAGCGGGATGTCCTCGCGCCGATCGCGCAGGGGCGGCAGGGTGATGGGGATGACGTTGAGGCGGTAGAACAGATCCTCGCGGAAGTCGCCGTCCTCGACGGCCTTGCGCAGATCGCGGTTGGTCGCGGCGATGATCCGGACGTCGACCTCGACCGCCTCCGACCCGCCCACGCGGAAGAAGCGCCGGTCTTCCAGCACGCGGAGCAGGTCCAGCTGCAGCTTCGCCGTGATGTCGCCGATCTCGTCGAGGAACAGCGTGCCGCCGTGCGCCGTCTCGAACTTGCCTTTGCGGCGGGCAACCGCGCCGGTGAACGCCCCGCGCTCGTGCCCGAACAACTCCGACTCGAGGAGCGACTCGGTGAGCGCGGCGCACGACACCGCGACGAAGCCCGCCTGCTGCCGCGGGCTCTCCGCATGCACGGCGCGGGCGAGCAACTCCTTGCCGGTACCGCTTTCGCCGAGGATCAGGATCGTCGACTGGCTGCGTGCCGCGCTCTTGGCGAGATCGAACAGCCGGTACATCCCCGGGTTCTTGCTGACCATGTCGCGAAAGTGATAATCGCGCTTGAGCACCTTGCGCAGGAGGACGTTCTCGCGCACCAGCTCCTGCTGGGCGACGATCTTCACCATCATCAGGCTCAGCTCTTCGGGGTCGAAGGGCTTCACCAGGTAGTCGTAGGCCCCGTGCTTCATGGCCTCCACGGCCGTTTCGACCGTCGCGTACGCCGTCATGATCACCACGGCCAGGTCCGGCTGCATCTGCTTGGCGATCTCGAGCACCTGCAGCCCGTCCATGCCGGGCATCTTCAGGTCGACCAGCAGGATGGACCAGCGCTCGCGCTTGAGCCTGTCCAGCGCGGTCGGGCCGTCTTCGGCGGTGTCCAGCGTGTACCCGTCCTTGGCCAGCCAGCCCGACAGCGATTCGCGGACGATTTCCTCGTCATCAACGACGAGGATGTGTGTGCGTTCCTTGCTCATGATGTCCGTCCTTGTCGCGAAGCGCGATGTACCGCGCGTCGCAGAGTTGGCAGAGCGCGATGTGTTTGGCGTCGACCTCGAGGAGGTTCACCGATCGGGTCATGACGCAGCCAGGGGTGTCGCAGTGAATCAGCCCGAACGTGTGCCCCAGTTCGTGCACGCACTCCTTGACGACCCGGTCGCCGAAGACCGCGGCAGCCCGGGGGCCTCCGGGCTCGCCCGACAGGCGCGCCGTCGAGACGACGGCGGCCGAGCCGCCGAGCTGGGCCTCGCCGTAGACGAAGGTGAGGACCGGGATGAACAGGTCGGCGTCGGTGACGGCGAGCATGCGCCCGCCCGGGTGCGGGCGCCCGACCAGCCACTTCAGAATCGCCGTTGACGAGTGCTGGCCCCGCCGCGGGTCGAACGCGTGAACCGGCCGGTCGGAGTGACGGTACGGCCTGGCGTGGACGCGAAACACCTTCTCGATCCAGCTCCGCGCCGTGTCGAGCAGGCGGTCGTCGGCCGCGTCGGCGCCGACCCACCAGACATGGACCTCGATGGCCATCGTCACCCGCCGCCTGAGCTGTCGGCCTTGCGACCCGCGATCGGCAGTCGGACGGTCAACGTCGTGCCGACGCCGACCTGGCTCTGAATGGCGATCGTCCCGCTGTGGCGCTCGATGATGCCGTAGACCACGGACAGGCCGAGACCGGTGCCTTTCTCCTTCGTGGAGAAGAACGGGTCGAAGATCTTCGCGAGCCGATCCGGAGGAATGCCCGAACCGGTGTCGGTGAACACGAGCTCGACGTGCTGGCGATCGGACGTGGGCCGGCACGCAATCGTGAGGGTGCCACCCGGCTGCATCGCCTCGCACCCGTTCAGCATGATGTTGACCAGCGCCTGGCGCAGCTGGCCGAAGTCCGCCTGGATCAGGGGCGCCGGCTCGATATGGTGGCGGATGGTGAGGCCCTGCAGCTTGGCCTGGTGGCCGACCAGCGACACGGCCTCGTCGATGATGGCGGAGGTGTCGACATCCTTCAGCGAGAGCGGCCGCTGGCGCGCGAAGTCCAGCAGGTTGCGGACAATCGCCGTGCAGCGTTCCGTTTCGCGCTGGACCAGCTTGAGGTGCTTCACGCTCGTGGTGCGCGTGGCCTCGTCGATCTGCCCGTCCTCCAGCATCCGGACGAGGAGCTTCGAGTAGGTGAGGATCCCCGCCAGCGGGTTATTGATCTCGTGCGCGATCGACGCCGCCAGACGCCCGAGCGACGAGAGTTTCTCGGACTGGACGAGCTGGGCTTGCGCGTCCTTGAGGGCCGAGGTCCGCTCTTCGACCTGGTTCTCGAGCGTGGCCAGCAGCGCGTGCCGCTCGGCCCGCGCCTTCGCGAGCGCGCCCAGCATCTCGTTGAAGGAGCGCTCCAGCGCGTCGAGCTCGCTGCCGGACCTGGTCACGCGCAGCTCCTGCGTGTAGTCGCCGGCCGCCACGTTGCGCGTGGCCGCCACCAGGTCAGCCAGGGGCCGCACCACCAGCCGCTGGGCGAAGGCCGCGACGAACCCGAACAGCGCCAGGACCGCGATCGAGGCCATCACCACCGTGTCGCGCCGGATGACGTCGATCTCGCGATCGATCTCGGCGAGCGAGATCCCGATGTCGATGACCCCGAGCACGCGCTTCGACGCCGGGTGCGCGTGACAGGCCGCGGTCGAGCAGGAGGGCTCGTTGTAGATGGGCGTCACCATGCCCAGCACGCGGTGACCTCTTGAGACGTACTTCCGGTGGCGCGACGACATGGTGAGGCGCTCGAGCGGCCGGTCGGCACTGTGGCAGTTGAAACACTGCTCGGCGCGCTTGTCCACCATCCGGCCCGTCTCGCTCCGATCGCTGGAAAAGGTGACGCGGCCCTCCTTGTTGAAGAAGCGCACGCGGTCGATGCCGGCCTGTCGCCCGATGGTGTCCATCACCAGGTAGGCGTTCTCGCGGCGGTCCGCGAGCATGTCGTGATAGGTGCTGCTCTTGATGGTCTCGCTGAACAGTTCCGCGCCCCGCACGACCTCCGCAATGAGGTACCGCTCCTGCGTCTGCAGCATCCACCAGGCCGTCGCACCGGCGGTGGTGAGCGTGCCCGCCGCGATGACGACGGGCAGCATGACGCCCAGCCGGTTCCACCAGCGGACAGATGACAACGGCATGGCCGCGTTCTCCTGGGCGGCGGGCTCGCGTGAGACGCCGCGTCATCGCCCGCCCGCACAGGCGGGCGACGACAAGTCCAAGGGGGCGGGGTGTTGCGGGGCCAGAAGGGGGGTGCCCCGGATGCTGCGCCCAGTGTAGAACAATTCAACGAAGATCGCTACATTTCCCGCGATCTGCCCGTGACGACGACCCTGGCCCTGCTGAAGACCTCAACGATCGTTGTGGATTGCAGCGCTTCCCGGGGTTGGCCAAGACGAGCGGGGCTCGGGGCGGCGCGCATGCCGCCTACGGATCGATCCGGATGATGTCCTGCCGGATCGCGAACCGGATCAGCTCCGTGCGGCTGTGCAGGTCGAGTTTTTCCATGAAACGCTCGCGATGCGACATCGCCGTCTTGACGCTGATCCCCAGCAGCTCCGCCACTTCCTTGTTGCTCTTGCCCTCGGCCACCAGCTTGAGCACCTGCTTCTCGCGATCGGTGAGCGCCTCGTACGGGTCGGCGCCCTCTGCGCCCTCGGCCGTGCCGTCGTGTTCGCGCATCGCCTCGCGCGCGACGTCGGGGTCGAGCACGAGCCCGCCGCGAAACACGGAGCGGATGGCGGCCGCCAGGTCGGAGCCCGCCGACTTCTTCAGGACGTACCCCGACACCCCCAGCTTGAGGAAGCGGCGGACGTACTCCCGATCGTCGTACTGCGTGAGCACGAGAATGCGGGTGCGGGGACAGCGCTTCCGGATTTCGAGGGTCGCTTCCAGGCCGCCCAGGCCCGGCATCGCGATGTCCATCACGGCGACGTCCGGCTCGAGTTCGACCGCCCGTTCGATCGCCTCGCGCCCGTCTGCGGCTTCGCCGACCACTTCCATGTCGTCGGCCAGGTTGAGAAGCGCCTTCACGCCTTCGCGCACGATGGCGTGGTCGTCGGCGAGCAACACGCGAATCTTAGGCATGTGCATCCTCCGCGGGTACACGTACGGTGATGACGACCCGCACGCCTTGCCCGGGTGCGGTGTCGATGTCCACCTTGCCGCCGAGCGCTTCGACGCGCTCCGTAATGCCGAGCAGCCCCCAGCCCTGACCTTCGTCCTTCGGCCGCTTCACCTGACTCAGCTCGAAGCCGTTGCCGTCGTCCTCGATTTCGATCGTGAGGATGTCGTGCTCGATGCCGCACTGGATCAGGACCTGCTCCGCGCTGGCGTGCTTCGCGATGTTGCTGATCGCTTCCTGCACCGCCCTGAACAGCGCCGTTTCCATCAGCGGCGGGAGCCGGCGGTCGACATCGGAGAACTCGCAGTGCACCATGACGCCCTTCTTCTCGAGCTGCCGCTCGGCGTGCCAGCGGATTGCCGACCAGAGGCCGAGGTCGTCGAGCACCGAGGGCCGGAGGTCGTAGATCAGGCGGTGCAGCTCGTCGAGGGTGCGCACGGCGAGCGACCGCGCCTCGAGCAGCGGCGCATTGTCCGCGCCCTCCGGCAGGCGGGCCACCGCGGTCTCGAGGCGCATGTTGAGCGCGCTGATGGTCTGGCACGTTTCGTCGTGCAATTCGCGGGCGAGGCGTTTGCGCTCGTCCTCCTGCGCCGTGATCACCTGGCGGAGCAGCCGGCTCCGGGCTTCGTCGCGCTCGGCCAGCTGGCGATAGAGGCCTTCCAGCTCGCGCGTGCGTTCCTCGACGCGGCGCTCCAGCATCGCGTTGTCGTCCTCGATGGTCTGCATGGAGCTTTGCAGCGTCGATCGCATGTGTTCCAGGGCCCGGCCCAGGCGGCCGACTTCGTCTTTGCCCAGATCGGGGATGGCCGGATCCATGTGGCCCGAGGCAATCCGCTCCGCGGCGCCGGTGAGAATCCCCAGCGGACGCAGCAGGCTCTGCGCCGCGCCGTAGGCGAAGAGCAGCGCCAGGCCGAGCAGCACCGGGGCGAGCCCGAGCAGGGTCATCTGCAGCTTCTGGGTCTGCGCCAGCGCGACAGACTCCGGCTCGCGCACCCGGGCGCCCCACGCCAGGCCCCTGATCGAGACGAAGGCCATCAGGTCGGTGGTGCGCGCGTTGGAGCCGTCGTGGCAACTGTGACAGGTCCCGCGGGTCGAGCCGCCGGTCCGAATCAGATTGGCCAGCAGCTGGCGGTGATCGCTGGCGATGCCCTGGCGCGCGGGGTCGGAGCTGGCGACAATCACGCCCGCCTGGTCGACGATGTCGATCGATCCGCCCGACTCCAGGGGATACTGCCGGAGGAAGGCGATCACGCGCGAGCTCTTCGGGTCGATCTCGCCCGCGACCAGTCCGGAGACCTGGCCGCTCCAGTTGCGGATGGGCACGTAGAGGAAGACGGCCTGGCCGTTCGGCCCGCCGACCAGCGCCGTGACCGTTGGGCGTCCGGCGGCGGCCGCCTCCCGGGCTCCGGGCAGCGCCCGGCCCGTGAGGTCCGACAGCGCCGGTTCCTGCCACCGCACGCGCCCCTGGGCATCGGTGACGTAGGCCTGGTGCATCAGTTCCGCACGGAGGTAGGACGACCGGAGCCCGTTGAGCACCTGTGCGGTCGACACCTCGTCGGGGTGCGGCGTCGAGATCCCGGGCCCGGTGGCGACTTCCTGGAGCTTGCTCCATTCGCGCGCGACGACGCTCTCGAGGTGCTGCGCGACCGTGGCCGCCGTGCCCTCGCGCTCGACGAGCACGCGGTTCTTCAGCGCGTCGAGGCTCTGCCAGGCGATCCAGCCGGGCACCAACATCGAGACGACGGCCCCGAGGCCGACCAGCAGCCCGACGCGAGACTGGATGCCCGAGACGTTCCAGCGAGACCGGGTGGTTCCCACGGCGTCTTCACTCCCTTAGGCTCGACACGATCAGCATCAACTCCTCGAGCGTACCACGAGAGCGCGCGACGATGCCGCTGCGCGCCCCGGCCCATTCCACCTGGTGCCACAGCGTACCGTCAGCAGCGCTCAGCCGCGTCACGCGCGCGATCCGGCCGCCCACCATCGCGTCCGCCTCCTGCAGCACGACGGCCCGAGGCAGCACGGCGGCGGCCAGGGCGCGGTCCCCGGGCGGCGTCACCGCGACGATCAGGGCGAGCGTGCCGCGATCACGCGTGCGGCACCAGAACGCCGCGGCCTTCCCGAGGTAGACCCGCAGATCCCCGGGCGGCCACTCGAGGGCGGCGGGGTAGTAGCCGGGCGTCGGCAGACGCCGGCCGATGACCCGCTCGACGTCGTCGATCGTGCCGTACCGCACGACGCCGCGCGCCGTGTCCCGCACGACGCCCGGCACCGCGTCCGCCACGCGAAGCGTGATCGCCGAGGCGGCCAGCACGGCGATCGCCCCGAAAAGCGCCCGCACGGCCGGCCACAGCGACGGGGCGGTCGCCGGCGAGTCGTGGCGGGGGACAAGAATCTCCATGGCGCGGCCGCCTACACGACGAAGAACAGCAGGAGCGCGAGCATGGCTCCCGCCAGCCCGACGTGCCATGGCGACAGTCCGGTTTGCGCCGGGACCCCTGCCTCGATGAGGCGCTCGCAGCGGTCGTCGATGGCATGACGATGGGCCCGCGACCGGACACGTTCGGTCAGGCTGGCACGGCCCTGCTCGGAGACCAGGTCCGAGCGCGAGTCCGCCGCCGCGGCGAGCCGTCGGATCGCGCCGGCCAGCGCCGCGCCGCGCCCCCGGCGAACGACGGCGAGATCGGCCCGTCGTTCGATTTCGACCACCGCCTGTCGGCCGAGAATCTGGATGGCCGGGTTGAAGCACTGCAGGGTGCGGACCGCCATCAGCCACCATCCGGCCAGCGGGTCGCGATGGCGCACGTGCTCGAGTTCGTGCTCGACGGCCGCGCGCAACTCGTCGTCTCGTAGATGCTCGACCGTGGCGGTGGAGGCCACGATCCGGGGTCGATCGACGCCCGTGCACATCAACACCGCCGCATCGAGATCCACAATCGTCACGTCGACGAACAAGGATGAGCGGGGCGCGGTGGCCGCGTCCAGGTGCGCGCGCAGCCTGAGGACCAACGGGTGGCTGTCTGGCAGCGTCTCGTCGGCCGTCTCACGGCCGGTACGATCGGCGAGGAACGGGATGGCATCGCGCAGGTACAAAGCGATGCCCAGCATGGCGAACACGGTGGTCAGCGTGGTGGCCACGCCGAAGGGGCCGACGCGGAGCGCGTCCCAGCGGATGCCGGCAAACAGCGCCCACTGCGCGCCGAACAGGTCGGTCGAGCGGGCGGGCACGAACAGGACGTACGCGGCGGTGACGGACGGACTGAGCAACCCGACCCAGCGCAGCCGGAAACGCTCGCCGGGGTCTCGCACGCGCCAGAGCCGAAGCAGCGCCTCCAGGACCAGCGCGGCGACCGTGGCGTGCAGGATGGCCTGGCCCGCGTAGGCGACCAATCGGTCAGTTCTCCTCGATGTCCTGGTACTGCTTCAGGCGCTCGAGCTCGAGCGGGTGCTCGTGCGTCATGCGCTCGAGGCTGATCTTGCCGGTGAAAATCGTCTTGTCGAACGGAAACACATCCGGGTTCAGGTGCGCGTTGTAGATGTGCCAGAGGATGACGACCAGAAACGCCATCAGGCCTTCGTTGCTGTGCGCCACCTTCGCGGCCGGCACGAGCGCGCCCGGGAAGAACCGGGTGAACAGAATCGGCATGTACAGGATCAGCCCGGTCGAGATGACGACGACCGCGCCGATCACCAGGCCCCAGTACTCGAACTTCTGGCGGTAGTCGAAGCGGTCGAAGCGGGCGGGGGCGTCGCCGCGGCCGAGGTAGTACTGCAGCGTCTGGATGGCGTCGGTGAAGTCCTTCCGGTTGGGCACGATCGAGAGCGGCGACCGTCCGCTGGCGACCGACCCGATCGCCATCATCAGGTGGAAGGCCGTCATGAAGGTGAAGGAGAGGCCGGCCGCGCGGTGGAACCAGCGGATGCGATCGATGCCGCCCAGCGTGTCGATCATCCAGCGCGCCCAGCCCGCGTCGAAGTACTTCTGCGGCAGCCCCGTCAGGGACAGCAGGAGGAACAACGACATCACGATGAAGTGCTCGGTCCGCTGCCGGACCGTGAAGCGAGTCAGGTACGTGCTCATCGATTGACCACCACGCGCCAGAAGTGCAGGAGGATCTGCAGGACCAGACCCACCATCATGAAGGGAATCAGGATGTCGTAGAACAGCTGGACGCCATAGACCAGCGGCGCCTTCTCCCAGGTCGGCTCGTAGTGCGACATCCAGGCGGCCGGGAAGTTGTCGCCCGCGCCCTCGTGGCACCGCGAGCACGTCTTCACGAGATTCGCGCGCAGGACGCGCGAGCCCGGTTCGTTGACCTTGGTGATGTCGTGGACGCCGTGGCAGTCGGTACACAACGCCACGACGCTTGACTCGCGCGAGGTGCCGCCGCCCTGGAGTGACGCGGTCATCCCGTGGAAGTCGGCGACGTAGGTCTGCGAGACCGCCGTCGACAGCCCGTACTTTTTCATCAGCGCCTTGTTCGCGTGGCAGTTGCTGCACAGTTCCGGCGTGCGCTTCTGCCAGTTGCCGTTGCGGGGCCCGGCGACGTCGTGCGAGCGGTGGCAGTCGGTGCACCCGGGCACGTCGTCGCTCTTCTCGAGGAAGCGGCCGTGCACGCTCTTCGCGTAGACCTCGAAGACGCCCCGGTGGCACTTCGCGCACGTCTGGGACAGGCGCGACTTCGGCTTGTGGGACGGGGCGATGTCATGGGCTCCGTGGCAGTCGACGCAGGTCGGCGCCATCCGGTCGCCGCGTTCGAGCGCCTTGAGGTGCACGCTGTCCAGCGTCTTGGTGTAGTTGGCGAAGTGGCACCGCTTGCACTGCTCGTAGTAGGCGAGCGTGAAGTCGCGCTTCGTCTTGAACGGCCTCGTCTCGTGCGGCAGCGAGGTCATGTCCTGGTGGCAGTCGGTGCAGCTCAGCTTGTTGCCGTGCACCGATTGCCGGAAGGACTGGAGATCGACGTAGAGCGACCGCGACTCGCCGCTGGGCAGGTTCACCGTCATGCCCTTGTCGTTGTGGCAGCCGAGACAGGTCTCGACGTCGGGGGCGGGGGGCTGAGCGGCCTGCGTCGGGGCGGCGGACAGCACAACCGAGAGGAGGAACGTCAATACCATGACCGGTCCACGCTAACTGGCCTGTAACAGGCGGATGAAGTGCGGCCGGCGGGAAGACCTGGATGAACCGGCCACCTGAGCGTTCTCTCAGCAAGGGGGCTGCCATCGCCGAGATAGGCGCAAACCTAAGAGAATTCGAGCGTTGGGCAGGCGCTGACGGTAGAACCCGAGGGAGATGCCGGATTTCCGGCATCCCGGGACGGTGCGAAGTGCTCTCCGCGGCTACGGGCGCGAACCACCCGCTTCGGCTAGCCGGCCCTCGAGCCAGCTGAACCAGGTGCCCATGCCGTCCCCGGAGCGGGCGCAGACCTGGATCACCGCCGGCACCGGCATCACGCGGGACAAGGCGTCCAGCAGGCGATCCAACTCCAGATCGAGATGGGGCAGCAAGTCGGTCTTGGTTACCAGGACCAGGTCCGCTTTCCGGAACATGACCGGGTACTTGAGCGGCTTATCCTCGCCCTCCGTGACGGAGAGCGCGACGACATTGAACGCCTGGCCGAGATCGTAGACCGCCGGGCACACGAGGTTGCCCACGTTCTCCACGAAGAGCAGGCGCGCGCCGTGCAGGCTGTCGTCGTGCAGCGCCTTGTGCACCATCTCGGCGTCGAGGTGGCACGCGTTGCCGGTGGTGATGGCGCACGCGGGAATGCCGGCCGCACGCAGGCGGTCCGCGTCGCGTTCGGTCTCGAGATCGCCGGCGATGGCGCCGGTCCGGAAGCGGCCCGCAAACGCGCGCGCCGTGGCTTCGAGGACGGCGGTCTTGCCGGATCCGGGCGAGCCCATCAGGTTGATCGCCAGCACGCCGTGCGCCGCGAAATGCTCGCGGTTGTGCGCCGCCTGCCGGTCGTTCACCGAGAGGATGCGGTCCTGGATCTCCACCGGGACCAGGTGGGGATCACCGCAGCCGCACGTCTCGCACATCAGGGCACCTCCAGCTCGAGTTGATCCAGCAGGATGTCGTCGCCGCTCGCCAGTCGTGCCGGGGCGCCGCAGGCGCCGCATTGGAGCACCGCGCCGGCAGCGATGGGCGCACGGCATCCCGAGCATTCCCACCGGGCGGGGACGCGGATGATCTCCAGCGCCGCCGTGGCGCAGATCGTGCCCTCGCGCACGATGTCGAAGGCGCTCTCGAGCAGGCCGGCCTCGACGCCGGAGAGTTCGCCGATCTTGAGGCGCACCCGGTGCACGGCCACGGCGCGTCGCGCCCCGGCCTCCTGCTGGATGCGCTCCATCAGCGACTGCACGAGCGAATACTCATGCATCGTCGTCTCGTGCCGGTCCGCCGGGTGGCGGCGTCGTGAACACCGGCGGACGCTTCTCGAAGAAGGCCGCGAGGCCTTCGGCGAAGTCCGGGGTGTTCGCGATCCGGGCAAGCTGTTCGATCTCCTGATCCAGGTGGAAATCGAGGCGATCGACTCCGGCGGCCTGGTTCATCAGCTGCTTGCTGATCGCGACGGCGGGCGCGGGCATCGCGGCCACCTGCGCCGCCAGCGCCAGCACGTCCTGGTCGAAGGTGGCCGTCGGCAGCACGCGTGTCACCAGGCCCCAGCTGCGGGCCGTGGCCGCGTCGAGCCGGGGATTCAGGTACACCAGCTCGAGCGCGCGCTGAAGGCCGATGAGCCTGGGCAGGAAGAACGTCGAGCTTTCGGCGCCCGTCAGGCTTGTCTTGCCGTAGGCCCACTCACACGTGGCGCGCTCGCTGGCGAACACCAGGTCGCAGGCGATGGCGATCCCGAGGCCGCCGGCGGCCGCCATCCCGTCCACCGCGGCGATGAAGGGCTTGGGCGCGCGGCGGATCTCCGAGATCGTGCTGTGGATGTACTCGAGGATCTGCTTGAAGACGGCGCCGTAGCCCTGGTCGGCGGGCCGTGCGCCCGGGCTGAGGTACGCGAGGTCTGTGTCGCGGCCGCCGGCCCGGATGTACTTCAGATCGGCTCCGCTGCAGAAGACGCCGCCCTCGCCGCGCAGCACGACGGCGCGGATGCGCTCGTCACGGGCGCACTGAAGCCCGGCTTTGCGCAAGTCGCGAGCCGTGTCGACGTCGAGCGAGTTGAAGCGGTCGCGGCGATCGATGGTGATCACCGCGACGGCCTCGTATCGATCGACCCGGATATGTGTCATCGCAGGGCCTCAGCAGATGCGGGGCAGCGGCTCGCCTTCGGGCTCCGCGAGCATCCGGCGGCCGAACCCGGTGTCCAGGATGATCGCGCCGGCATGCTGATCGAGGCAGCGGCCGACAATGGCGGCGTCCCGGCCCAGCGGGTGCGCGCGCACGGCGGCGAGCACCGCGTCGGCGCGGTCTGCCCGCACGCCGATCACCGCCTTGCCTTCGTTCGCCACCACGAGCGGGTCGATGCCGAGCAGGTCCGACGCGCCGCGGACTTCGACGCGCACGGGCACCGCCAACTCCTCGAGAAGAATGCCGACCCGGCCCTTGGCCGCCATCTCGTGCAGCGTGCTCGACAGGCCGCCGCGCGTCGGATCCTTCATCGCGACGATGCCGTCCCCACCCGCGGCCAGCGCGGCGCGGATCATCCCGTTGAGGGGCGCGACGTCCGACCGCAGGTCGCCCTCGAGGGCCAGCGCGTGACGCGCGGCCATGATCGCCATGCCGTGATCGCCAATCGTGCCGGTGACGATAATCGCGTCGCCGGGGCGCAGGCCCGAGTCCGGCACGACGCGATCGCAGAGCGCCACGCCCGCCGTGTTGATGACCAGTCCGTCGATCTCGCCGTGGCCCATCACCTTCGTGTCGCCGGTGACGATCGTGGCGTGCGCCTCGCGGCACGCGGCGGCGATGGAGGCGTAGACACGCTCGAGGTCGGTCCGCAAGAAGCCTTCTTCGATGATGATCGCGCAGGTGAGCCCGGTCACCTCCGTCGCGCCCATCATCGCGAGATCGTTCACGGTCCCGCACACGGCGAGCCGACCGATGTCGCCGCCGGGGAAGAAAATCGGGTGCACGACGTGTGAGTCGGTGGTCATGACCAGCCAGCGATCCCCGACGCGGATCGCGGCGCCGTCGTCCATCGCCGCCAGGCCGATGCCCTCGGCGGGATCGCGGCCCGGTCCGTGGCCCAGCCCGGCCAGGCAGACCTGCTCGATGAGCGCGCGCATCGCCCGCCCGCCAGCGCCGTACTTCATGCCGATGCGATCGTCGACCAAGCCGCGCCTGATCACGCGATGCCTCTGAGGTCCGGGTGCCCCCCGTACTGGTGCCAGATCTTGCACGCGCCCTCGCTGCTCACCATGCACGCGCCGACGGGCTTCTCCGGGACGCACTCCTTCCCGAACAGCGCGCAGTCGGTGGGCGTCGAGATGCCCGCCATGATGTCGCCGCAGATGCAGGATTGCGTGAGCGCCGGCGGCGCACAGTCCCAGAGCGACGTCAGGTCGATCGTGAACCGGCGGCGGGCGTCCAGATGCGCGTACTCGTCGCGCAGCCGGAGGTTGCCGTTCGGGACGTGCGCGATGCCGCGCCACCGTCCGCCCGTGGGACAAAACACCTTCCACAACTGCTCCTGCGCCGGTCGGTTGCCCTCCTTCGTCACACACCGCGGGTACATGTTGACGACCTTGGGCGTGCGGTCGCGCACCAGTTCCACCAGCTTCACCAGGCCCGCCAGGATGTCGAGTGGTTCGAAACCGGCGACGACGACAGGCAGGCGGTGGCGTTCGACGAATGGTTCGAACACGCCCCAGCCCGTGATCGTGGCCGCGTGCCCGGCGGCGAGGAAGCCCTCGACCTTCGTCTCGGGCATCTCCGCGACGATTTCCATGACGGGCGGGATGTACTTGTGCGCCGACAGGATCGACAGGTTGTCGGGAACGCCCTTGAGGATCACCGCGGCGGTGGCGACGGCGGTCGTTTCGAAGCCCGTCGCGAAGAAGACGACGGGCTCCTTCACCTGCTCCGCAAGTTCCACCGCCTGGCTGGCGCTGTAGATGATGTGAATCTTCGCGCCTTCGGCCTGCGCGTCGGCCAGTGACATCGCCGTGCCGGGCACGCGCACCATGTCGCCGTAGGTGGCGATGTGCACGCCCTGGCGTGCGAGGGCGACGCCCTCGTCGACCTCCGGCGTGTCGGTGATGCAGACCGGGCAGCCCGGCCCCATGATGACGTTCAGCGCGCGCGGAAACGTGGAGCGGAGGCCGAACTTGGCGATCGCCTGCTCGTGGCTGCCGCAGACGTGCATGACCGAGACCGGCGCCCGCCCGAGGTCCGCCGTGACGCGGGCCAGCGCGTCGACCATCGCCCTGGCGCGCACCGGATCGCGGAACTTGAGCTCCCGGAACGCCCGGTCCTGATCAGGACTGGCCATCGGTCGGCCCCCGCGTGCCGGCGATCTCATTGCGCACGTCGCCCGCCATCAGGTCGTCCTGTTCGCTCGCCTGCAGGAGTTGCTCGAACAGCGCCAGCGTCTCGGCAACCTCGCTCTCCGGAATCCTCCGGATGGCGAACCCGACGTGGTTGAGGATGTAGTCGCCGACCGCCACCGGCTCATCGACCACGTCGAGGAACACCTGACGCCGGACGCCCCAGAAATCCACGGTCGCGATGTTGCCGTTGACTTCGACCACCTTGCCTGGCACCCCTAGGCACATAGCCCCTCCGACACGACCTGACTGCCCGCCAGCACGACCGCGTTCGCGACCACCGCCTGGCCCAGCGCGAGGCCGCCGTCTCCGGGCGGCACCGTGTCGTGCGTGACGACATGGACTGACGGCCCGAACGCGCGCAGCAGGCTCTCGGTCAACCGCGCGTTCTGGAAGACGCCGCCGCTCAGGACCACCGGCAGCGGTCCGACCCGGCCGAGGACCTCCGAGACCAGGCGCGCAGTGGCCGCCGCCACCGTGTTGTGGAATCGCGCCGAGACAACGGCCGGGGAGATGCCCCGCATCAACTCGTCGGCCAGTTGCCGGACTCCCCGCCGCAGGTCGATCTCGGCCGGACCGGTTCCCGTCACGATGTCGAACGCGTAGACCCCATCTTCCGCCGGATCGGCCGCGAAGTTCCACTCCATTGCGATCTGGCCTTCGAAACGCGACTCGGCCTTTCCCAGCCCGAGGGCGCCCACGGCATCGAAATAGCGGCCGACGCCGTGCGCGCGCGTGACGTTGACGCCGTGCTCGAGCATCTGACGCACGACGCTGAGGTCCTGCGGCCGGATGTCGGCAAACACCGGGAAACGGTCGAGGGGCGGGTCGCCGCCAAACGCGTCCGTGAGCAGCGCGAGCGCCTGCCGCCAGACCTGACGGATGGCGACATCGCCGCCGGCGAGGGGAACGGTTCGAAACGTGCCGACGCGGTCATAGCGGGCGATGTCGGCCACCAGGATCTCGCCGCCCCAGGCGGTGCCATCGGTGCCGAGCCCGGTGCCATCGTAGGCGACGCCGATGACCGGACCCGAGACGCCGCGATCGGTCATAGCCGACACGATGTGCGCATGGTGGTGCTGGACCGCCACCTTGAACAACTCCGGCCGCTTCAGCGCGTACCGCGTCGACAAGTAGTCGGGGTGCAGGTCGTGCGCCACGACGACGGGCGCGGCGCCGAGGAAACGTTCCATCCGCGCAATGGCGTGTTCGAAGGCCTCGTAGGTCTCGAGATTCTCGAGATCGCCGATATGGGGCCCGAGGTACGCCATGTCGCCGGTGCCCACGCAGAACGTGTTCTTCAGCAGCGCCCCGCAGGCCAGCACCGGCTGCGCGAAAGGCTCCGTGACCGGGATGCCACGTGGCACGTACCCGCGCGATCGCCGCAGGACGACCGGGGCGCCGCCAATGACGCGGGTTACGGAGTCGTCGCAGCGGGTGTCGATCTCGCGGTCGTGCAGGAGCAGCGCGTCCGCGATCGGGCCGAGCTTCGCGACGGCCTCGTCGTTGCGGTACGCGAGCGGCTCATCCGACAGGTTGCCCGAGGTCATCACCAGCGGCCGCCCCGCGTCTGCCAGGAGCAGATGGTGGAGCGGCGTGTACGGCAACATCAGACCGACCATCGGATTGCCCGGCGCGATGTTCGGCGCGAGGCTGGCATCGGGCCGACGGCTGACCAGGACAATCGGGCGTTCGATCGAGGCGAGCAGCGTCTGCTCGTCGGGCGTGAGATCCGCGACCGCGGCGGCGTCGTCGACGTCGGCGACCATGACGGCAAAGGGCTTCTCATCGCGCCGCTTGCGGGCGCGAAGCTCGGCCACCGCCGTGGCGTCGGTCGCGTCGCAGGCCAGATGGAACCCGCCGAGGCCCTTGATGGCGACAATCGCGCCGCCGCGCAACCGGCTCGCGGCGTCGCGGATCGGGTCCTCCACCTGCAGTCGGGTCCCGCCATCGTCCGCAAGCCACAGCGTCGGGCCGCACATTGGACAGGCGTTGGGCTGTGCGTGGAACCGTCGGTCGTTCGGGTTGTCGTACTCGGCCTGGCACGTCGCGCACATCACGAACGGCGCCATCGTCGTCTTGGGGCGGTCGTAGGGCACGTCGAACGCGATGGTGAAACGCGGCCCGCAGTTCGTGCAGTTCGTGAACGGGTAGCGGTGCCGCCGGTTTGCGGGCTCGCGCAACTCCGCGAGGCAGTCGTCGCAGGTCGGCAGATCGGCGGGAATCGAGACGCGGCGGTCGTCGGTGTGCTCTGACGCGAGAATCTCGAACGCCGGCATGACGCGCGCAGGAATTCGCGCGCACGCGACCGAGTGCAGCCGGGCCGCCGGTGGAGGAGAGGCGTGCAGGCCCCTGACGAACGCATCGAGCGCCGCCGCCGGTCCGAAGACCTCGAGGGTCACGCCCGTGGCGTCGTTGCGGACCCAGCCGCCCAGCCCGTGCATGGTGGCGAGCCGGAAGATCCACGGGCGAAACCCGACACCCTGGACGATGCCCCGAATCGTGATGTGGCGGCCTTCGTGTGACATCAGGTTATGCGGGTGGGCACCTGCGAGGCTTCAGGCGCTGTCAATGATCAGACCCGCGGCATCTCGATCCTGTGGGCCCGCCATAAGTGCCTGTAAGCGAACAACTGCGTCTACGTTGTTCGCTAACAGGCCCTTATATCTGTTTGCCTCCCGTGAGTCCATAGGCACGCGTTCTTCTGCCGTGCCACAATCGTGGGGTGAGACGGGAGTGGTGGCGCGTCATCGTCGTGGTCGCGGCGGGGGCGGCGGCCGTCTGGCCGCTGCCGCCGGCGTTGGCCGACCAGCGGTTCGGCCGCGTTTGGTACCCGATGATCCAGCGCGCGCTGACGTCGACGTCGAACCTGGCGCCCGTCGCGCTGCTCGACGTACTGGTGATTCTGGCCGCGGCGGTCGTCGTGTGGGGGGCTGTGTCCGTCTGGCGATCGGCGCGCGGGACCCGGGGCCGTGTCGCGCTGCGCCGGCTCTGGCAGGGACTCACCGTCGCTGCTGCCGGCTATCTGGCATTCCTGGCGGTCTGGGGTCTGAACTACCAGCGGCCGCCGGTCACCGACCGCGTGGACTTCGACCGGGGGCGCATCACGCTGGAGGCGGTCCGCGCACTCAACGCGACGTCGTTGGAGGAGTTGATCCGGGCCCGGGCCGGGCTGCCCGCGCGACTCGAGGTCTGGCCCTCGCGCGATCAGGTTGCGAGGGACCTGCAACCCCGGCTGGCCGGCGCGGCAGCCGCCCTTGGCCTGCCGTCCACCGTGGTGGCGGGCCGACCCAAGTTCACCCTGCTCGATCCGTACTTCACCCGCGCCGGGGTGAGCGGGATGACCGACCCGTTCTTCCTCGAAACCCTGATGGCGAGCAACCTGCTGGCGTTCGAGACGCCGCAGGTCATTGCCCACGAATGGGGGCACCTGGCCGGGCTGGCCCGCGAGTCCGAGGCCTCGTTCTTCGCGTGGCTCGTGTGCGTGGGCGGAACACCAGAGGCGAGATACAGCGCGTGGGTCGAGACCTTCGTGCTGACGTTACCGGCACTCGACCGCGAGGCGCGACGCGCGCGGGTCGACGGGCTGCCTGCAGTCGTGCGCGCGGATCTGAAAGCCGCCGCCGAACGCACGCGCCGCGACGAAGTCCAGCCGCTGCGGCTGGTGGCCTGGGCCACCTACGATCGCTATCTCAAGGCGAATCGCGTCGACAGCGGGACGCAAAACTACGGCGAGGTCGTGCAATTGCTGGTCGGGACTCGATTCGAACGGGGCTGGCGTCCGGCGCGGCGCATCCACTAGCCGCCGCGTTTGTGCATTTCGAGATGCGGATTGGCGCGCAGGGTGCTGACGGGCACGAAGGCGGCGCGGTCTCCCAGCCCCGCGCGCTCCTCGGCACCGCGGTCCTGACGGCCCGCCCACCGTGCATCCACGACCGCGGCCAGTTCTTCAGTCGTCGCACCCGACCGAAGCCGCGAACGGAGGTCCAGGCCGTCGGTCGCATAGAGGCAGGTGAAGAGAACGCCATCCGCGGTAATGCGCGCGCGATCGCAGCTGCGGCAGAACGGTTCGGTGGTCGACGAGATGATGCCGAACACGCGCCCGTCCGGCAGCGAGTACCGGTCGGCCGGAGCGGTCGAGCCTGGCTCGTCGACAGGCGTCACCGCGCCGAAGCGTGCCCGCAGCCGTTCGAGCATCTCACGGCGCGGCAACACCATGTCCGACGTCCACTTCGTCGCGCCGGCGACGTCCATGTACTCGATGAACCGGATCTCGGCCCGAATTGAGGCCGCGTAGTCGAGCATCGGTTCGAGTTCGTCGTCGTTCACGCCCCGCATGACGACGGCGTCGAGTTTGAGACCGGAGAAGAGAGCGGCCGCGCGCTCGATGCCGGCGATGACCCGCGCGTGATCGTTCTGCCGCGTCAGCTGGACGAAGCGATCCGGCCGAAGCGTATCGAGACTGATGTTCAGCCGCCGCAGGCCCGCGCGTGCGAGCGGCTCCGCGTACTCGGCGAGCAGGATCCCGTTTGTCGTCATGGCGAGGTCGGCCAGCGGCTTGGCCGCGAGCAGGCGGATCAGCGCCGGAAGATCGCGCCGCAGCAGCGGCTCGCCGCCGGTCAGCCGGACCTTGTCGACGCCCAGCGCGACGAACGCGTCCACCAGCCGGCTGACTTCCTCGAAGTGGAGCAGGTCGTCGCGCGACAACCACGTGTACTCCGCCTCCGGCATGCAGTACTGGCAGCGAAGATTGCAGCGATCGGTCACCGACACGCGCAGGCTGCGAAGCGACCGGCCGAGGAGATCCCGCGAGGACATCGTCTTCATTAGAGCCTGTCAGAAAACAAAATTGCCACCG
>Ga0315275_10001002_pt1 | contig 24292 bp, 24 predicted proteins | sample YL17G03_0_MG_FD_205557 | JGI IMG/M metagenome (GOLD analysis project Ga0315275, IMG submission 205557) | Sediment microbial communities from Yellowstone Lake, YNP, Wyoming, USA - YL17G03_0 | ecosystem: Environmental > Aquatic > Freshwater > Lake > Sediment | place: USA: Wyoming | collected...
CGTCGCCGGCTTCAAAGCCGTCGAGTTTCAGGTGCCTTACGATTATCCGGCTGCCGACTTGTCGGCGCGGTTGCGCGCCAATGCGCTGAAAATGGTGTTGTTCGATGCGCCGATGGGTGTGTGGGATAACGGCGACCGCGGACTCGCTGCAGTACCCGGGCGGGAAAAGGAATTTCGCGATGGCCTGGCAAAGGTCATCGAGTACGGCGACGCACTGCGCTGTGATACCGTGCATCTGATGGCCGGCGTGGTCGGCCCGGGAGAAGACTACCAAGCCGCCGAGCGCACTTATATTTCGAATCTTGGCCTCGCCGCGTCGGTGCTCGGAGAGCACGGCATGACCGGCGTCATCGAGCCCATCAACAAAAAAATGGGGATCGTGCCGAACGGACCAAGTTATACGACCCAGGGCATGCACGGTTACTTCCTCAACCATACCGATCAGGCCAGACGCATCCTCGACGAAGTCGGCAGCCCGAATTTGCGCCTGCACCTGGATTTCTATCATATGCAGATGCTGGAAGGGCATCTCGCGGAAACCATCCGGAACAACATCGGACTGCTCCGGCACGTGCAGGTCGCGGGGGTTCCGGGCCGCCATGAACCGACGGTCGGAGAGATCAACTATCCGTATCTGTTCGACCTGCTGGACGAACTCGGTTACCGAGGATGGGTCGGTTGCGAATACCGGCCTCGGGGCGACACCTGGGCCGGTCTCTCATGGGCCGCAAAATACGGGATCCTGAAGTCGCGGCCTGCTACATGGAAGTAAGCACAGACCGTTCGCGCCGCAGCGGCAAAAAAAGAGGGGCGCTTGCGCGCCCCTCGGAAACCACGTAAATCAACAGGAGGGGGGAGTTACGTGGGGGAGAACCGTTTTCCGCTGCCGCCCGAAACCTTCCCAAAGTATTGAGCGGGCGCCTAATTCCCTGAATCGGGTCAGGTCACGGCAGGTACGGGAAGGTGCTGGCGTCCTTCGCAGACGGATCCAGCAGGCGCCTTTCGATTTCCTCTTGCGCCTTGGGCTCCGATGCCAGGGGCGCGGGACCATCGAATTCATACAGGCGGAGTAGCGATTCGAATAACGATCTCATATTCACCTCCAAGTAAAAGCATAAGCGATGGGTTGCACTTTAGTCTTATGCTCCTTTAACAACTAGTCATGAGAATAGAATAGGATTTATGCAAATAAAGTGGTAACTTGCTTGCCCTATGGATAGGCTCTATCAGATGCGGCTGTTCGTGCGCGTCGTCGAAACCGGCAGCTTTTCGGCTGTCGCCCGCGAACTGGGCACGATCCAGCCGACCATCAGCAAGCAACTCACTGCTTTGGAATACCATTTGGGTGTTCGGCTGCTCAATCGAACCACCCGTCAACTGAGTGCGACCGAGGCGGGCCGTAAGTATTACGACCGTTGCCGCCATATCCTTGATGAAATCACCGATCTCGAAGGCAGCCTGACTGCGCTGCAAAACAGTCCGACCGGCCTGCTTCGGGTCAATGCGCCGGTCGCGTTCGGGCAACTGTATATGTTGCCGCTGGTATTTCGCTTTCGCCGGCTCTATCCCGGGCTGGTGATCGACCTGACGCTGAACGACCGGTACGTGGACTTGGTGCAGGAAGGCATCGATGTTGCCATGCGGTTCGGAGAGTTGTCCGATTCCCAAGTCGTCGCCCGCAGCATGGGCAGGGTGATGCGGGTTTGCGTGGCCAGCCCGGCCTACCTGCGGGCAAGAGGCGTTCCCAAGTCGCCGAACGACCTCACTTCCCACAACTGCATCACCTATAACTACCTGTTCACGAACCAATGGCAGTTCGGCGGTCCACAAGGGCCGATGTCGCTGCGGGTAGCCGGCGATTTCCGCGCCAACAGCGCCCTGACCATCCGCTCGGCCGTGCTCGAAGGCATTGGCATCGCCAACATGCCCAGCGTGTTCGTCCAGCAGGACCTCGACAATGGCAGCCTCGTAAGGGTGCTGGCCGACTATGCGCCGCCGCCGGTGGAAATCCATGCCGTCTACCCCTCCGCACGTTTTCTCGCGAGCAAGGTCCGATCGTTTCTGGACTTCGCGCGCGACGAATTCCTTGCGATCCCGGCGCTGCAGATTCCGGCCGACAAACCGAGGCGAGTGCCGCGCATACGCGCTAAAGTGGCGGGTTGATCCGCTCACGGCTTAGAATACGCGCCGAGATGCGCGCCGCTTTCGCCTATTGTTTCGGGTTGTCCAACGTGCTAACGGCGTGCGCGTGCCTTGATAAGAGACAGTTTTCTTGCCCGGCCGTGCCGGCGCGCGGCCTGTCCTGAAGGAACTCATGGCCAAGAAACCGAATACCTACACTGCAGACGACATCGAGATCCTCGAGGATCTCTCGCCTATCCTGCATCGCCCCGGGATGTACACCGACCCGGTCAACCCGAATCACGCGCTGGTCGAAATCATCGATAACGCCGCCGACGAAGGCCTGGCGGGGTTCGCGAAGAATGTCGAAGTGACACTCTACGAAGACGGTTCTGCGCAAGTCAGCGACGACGGGCGCGGCATTCCGGTGGATATCCATCCGAAGAAGAAAGTGCCGGCGGTGCAGGTTATTTTCACCACGCTGCATTCCGGCGGCAAATTCCGCAAGACCGACAAGGACGCGGCGTATCGAATCGCCGGCGGCCTGCATGGCGTCGGCGTGTGCGTGCCCAATGCGCTGTCGACACGGCTCGAAGTCGAAGTCAGGCGCGATGGCGAAAAAAATCGCATCGTGTTCGCCGACAACGGCAAAGTAAAAGAGCCGCTGAAGAAGATCGGCACGATCGGTCCGCGCGATGCCGGCACTCGCGTGCGCTTCTGGCCGGATCCGCAATATTTCGACTCGCCCAGGATCGTCGCTGCCGACATTGCCGCGCTGCTTCGCGCCAAGGCGATGCTGCTACCCGGTGTCAAGTTCTCGCTGGGGATCGAGAAGAACAAGAAATTCGAAATCCAGACCTGGCATTTTCCCGAAGGCATCAAAGGCTACTTCGCCGCCGCGATGGAAGGCCATGAACCGGTCGCCGATACTTTCCTGGGTGAACGCTACGTCGCAGCACAGTCCGAGTCCGATAATTTCGCCGAGGGCGAAGGCGCCATGTGGGCCATTGCCTGGACTCCCGAGGGCGATCTGGTTACGGAGTCGTACGTCAACATGATCCCGACCCGCGTCGGCGGCACGCATGTCGCCGGGCTGCGCGAAGGCGTCTACAACGCGATCAGGAACTTCATCGACCTGCACGCAATGGGCCAGCGCGGACTCAAAGTCGTGCCGGAGGACGTCTGGTCGCGCGCTTCGTACGTGCTATCGGTGAAAATGCTCGATCCGCAGTTCAAGGGTCAAGTGAAGAACGAGCTGATCTCGCGCGACGCGGTCAAGCTCAGCGCGCAGATGGTGCGCGATCCGTTCGAGCTTTGGCTGAACCAACACGTGGACGAAGGCAAGCGCATCGCCGAACTCGTCCTCAGCCAGGCTAGTGCGCGCACGCGCGCGGCGCAGAAGGTGGAGCGGCGCAAGCAGTCCGGCGTGGCCGTGCTGCCGGGCAAGTTGACCGACTGCGCCTCCGAAGATCCGGACCGCAACGAGTTGTTCATCGTCGAAGGCGATTCCGCCGGCGGTTCGGCGAAGCAGGCACGCGACAAGGAATTCCAGGCAGTGCTGCCGCTCAAGGGCAAGCCGAAGAACACCTGGCAGGACAGCGCCGACACGCTGTACGCGAACAAGGAGATCGAAGCCATTGCGCTTGCGATCGGCGTTGATCATCACAAGGCCGGGGACAACGCGGATCTCTCCGGTTTGCGTTACCGCAAGGTCATCATCCTTGCGGATGCGGATGTCGACGGCGCGCACATTCAGGTCCTGCTGCTGACGCTGTTCTTCAGGCATTTTCCGCGACTGATCGACTGCGGCAACATCTACGTCGCCCGGCCGCCGCTGTTCCGCATCGACGTGTCCTCGCAGGGTAAAGGCAAGCCCGCGCGGAAACTCTATGCGCTCGACAAGCAGGAACTCGATGGCATCGAGGAAAAACTCGCGGACGAAGGTTTCAAGCCGAATTCGTGGACGGTAAGCCGCTTCAAGGGGCTCGGCGAAATGAATCCCGAGCAACTCTGGGAAACCACGCTCAATCCCGACACGCGGCGCATGCTGCCCGTCACGCTGGACGAGGGCGCCAACATCTCGGTGGCTATCTTCAATATGATGATGTCGCGCGAGAACGCGTCCCAGCGCCGCGAGTGGATGGAAACGTACGGAAATCTGGTCGAAGCGGATATCTCTTAGTCGATCGGGGGATCGGCAAGCGGATATCTCTTGGCCGATCAGGGGATCGGCCATGAGGGCGTTGACGCCGGGGACGCGGATACCCTCGCGATAGCGTGGAGGACCCTTTTAGGAAAAGCAAGACGGGGCGCAGAGGAAAGCATCTGATCGAATGGCGGCGATGAGGGTGAGCGCGAGAGTTGGAGTCACTGCTTTTACGTCGTTACAACAGTCACGATAGTCACGGAATCTACATGTCAGATCAGAAAGACCTCTTCGGAAACGGCGACACCGCCGTAGCCGACAAGAAAAGAAAAACCAAGGAAGCGCCGCCAGCCGCTGCTGGCGGAGGTGGCGGGTTGCCGCCGCATTTCGCGCCGCTATCGGGCGATCTCGGCGAATCCTTGCCTCTGGGCAAGTACGCCTCCGCGCAATACCTGCAGTACGCCATCGCCACGGTAAAGGATCGCGCGTTGCCGCGTGTCGGCGACGGGCAGAAGCCGGTGCAGGGCCGCATCCTCTTTTCCATGTGGATCAGCAATATCCGCTCCGGCACCAAGCGCACGAAATCGGCCGCTGTGGTCGGCGACGTGCTCGGAAAACTGCATCCGCACGGCGATCAGTCGGTGTACGACGCGCTGGTGCGCCTGGCGCAGGATTTCACCATGCGCTATCCGCTGATCGACGGCGAAGGCAACTTCGGTTCGCGCGACGGCGATGAAGCCGCGGCCTATCGCTACACGGAAGCGCGACTGACGAAGTTCGCGGAGGTGCTGCTGGCGGAAATCGACCAGGGTACGGTGAATTTCATCCCGAACTATGATGGCACGCGCGAAGAGCCGACGATGCTGCCGGCCCGGCTGCCGATCGTATTGCTCAACGGCGCCTCCGGCATTGCGGTTGGCATGGCGACCGAGATCCCCAGCCACAATCTGAACGAAGTTGCCGCCGCGGCGATCGCGATGATCCGCGATCCCGATCTCAACATTACCGGCTTGATGAAACACATCAAGGGGCCGGATTTCCCCGGCGGTGCGCAGATCATCACGCCGCGTGTCGAACTGAAGGAAGCGTACACGAGCGGCCGCGGTTCGGTGCGGGTACGCGCGCGCTGGAGCATCGAGCGTCTGGCGCGCGGGCAATGGCAGATGGTGGTGTACGAACTGCCGCCGGGAATCTCGACAAGAAAGGTTCGCGAGGAAATCGACGCAATCGCCAATCCGCAGCCGCGAGCAGGAAAGAAGTCGCTCGCCCTCGAGCAGACGCGCGAGAAGCAGTTGATGCTGTCGATGCTTGATCGGGAACGCGATGAAAGCGATCGCACGCATCCGGTCCGGCTGGTATTCGAACCGAAGACGTCGAAAGTCGACGAAACGGAATTCATCAATCTGCTGCTGGCGAAGACGAGCCTCGAAACCAACGTTCCGATCAACCTGGTCATGGTCGGGCTGGACGGCCGGCCGACCGGCAAGAATCTGCGCGACATCATTTCGGAGTGGGTCCGGTTCCGTTTTGCCACCGTAACGCGACGCACTCAGTACAGGCTGGCCCAGGTGCTCGACCGCGTCCACGTGCTGGAAGGCCGCATGATCGTGCTGCTGAACGTCGACAAGGTCATCAAGATCATCCGCAAGGCGGACGATCCGAAGGCCGAGCTGATCAAGGCGTTCAATTTGTCCGAGCGGCAGGCCGATGACATTCTCGACATCCGATTGCGGCAATTGGCCAAGCTCGAGCATATCAAGATCGAGCAGGAACTGAAGGATCTGCAGAAGGAACAGAAAGGCCTCGATAAAATCCTCGGGGAGCCGAAGGCACTGGCCGACCTGGTGATCTCGGAAATCACGGACGACGCCAAGACCTTCGGCGACAAGCGCCGCACACGCATCGAGGAATCGGAAAAGGCCGTGATCGAAACGCCGATCATCGACGAGCCGGTCACCGTGATCTTCTCGGCGAAGGGCTGGGTGCGCGCGCGCCAGGGCTGGGAAGTCGATCCGGCGTCGCTGTCGTTCAAGGAAGGCGACAGCCTGATGTCGCTGATCAAATGCCGCACCGTGGATCCGGTGGTCTTTGTGGATTCCAAGGGCAGGGCCTACACCGTCGAGGCGGTGCAACTGCCCCCGGCGCGCGGCGACGGCGCGCCGGCATCATCGCTGGTGGAAGTGCAGGACGGCGCGCACATTCTCTATTGCCTGAGCGGCAAGCCGGAAACGAAGGTGCTGGTCGCCACGACGGCGGGTTACGGTTTCCTGTGCGCGGTACGCGACATGATTTCCAGCCGCCGGGCCGGCCGCGAATTCATGACCGTGGACGAAGGCGGCACGCCGCTGCCGCCTTTCATTTACGAAGAGGCAAAGGGCAACTACGTGGCGGCGTTGTCGCAGAATGGCCGCCTGCTGTTGTTCGCCATCGACGAACTGAAGGTGCTGGCCAAGGGCCGCGGCATGATCGTCATGGGACTGGACGAGGGCGAGAAGCTGTTCGGGGCAGTGGTCTCCGATCGGCCGAAGCTCATCGTCAGGGGCATTACCCGCGGCGGCAAGGAAAAAGAATTCCTGCTGGAGAAAGACAAGCTCGCCCACCATGTTCTGAAGCGCGCGCGCATGGGACGCGTAGTGTCGGGCGTGGTGAAGTCCACCGCGCTGATTGTCCCGGCAACACCCGACGGCGGATGATTGGCCCGTTGTCTATCGGGAGCACCGACAAAACAATCATCAGGGAGACAAAATGAAAGCCGACAACATTCTCGCCACCATCGGAAATACGCCGCACATTCGCATCAACCGGCTGTTCGGTGTGGGGCAGAACGTCTGGATCAAGTCCGAGCGCGCCAACCCCGGCGGCTCGATCAAGGACCGCATCGCGCTGGCGATGGTGGAAGACGCCGAGAAGAGCGGCAAGCTCAAGCCCGGCGGCACCATCATCGAGCCCACCTCGGGCAACACCGGCATCGGCCTGGCGTTGGTCGGTGCGGTAAAAGGCTACCCCGTCATTCTGGTCATGCCCGACAGCATGTCGGTCGAGCGCCGCCGCCTGATGCTGGCCTACGGCGCGAAGTTTGAACTCACGCCGCGGGAGAAGGGCATGAACGGCTCGATCGCCCGCGCGCAGGAACTCCTCGCGCAGACGCCCGGCGCCTGGATGCCGCAGCAGTTCGAAAATCCCGCCAACATCGAAGTGCACGCACGCACGACCGCGCAGGAAATCCTCGCGGATTTTCCGCAGGGACTCGATGCGCTCATCACCGGCGTCGGCACGGGCGGGCACATCACCGGCTGCGCGCAGGTGCTGAAGAAGGCCTGGCCGAAGCTGAAAGTGTTCGCCGTGGAGCCCACCGCTTCGCCCGTGATCTCGGGCGGCAGGCATACGCCGCACCCCCTTCAGGGCATCGGCGCGGGCTTCATTCCGAAGAACCTCGACACCGCCTTGCTCGATGGCACCATCCAGGTCGAAGCGGAAGCCGCGAAGGAGATGGCGCGGCGCGCGGCGCGCGAAGAGGGAATGCTGATCGGGCTGTCTTCCGGCGCCACGCTGGCCGCGATCGCACAGAAGCTCGCGCAGTTGCCGAAAGGCGCGAGGGTGCTCGGCTTCAACTACGATAGCGGCGAACGCTATCTGTCGGTCGAGGGGTTTCTGCCCGCATAGTGGCGGGTCGCCCGGCGGCCCCACACCCACACGTACTGGGCGCCCGAGGCGATGGTCGTCGACATGAGCAGCGCAAACAGCGCGGGCATCGCGGCGCGTGCACCGACAATGCCCGTGGCGCTGCCGAGCATCGCCGCGAGGGTGATAAATTCGAGGGCCGTGTTGAGCTTGGACAGAAGTGTGGGCGCCATGTCGTAGCGCCCGATCGTGTAGTGATAAGCCAGCGCGCCACCCACGATCACCACGTCCCGCCCGAGGATCGCGGCGACGAGCCAGAGCGGCAGCAGTCCCTGCGCGGCCAGTGTGAGCATCACCGTTAGCATCGTCAGCTTGTCGGCAAGAGGATCGGCGATCGCACCGAAGCGGCTGCGAGCATTCCAGCGACGCGCGATCACCCCGTCGGCGAGGTCGCTCAGCGCGGACACGAAAAACACCGCGAATGCGGCGTCGTAGCGGTGCTGCGCGAGCAGGACGACCAGCGCCGGAATAAGCAGGAACCGCAGCAGCGTGAGGGCGTTGGGGACGTGGCGCATGGTGGTGTCTGCCCATCTTAGAACAGTTGCTGCGCACCGATCGAGTGTTCCACGTCATGGCGGGCGGCGGAGCTGCCTAAGGGCGCCACGGTGCTCGGCTTCAACCAGGACACCGGCGAGCGCTCCCTGTCGGTCGAGGGTTTCCTGCCGGCACAGGAAGACTCCGGCGGTAGCGGGTGCCGACCGCCGCCTCGGATTGAGCCGGCTGGGGTCTGCGCAGGTTGATCTTTCAGCCTGTTCTTCCGACAATGGTGCAACCCTCGGGGGGGGGAATTGGGGATGCGTAGCTCGGTGCTGGACTTTGTCTCGCGATCTCGTCCGGACGCAGCGCAGCGTCCGGGGTTCGCTTTTTCCTGCGCACTTCTCGTCTGTCTTCTTTGTTCACCTGCCGCGCTGCGTGCAGGTGACATGAATACGCACCTGACGGCGACCCATCTGCTCGCCCGAAAAAAGCCGGATGCAATTCGACGGCGCGCGCATTGGCAAGGACGGAGTGATCCTGGCCGGCGCCGCCGACAAGAACGTGAAATTCGATGCAGCAATGCTGCTGACGGTCACGCGGCTGGCATGCGAAGCGGACGATCCCTACTTCAGCCTCGATCCCGACGACGGGCGCCTTTGGCAGCGTGAAGCGGATCAGGCATTCGGCGAAGCGTGGACGGCACTGCAAGCGGACATCAAGCGCGCTGCCGGCGCTGACGCCGGGCGACATCGAAACAGCCCGCAACGGCGTGGTGCTGGCCGGGCCGCGTTTGCTGACGATGTCGGTGCACGATAAGTTGCCCGATTTGTGGTGCGACCTGATGGCACGATATCCGCCGTGATTGCGGTGAAATGGACGCAGGCCAATGCCGCGATTTGCGAGACGGTTCACGCTCTTCCGATGTTGACTTCCGAGCGGGTGGAAGCGGCGCTGCCGAGTCACCACCCGAGCGAGCTGTTCGTCTCCCTGGCCGCAGTCGAAACTGCCTTCCCGTCCGGCGATGACCGGATCGAGCAGTGGTCGGTCGAAGGCACGGCGGGCTCCATACACGGCGGTGTTTCTCTCGGCTCGAAGGCGCTGCTGGAGAATGCGGGCAACTTCCGCCAGGGCGCGACCGCGCTGACCCGTTTCCTGCACGCGGCCGGTGGCGCCTCCGGCGATCCGGCGACCAGGCTCGCTGTTTCCGCCGATTCGCCCGAAACGCTGCGCGCGCTTGCCAAGCTCCGCGCGTTCAAGCCGGTCACGATGGATGACCTATTCGGTGGCGCAAACCGGCCTTCTGCGGCCAAGCGCGAGTGGATCGTCGGCGTGCGGCGCATGCTCGCACCGGTATTCGGAAATCCATGGCTCGGCCTGGGCATCTGCGTGGTATTGCTGCTTGCCGCCCTGAGCGCGCTCGGGGCTCTGATTGAGGCGATCAAGGCAACGGGTCAGCGTCTTCGAAAAATCCGGGGCACGCGGTGAAACGCTTCTTCTCCCGCCTTCGCGATGGGTTCTCTATCCTGCTGGGATTGGGCGCGCTGCTCGCGATACTGGGTGGCGGCGCCGAGGCGCTGCGCGCCACCGTCTACAAGCAACTGCTCGAGCGATCCCTGCCCGAACTCGGGCCCGGGGACGCGTGCATTCCGGTGAAGGGGATCGCGTGGAACGACCTGACGCTCTACTGGGAGGCGCGCTGGAGCGACTCGAATGCCTCGTTCTCCGTGGGTGGCTGGCAGATCGTATTCACCCGGGCAGCGCGCGCGAGCTATGGCCCCTTGTGCGGATCCGGGTGCGCCCTGGCGGTGAGCGGGGTGTACTGCGCGGACAAAAACATTCTGGCCGGGTCGTCGCGATCGGGCGCGTGCACTTTCCGCGTATGGCAACGCGAGACCGGTGAGGCGGAGTGTTTCTTCGGCACCGACAACGAAATTCCGGCGTCGCCTCTGGTCCCGGCCATTCCCGGAGTTCATCCCGGTGCATCGAAGGAGAAAATCTACCTCGATTGCCCGGTCGCGCTGCTCTGGCCTTATCCGGGAGATCGCGGTAGTTGAACGCGGCGTACGGGCGCCCGCCCGCAGCTTCGGATCGCGATGGCGGGCCTCTCGGGATGCGCAGCCGTGCCGCAGCGGCCATGAAGGCCATGCGGCGCTCAATTCGCGTCATAATGGCCGTCAATCGAAGGGCTGGGGGCGCGCCCCGGCAGTACGCTGCGTGAGCCAATAAATATTTCTGGAGACATAGCATGCAACCCGCCTTGGCCTGGCTTCTGACCGGCCTGCTGCTTGTCGTGGTCGAGTTGGTGACCGGAACCTTCTATTTGCTGATCCTGGGCATTGCCGCCGGCATCGGTTCGCTGATCGCGTTTCTCGATCAGCCCTTCTGGGTGCAGTCCCTGGTCGCCGCGATCGCGGCGACTATCGGCGGCGTTCTCGTCTACCGCTACCACAGCGCGGCGAATGCCAGTTCACCGAAAGACACTGCCAACGACATCGGCCAGACGGTCACGATCGAAAGCTGGGTCAGCGAATCGCAGCGACTTGCGCGCGCGCGCTATCGCGGCACGATCTGGGATGCGCAAGTCCTCGGCAACGATCGCATCGAACCGGATGCGCTACTGTATGTCGTGGCGATGGAAGGCAGCCGCCTCAAGGTGTCCGTGACCCCACCGCCTGAGCCTCAGCACAAGCACGAATAGGAGAATCATCATAATTCCAAAACTCGTTGTCGCCGTCGTTCTTTCGGCCATGGTCTTCATGTATCCGCCGACGCAGGGCTACGCGGCGCCGTTCTTCATCATCGCCGTCGCCGTGTTGTTCATCATCGAAGGCGTGCAGGTGGTGCCTCAGCAAAACGCCTGGGTGGTGGAGCGTCTCGGCAAGTTCAACGCCACCCTCGAGCCGGGGCTCACATTCATCGTGCCGTTCATCGACCGCGTCGCCTACCGGCATTCGCTCAAAGAAGTGCCGCTCGACGTGCCCGAACAGGTCTGCATCACCAAGGACAACACCCAGCTCTCGGTGGATGGGATCATCTACTTCCAGGTGACCGATCCCCGGCTGGCGAGCTACGGCACGTCGAACTACGTGTTTGCCATCACCCAGCTTGCGCAAACCACGCTGCGCAGCGAAGTGGGCAAGATGGAACTGGACAAGACCTTCGAAAGCCGCGACGAAATGAACAAGCAGGTGGTCTCGGTGCTCGACGAAGCCGGCCGCACCTGGGGCGTGAAAGTCCTGCGCTACGAGATCAAGAACCTGACGCCGCCCGAAGCGATCCTGCGTTCGATGCAGGCGCAGATAACGGCGGAGCGCGAGAAGCGCGCGCTGATCGCCAAGTCCGAAGGCCAGCGCCAGCAGGAGATCAATTTGGCCGACGGCGAAAAGCAGGCCAAGATCCTTTCCTCCGAAGGCGATAAGACCGCGCAGATCAACAAGGCGCAGGGCGAAGCCGGCGCCATCAGGATGATCGCCGAAGCGCAGGCGGAAGCGGTTCGCGTCGTCGGCTCGGCGATCGGCACCAGCGAGGGCCTGAGCGCGGCCAACCTGAAGGTTGCGGAGCTTTACGTCGGCGCGTTCAGGGAACTCGCCAAGGCAGGCAATACGCTGATCATTCCGTCGAATCTTGCGGACGCGGCGAGCTTTGTGGCGAGCGCGATGACAGTCCTTGATCGGGCCAAGGCTGGGACGGATGCGCAGAAGGCGGCGAAGGCTTGAACTGCGGGATCGGCAACTGAAAGGGGACAGTTGTGCACACTCGAGTCCGTTATACGCCGCGTAATCGCGTGATGCGTGCAGGATTCTTTCTCGTCGATCCAAAGACAGATGCATTTTCCCTGCGGCGCGCCGGCCTCGTAAAAGACCTGCTGGTCCGGCGCGGGATCCCGGCGAAAATCATCCAGACCGCCGGCCGCGGCAGGCGCGAACCCCCGATTCCAACTACCGATGCCGTGGCCGAGCCTCGAAACCGGCGGGTGGAAACTACTGTGCGTTGATATTTGGCGTAAGTCCGAACTGCAACCATTGGGCATTTCCAGTCGCCCCATGTCTGCTCCGGTTTTCCTCCGCGTCCCGCGGTTCGCGCTTGTCAGCGGCAAATCCTGCCTTCAACTGGTTGAGCTGAATTTCTCATCGATATCGATACTTCTCCGCGCAGCGGATGATCGCATCGTTGTTCCCCGCATTGAGGCAGACACGAGCATCCTTGTGAGGATCGTTCTGCGGCCGAGTACTGCGAACGGAGACAGTGGCCACCGACTTCCCGGATTCAGTCATTGACGGGGTGTCGGACGTGGCCTCGGCGGCATCTTCTGAATTCACCTCGGCCTCGCCCCTGGTATTCGTCTCGGGCATGTCCCCGGCTCTTGCCTGCAGGATGAAGATCTCGCTTGCGCTGCGATTGTCTTGGGCGGCGATGGCGGTCCAGGCCTGAATCATGAAGGCGATGGCGGCCGCGGCAGCCAGAATCGATTTGATCTGCATGGGAACGCGCCTCCGGTTGGATTGCACCCCGCGATAATCCGCCCCGGCCGAACGTTCGTCAAGGCGGACCGGCATTCTCGACAAGCGCTCCGCGAGCGGAACTTGTGCTCGGCACTGCTTCCGTCGCCGCGTTGCGACAGCGCGACTTCAGGTTTCGATGCTTGCCTCGCGCCGATACGGAGTCAACGCAGAATTGCGGCAAGGATCGCGCGCTCCGACGAGTGGCGGCGGGCGCCTCGTGAAGTGAATAAGAACGACCCGCAGGCTTGTAGAATGGACAATCAGCCTAACTTACCAGACTCGACTGCTCTATTGTCGCCCTTATGAAGAAACCGCCCTCGATGGCTACCCGGTTCCAAAGCAGCATCGCGAAAACCGAAGCGGTCGGCGGAACGTCGGAGGTCAGGATCATGTTTAACGACGAAAGCGGTTTTTCGTTTCAGGCTGTACACGGCGATCCGAAGCCAAGTGTGAATGGCAGCGGAGGGTCATTGGCGCATGAATTCGCCGCCAGCGTGAGTAAATACACCTTCCTGGCCGCCGGGGTGCAACTCGCATTCAAGGATGGCAGTTCCTGCAACATGAATTTCGGCAGGGCGATCGGCGCCGGACCACTGCAGTAGGTCACCCCGGCATCTCATCTTTCAGGTGCAAATGGAGCGTGGCCGCTTTTTCGGGGAGTCCAGCGGGCTTTTCACGCCGGGACCAGCCTGAGATGGGTAATTTCGGACGGCGCGCCGAAGCGCTTGGGCGGCCCCCAGTAGCCGGTGCCGCGGCTTACATAGATCCAGAGGTTGTCCAGACGATGCAATCCCGCGGTAAACGGCTGCAGAAGCTTCACCGCAAGATTCCAGGGAAAAAACTGGCCACCATGCGTATGGCCTGACAGTTGCAGGTGGAAACCGGCTTGCGCAGCGGCGAAGGCCGAGCGCGGCTGATGCGCAAGCAGCACTCTCACGGCCGCCATTTCAGGGGCGCCGGCCAGCGCTGCGACGGGATCGCTGCGATGCGCAGGATCGAAATGATGCGCGCTCAAATCGGTGACCCCGGCCACCACGATGAACTCCCCGAAGTGCTCGAGCACGACATGCTCGTTGAGCAGCACCGACACGCCGAGGCGGCGAATTTCAGCAATCCAGGCCTGCGCGCCGCTGTAGTATTCGTGATTTCCGGTCACGAAAAAAGTGCCGTGGCGCGCGCACAGCCGCTCGAGCGGTGCGGTGTGCGGGGAAAGCCGCCCGACGCTTCCGTCGACCAGGTCTCCGGTGATCGCGATGATGTCCGCTTCCAGCGCGTTCACTGCATCGACAATGCGGCTCACGTATCCCTGTTTGATGGTCGCGCCGACGTGAATGTCGGAAATCTGGACGATGCTGAATCCGCGTAACGACTCTGGCAGGCCGGTGATCGGAACCTCGACGATGCGGATGCTTGCGATACGGCGCGCATTGACGAAACCGACTGCAGTGACGAGCACGGCAAGAAGCGGAACCGCCGCGGCACTGCCCGAGCGCAGTTGCTCGAAGGTGGCGGCATCGATCAGCGATCCGGTTGCGGCCAGGCCTGCAAGCAGAACAACCTCGCGCAACAGCGTCAGGATCAGGACAGACGAGAAGAATCCCATCGCCACGAACCCCGCTCCGGCCAGATGATCGGCGCCGGGACTGCGCTTGTTGCGGCGCGCGTACTCGGCAAAGGGCATTACGGACAGCGACAGGGCCAGCAGCAAGATCGTCGCCACCATGCCGGCCACGCCGAAAGGCATATCGGGAACCAGGCGCCATCCCATGTACACATGGAGCAAGAGGACCAGGACAAACAGTCGGAGCATGGCGGCCCGCTTCTTGGGGCGTGTCGGCGCGACCCTTAGGCAAAGGGACAAGGACTCTAACATGGGGCGTTTGCAGCCGGATGCAAGCACGGCTGCCTTGAGTTTGGGGGGGCGCTTGGGGCCAGACGCGCCGGGCATTGGGACGCAGCGCTCGCCATCGGCGCCGTTATTGCGGGCTGTGCCATCAGCCAGGCGCGCGTGGCCACCCGAATTTACCTGACGTGGGCCCTCCGCCATCGAGTGGTATTCCAGAAAGGCAGGATGTTCGGCGGATTCGCCGAGAATCTGCGCCGGCAGGCCACTGGGGTCGCTGCAACACCGACGAGCTTCAATCTCCACGCGAGCTGGAGAAAGCAGTAATCAGTGAACAGCGAACGGTATAATTTGCAAATGCCCAGCCCCATCACTCACCCCGGGACTTAAGCCCAATGAAGATGTTCCGCGTCGTTGTTTTCTATGTCCTCGCGGTCGCGTTCGGCACCTTGTCAGGCGCATCGAAGGCCGCGGGACAAGCCAGTGAACTGACGATCCAGAACACGGCCATCCAGAAAATGCTCATGGACGAATTGTTCATCGACAAAGGCCGCTACCACCTCCTTGCGCAGACCGCCTGCCGGTATGCCTACGTGGATTCCCCGGCCGTCACGCTCTCGCAGGGACGGGTGCGGATCAAGGCCCGCGTGAGCGGCAAGCTCGCGATGGAAGTCGGGAATCAATGCGTCGGCAGCACCGGCGACGTGGTTCGCGTTGCCATTTCCGGCCGGCCGACTTTCTCCGGGGAGAAGCTCGTGCTGACCGACATCAAAGTGGACGAGGTATCGAACGAGGCTTACCGGCTGCTGCTGCAGCAGTTCATCGAAAGCGCAATCCCGCGCGCGGTGGAAATCAACGTCCGCGAGGGCTTGCAACGCATGCTCGCAACCCGGCAGTCGACCTATGAAGTCGTGGTCGACCAGCTATCGGTGACCGAGCTTACCGCCGAGAACAACCAGTTGCACGCGACGTTGATGTTTTCGCTGCTGGCGCGGTAGACGGCCGAGAAAGACCCCGCGACAGACCTCAGGGTCCAGTGGCCGGGAGCAACCCGGGGCAGGCCCGCCGTGGGCATGACTCCGATGGGGCTCCGGGCGCCATGGCGCAGAGCAGTTCGCGATTCCACGTTACTCGAAGGCCCGCAACTCGCCCGCACAAGCCTTCACTCGACGGTCAACCGCAGCTTGCGGACCAGCTTGCCGTAGGTTTCCGACTCCCCGCGTACAAATGCGGCGAACACGGCAGGCGACGTGACCGCCGCCTGTGCGCCTGTGGCGGCAAGATGTGCTTGCACTGCCGGCGCGGCCAGGGAGGCGGCGATCTCGTGGTTGAGTTTGTCGATCACCTCAGTGGGCGTCCCCGCGGGCGCGAAGAAGCCGGTCCAGATATCGAGCGCGTAAGTCGGGTAGCCGGACTCTGCAATGGTCGGGACCTCGGGCAGGATATCCGCGCGCTGCCGGCTCGTCACCGCCAGCGCGCGCAGCTTGCCCGCCTGGATATGCGGGAGCGCCACAACATAGCCGCTCATCATCAGCGGCACGCGTCCCGCAAGCACGTCGGGCAGTGCCTGGCCGTCGCCCCGATAAGGGATGTGCAGAAGCTCGATGCCGGTAACTGACTTGAACAACTCGGTCGCGAGATGCGGCATCCCGCCGGTGCCGCTCGACGCGTAGCTCGGCGGCTGCGTCCGGCCGCGTGCCACGGCCACCAGTTCCTTGATGGAGGCGACTTGAAGGTCCGGATGGGCCACTAGCACCATCCCCGAGACATAGGCCTGCGCGACGGGCGCGAAATCCTTGATCGGGTCGTAGCCGGTGCTTGGGTAAATGTGCGGGCTGATCACATGGCTGTTATTGGTGAACAGCAGCGTGGACCCGTCGCGCTTGGACTTTGCCACCGTGAGGGCGCCGATAGTGCCGCCCGCGCCGGGCCGGTTCTCAACGATGACCCGGCGCTTGAGGCGCTGGCCGATCGCGTCGGCGATCACGCGGGCGCGTGCGTCCAGACTGCTGCCGGCAGTGACGGGCACGATGATATGAATTTCACTGGGCAGGCCCTCGGCGCGCAGGCATGTTGCTGCAAGCACCAACAGGCCGGCTGCGCACCTGGGCACTCGATGCATTTTGCGGCCCCTGTAAATAACTTCGGCGGCGGTTCGTATTACACGGCCAACGAGAATCAATTATTTGCCACGCTGGAAGAGGCACTGCTGCGGATCGTTCGACATTGCGCCGGGAGACCATTGCCGACGCTGCCAACATACCACGCTCATCGAGAATTCAAAGCAGAACACCGAACTCGTCACCTCCCAGTCGCGCCGGCACGGCCCCTTCCCGCAGACCACCGAACAAGAGCGCGCCGATTCTCCGCATTAAAACGAATCGCCCCGGTCGCTTTCACGGTCGGGCCATTTTGCCGCCTCCCGGCCCAACCGGGGAATCATGCCGCAGCCGGAACCGCGATGCCTTCCTGTTCGCACGTCGGCGCAACGTCCGACACTGTGGCGCGCTGCATGTCCCGCGGCCAGCGCAAATCGTCGTACCCCTTGCCGCGATGCATGGTGCAGCGGTTGTCCCACATCACGAGATCGTGCACGCGCCAGCGGTGCATATAGACGAACTGGCGCTGCGTGGAGTGATCGATGAGTTGCTGCAGCAGCGCTTGGCCTTCCTCCTCTTTCATGTCGAAGATCCGCCCGGCATGGGAGGCGAGATACAGCCCCATGCGCCCGGACCCGGCGTGCCGGCGCACCAGGGCTTGCGGAACGGGCGGCAGTGTCTGCTTCTCTTCGTCGGAGAAATCGGTGAAGCCCAGTTTCTTGCGCGAATACATGATGGCGTGCTCGGCAACCAGCCCGCGAAGGCGCTGCTTCATTTCGTGCGTCAGTGCATCGTAAGCGGCCCGCATGTCGGCGAACTCGGTTTGGCCGCCGAGCGGCGGGATGCTGCGCGCGTACAGCAGCGAGGCTTTCGCCGGCAAACGTCGAAACGAACTGTCGGTATGCCACATCCGGTTGCCCATTTCGAACATGCGCTTGCGGCTTTGTTCCCCCCAGATTTCCTCGCCGACGACCAGGTTGGACACGTCGGCGATTTCCGCGCGAACGCGCAGTTTTGCATCGCTGCGGGTGGCATGTATGGTGGTTTCCAGCGGCCCGAAGTTGCGCGCGAAATCGAGATGCTGCGCGGTCGATAACCGCTGGTCAGGGAAGACCAGCACCGAATAGCGATTGAAGGCCGCTTCTATTTCGCCGCGGGATTGTTCCGGCAGCGGTGTCGACAGATCGATATCGCCGATCTCGGCGGCGAAATGTTCGGTAACCGGGTAAACAGTCATTGACTTCCCCCATTCCTGTCAGGGCGTGCCGAAACTATAGCGGCACCGAGCGGGTTGTCAATTGTCCGGATGCCGGTCGTGATACCGGGCGAAACGAACGAGGGAAATGAGCCGGGCAGCCTGTATAGAGGTGGATGAACACCGGAAGCCCGGTTCAGGCCCGAGCGCTCCTTCCCCTCCGGCAAACGACTTACCTCGCGCGCAAGAATCCGCTGCGAGTGCCACCAGACTGAACTTTTCCCGTCAATGAGCGGTCTGCATGTGGGGTGTCGTTATCGTCCGGTTGGAACCCCGGTCGCGGTTTTTTCCCTGACTGCAAGGTTCTGCCAGGCGAAAGCGTCCCAAGACAAAGGGAACTAACTGGCTGAAGTCAAGAACATTTTTGCGTAAAGTTGCGCTCGTGCGGCAAGATTTCACAGCATGAGACTTGCCCTGCCAAAGTCCGTGGCGCAAACTGCGCAGTCGCATTCGAAGCCAACGTAGGAATATCCTGTATGAGCGAGACCATCCTTCAGTTTCTGAGAACCAACGGCGAGCAACTGGACGCCGAGATTGCCAAGGCGCTGCACATGCCGAAGACCGCGGTTCTGAGCCAGATATCGCAGCTCTCCGCCGCCGGAGAGGTGATTTGTTGCCAAGTGACACGTTACTTCGACGGCAAGAAGATCGAAGGCGTGAGTTGCCGTCTGGCGGCCTACATACCGCCGCGAGCCACGGGACCCAAGCCCGGCGCGAAGCGAGGCACCGCCCCTGAAGTCACTAATGTCGTATAACGCCACGAGATGAGATCGGCGCGACGCGTGCGTCGCTTCGCCCCGCGCTGGTCTGTGTGAACACGGGGCGAATTGCCATCGCCTGAAAATGAAACGCCCTGGTGGTTAAATCCACCAGGGCTTTCTTTCGACGTTTCACGAAGTAACGCGATCAGACCCGCGGCATGATCATGACGGCGATGACCCGCCTCGCCCGCTACAACGCGACCGCGGAAGAACTTTCCGACGGTGCGGACAAGGTGGCCTGTTTCGAAGGCGCCCCGATCCCCAGCAGCGCGGTGTTGACAGGTGTGCTGGCTTTTGCCGCTTGGTGCCATCGCCTGAGTGAGGATCTTCGCTGGGGCGTGTGGTGTTTCGGGTGGGGCGATCTGCAGCCGCTGGCCTTGCTGTTCTCGCTGTCCGCAATGTTGATGATCAGCAAGACACTGCGCATCCCGAAGCTGTAGCGACCGGCTCGTAGTTTAACTCCTGCGCCGGCGTTGCGATTCCAGCAAGGTAGCGATTGCCGCATCCACGTGGCCGTTCGGTTGCACCTGAAGCCATGCACTGATATCCAACACCAAGGGCCGAATTTCGTCGATTTTCAGTTCGTCGAATTGCAGCAATGAAATGAGCTCGCCGGCAATGACGTGGATATAGCTCCCTTCGAGTGCCAATACCTGAGACACCAGTCCGATCGCCAGAAGATCGGAGCGATGACTCTCGTTGAACCAGGGTTTGCCGATGGCTTCCAGCCCGACCAGCGCCGGAAGTTCTGTTTTGATGCGATTCTTGATTCCGAGGGGAAGCAGCCGCTTTTTCATCGCCTACAGGAACGGCGGAAAAGCCGGTATCTTGAGCCTGTCGATCAAAGATAAGAATAATGAAACGCCCCGTTCGCTTTCGCGAACGGGGCGTTTTTTTTGCCAGGCGTTTCCGGCCTAGTTGCCAGCCATACTCCCGAACCTTGTGGTTGATCCAGTTTCAGAGTGCTGCCGACCGGTGCTGCCTTGGTAGTCTCTCACGGGATCACCTCCTTTCAAAGTTGCGAGACATTAGTGTAGCAAAACGAATGCGAACTTCAAGCGCCGAAAGCGCGGCGCGCGCGCACCGTTGCGCAAGGTGTGAATATCGCGTGCAGCGCGGCGTTTTGCCAGCCGGTCGGCGGTAAGTGTCATTGGTAGTTCTTCGACTCATGCGCGCGCGGAAGGCTTGATTCCACGTGGCTCCGGGACAGCGTTAGCGCAGACCGGGCTTGACCTTGGCCCGGCTTAAATCTGACGGGCGGCACGACATTTGAATTAAACTTCGTGCCCATCGCATCATCGAACGGCCAGGCAGCGCGGAAAGGCGCCCATCAAAACTCCGAAAAGAATCCAGCCGCTCGTCGAGGAAGGTCTCGTCGACGAGGAGGTCGGCCAACTCATGAGCGGCACGGTAGCATTGACGATCCGTGCCGCGACCTGATGCCCTCGAAGGAGGAAACGTCCCGCGATGCGCAAGACTTGTCCGTCTTTTTGGGAGGAAACGCGATGAGCGGATTCGCCGAGTACGAACATTACGACGCGCTGGGACTGGCCGGGCTGGTGCGGCGCAAGGACGTGACGCCGGACGAACTGCTCGAGGCGGCGATCACGCGCGTCGAGGCGCGCAATCCGGCGGTCAACGCGGTGATCATGAAGCTCTACGACTACGGCAGGAAAGCGATCGCCGACGGGCTTCCCGACGGGCCGCTGCGCGGCGTGCCCTTCCTCATGAAGGATCTCACTTCGCCGGTTGCAGGCGCGCGCATGACGCGAGGCTCCAGCTTCTTTGCGGATACGCCGCCATCGCCCGCCGACAGCGAGCATGTGCAACGGCTCAAGCGCGCAGGACTCGTCATTTTCGGGCGCACCAACACCTGCGAGCTTGGGCTTTCGCTGACCTGCGAGCCGCGGCTCCATGGCCCGACGCGCAATCCATGGAATGTCGCGCACATTTCCGGAGGTTCCAGCGGCGGGGCCGCGGCGGCCGTCGCCTCCCGCATGCTGCCGATGGCGCATGCTTCCGACGGATTCGGCTCGATCCGCGCCCCGGCAGCGTGCTGCGGAGTGGTCGGCCTCAAGCCGACGCGCGGCCGCAATACGTTCGCGCCGTTTTCCGGCGAAGGACTCGGCGGCGTATCGACCGAGCACGCGGTGACGCTCAGCGTTCGCGACAGCGCCGCGTTGCTCGACGCGACCTGTGGCGCTGGGCCGGGCGATCCGTACACTGCGCCCCCGCCTGCGCGGCTTTATCTGAAGGAAGCCGGCGCGAACGCGGGCAAACTGAAAATTGCGTGGACTGCCGCGGCGCCGAATGGCGCCGCGGTGGATCCGCAATGCCTGCTACTGCTCGCCGAGACGGTGAAGCTCTGCGCCGATCTTGGCCACCATGTCGAGGAGCATGATCCCGAGATCGATCGCGCCGCGGTCGTGCCGGCCTTTCTGACACTGGCTTCGGCGAATACCGTCGTGAACCTTGCTGGCCATCCGACGGCCGGACGGCCGGCACGTGAGGGCGAAGTGGAGCGTATCACCTGGCTGACCGCGAAAATGGGCGAGAACATCAGCGCACCCGATTACGTTCGCGCCACGCAAACCGCGCATCGCCTCGGGCGCCAGATGGCCGCCTTCCATGCGCGATGGGATGTGCTGCTGACGCCGGGACTGAGTTCGCCGGCGGTGAAACTCGGCTGGCTCGATATGATGATGGACGACGTCAACGAATACTGGCGCCGCGTGTTCAACTTCTCGCCGTTCACGGTGTGGTTCAACCTCACCGGCCAGCCCGGACTCATGCTGCCGCTTGGTCAGAGCGCAGGCGGGTTGCCGCTGGCGGTCCAGCTTGTCGGTCGTTTCGGCGACGAGGCGACCCTGATCCGCCTCGGCGCCCAACTTGAAGCCGCGCGCCCCTGGTTCGACCGCAAGCCCCCGCTGGCATCCTGAACGCGGCGTTGCATGGATCACGCAGCCGTCCCCGCGTTCGCAACACGTCCCACTTGTTCCGGCGGCTAGCGGTGTTCCCTGGCGCTGCGCTCCGGCACAGCGAACTCGCGATGACATACCTCGGCCAGCCTGGCGACGCCCTCGCGGATGACCTGCTCCGGCGGATGGGCGAAGCAAAGGCGCAGCCGCCTCTGTCCCGCGCGGGCGTCGGTCATCCACTCGGCGCCCGGATTGATGGCCACGCCAGACTGCAGCGCCAGTTGCGCGAGACGAGTGGTGTCGACGCTATCCGGTAACGTCACCCACAGGAAAATGCCGCCCGCGGGATCGTCGAACCGGGCCGCCGCGCCGAACTGTGTGCGCAGCGCTTCGATCATCACATCAAGTTTGCGGCGCAGGGTTTTCCTCAGCGCCTGCACGTGAGATTCGAAATGGTCCCGGCAGTATTCCGCGAGAACCATTTGCTCGAGGGCCCCGGATCCGCCGTCGCTCTTGACGCCGAGGATGCGGCTCATCAGCGGCCAGCCGGCGACCAGATAACCGATCCGCAACGCCGGTGCGATGGACTTCGAGAACGAACCGATGTGGATCACGCGCTCATCGCCCACCATGCCGCGCAGCGCCCGCGGACGCGTGCCTTCCCACACCAGATCCGCGTAGCACTCGTCCTCGAAGACCGGCACGCCGTAGTCCACGGAGAGCGCGAGTATCTCGGCCCGACGTGCCTCGCTCATCACGGTGGCGGTCGGGTTTTGCACCGTCGGAATCGTGTAGATGTACTTCGGCGTGATGCCGCCGCGCTTGAGATCCTCGAGCGCTGTTTTCAGCCCGGTACTGCTGAGGCCGTCGTGGTCGAGCCCGACGCCGACGATATTCACCCCCAGGCGCTGCAAGCGTGTAATGGCGCCGCCATAGGTCATTTGCTCGACGATGACGGTGTCGCCCGGTGACAGCAGCACGTGATTCACGAGGTCGAGGCCTTGCAGCGAGCCCGAGGTAATCAGAATCTCCTCGGGCGAGCAGACGATGCCGGCGTCCCTGGCGAGCTTGCGCGCGATGAATTCGCGCAACGGGCGATAACCGAGTGGACCGCTCTGGAGGCCATACGTCGACAGGGAACTGCCTTCGCGCTTGAGCACGCTGGTCGCGGCTGCGATCAAGCCTTCGACGGGAACGCTGCCGGCATCGTTGTGACCGCCGACGAAGTTGTATTTCGGAAAGCCCGTCCACCTGGCGGCCGCCGGTGGCAGATCCGGGCGAAGCAGTTCAGCGTAGTCGAATAGATCGGCAGCCATAATTTCCATTTTCGTTCGATTTGGTTTTGCAGGTTACCCGGTTTTGGCGGTTACAACCCGGTTCCCACGATCAGTAATGCGGTGGCGCTTCGTCGCGAAAATTGCGCTGCTCCGCCGGCAGATCGGTGCGCAATTGCTCGCGCAAGGCGCGCAGTTCCTGTTGCAGCTGATCGATCTGTTGCTGCTGCCGGTACACGGCGCCGTTCAGCGCTTCCAGCAGTTCTTCGGAAAAGCTCAATTTTGTTTCGATCTCCGCGAGGCGGGATTCCATTGCGTTCGTCACACCAGAGGCCGGCTTCATTTCGCCGCTACGATCACTTGCACACCGTGACATTGCACCCTCTGGCCGGCGCGGATCTTGGCGGTCTTGCGGCTCTCCGGCCGGCCGTCTACAGTCACCTGACCTTCGGCGACGAGGTGCTTGCCGCGTGCGCCGCTGTCGGCGATGCCCGCCAGTTTGAGCAAGTCGCATAGCCGGACCCACTCCCCTTTCAACTGAATCTGGATGGATTCCACGACAATGTCCGCTGACTTCGATGCGACTTTAATCCGTTTGCGTTGTTACGCGAAGCAGGACCCGGGTTCCGGCAGGTCGGTCCCGCATCGCGCAGCAGGGTGCGGGAGACTTACAATAGCAGAATCCGGCGCCGATCCGGTTGTCCAACCGCATGTCCAATGGTTGTCCAATCGGTACAAGTATCGTACAGATGCAACCCCTGAGTTTCGATAGCGCGGTGGAAGGCGTCAGGACGTGCATAGTGCATAATAATGTTGACGGAGAATGTCGGCAATAATTGCCGGGTGTCGCGAGCGTTTTCCTCGTGCGCAGACGCGATGGCTGAAGTTGGAAGAAGTGCGCCCGGAAAGCGCGAACAACACTTCCTCATACCAAGCCCGTAGTGCCCTACCGTCGAATACCAGGCCCGCAGTGCTCTACCGTCGAAGTCGTCTGCGCGCATCAGAAAATCCCGAGAAAAAAATATATTTTTACATGACCTCCGACCAAGAGTGCGCGCCGATCCTGCTGCGCATCGAGCTCAAAGCGCGGCGCAACAATCATGTCAATTTAAGCGCTTATGCCGTATAGCTAAGGCTGATCCGGCTGCGCTGATTGCCGCATCGCCCCGCATCCCCCCATTTGGGTGCCTTGACAAATTACCGCAATGCCGTAGA
>Ga0315275_10001004_pt1 | contig 24225 bp, 24 predicted proteins | sample YL17G03_0_MG_FD_205557 | JGI IMG/M metagenome (GOLD analysis project Ga0315275, IMG submission 205557) | Sediment microbial communities from Yellowstone Lake, YNP, Wyoming, USA - YL17G03_0 | ecosystem: Environmental > Aquatic > Freshwater > Lake > Sediment | place: USA: Wyoming | collected...
CAGACACCGATACTATCGAAAAGAAAATCAATGCCGGAGAGCTTGATTGGGAATTAAACCGGAAGTTGACGAAATGACACGAAGCACTGAAGAAGTTATAGATGAATTAGATAGCGCGGTAACAGATGAGGATGCGTTGTGCGATCTATCAAAGACAGCTCTAGTTGTTCGATTTGAACATGAATGTAAGATGATCTTGCATGGTGATCCCGACAGGCTTGATAAACTGAATACAATGATCGAAAATGGCGGGGAATCGATAGGATTTATCAAAGTTGCCCAGAAAGGGCCAAAAGTTAAAGTTATATCGATACCACTTGTTGAATTTATTGACGATGATAAAGTGAATGTTGTTTTAAACGAATTATGCGAAGTATTGGAAAAGGGTCTTACTACAAGTGGCAAAGAAACTTAAACCAAGACCAATACTTTACCGCTTTTTTAAAATAAGTCCACATCTGGTCGCAATTCCGATTTAGATCATAACCCGGTGACAGTATGCTGGTATGAGGATTCGAACCACCATATTCTTTTTTATTTCTACAGTTTTTTGGAGGTTTTTAAAAAAAAGTGGACTATCTCTTCCTGTTCGCATGATACCGCGACAACGTCGCCTGCCGCTGGTCAAGATACTTGGCATCACTTTTTTTGTAATACGGGTTCTCTGCCCGTTCGGTAGTGTAAAAGACCAGCTGACCGATCGGCATGCCCGCATACACTTTCACCGGGCGGGAGTTGACGTTTGCCATCTCGAGCGTGATCGTGCCCCGGAAACCGGCATCGATCCAGCCCCCGGTCTGGTGGAGGGTAACACCGAGCCGGGCGATACTCGATTTTCCCTCAATCGTGGCAACAATATTATCCGGCAGTTCGATGCACTCCAGGGTCTCGGCAAGAACAAACTGACCTGGATTGAGGATGAATGTGTCTGCATGGATCTCATCAACGTCTGAAGATACACTGTCCTGGTTGTAGGGATCGATAACCTCGCTGCTGCTCTTGTACCAGACAAAATGGTTTCCAAGGCGGATATCCACGGAGTTGGGTTGCACCAGTTTTGGATCATACGGATCTATCCTGATATAGCCCCTGGCGATGCGGTCCAGGAGTTGCCAGTCCACGAGAATCATTGTTGAGATATGGTGGGAGGTGATTGGTATTGAGGGCTTCTATCAAGGGATACGTTAAGGCGTTATTTGTTTATCCAAGGCTCCAAAATCCGGCTCTGACGGTAAACGAATCGAGTCGAATGGGCGGTCGTTACATCAGGTTCTGGATAACTATATATCAGTCCAGGATTGTCGCAGCGGATAAGATAATTCGGAAATCTTTTTCTGCCGGGATATTTCCATCTTTTAAGAGTTTAACCTCTTCACCCGGTTCTGATAATTGAACAGAGGATCCCATATGCAGATAATTATCACCGAAATCACCAGTATGAAAACGGCAACGCCCAGAAGACCCAAATAGAATTTCTGTGTCCTTTGCTGCATCAGATGATCGGGATTAAGAATAGAATCCCGGAGTGCCCGGTTTCGATAGAGTACGAGAGCCACAACCACAATGGCGATAAAAAAGATCCATTCAGTGACAGACATCAGTTCAGCATAGATCGCCCACTGGAAATATTCAGGGTTGTTGTCAACCGGATAGGGACCTGGTAACGGCTACAGCCAGGAAACCGGCTCCATCCACATCACCTTCATGAGCTGGTAGATGAACACGCTGAAACCCACAACAAGGAATGAAAAGGAGTGGTAATATCTCCAGATGATCAGCCCCGCGATAATAAACAGGAGTATGATGCCAAGACTATGAAAGAAGATCCTTCCATTGTCAAGGCTTGAATAAAAAATGATCCGCCCGAGCAGTTTATCGACAAGGTCGGGAAGAACACTCCCCGGTGCACAGAAGATGATAATCGTCCTGGCATGGAAAAATTCATAGAGAATGAACCCGAAAATCAGGCCAATCATCATATGAGCCAGGAGCAGTATACACCAGTACATTCGGTTCCGTTGACTAAAAGAGTATTTCTTGTGGTATAGGATGGGTGACTCTAATCTTTCCCCCCCTCTAGGTGCATTCAACCAGTTTGAAATTACACTAAAGTTAAACGTAGTCTGTCATTAATTCAGACCTTTTTGTGCAAACCAGGCAAAATTTTTTTTCTTTCGGGAATTAACAGGTAAAATAACTGAAATCTGGAATACTATCGTATCAGAATTAACGCCAGTAAAAGGGGAAATATGAGCAGTTTTTTATGTTTCCCCTGACGGAACAGCAGGGAGCCTGTGCACGTATGGGCTGATTGCACAATTGTTGTGTGATAGAGTTATTATCCGGGACGAAATATTTAAACTTACAACAGGATCAGGGAATTATTCATTCCGGGATGGAAAATACTACTAGGGTTTGTACCAGGAGATCGTGCGGATGGACACAGTAACCGTAATTTTCGCAGGGATGCAGGCAATTTTTGGGGTTCTCAGCCTGTTCTTCATGCCGGGTTTTGTCATCACTCTGGTCTATTTTCCCCGGTTAATGGAAATCGGGATCGTAAAGCGGCTGGTCTATTCTGTAATCCTAAGTATCATTTTTGTCATCCTGTTCATGGGTATGGTACTTGGTGTGGATCCAACTTCGGGAAACATTAATCTTGCTATCGCGAGATTTTTAGCCCTTATGCTCGTTGTATGGCTCTTTGAGGTATTCTCTCTCGGCAGCAGGTTTCAGGAATGGATGACCTCACGGCTCTCCCGCTCCAGGAGTTACCAGGCAATCCGGAAGAATTTCTCCCGGAGACTCCACGCTGTTCTGGATCGCAGGCAGGCTGCCACGACTACCGTTGTCTATCACGAGAGCCAGAGGTCCGGGAAGAATCACGTCAATCATTCCTATCTTCTTAATGTCGGCAGAGAGATTGAAATCCTGGAGATCGTAGAATACAAAGGGAAAACCTCTGGCACAGCCATATTACCTCCGCCCCATCCGAAGACACTGTATGTTGAACTGATCGTACGCGAGTACAACGATGGCAAGGTGTCATTGGTCGATGATCTGCAGGTATATCCGGTTCATGTCGCCAGGAACCTTAATCGTACAATCCTGGGTTTCAAACCAAAACGAGGTATTCTGGATATCTCCGAACGAATCTATAAAAAGACAACGGTGACCGAGGTCCAGTGGATCTACAGCAATGACTTTCATCTTTTTGCCATCACCCATCCTGATGACACTCTTGACCAGATGGTTGATCGGATCATCGCAAAAATTGACCAGATAGTCACGTCACTGCAATGCGGTACCCGTGTCACCTCTCAAGCAGAAGACCAGAAGATGCGCAGGGACGCATATGATGCAGTAATCGGGAAACCCAAGCCAGCAACCCCTGCCCCTGTTAGAACAGCAGAGTCCAAAAGGCATCCGCAGATTATCGTTGAACCGGACGTGGAAGATCGCAGGGATGCATATGATGCGGTAATCGGGAAACCCAAGCCAGCAACCCCTGCCCCCGTCAGAACAGCAGAGTCCAAAAGGCGTCCGCAGATTATCGTTGAACCGGACGAGAGAGATCGCAGGAGCCTGCAAAAGGAGATCCTGAAGGATCTCGACATGTTTGGCATAACACCGGCATCGTTTCGCAACACCGACGGGCTCATCGAAAAAATTATCATTCCCAAAGAGGCCGATATCAACAAACAGGTTTTAGCCCGGATCGAAGAAATCCTGGGTGACGACTGGCTCTATACGTAGAGATTGTGGGGGAAAGTGATGAAGATCATCGAATCTTTCGTTGTAAAGGAAACGTCAGGGAATATGTTGATAGTCTGTCATCATCAGAAAGCGATTTGATCTTTTTCAACCTACAAAAAATCCGGGTGACAGTGAAGGGGTTATAACCCCCCGTTTTCTATTTGTTATCCTACCCGGTATCGCATGAAATGAGGTTGATTACAAGAATCAGGTACAATGAAAAAATGCGTACCGGTCTTTTAGAAAAAATCGAACCTTTCTCGTTTTTAATCTTCTTTACCGGTATCCCTGGTACTATTGGGATCACGAGCCTGATCTGTCGGCTGGTTATCCCGCTCAAACTGTGCCGGGTTGATGTGCCACTCACTCCGGCGTAACAACCCATGCAGGGTACTGGCCTCGCGGGTGGTGAGATTTGCCCGCCCAAGAACCCTACGGATAAGAATCATCGTGTTCTCGCGCTTGAATGCCGGGTGCTCTATGGTATCAAGATACTGGTCTATGTGTTGATACAGGTAGCCCATATCATTCGGCGATGCGAGAGCATAAGCGGGGAGGGAAAGGTCAGACAATTCGTAACATATCACCCCAACGGCATGGGAGAGGTTGAGGATCGGGTACTCTTCTGTTGTCGGAATCGTGCAGATCATGTCACTGCGCTTCACCTCCTCGTTATTGAGCCCCCAGTTCTCGCGTCCGAACAAAATCGAGATACGCCCATCAATGTCCTTTACCCGCTCCCGGAGCTCACGGGGTGAATAAAACGGCATCCTCATGGAATGGCAGACAGACTTACTTACCGTGCCGGTGGTCGCGATGACAATGTTGCTCCTGGCAAAAACGTCTTCTATCGTGCAGAGTTCCGCTCCCCTGAGTACATCCTGTGCATGAGCGGCACGGGCATTTGCCTCATTGCCGAGGGTGCACGGGTCAATCAGGACAAGACGGGAAAAACCGAAATTTTTCATCACCCGTGCAGTAAATCCCACGTTCCCTTCATAGAGGGGAGCAACCAGCACGATGTCAATGTCGGGCATAAAAAATTACTGGATGGCGTCAACCGTTGCTTTCAGGACAGCAGCGCCCCGGTCATAGACGGCATTGCCAACAACAATCGTGTCGGCATACCGGGACATCAAAGCCGCTTTTTCAGCCGAGTTGATCCCGCCTCCGTAATAGAGGATGGATTTGTCAATGGCCTCCGATGCAGCTTTCACGATCTCCGGATCACCGTATGTCCCGCTGTATTCGATATATACGATCGGGAAATGGAAATAGCGATCAGCGACGGTCGTATACGCGGCTACCTCTTCGGGTTTCAGATTACAGAAAGACTTTGTCAGTTTCCCGACAGAAGATTCAGGATTTAGGACAATATAGGCTTCGGGCACGATATAATCCCAGGGTATGTTTCCCTTCTGCACCTGGACCCAGGCACGGTGTTTGCCCACAACCCATTGTACATCCGCAGAATTGATCACGCTGGGAACAAAAATATAGTCAATTTCCTGTGTCAGGACAGCATCAGGTCCTGCCGGTTCCATGACGAGGGGGAGGTCATACGTTTTCACCTGTTTTAAGAGTGCAGAAAGATTCTCTTTTGTTACATTAAGCGTACCCGAAAGCATCAGCGCATCGGTGCCGCTTGCCGCAATAGCATCGATATCACCCGGCTTCAGCTGTCTGTCCGGATCGAGTTTGGTCACGTGCACCCAGTCTTTCCATTTCATCAGCATCACAGGTACTTGTTTTTTCTTCCCCATAAACCGATGGGCATGGAGTTGCTTGGCAGGAGAACAGCACCAATACAGACCTCACACAAAAAAATCATTCCTACACCACATTTTCATAACCTTTGTACGTGAGAAACACCACTGAATACATTGTCCGCACCCGAACCATGAAAATCATTGTTTAAGGGATTGATAATTCTCTATCCCGCCGTACGATGAACGCCGCCGCCCCCGGCGGGGCGCCCCCGCGGCGAATCGGTGACTAAATACTTTTAAAAACCCTTTGCCCGGCCGTGCCTCGAAGAGGCCCTGAGGCCGGGGAATCTCCTTGATCATGAGTGGATATCCGGAAATTGATACTATGAAAAATCAGGGTTCGACCGGTATTATACAAAAAACCGAGGTATCAGAGCTGGATGATTGCAGTATCCCGCTTTTTCTGGATAGCTGCCTGATACTCCCTGATTTTATGCGCCGGTATTCCTGTTTCTGCAGCAATTTTATCTGCATCCGCTTCAAGAAGAGCGGAAGCATTGATGATTCCAGATGGGGACAGTTTTTCAATCAACGCCATGTCAAGTCCCTTGATCTTCAGGAGTTCTTTTTTTCCCCGCTCAATCTGGAGTTTTGAGTATTTTTTCGGAACGGGTTTTTTCAGGTAGGTGCAGACAAGGTCAACATGCCGCTGGACTGTGCCAGGCGACATACCGGTACGTTTACTCAGGACCTCCACAGGATGAGCGCAGAAGGATTCCGGGCTCGTGATACCTGCGGCCACATATTTTTTCAGGCTGACCGCAGGAATCCCGATCTCTTTGAGCACCTGCCCGTAGTAGACACTCCTTGCCTGGGCAAGAATATCGTCGGATTCTGCATCACTGATGCCTGCTGCTTTCAACATCGCCACATCGGCATGGGCAAGACCGGAGAGTTCAGTGATCCCGGCAGATTTAAGGGACGTTAAGATTTTGGCATAACTGCGTCCTTTCCGGGGGATCAGGTGGTCACGCATGAATTTTCGGCATTCAGAGCGGCGGCGGAGTTTTTCGAGGACCAGGCCGGCCTCAGTTATGAGAGCCTGTGCAGTGGCCGGCGGAATTTCAAGACGTTTTGCGAGAGTCTCGTGACTACTGTGCGCCAGTTCTGCAACGGTATAGATATGCCGCGCCTGTAGCTTGTGTATGAGAGGTTCGTGAAGGGAGGGTATCTCCGCAAGGGAATCCTTGTTTGAATTGATATGATGGCAGAGCGGGCAGCCGATATCCCATGGACGGGCGCCTTTCCTGACGAGCCGGACAAAGTTGAGATGATGCCTGTCACAGACCTCATCGGTGCGTACCGCAAAACCCCATTGCGCCATGGGCAGGCCAATATTGAATGTGCACTCAGGGTACCGGGAACAGCCGATGAACTGGGTGTTGCCCCGCAGGTGTTTAATCGCAAGAGTACCGCCGCAGGCCGGGCATTTCCCCAGGTTCATCTCTTCGGCAGTCCTGAGACGGATATCATCACCAATCACACCCTCGTTTACCTCGAGCTGGTCAAAAGCACGGTGGAGCATCTGGCGGGATTCCCTGATCACGTCCTCCCGCGTCCGTTTGCTCTCCTTGATCTGCTGCATATGTGCTTCGATCGTCTGGGTCATATCAGGGCGGGTGATCATATCGGCATGCTGTTCGAGAGATTCGGTGACCACCCGCCCGACCAGTGTCGGGCGCAGGGGAGTGCCTTCCACGTATTTCCGTGATACAAGTTTTGCAATCACTTCGTGACGGGTACTCTTTGTACCAAGCCCCAGCTCCTCCATCCGCTGGATCAGCTTGCTCTGGGTGAAGCGTGCGGGAGGTTGTGTCTCTTTCTCATCGAGGGTAACCTTCTTTATCGGGAGGTGTTCACCTGATGCAAACGGGGGCAGGATCGTTTCCTGCGCCTCGCTGTAGGGGTAGACCGTATGCCAGCCAGGTTCGATGAGTTGACCCCCGGTTGCCGTGTATTCTTCCCCGCCCGCATCGAAGAGGACTTTTAAGGTCTTCCACCGTGCGTCAGCTGAAAGGGTGGCAAGGAAACGCCGCAGCACGAGCTCGTATACCCGGAACGCATCATCACCCAGGGTTTCCCGTGATGCAGTGCCGGTCGGGTGGATGGGCGGGTGATCGGTCGAAGATTTTTTACCCCGTGTCGGGGCAGCACGGCGGTTTGCCATCACCCAGTCCACGTCTTTTTTAAACGGGGAGGAGCGGAGGATCTTTAAGATTCCCTCAATATCAAGGGAAGGCGGGTAGACCGTATTGTCAGTTCTCGGGTAGGATATGAAACCATTCATGTACAGGTCTTCTGCAATCCGCATCGAATTCGCCGCAGAGAAACCGAGCCGGGCGGCAGCAACGATATAGGTCGTCGTATCGAAGGGGGAGGGTGCACGGTCCTGTTTTTCGCCGATCTTTACATCGGTAACAACAAGCGGGGCTTTTGTGTGGTCACGGGCGAGTTCAGCTGCCGCTTTTTCATGAAAACGCCCGTGCGTGTGCCGTGCTTCAACCCGTTCACCATTCTTTTCGGTATCCAGCGAGAGCTGCCAGTATTTTTCCGGTACAAACGCCTCGATCTCCTTTTCCCGGTCCACGATCATGCCGAGTGTCGGGCTCTGCACCCGCCCGACCGAGAGGATGTTCTGCCCTCCCCTCCGGGCTGCAAGCGAGATGAACCTGGTAAGGGAGGCCCCCCACATCAGGTCAATGGACTGCCGTGCCTCACCAGCTGCTGCCAGTGCAAAATCAAGCTCCGTGGTATGCGAGAAGGCGTGTTTTATTTCCTGCGGGGTGATCGCGGAGAACCGGGCGCGGTCAATCGTAACCTTTGCATTCACTGCCCGGATCAGCTCGAATGCCTCTTTCCCGATGAGCTCTCCTTCCGTATCAAAATCCGTGGCGATGGTAACACGGTCAGCACGTTTTGCCAGTTTCTGGAGGAGAGCGACAATCTTTCGCTCGGTGGGGATTTTGATGGTCTTTGCGTCTATCAGGCTTCGCGGGGTAGACTCCTCACTGCGCCAGTTTTTGTACCTTGGCTCAAAGTCAATCTCTACGACGTGGCCCCGCAGCCCGACAGTCGTGGTGTCACCGAAGGTGTAGGTGGAAACACCGGTGTCCTTATGTTCGGTGATCTTCTTTCCCTCGTTCAGGATCTCAGCAATGCGGCGTGCCGATATGTTCTTTTCAGCGACAATCAGGTGCATGGGTGTTTACGTCTCCCTCTTTTTGAGTTCTTCGGCAAGCAGGCGGTTCACTTCACCCGGATCGGCACATCCTCTCGTCTTTTTCATGACCTGGCCAACAAGGAAATTGAATGCCCCTTTCCTGCCCTTCCTGAAATCTTCTACCGCACCGGACTGCTCGGCAAGCACATCGGTGATTGCTGTCAGAATTGGATTTACAGACTGTATAATTGAATGTTTTCCAATAATATCGACTGATACTTTCCTGAGCATGAGTCTGTCAATGATGACAGCCGGTTTCTCGCATGGCTGGTGGTTCAGGTGCTGGTCGAGCATGACACGCAGCACCTCAATCCCGCTTGTATCCGTAATGACACCTTCATGGAGAAGCCCCAAAAGCCCGGTAAAAGCGGCTGGATCCACCGCATCGATACTCATATTGCGGTAATTCAGCTCGCCGATGAGCGTATCGGAGATCCACGTGTCAGCGAGTGTCGCAAGCCGGGGCGGATCAGGCCTGACAACCTCCTCGTAGAAATTTGCCAGCCGCAGGTCACCGGTCAGAGTGCGGGCATGGTTGAGAGAACACCCATACTGGGCGATGAACCGCTCCCGCCGGGCATCCGGAAGTTCTGGGAGGACGACTCCCTCCACCCATGACTGCACATGAAGCGGGCGGAGGTCGGGTTCGGGGAAGTACCGGTAATCGTGCTCCTGCTCTTTTGAACGGGAAGACTGGGTGACCCCCCGTGCCTCAAGAAAGTGGCGGGTTTCCCGCTCGACTTTCTGCCCGCGACGGAGCAGGTTCTTCTGGCGGGTGATCTCGAACGTAAGGGCTTTTTCCACACCTTTATACGACGTGATATTCTTGACTTCCACACGCTCGCTTCCCTGGATTGATATATTGGCGTCAACCCGCAGCGATCCTTCCTTCTCAGAATCAAAGACGCTAAGATACTCAAGCGTAGCCCTGAGTTTGTTTAAAAATTTTCTTGCCTCTTTGGGAGAACGCATATCCGGCTCGCTCACGATCTCGATGAGCGGGATGCCGGCACGGTTGTAATCGACCAGCGAGTACTTCCCCCGCTCCACGTTACCCATGTGCACGAGCCTGCCGGGATCCTCTTCGACATGGACGCGGGTGATCCGGATACGCTTCTCACCCCCTTCATCACCCTCGATCTCGAGATATCCTCCTTCTGCCAGCGGCTTGTCGTACTGGGTGATCTGGTATGCCTTGTCTAGGTCGGGATAGAAGTAGTTCTTCCGCGAGAACTCCGATTCGTGGAGCACGGTGCAGTTCAGTGCTTTTGCCACCCGCATGGCGTACTCGATCGATCGTTTGTTGAGCACCGGCATCGTGCCGGGCAACCCGAGACAGACCGGGCAGACGTGAGTGTTGGGACCATCATTCCGGTAATCGGTTGAGCAGCCGCAGAACAGTTTGCTCTTTGTATCGAGCTGGCAGTGGACTTCGAGGCCGACAATTACCTGTCCTTCAGCCATCAGGAACACCCCTGTTCATAGGCATATGCGACATCGATCACCCGTTCGTCTTCCCAGGGCCTGCCCATAATCTGGAGCCCGACCGGCATACCCCCAGTCTTCCCGCAGGGAACGGATATGGCAGGGATTCCGGCAAGGTTGACCGGGACGGTGAGGATATCCGAGAGATACATGGAGAGGGGGTCGCTCTTCTCCCCAAGCTTAAACGCAATCGTGGGCATGGTGGGACCGCCGATCACATCCACTTCAGAAAAGATACGGGCAAAGTCCTTTTTCACATTCCCGCGAGCTACCTGCGCCTTGGCATAGTACTTCCCGTAGTATCCGGACGAGAGCGCAAACGTCCCGAGCATGATACGGCGCCGCACTTCAGTGCCAAAGTTCGCCCTGCGCACTTCCTGATAGGCCTCGTGCCAGGTCTTTTTTGTATCGGCCGCAGGACCGTAGCGCACACCATCAAACCGTGCGAGATTCGAGCTCGCCTCAGAGGTACAGATTACATAGTATGCTGCAAGTGCGTACTCCATGGAAGGGATGCTGCAGGGAACGGTGGTAGCGCCGAGTTCCTCGAGTCTCCCGATAGCCCTGGTCACGACAGCCGCTATCTCCGGGTCGACACCGGTACCGAAATATTCCCGGGGAATACCTATCCGTACACCTTTGATATCGGCACAGGGTGTATGGGTATAGGGTCTGTCGTACGAGGTCGAGTCACGACGGTCATACCCGGTTATGACCTGCATGAGGGTCGAAACATCGCCGACTGTCTGCCCCATGGGTCCTATCTGCTCAAGCGAATTCGCGTACGCGATCAGCCCGTAGCGTGAGACCCGCCCGTAGGTCGGTTTCAGCCCGACTATGCCACAGAATGAAGCAGGACAGCGGATTGAACCGCCGGTATCTGTGCCGAGAGCCATCCGCACCATGCCGCCGGCGATGGCAGCGGCACTGCCGCCGGATGACCCACCCGGCACACGTCCGGTATCACAGGGGTTGAGGGTGGGACCAAAAGCGGAATTCTCGGTCGTGGTCCCCATGCCGAACTCGTCCATGTTCGTCTTACCTACAATCGCTGCTCCTGAATGTCTGAGGAGCTCAACAACATGCGCATCGTAGGGAGGAATGTAGCCTTTAAGGATTTTTGAGGCGCAGGTCGTCTCGATACCTTTTGTCGAGATATTATCTTTCACGGCAACGGCAACACCGGCGAGCTTTCCCTGCCCGTGCGGGGTTTTTCTGCAGGTGGTGAGGAAGGCATTGTACCGGTCGTCCGGTTCAAAACAGATCTCGTTTTCTCCCACTACATCACCCGTGGCGCTTTGATAAACCCGTCTTCCTGTGCCGCGGCATTCCGCAGTACGTCTTCCCTTGGGAGCGAGGGCTCTGTCTCGTCTTCCCGCATAACGTTGCAGAGATCACGGGTGACAGCGGTATCTCCCGAGACCCGGTCAAGCACGTCAAAATATTCAAGAATTGCATTGAACTGGTGAGTAAAGGTACCAAGTTCTTCTCCATTGATGCCGACGTCGGCAAGTTCTGCGATATGGTTTACTTCCTGTTCAGTGGCCATGTTCCACCCTGTTGATATGGTCTATGTAATCTTGTATGGACGTTTTATAACCATTTTTACGGGCAAGCTTCTGCAGCACCTTCCAGATCCCGCTCCCGTACTGCATCGCCTTCTTCTCGTACCAGGCGAATTCTGAGGGGATATGGCGTTCTGCGACCTGCCTTAGTGGGATCTTTCGCCGTCCCCGCTGCACCTTCTCTTCAGCCGGGATCGCACGTGCAGCGCGCACCACCCGCACGTCCATGTATGGCATGGAAAGATACGTGCCATGGAGTGCCGCGATGGCCTGATCACGGTCAGCCTGCAGTTCAAGCCCCAGGAAATCACGCTCGAGATCGTCTGCAAGCGTCATCGTCTCAAGGTACCGGGTATATCCGCCGAACAGTTCATCCGCTCCCTGCCCGGTGATGATCCGCTGGTACCCATGCTGTCCTGCCCAGCGGGCAATACAGTACTGGGTAAGGGCGATGCTCGTACTGACCGGATCCTTGTACGGGATTGCCCCGATGACGAGGGGAAGAGCGGTCTCAATCTCCTTTGGGGTGATCGTGACGCAGGTCAGGGTAAGCCCCAGCACATCGGCGGCATGGCGTGCCTGGCGGAGGTCGTGCGAGTCCTCAAGGCCAACGGCCACACACTCACGACCGGCGAGAACGGCAACCAGCGCCGAGTCCACACCGCCCGAGAGCGCAGTTACTCCCTGGTCGCTGCGCAGCTGCACTGCGGTAATAATCGCCTCCTCAAGAGGCAGGTCCGGAACAGCAGGATCAATCGCTCCTTTCACCACTCCGTCGCAGATCAGGGTCCCTTTCGGGCAGTTGCCCGGCATGATCCCGAAGTGGTCGCGTGCTCTGCACCCGCTTCCGGCAAGGAAGAACTCTCCCCCGAACCTGAGGATCTCATGAGGGTGGTTCTCCAGGACTGATTCGACCTCCTGCGGTAAGAGCCTCCGGCCATCGATCTCAACCCATCCGGAAAGTTTCAGCGTACTCATCGGCAACTCGGCATTCTCTCAATTGTCCTATTCTCTATCCCTGCAATTGCAATTTAACGTATCTTATAGGGAGTGTGTAATGAAAAAGGGTGTGGCGATATACTCAGTTCTCCTTTCCCTGAACAGGAAAGGATGCAATCTTTTTTTTTAGTTGCAGGGTTAATAATTCAGAGCGCTGGAATAGTTCTGTCCGATCAGTGTTACCGGGTTCAGCGCCATTTCAGTAACGATAGAGTGCGAGGGTAGGAAAGCCCGGCCAACTCCGATGGACTTAAGATCCATTCCTGTAGAGGTTCATGCGTTCGAATCGCATCCCTCGCATTGTAGGATGCAGTGCACCGGTGCAATGCATCTGTTTTCAGCCTCGATTTACCCGGACCGAAAACAACCCATCAAACTCCGGTACAGAATTTAAATTCCGGAAACGGGACAAAAATTCCCGAACGATTGCGAAACTACCTGTTCAGCAGCCCATTATACAGGTGAGCACCACAAAGATGCTGCCGGCAACGATGCAACAGACGGCAAAATAATAGTGTTGCATCATATAATCACGAAACCGGATACCAATATGCTGACTGGATTGTTAATAAAAACAGAAATGCCCGGAAAAGGGAGTCCGGATGGTGTTCCCACAGAATATTCTGCGCAAGTATTCTGCGCAAAAACATAATTAAGGCCACCTTTTTGTTTTTAAAAAAATATGTTAAATATTACTCATAAACCATTTAAAAGGCAAAAGAGAAAAAAAAAGATTATGCCTTGCAATACTACTAATATTTATATAGGTTTATGAAAAAATTACATCATACTTAGTAAGGGAGTTTTATGACACCTGACAACCACGAGCTCACGCAGATTAAAACCCATCCTTACGACCGGGAACTCTCGAAAATCAAGAATTTTCTCAAAGGGGGTGTCAAGGGGTATACCGTCACTGAAATATCCCATGCGATCGAGATAAACCGCAACTCGGTGGCAAAATATCTCGATGTGTTGTGCATTTCTGGTGCAGTGGAGCTCAAGGTTATCGGATCAGCAAAAATATACTCCCTTACAAAAAGGATCCCGGTATCATCGATTCTCAGTCTTTCCTCGGATTATATCGTCGTCCTTGATGATGACTTTGTCATACAATATGTAAACGAAAGAGTACTGGATTTTGAGGAAAAATCATCCGACGATATTGTAGGAAAACCGGTCGGACAAGCCGGTTTACTCCTGCTGTCCGTGCCTGATATCAACAGGATATTACAGGAATGCACCCAGGGAAGAGACATCCTTAAAGAGATTGAAGTACAGACTGATGGGAAAAACGGATATTTCCGGGCAAAGTTTGTCCCCAGCATCCTTGAAAACGGAAAACGGGGAATCCTGGTTATCCTTGATGACATTTCCGAGATTAAACAATATCAGCGTGACCTTGAAAAGACCGTTAAGGACCGCACACAAGAATTAACAAAAACTTCAACAAGCCTGAAAAAGGAGATCATCCAGCACCGTGAAGTAAAGAATGCCTTTGAAGATAGTGAGCGGAGATACCAGACACTTATCGAGCTTGCACAGGAAGGTATCTGGACATTTGACCCGGAAGGCACTACCACATTTGTAAACCGGAAGATGTCTGAAATTCTTGGCTACTCTCCTGATGAGATGCTGGGCAAATCCCTGTTTTCCTGTGTCAGTGCCCGTGACAAACCATATCTTGAAGAGAGATTTTCCCGGATAAAAAAAGGGAGCAACGAGCACTTTGACCTGGTATTTGTGAGAAAAGACAAGATACCCGCATATACACGGCTGTCAGCATCCCCCAGCATTGATGATCAGGGAACCTTCATCTACGGGCTGTTTGTCGTTTCCGATGTCTCGGCATTGAAAAAAGCTGATGAAGCACTCAGGGAAAGTGAACTGCACTACCGCACCATCATTGAAACCTCCCCCAATGGTATTCTTGTCCTGGATCTTGACGGCATGATAAAACTGGGAAATATCCAGGGGGCAACGATGCTGGGGTATGCCAGTACCGATGAATTAACGGGCAAAAATTTCTTTGATTACGTTACTCCCCATGATCTGGAAAAGAGCAGGGAACATCTGAAAAAGACGCTGGAAAAAGGGTTCAGAAAATACCTGGAGTGCCGGTTAATCTCAAAAGACAGTACCGCATTCTGTGCAGAAGTAAGTGTTTCGACCATTCCTGATTCTTCGGGAAGACCGAGCGGATTTGTGGTTATCCTTGCAGACGTAACCGAACGACAGAAGGCAGAATACCTGGTCCGGAAATCCGAGGAAAAACACCGCTCGCTTGTCGAAGGCATCAGCCACATCATATTCACCACCGACACACGGGGGCGGTTTACGTACGTGAGCCCAGTAATCCAGGAGATCCTGGGATACAGCGCGACGGACCTGATCGGCAAATATTTCTATACCCTGGTCCCGTCAGAGCAGCGACACATCCTGGGAGAGAAATTAAAAGAAGCACAGGAAGGAAAACTCAGCCCGAATGATTTCAGGATGGTGGACAAATCCGGTTCCATTCACTGGGGCCGTATTATTGCCCAGCCTCTTGTCGAGGGAACGGAGATAACAGGCATTACCGGGCTTATCGAAGATATCACCGGTCTCAAGCACAGCGAAGAGGCGTTGCGGGAGAGCGAGGAGAAACTCAACCTTGCGATTGAGGGGTCGGGGGCAGGCCTCTGGGACTGGAGAGTGCAGAGCGGTGAGATTGTGATAAACGACCGCTGGGCAGAGATCCTTGGTTACACACTGCAGGAACTCACACCTTTCACTGTCGATACATTATCAGCGCTGACCCATCCCGATGACCTGCAGAAGTTCCGTGAATTATTCCAGAAACATGTTGCGGGAGAGACTGCCGACTTTGAATGCGAGATCAGGCTGATACATAAAGACGGTCACTGGGTCTGGGTGCTTGACCGCGGCAAGGTTACTGAACGGGACAAAGAGGGCCAACCCGTGCGGATGACCGGAACCCACTTCGATATTTCCGAGCGAAAAGCAGCAGAAGAAGCCCTGCGACAGGTAAACCGCAAGTTAAATCTTATCTCCAGCCTGACCCGGCACGACATCCTCAACAGGGTATCGGTACTCCTCGGCTATATTGACAGGGCAAAAACCATGACTGCTGATGCCACACTGCTTGAACATCTTGAGCGGCTGGAGGTTTCAACAAGAACAATCGGGAAACTGGTCCAGTTTACGCGTGATTTCAAGGACCTTGGCATGCAGCCCCCGCAGTGGTTTGCTGTTGAGGATATTATCCATGAGGTTTCCAGAAATTTCGACCCGGAAGGCATAGTATTCAGGTTTGATGTCGGCCGGTGGGAGATCTACGCAGATCCCCAGATTACCCGGGTCTTTACCAATATTCTCGAGAATGCCCGGATCCATGGAAAGAATGCAACGGAAATCCATGTGGGATGCACAACAAAAGAGCGGGGACTTTCAATAATTATCGAAGATAACGGGGTGGGCATACCCGGAGAAATGAAAAAAGAAATTTTTGAACCTGGTATGATCCGCAACCGCGGGTTTGGCCTCTTCCTGGCACGGGAAATCCTTTCCATTACCGGCATGACCCTCGAGGAAAACGGTATGGCAGGGAAAGGTGCCCGGTTTGAGATCCAGGTCCCGTTGGGGAGTTACAGGACGCCCCAGGTGAATGCCGATAAGACCAGGCCCGCACCGGAGGCCGCCCCATGATCCCCCTCCTTCTCGTTGACGATGATCCTGATATGCTCGACCTGATGCAGCTTGCTTTCAAGGATGCCGGGAATTTTGATGTGACTGCCTGCCTTGACGCCCGTGATGCCGTTGAGGTATTAAAACGGCGACCCATTGCCGTGGTGATCTCTGACTACCGTATGCCGGTCATGAATGGCGGGGTCTTTGTCAGGGCTGCGAGAGATACAGGGTATGACGGGCTCTTCATCATCTATTCCGGGAGAGGGAAAGATCCGCTGATCGACCAAGCCCGTCGCGATGGTGCAGATGCATACATACCAAGATCCGGTGATTTCAAAAAAGAACTGGCCCATATAAAATCCATCATCTATAATGGCACGCCGGATGGATCCACCGTGTAATGTATCATAGTGAAGGCAGGAAACCCGCTTTTTAATTATCTTCGGGCTGGCAAATTTTTAATTTTTGCTCCCTGCGGAGGTTCACTACTTATGATTCTGGTTTCATTTTTCCGGGAATTTCCCGTACATCGAATCCGTCATATACCACCTGAGCCATGACGAGGACCGTTCATGCCAGGTTCGGATAAGAAAGGCGACAAGTAATAGCAGCAAACCGATGATTAACACTTCAGTATTTGCAATGTGAAAAAAATCCCTGACATAATTTTCCTCATTAATCACATTGGGAAGTAACCCGATACCCAGTATTTTTGATGAAAATGGCCAGAGAAACATATAGCCTGTTTTGTATACCAATGCATCTTCAAACAGATGAGCCCCAAATCCCATCAGGGAAAAAAATAATGAATCAAAGAATTTTATGCCGAACGGGTGGAGGAAAAATGCCACGGTGATGCCAAAAATAACCATGAACGCAATATTGTGGAATGTTCCATGGTGAATTGAGTTTCCGTCAAGCAGCAGCCTGATTCCGAGACCACGAAGGACAGGATTTGCTATCTCATCCAGATCAGGAGCAAGTGCACAGAGTATGATTATCCATGAAGAATCCCTTCCGGTATACTTATAAAAAACCATGCCGACCAGAATTGCAAGGGCAGCGGAGTAGATAATATGTTCAACGAACATGATTTTAGCAGACTATTAGATTTGTATCAAGGTTATATTCCATCGTATAAATTATACATCGAACGTAGATAACTGCTTAAACTCGAGGAGTTTGCCGAAGCGGGATAAGAGAAAACAGGATTACTGCTCTAATCATAAATAAAGCCAGTCATTTCCTGAATCTTCTGAGATATCACAACCGGGATTTAGTCTTTCATTCGGGAATATAAAATCCTAGTACACAAAATACTGCTGTCAGACTATATATCGCGTAGGCTCCCTTCGTTCCGTTATGCAAAAAATAATTAAGAAAACCCAAGAATCATCGATTTTTCACCGGCAAAATACATCCTTTCAGCACACCGGTAATGAAGCCCGGCGGATTTCTGCAGGAGTGAATAAAAAGATGTATTCAATCCCCATTCCTGTTGTTATCTGAAACAGCAGTGTCAATAACAGCTGCCACCCTTCCCACCGGACCCCCTTTCAGCCGCACCTTTATCCCGTGCGGGTGGGAGAGTGAGTTCGTCAGGATGTCCTGTACAATGCCCCGTGTTTTTTTCCCGCTTCGCTGGTCTTCTTTTTTAATGATGTCGACGGTCAGGCCAATCCGGATCGAGCCTCTCTGCTGTCCATTCCTTTCTGGTTCCATGATCCTGGTTTTCCTGCGCTTGATCTTCCTGATGTTCCCGCTCCTGGAGAGCTGCCAGACAGGAGGTCGGGTTACGTATATATAAAAATATCAGGCCGTGAGCCGGGGAGTGTCATACATCCCGATATGGTCAGCAAGCGTCCCGCTCATCGTCGACCATCCATGCTGCTCTCCTCTCATCTGCAGGCTGACAGCAGTTTCATACTCATTCGAGCCCGGCTCAAAGATGTACCAGGTGTTCCTTCCGACAAGCGTTTCAGTGATATTTACCATTGCACCCGGCGCTGCATCGTAATCCGCATACAGCGACGTCACGTAACGATAGCACGCGGGGCTGCCCCGCAGTACAGTGCCCGGGTCACAGGGTATCTGGCTTATCTCCCCGACCGGGCGGAACAGGGCGCTGTTGTTGAGCGGATCCCGGGTATCAATTACCGTGTCTGATGCGAGGTCTGCTGACATCCTGATGGTGGCCGGTCTTGTTCCTGAGGGAGGAGTGATCGCCGGTGTGGTAACCTTCACCATCGTTGCCTTACCGGTATCATAGAGCATGACCTCCCAGTCATCGGGAATGCCGGCAATATCGCGGGCACTGAACCCTGCCACAACCGGGGAATTGCCGGACAGATCTGCCGGAACCGGGATAAAGAGCGTAACATTGGAGAGAGGGGAATCGGTCGTGATGGTGCAGGTATAGGAATAGGTGCCGGAGAGCGATGTACGGTATGCCCGTTCCACAAATGCCTGGTAGGAAAATACCGAAACGGATGCGATGAGAATGACCAGCAGCAGCCCGAGTGACACCCTGATAATTTTATCCATAAATACACCTCCATTTTCGGGAGATCCGGGCTGGGATATATTCCCGGCCGTATCCCCAATTTGTTAAAAGAAGTATTGACGGGGGTCGGTTGAATACCTGTCGATGATACCATGGTGATATTCCCTGCATGGATCACCATGCCTTTATGGTTGTGAGAAAAAGCAGATACTATGGATACCCCGCCGTCGCTCGTGCTCGGGAACGTCACCCTCCCTTCAGGGCGCGTCGCAGATATTACTCTTGATGGCGGAAGGGTGGCTCATGTGGGCGCACCCCGGATGAATGCAGCACACCTTGATTGCACAGGACTGCTCGTGCTGCCGGCTGCGATCGATATGCACGTGCATATGCGGGGAGGTGTCCAGTCAGCCAAGGAGGACTGGCAGAGCGGCAGTATGAGTGCCATTGCAGGCGGAGTGACGGTGGTCGTGGACCAGCCCAACACGGTCCCCCCCATCACCACTCCTGCATCCCTGCACGATCGCGTCTGCGACGCACAGAAGAACTCGTACTGCAGCTTTGCTGTCAACAGCGGTGTGACGCCGGATACACCCCTGGAAAGCATGTGGCAGGAAGGTGCCATGGCATTCGGCGAGACATTTTTCGCATCATCCAGTTACGGGGATGCAATCAGTGATGCTGCGTTGCGTCCGGCACTCGAACGCATTCACGCACTTGGTGCACTTGCCACCATTCACGCCGAGAGAATTGATGAAGGAGAGGACACCGATCTGGTTTTCCATAACCAGGTCCGTTCTCCTGACGGTGAACTGGACGCGGTAAAAGCGGTCAGCCGGTTGAACCCGGGTGGATGCCGCCTGCACTTCTGCCATCTCAGCACAAAGAGATCAATAGATGCAGCAGCGGGTTCTGTCGAAGTCACTCCCCACCATCTCTTCCTATCATTAGAAGACTTCGACACCGCAGATCCCTTCGGGAAAGTGAACCCGCCTCTCCGCACCGAAAAGGAGCGAAAACAACTCTGGGGGAGGTGGGAAAGGATTGATGTCATCGCATCCGATCATGCTCCACATACCCGGGAAGAAAAAGCGCAGGCATTTTCCACAGCACCTTCCGGCATCTGCGGTCTTGAAACCATGGTGCCGCTCCTCCTGGCAAGGGTCATCGACGGGAAGATCTCCCTGCAGTCGGTCATTGAGAAGACCTCTTCCAAGCCGGCGGAGATCCTGGGACTTCCCCGTGCGGGCTTCAGTGTAGGCGATCGCGCCGATTTTGCCCTGTACAGGAAAATTCCCGCACCGGTCATGCCGGAAATGCTGCACAGCAAATGCGGCTGGACACCATTTGAGGGGCACCTGGCCCTCTTCCCAACCACCGTCATCCGGGGAGGTAAGGTCGTGTACCAGGACGGGAAGTTTTTTAAAGAAGAGCCGATCTGGTTTTCCGGAAGAGGATACAGGAAAGCTCTGTGATTTTACAGGGACCTGACAGAGCCCTCATCCCCAACTGCTAAATATCAAAAAACAAAAAGAATACTGCCGATACAGCGCATCCATAGGTCCCCGGGTGATCGATTGACACGTGTCTGGAAGTGATCCATGGGACAACCCGGATGCGCGACAGGCAATGCCCGGCAGGGTTTAAACACAGGTGAAGGACGGCAGCATGCCACTTGTGATCCATGTGCGTTAATGCCGGGCTACATTTCTTTATGCGGTGCTCTCATGCCAGATATCGCGGACGCTCTTTTGGAAGACCGTCATGGCACACTTATCGCTATCGAGGTTACTGCCGGTGCAAAAATCAATTCCTTTCCTGCCGGCTATAATAAATGGCGAAAGACCATCGGATGTCGTGTCACCGCTCCTGCTGTGGACGGGAAGGCAAACCGGGCAATAATTTCGCTTATTTCAGAGAGATTTTCCATTCCAGCGGCCCGGGTGACTATCCAGTCCGGTGCAGCGTCCAGCCAGAAACGGGTACTGGTGGAGGGACTGGGCAGGACGGATCTGCTCGAGCGACTGAAAAACCTGTAAAAATTGCCTGTTCCTGCGCAATCCGGTACCCGGGAGGATTTTTTTCCGGAAAAGGTCCGGTGAGTTTTTTCTACCCGGATTACCTCTTGCAGACAATTTAAGTAATTTTGCGTGAAATATAAATACATACCTATGATCAGGCATTCCGTTATTTGTATGATTCATGGGGGTGCGTTTACATGTATTCACCAGATACTACCAAGTACCTTATTCACATCAGCCTCACCGCAGAGGGGGTGGTCGAGAAACCTGACGTAGTTGGTGCCATTTTCGGGCAGACTGAAGGGTTACTCGGCGAAGATTTGGATCTGCGGGATCTCCAGAGAACAGGACGTGTCGGGCGCATTGACGTCCAGGTGGCCAGCAAGAAGGGCGAGACAAAAGGGGAGATCCTGATCTCCACGTCACTTGATCGTGCAGAGACGGCCATCCTTGCCGCTTCCCTCGAGACGATCGATCGTGTCGGACCGTGTGTCGCTCATGTTACCGTGGAATCCGTTGAGGATATCCGCGTCGTCAAGCGGAAAAAAATTGTCGAACGGGCAAAAGAGATACTCCTGGACCGGTTCGAAGACGGGACAATAGACAGCGATGAGCTGCTGGATGATGTGCGGCAGAGCATCAGGATCGAAAAGATCGGATCCATCGGGGAAGAAAGGGTTCCGGCAGGTCCCAATGTACTTGAGTCGGATGCCATCATCATTGTCGAAGGCAGGGCAGACGTGCTGAATCTCCTCCGCTACGGGATAAAAAATGCTGTTGCGGTTGAGGGGACGCATATCCCGAAGATCGTCGAGGATCTGTGTGAGAAGAAGACAGCCACTGCCTTTTTCGACGGAGATCGTGGCGGCGAGCTGATCCTGCGTGAGCTCCTGCAGGTCGCTGATATTGACTTTGTTGCATTCTCTCCCAAAGGAAAAAGTGTTGAAGATATGGCCAGGAAGGAGGTTATCAAGACCCTCCGCAATAAAGTGCCCGTCGAATACATCCGCGAACAGTATTTTGAAGAATCTGCTGAACTTTCACAAGATCTGAGAATACCCCGTCCGGGCAGTGATGAAGGTGGGGCGGCGGAAAGAAAGGCAAAACATTCTGCCCCGGTAAAAAAGTCAGCAAACAGGGGACCTCTTACGCTGCGGGACCATATTGATGATGTAAAAGGAAACAGCCTCGCCCGTTTTCTCACTGATGACCTGACCGTGGTAAAAGAACTGAGCTCAGACGAAGTGGAAAAAGCGGTGGAAACGGTAGACAGTTCAGTCACCGGTCTTGTGGTGGACCGGGCAGTCGACCAGAAACTCCTCGACCGCCTGGTAGGCAAAGGACTTGCGTACGTTGCAGCGAAAGATTTCAAGGGAATTATTAAACGCCCGTTATCGATCCGTTTGATGAAAATGGGCTCATAATGGACTTAAGGCATATGTATTTATGCTGCGTAAAACTACGTTATTGTCCGGAGTGGAAGCATGCACAAAGAGGAACTGATTAACCTTCACCAGATGCTCTATGACGTAAAAGTGTATTTCGAAGGGTTAAATCCCAACCTCAAATTTTCCCAGTATAATGCACTGAAGATCACGCCCTCCCAGCAGCACAAGAGTAAAATGGAGCACAAATACGCGATCTTTGTGCTGGGGACAGAGATTGCCAATGCAATGAAGGAAGTGGATTATTCGTCCTCAAGCAGGATATCTGCACGAATGAAAGAGCTTGCCGATAAAACATTAAAAGAGATAGAAAATTCATAACCCTTTTATAGTTTTTTTGATAGTTTCAGCCGATCTCCTCTTTAATGCAGGATCTCTTTGGAAGGACACCTGACGTTTTTTTTAAACTGACATCCACGGGAAGATACGTTAAAATCCGATGAGGATCGATGATCGCTCATGAAGTATTTCACTGACACTGACATGGGACTTGATATCGGGCAGGTCAATCTGGCTGTGGAATCGGCGTTTGCCGACCACGGGAGGGGACTGGTCCAGATGCCCCCCAAACTCTACATCACGCTGCCGGATGGGGACTTCCGCACGATGCCGGCGTATCTCCCGTCACTGTCTATTGCCGGGGTTAAAGTTGTGAATGTGCATCCCGGAAACCCGGCAAAAGGTCTCCCCACCGTGATGGCACTGACCATCATTCTCGATATTGAGAGCGGCCAGCCCACTGCCGTGATCAATGCCACCCGCCTGACCGATATGCGGACCGGTGCAGCGGGTGCAGTCGCCGCTAAATACCTGTCAGCGAAAAAAGAGATTGTCCTTGGGGTTATCGGGACCGGCAGGCAGGCACAGGCACAGGTCTCTGCTATCTCACGGGAACTGAAGATCCGCCAGATAAAGATCTGGAGCCGTGATCCCGGACATATCAGGAAGTTTGCCGACAGGTTTATGGAATTCCCCTGCCTTGCGTCTTCGCTGGAAAACGCCAGCGACTGCGACGTCCTGGTCACCACGACACCGTCAAGAAGTCCCATCATAAAGAGTGAGTGGATACATGAAGGGACACACATCAATGCCATCGGGGCAGATGCACCGGGCAAAGAGGAACTTGATCCTGCCCTGCTCAGACGGGCGCAGGTGTTTGTTGATGATCCTGTCCAGGCAGTTCATTCCGGTGAAATAAACGTACCGATAAGCAACGGTATCTACCGTGCTGCAGATATTGCCGGAACCCTGGGCGAAGTAGTGATCGGGAAGAAAAAACGGGCTGGTCCTGACACAATCACCATCTTTGATTCTACCGGACTTGCTATCCAGGACCTTGCAATTGCAAAGATTGCCATGAAACACGGAAAAACAGTTGATCTTCCGTTTCCATAAATAACAAAACGTGTTTATGTAAAAGAATGTCATTCCCGGGGATAGTGTATCGGTTTGCTCTAAATCCCATTACGATGAACACCGCCGCCCCCGACGGGGCGCCCCCGCTGCGGATCAGTCACAAGGATTTGTAAATTTCAAACCAACACAAAAAACTCTCTGACCTGCCGTGCCTCGGAGAGGCCCTGAAGCGGGTGACCCTCGTAAATACTATGATTTACAGGAAAACGCCAGAAAATTTTTTTTACGCTTATAGGGCTACACCTTTCGTCTCCCAGCTGCCAGGAAATCCTCATAAAGCGATATCTCCCGGAAAGGTACTACGTCCATCATCGCAAAGCGCAGGGGCGGTATGGGGTGACAGGCACTGCCCCTCC
>Ga0315275_10001005_pt1 | contig 24224 bp, 16 predicted proteins | sample YL17G03_0_MG_FD_205557 | JGI IMG/M metagenome (GOLD analysis project Ga0315275, IMG submission 205557) | Sediment microbial communities from Yellowstone Lake, YNP, Wyoming, USA - YL17G03_0 | ecosystem: Environmental > Aquatic > Freshwater > Lake > Sediment | place: USA: Wyoming | collected...
ACTGAATATGAAGTCATTTTCCAAATACGAGTGCTTTGGCTAACTCGAGGACCTGGTTTGCATCCAGCCCATCCGAACATAGGATGTGTGCATCCTTAGCCGGACGCAGCGGAGCAACTTTCCGATGTGAATCAATCTGATCCCGTTTGCGCATGGCTTGCAGGATATTATCATAATTTGCTGGCTCACTTCGCCCACGCAGCTCTTCAAAGCGGCGACGTGCCCGTTCTTCTACAGAAGCCTCCAGGTATATTTTTAGCTCGGCATTCGGCAATACAACTGTGCCAATATCACGCCCAACCATGACAATATTGCCACGCTTCCCAATTCGACGCTGCTGGGCAGACAAAGCTTTGCGCACTCCTGCATAGGCAGACACAGGTGAGACATTTCCGTCCACTTCTGGGCGGCGGATATCCCAGGTAATATCCTGCCCATCCACGATAACATCATAAGCGCGTCCATCTTGAATGGATGGAGGACGAACATCAAATTGAGTACATTGCGCCAGTTTCGTGATGGCAGCTTCATCACCAATATCCAATCCCTGTGTCAATGCAAGCCAGGTGACAGCCCGGTACATCACGCCGGTATCGAAGTATAGATAACTCAAGGCTTGAGCGAGCTTTTGCCCCAGGGTGGATTTCCCTGAAGCAGCGGGACCATCGATAGCAATGATTTTAGGAATCCCCATCCCAACTCTCATTTATCTCAATTATTTTTATGGAATAGCACTCCCGGTTGAATCAGAAACTCCACCCGGGAATACATCAGTCCGAGCCCACAGAATTATCTGGTCCTGAGCCAGGGGTGCCTGACGGAACGCCAACCAATTAATAAAGTTAGGTGGAAAAGCACCCTGCCATCCTGGATACAGCCGCCACACAAAATCCTGCCCACGGTATTTCTCGGCCAGTTTGGGTTCTTCGTCCCCTTTTAAAGTAATCACAACCGGAGGTGATTCAGTGAAGGAGAGGGTGGTCTCAAAGTGAGCATTGGGAAAATTTCGCAGCGCCCACTTCAGGGCAGGTGAGTCTACTAAAACCACGACTTCTAGCTGGTCACGCATTCCTGTGTTCCAGCTGGATAGATCAGATAGGGTTGACATAAGTTGATCGGCCTGACCCGGGGTTGGTGAAACATTCCACATTTCCTGCACTCCATTTTGGCGCACGATTGACATCCCCCAGGTATTTGAGAATAGAAATAACCCCAGCAATATACAGAGCGACCAGACTACGCCTAATTTAGCAGCCTTCTGCGACCATCCGGCCATTACCAACAACACCGCAATAAACCCCAAGACGAACGCCCCAATAATGATCACCCCATAGATCACCACATCTTCCTGGTAACGGCCGATAGAAAGCAAATTGATCCACCCGATAACGGCAAACACACATAGGAGCAGCCCCAATCCAGCTGCTATCAGACGCGTGATATTATCTTCCTCCCCGAGCAATGAGCGGCTGATCTCAACAGCTGCCAGCGCCCAAAGCGGGATGATCGCCCAAGCAAGGTCACCCACCTGACGACCCGCATAGAGCCAGGGCAGTAAAAAAGCAACTCCAGCCCATATACTCAAACCCACCAGCGCCTGGCGAGGATGCTGATCATCCCAGTGCCCCAACCAAGCCCGAAAAGCCCCGATAATCCCAAAGATAAGCACGATAAGCTGATACACCAACAGACTCGCAGGTAAACGTAGAATGGGTATTCCGCTCGAGGTTAACCACGTGTTCAGATATGCAGGTATAGTATCTGCCAATGCTCCCAGACCCTGCGGAACACGCAAAAAGAGGGAGCCGGCAAAAAATATAGTCAGCAAGAATGAGGACACACCGACCCTGATCGATGAAGCAGGAATCGATCCCACAGGCTGCTCGGCAACACCTTCATCTGGTTGAGATACAACTAATTTCCTGACTACCAGACGGTACAAACCCCAGCTAACCCCTAGGATGAGCATCCCCTGTAAGAAAGCCGGACCTGATAACAGTGCCAGCCCGGCGAAAATCCCAACCCAGATCATACGACAGTTATAGAGACAGGCAAGTGCCAATAGAGTGAATGCCATGGCCGGCATCAGGTTACCGGCCTGCCTGGAAAGCGATACCAACCCAGGATCAATCGCCAGACCAAATGCCATCACCACACCTGACCGATGCAGCCAACGTGAAGCTCCCATCCAACCTCGAAAATAATAAGGTAACCAGATGATTAAGCTGCCTGTTATAGCAGATATGAAACGGGCCAGGAAATTGGTGTCTCCAAAGATGTAAAATAGCCGGCTGGTCAGGAGGATGTATGCAGGTTGTGGACCCAACGTCACAACCCCACCATGCGCCAAGCCTAGTGCCTGAAGCGCCCATCCAGCTTCAACTTCGCTCAGAGGAGCCGCGCCCAACTGATAGAGCCGTATTCCCAATGCTAACAGGAATGCCAGCCAATAAAGTATAGCCTCGGTTGCGATTTTATTCTCTTTCATGGGTTACCCGACAATATTATACCGCCTTCGTCGGAGTAGATATACAAATGGGGCACAGCCAGTGCCGTGCCCCATGATGAATTGACACCGATAGAAAAATTAACTGTAACCTAAATAGAACTTCATTTGGTCTATTACCCTATACAATAATTATGGCACTTTGTATATCGTCACCTGCCCCTGATTGAAGGCAGGCTGCAGCACCTGGCTGAACTTACGGAGGGCAGTGCTGGGGGTGCAACCTGACGCAGATTGGCTGCATACATGCTGAATATAGGCCAGCTCTGGTAAGCCGAGGATAACATAATCCACTTTCCACTTATGCAATAAATCCAACATGGTTTGACCATCCGAGGTGGTGTAGATGGTGGCGATATCTGGCTCACGCTTGCCCTGTTCATCGTAGCTGCCGCGCCACTGGCCTTCGTGTCCCGCCCAGCCCAAGACAGTGGGAAATCCAGTAAAAACACTGATCCTTCCAGCATAGTTATACGACCCACCCCATGGTGCCTCCAGGATCACAGGTACGCTCCCGGCAGGTACACCTTGTTCAGCATTCGCATCCAACCACTGGATGGCAGCCCAGTCATCAGGGTTGTTCTTAGCCACCGAGCTTGACCCATCCAGATTGGCTGGCCCAATAAAATCTCCGGCACGGCTGGGGATAGCCATCACGGTGTAAACCAGACCCAATCCGATAAACAATACGGCTACTGAGACAAAAAGGACACGACCGGCGGGTTTCTTTAGCCGGTCCAACAGCCACCAGACGCCGTAGGCACTGGCACAACCCAACATGACCCAGGCCTGGTAATAAAACTTGAATACGGTGTTCATGCGGACCCCAAAACCATCGCGCAGATAGAAAAATTCCACGATCAAAGTCAGAGCCAGCCCGGTAAAGATGAGGAGAAAAACAAACAAATCACTGCTGAATACGGTCAGCGGGGTAATTATTTCTGACGTCGCCTCATCAGAGGCTGACCTCTTGTGTAAAATGCCTCCGACGTTGGCAATGACCAATGCCAGCAGCGCCGAAATCAGGATCAAGAGCCACGGGTCGTGTAAGCGAGCGCTCAGGCTGGCTGCCAATGCCTCCCTCAGGCTCATCCCACCCAGCACAGACTGGATGGTAGCTGCCAGTGTGCTGTTTGGTAGTAAATGCTGGAGGAAGAGCACCAGGGCAATCAACAGCATGATCACCAAATAAATCCCAATGCAAATTAATAGAATGCGCCACCACCATGTGAAGGCTGATTTCAACAAACGCCCGCGCTCCTCACCGGGCTGGCGGAGATAGCCAACCAGGTAGCACAGCAACAAGAAGATGAAGGTGCCAAACATGACCAAATATTGAGGCAGACGTGTAGGTGGGAAGACGTACGGTAGGATACCCGCAGCTTGCGAGCTAAAACTAAGATAGAAAAAGATATATAACAACCCGGAAAGGAGGCCTAAACCCAAGCCAAGCATTACACAGCGCCTAATGGTATCTCGATCCACCTGCCCCTTCACCATCACCACACCCAACCCATACGCCAGAACAACCAAACCCAAATAGATGGGCAGGTCCCAGGTGTTCAGGAAACCCAACGCACCGAGGATCAAGGCGGAAAAAACAAACAACAGCCAGTCGTTATCGAGGGCAAAAGCAACCGGATTCCACCAATGTTGCCTGGATTGGGGCTCGGTTCCAGCTTCTTCAGTTGCTGTGGTCCTTTCCTTGCTTATCTGGCGCAGAAGAAGGTTGAACGCCAAAGCAATTGCCAGCAGCACAAACGGCAACGCCAGGACATGCGGGTGATTATCGCCCAGCAGAAAGCTAAAAAAGGGAAATTCATCAATCGGCTGGGTAATAATAATATTCTGACCAGGGAAGGGTTTATCGGCAAGGACGCGCGAGGCGCGCCACCACCACAGAAAAATATCCCCAGGGTACCAGGAGCCAGTCACACGCTCAGCTGCCAAGCCGGGGATGTCGATCCAAGTCCAAAAGCTAGCGGGCAGCACCCCACTGGCGTGCAGCGACTCGAGCACACCTTCCAGGTTGCCCATTAGTGTCACCAGCAACCCACCCAGTATCCCGGCTGCCAATGGTGGTCCTGAAGGTGGAGCAGCTTCACCTTCCTTATGGCGAGCCTTGAGAGTGAACGCAACCAGGTTATAGACCACACCAAAGGAGCCGATTAAGGTGAGGGCGAATAGCAAGGAATCATACAGATCAAAAGCAACTCCCGAGACCGCACCTGAAAGACGAGTGAGCAAAGCCATCATCACATAGCCGAAATAATAGTATGAAATCCCAAATCCAGAGAGCCAGGGGTCGAGGGGCGGGAAGTGTTGGCTACGCAGGATGGCGTTTTGGAAGGCAATCTCCATGAACTTTTCACCACCGGCAGGCTCGATTTTATAGGGGGTATAAGCCCTCAACACTGCCCATGCCACCAGGGCCAAGGTGAAGAGTACTTCAACGGTTACGACCAGCTTCCATTTATCATGCAGGAAGGAGCGGATGTCCGGGATGACTATCGTCCTGACCCGAATGTAAAACCAGGCGGAGATGACAGACAGGAGAATAACGGAGATCAGGATGCCACCCAAGTCATTCTTTAGCAATCCCGTGCTTGCACCAATCCATAAAAAGTAGCTGATCAATAACAAGCCAAGTGCTTTAGAAAATGAATAACCACGATCTGGCAGCCAACGGAAGATCCGCATCGCGGTAGGTAGAGCCAGCCATCCCAAAACCTGCATGAGCAGCCACCAAACCAAGATTTGGATCATTTAATCACCTCGTAGATGACTGTATTCTCATCCCGATATACTTCGTTCCATAAAATCCCGTTGAAAGCCGGGAATTTGTCCAAACCTGGTCCGGGATAGGTGACCTGTTCAAGCTGACCGACAACGATATATCTTACTTGATATAAGTTCAAGAACTGCTTTGTAACGTCTGTATCCACCGTTTTATAAAATAGGTCAATATCGGTGATCCGTTTGGTTACCCACTGGGGCGGGTTCGTGGCACGCTGTTGTTGTTCATGCCACTCCCAGCCAACCACGCCCGGCAAACCCGTATAGATGGAAAAGCGCGAATACCAGCGATACAAGTTGCGCGAGTTGGCTTCCACGATCACCGGCGAACCCTGGATGTTAGCCTGCATCCAACAGATGGCGCGGTAATCCTGGCTTAAATCCATATTGACTCCAGCTTGGTTATCCGGTGTGTTCTCATTCACCTTTGGGTAATCTTCATAATACGTGGCAAATGGTATATAAGCCATCCCGTCAAGGGTATGCGGCGCCGTCGGCACCCAGCGGTCCTTTATTTTAGCTATGCTTCCGTATAGGGTGAACAAAGCAGCTGAAATTACCAAAAACGAGAACGCCACTCGGAAGGAAATACGCCAACCTGGCAGCCACTGGCGTATGGGCTCAAGCAAGCAACCCAAAGCGGTTGCGGCACTCAGGGCAAACAATGCCCACACCTGTAAATAGAACTTGAACACGGTGTTCATGCGCCCAATATCCCCTCGCACCACCACCATCTCGACCATCAGCGTTATGAGTAATCCAGTGCCCACCCAGAAGAGGACCAAGCGCTTGACATCAGGCATCCCGGGGCGCAGGAGCAAGAGACCTGCCCAGGCAGCCAAGGGCAAAATGATCCACACAAGGGCTGCCCCTCTACCTATTGGCAATTTGTTCAGCAATCTTATATTCTCAATCCCAGGGATCTTGACACTCACGAGAAGGCAGATCAGGAAAAGAATCGCCGCGACCGAGATGATCAACCCCATGTGTTTCTCAATCTTGCGCAGGGAGACAAGCGGGGTGTTTGCCATCCACTCGTGCGTTTCCCAGACCATCCAGGAAACGATTACAAACAGGAACAGACCCCAATGCGTGAAGTAAGACCCAAATGGGGTGTGTGTGCCAGTCCAAGGTGTAACTGCGCTATAGGGTTGGGCATACCACAAGCGATATGGAAGATACAATCCGTAAGAGACGGCTGCAAGCAGAAGCATCCCCAGTCCAGCAATGATTAAACGTTTAATCGTGGGCGCAATCCGAGGCAGCCAGGAGAAGCGCTCAATATCTGCATAGCGAAAGACAGCATACCCCAAAACCACCATCCCAATTGGCAGGTAGGTATAAATATCGGATAGATTGGTGGGGTAGAGTGCGCCTATAGCCAAACCGCCTAATATGATACTCAGAATTCCCGCTCCCAGGCTTTGCCAGCGTGCTTTACCAAGCAGCACCGCGACAACCCAGGCGAGGGCAAGCATGGCAATCGCCATGGCGATCATGTGGGCATGCAGATCAGCATAGAGGAAGGTGAATATGGGGAACTCAGTGATCGGCTCCACGTCAGCTGGAGCAGGGATTGCCCGACTGGGTAGCCAATACCAATCACCCAAGCCATAGGGCAATTGAGCTCCATGAAATATAGAATTCCAAATTCCAACTGGCAAGCCCAACAGGCGAGTGAATAATCCGGTGCTGTCCGCCAATCCACCTGGAACGCCCAGCTGTTCCCAACCTTTTAGGATCATGCGCAAAGTACCCAGATTGCCCAATACTGCCATCCCCAGGGCAGAAGCCAAGCCAATTAGATATGGTCGCCGAGTGGATGCTGGAGGTGGCTTATTCTCATCGGGTAGATCCCGATCCTTCAGCATCTCACCATTTTGGGATCGTGGATGGCTGAGGTTATAACCAATGGAGAAAGCCCCCATGGCGACCATGGAGAAAAGGGTTGGAATAATGAGGTTATAGGCAAATGACGGTACAATGCCCAACCACTTGACCAGCACACCCACGAAAACAAAGCCCCAATAGTAGTAATTCATGTAACCACCCGCATACCAGGGGTCATAAGGTGGGAAGGTGGTGCTCTTCAAAACCGCATTGAAGTAGGAGAAATCCATTGGCTTTTCTCCACCTTTCCACGCGTGCCACAGATCGGGGTTACCCAAGCGGATGAACAGGAAAATTAGGAAGAAAGCCAGAACCAGCCCCTCGACAATCAGAAAATAATTCTTCTTAGTGCGCCATTCCTCGCGCAGCTCATCCCGCTGGCGATACGCCAGGTAACCACCAACCAGTGCCATTACAAGGATCACAATGCTGATCGTCAGGCGACTGAAGGGGATATTAACCGAGCCTGCCAACCAGGTCAGGTATGCCAAGACCAACATTCCCGCGGTTCGGGCGAGGGGATATCCGTGATCGTGTAATCCGGGTAGAGCTATGCGTAGAAGCGGATATATCAATAGACCCAGGATGCTTACACTCAGATACCAGAGAATGACTCCCAGGACTTGATAAAGATTCTGCCATGCCTGTGAGTTATACAGCTCTGACCAGGTGCCGCCAATAGTCTGGGCAGCCAGACGAACATCGGGCAATATCAAATTAGCGGGGTGGTAGGGAGCTTTCTTTGGAGTAATCCGAACGATCTCAGAGAAATTCGCCTGGCTCAGGATCTGGCGTGCCTGGGCAGAGGAATAAGCATCGGTTTTGCGAAAGACGAGCACTTTCGGGTGGTCATAAACCGTGAAGGCTTCCTCGGCAAACTGGTCATTGATGTTAATTGGACCGAGAGAGGGATCGGATTGGAATACCGCCACCAGCTCGAACCCCAGGTCACCGTGGAACATCCCGGGTTGGGCAACACTGTAACACCATTGGATGGTGCGGTCATCCGGGCAGCCCAACAGGTGCCGGTAATGCAGGGAGGACATAGGAAACCGCTCCGGAAGGCGCGGTAGCGAACCCCACTGCCGGTTGGAGCTGATAAAGATATACTCGGTCTGGTCGTAAACATTTATGAAATGCTCCAGCTTATCAGGGTTATCATCCGTATACATATTAAAGTTCAAACCAGGAGTATAGATGCCACTAAAAGCATCATAGCCTTCCACCCGCAGCGGTAGACCGTCATCCCAATCCCCTTCGTTGGCTACGGCGGACCCCTTTACACTGACTACTCCAGTGCCTGCTTCCAATCCCAGGGAGAGGCTGTAATTCTCGCCTTCTTCCAGGGTGAGCGGGCGATCGAGCGTCATTGTATAACCTGCTCCAAGCCCATTTGCTCCTGGGGTCAAGTCTGCAGTAAGGCTGGCAGTCGCTGGCACCTGGTTATCTCCGGTAGGTGTAATGGTGAGCACCAATGTCTGCGGTACAGATGCAGGGGTTTGGTCGACTACCTGGCTCAAGCTTACCGCCTGTAATAGCCCGCTTTCTTGCACAGTGATGGCAACGACATAAGGTGAACCTGCACGAATCAAGCATTGATCCGGTCCAGGCACCGTCTGTGTTACGAGCACAGCAGAAGTCTGCAAGGTAACAACGACCGGACCACAAACATCCAGGACTTGATCTCCTTCAGCGAGGGCTAAAGTCAGGTTAACCACCTCACCCGCATCCACAGACGGAGGAGTCTTAAATGTCCATGAAGCTCCCTGCGCTGATGAGCTACCTACCAGGGTGGGAGATACAATCATCAAATCTGCCATTAGCGGTTGCCCACCATCCGCTGAATTCGAGAGTGATACATTCAAGGTGATGGGTTGTAACGCCTGGGTATCAGTAACATGCGCCAAATAGACGTCGTTCAATATGCCATTCGCATTGGCAGTAAAACTCGTTTGATACGGGAGGCTGGGTCGGATGATGCTGCCATATGGAATTGAGAGCGGTTGGCTGTACGACTCAGCCTCAGCCTGGATGTGCAGGTTGATGGGGCCGGGGATATTCTGGTAAATCCACTCGGAGGCTGCCACACGGGTGATGGGGCGAGCATATATCAAACAAAAGGCAAGAGCCCAGGCAAAGGTGGCAATAAGTACAACGCTGCCGATCATTATGGATACCAAGCGTGCCCACCCAAATGTGGTTGAGCGAGAATCGCTTGCCAGGTCATTACCCTGATTTTTCTTACGCTTTCTGAAATTCCAAAGTTCCACCACCGCCCAAGCAGCATAGATCACTAAAATGGGGTAGGTGGGCATCTGATAGCGCATGGTTGGGTTGAACTGTAATGACTGCCAGACGAAGTAGAAGCCTCCCCAGAGCCACAACAAGATGTGCCATTGCCAATCCCCTTTGAGCATGCGCCAGCCAGCCCACAAGAAACCCAGGCCTGCCAGGATGCCCAGGGGTATGCCAAGACCCCATTCGACCATATTTTGGGCAGAGAACCACACGGGTCGGCGTGCCCACTGCAAGGACGGTGGGAAATCAATATCACCTGCCGCCTGACTGCGCTGTTCTTTGATATTCGACACCCATTGTGGGTTTGGTCGTACACCGAAGAACCCAGGCCCTAAAAAAGCATAGGGCTGTAAAATTCGAAAAACCAGAATGCTGATAAAGGCTGCTGTGCCCAGGTAAAGCATGGCATTCATCAGCCAACGTGAACGTTCCTTATTTGGGCGCCGCCAGATTACCAACCCAAACGCTACCGGCAACACGAAGGCTACCGGAGCAGAACTTAGCTTGGATGCCACGGCACAGCCCAAGGCGACCCCAAAAGCGATGGAGAGACCGAAGTAGGGATGCTTAATGAATAAAGTGAGACGGGAAAGAAGCGTTTGGGATTGAGAGCCGTCATCCTCTTCGGGAGACAGGGAGCTTAAGCTCTCATCTCCATTCATCTGCACGACTTTGGATTCATCCTTCACCAGACTGACCCTGACGGCATAATAGACTGCCAACAGGGTAAAGAAGTTGGAGAAGGTATCCATGGTAAAGAAATGGGACTGCTGGATATTCAAAACAGTGAAGGCTGAAAAAGCTGCTGCCATCAAGCCCACCGATTTATTAAATACCCTTGATCCGATTGCATAAACCAGGACGACGGATAATAAATCTACCAATGCGGAAAGCACTCTCCCGACGATGGTCATCTCATTAAAACCGGTATGGCCATAAATCCACTGCACCATATAGCGGGTGAGGAACATGGGAAGGGTGCCGTAAACGTAAAATGGATGGCCGCGGTTATTCGGATTGAGAGGCGAACAGGAAGCATCAAAATAACCGCCCCAATTCTGGCAATCGGGGTAGGCACTCGGAAAGTTTGCCCTCCATGGGTTATTAATGGTGTTTGGGGGCGTTCCCAGTACTACCTCAGGCGTTCCTATCGGCTGAATGTCTGTTCCTACCCAGATCAGGAAACGCTCGTCAGGGTGGAGATATTGGAAGTCACCCCATTGGATGCCAACGAAGCGAAAAAATACCCCAATGAAAAGGATATATAACAGCAAAACATCATATATCAATGGGGTTACCCAGCGTATCTTCTTCTGGGCAGGTTGGGGAGAGGAATAAGGCATTACATCATTCATACTTATTAATTCACTTGTAGATGGGCATGATCATCACGAGAAGCAATATTATCTCCAACATAATTAGCCTCACGGCGATGACATCTCCCCTGATGTAGGAATCCCGCCAGGAATCGATGCAGCCTCTGGAACCATAAAAATATAAAAATTCTTACCAACCTTTGATTCATAATTGGAAACGGTACCCTGAGGGAATAGCTGGCGCAGCAGGTTTAGATCCGTCTGATCTTCAGGATTAACCAGGAACATTTTTGGTTGTGGGTAATTCAGTGTAGCCGCTATCTGATCAGGCGGGATGGCATAATCGCGGGTTGGGTCACCAGCATTCATTCCAACCAGGCGTGTGTCCACCCAATACGGGTAGGGGACCACATATGCATTACTCGTGCCTCCATACATGTCACCAAAATCGCGGATGACTTTCCCCATCTCGGAGGTATTCCAGGAGGCCAACTCATAGGAGCGCTGGTATTGGTTAAAAACCAGGTCATAATTACCCAGCGCAGCGAAGAAAATCAGGATGACTGCCATTCCCCAGGCCAGAGCAGACCCGGCTTTGGATGGTGTCCGCTTCTCCACGGCAGACATCAACCCGTCCAAAGCGATGGCAACGATCAAAAAAACTGGAACTATAGCAGCGGCTGCCCGATTTAATGCTGGATTTTCGTCCGGAAAAGCCAGCGAAAGGATGGATGGCAGCATCAGCAATGGAACCGAGAGGAGTAGGAATAGATCCGGCCATGATCGCCGTCTTAGGTAGCGAATTAATAACAAGACCACACCCAGGAAATATAACGCGGCTGAAATAAAGTCCAAGGCAGGGCTGTTGGTGACCGAATGGACCCATATCTGCCCATCTGACCAGAAGTACATGGTCGATGCATTCCATAGGTTTTTGAGAAATATCAGTAGGGCAGGTCCAGGTAGTGGACGCTCAGTGGTACCCAGGCGTGAAAACGCCCGCAGATCGAATAGAGTTGGATATTCAAGCGCAAAACGCAGCAGTGGTAAGAAGACGATAAGGGAAACCAGTACCAACACCAGCAGTCCTGAAACCACCTGCAGACGTTTTCCCCTGGCCTGTGGGTGTAATAAATACAAACCGACTGCAATCAGGACGACGAGCGGAAGGATGCGAATGGGAGTGTATCCATGCAAGCCGATCCCCAGAGCTAAACCTGCCAGGATGAAATCATTGCGGTTGGAGGTACGCAATCCTCGGATAAGATAATACAATGTGGGTGCTACGAATAATGAATAGAGTGGGAAACGCAGCCCCACGCGGGAGATGATATTCGGCCAATAAGCAATGCCTGCAAACAACATGGCAAATAATCCCACCCGCCGGTTGCCCAGCTCCTTGCCAAGCAAATAGAGATACGGCAGGGTCAATAACCCAACCAGGATCATGCCAATCTTCAAGCTCAAAAATGTGTAGCCAGTGTGAAAAAGCTGGATAATACCTGCCGTCAGGTACATCTGAATGGCTTCCCGACCCGTGTTACGAGGAAAGAAGATGCTTGTCTGCCCGTGCAGGACATCCCATACATCCAGCAGTTTTTCAGCATGGTCGCTGACCATCTCAGGTGGTACCTCGGTAATGCGGTAGGTGCGGAAGAAAACAACTAAAATGACTGAAGCTAATACAAGCAAGGTCCAAGCGGATATGGAAAACTTCCAGGGCAGGTGTAGGTGCCCTTTTAACCACCTCCGCCAGCCCCTAAATGGTAATTCTCCCTGCCAAAAAGCCAGGACAGTGAAAATGATGGCTAGCACCCACAACGTGACATTAAGCATGGTGAACCGGTTACCCCCCAATGTGAGAAAGGCTGCCAATGCCAAAGGCAGGCTGATATACAACCACCTGGATCGCACCCGGTAATCTTCCGGGTGTTCTTCGGCTTCCAGTAGGTCTGCTGGAACCCACTCCCCCTTCCAGACAGCCCAAGCCAGCCAGCCAGCGGCCAATATATAGAGGATTACACCGGGTATCCAGGCACGGTTCGGGCGCGGCATCAGTGAAATCTGTGCCACCAGGGCAATCCCTAGCGCCAGCAATGAACGCCATGGAAATACGACACCGGGAGAACGTCTTCTTGAGGTTTGAGAAGGAATAACCTGTTCATCAACAACCTCGGGTTGCTCTTGAGGTTGTTCATCCAACCGTTGAAGCACCTCGGGTGCTTCTTGAATAGCTGGAATCGCTAATGGTTTCCCACGAAAGAGGGATTTGACATAATCCAGAACCGTTGGCTCTCGATTCATGCTTTATCCGCCAGGACGATCAGGCTTTCACCCATATGAAGAGGAATAATACTCCATCCAAGAATAGCTTGCAAGCCCCCGGGTGCGCCAAAGAACAGCTTCTGCAGGGGTATGGGAACGATCGGAATATATGGAGCATCCCAAAAACCATCTGAGAAAATCTTTCGGGGTTGCAACCCACTGAGACGCAGGGATGCCAGCCACTCTTCTGGAGGCTTAAGGCTGATGTGGGTGGTGTCCTTATAACCGATCCAATGGGTCTTTTTTAATTTGCGCATAGGCGAACTTAAGTTAGGAGTTGCAAGGACAAGCAGGCCACCAGGTTTCAGGACACGGCTCATCTCAGAAATAGCCCGCTCTGTTTGGCTCAAGTGCTCAACCACATGTTTGGCAATCACAATATCGAATACCGCCTCCGGAAAGGCAAAGAGCTCATCCGCTGAAAGCAGCGCAAATTGGCCACGAGGTACATTTCGCTTTGCCTGAGATAAAGCCCACGGGTTGATGTCACTTCCAACAACCTGATATCGGTCTGTCAGCCAGGTGAGTAGATGACCCATCCCGCAACCAAGTTCCAACACCCTTCCTTGAGATGGCCCGTATTGACGGGCTAACCTGGCATAATAGCGATTTGACCACCAATACTGGCTAAAGCGGGCAAAGTTTGTCCCTGCATAGGGACCAGTTGAGAAGTAATCCTGATTAAAAGGTTGATTTCTTGATCCTTGCTCGCTCATGATGATTTAAATGCTTCTGGCGATATAGAAGGTGAATGTGCCCTGAGGATCAGGTTGGGCAATCGCATAGCGCCTGACATACCGTTCGGTCAGGAATAAATTCCAACGCCACGGGGCAATAATCCAACGTTTGCTAACGGCATGGGGCAGAAGCGTGGGGGCACCCAAATAGTGACCCCATTCCAAAACATGCATAGCCTGGGGAGAAAAATAATGCCACCAGTTCTCCAGCTTAAAACCTGCACCTTGCAGCCACTTTTGCCAAACATCCGGCCAAACCGCATGCTCAACGCGCGACATACGCTGGAACCAATCCGTATATGCCCGACCAGCTCCAGCCAACCCGATCCTGCCGAGGAACGCCGGGACGGATAGCTCGGTCAGATAACGCGGGTTGGGTACACAGAACAGAAAAGGTGCACCGGGTTTAAGCACTCGACTCAGTTCTGCCAGGACAATTTCCACATGAGGAATGTGCTCCAGAACGGAGTTACTCAATGCACTTGCAAAGTACCCGTCCGGGAAGGGTATCTTGCTTCCTTCAGCCTGAACCAGAGAAAGGTAGCCACCCCCTCGTGCCGCCTGGTGGATTGGACCGTACCATGGGTCCAATCCCACTTCTAATTTGTGGTCAAAAGTTATCTTGGCAAAATGACCATCCCCGCATCCAAGATCGAGCGTGGGTGCTGGCAGCTCGAAACCTTGATAAAATTGTGCCTCCACTGCCCGGAGCATGGCACGAAAATAAGGCAGGTCACGCAGGTTCAGCCATAAGAAGTCTTTTTCTTTCATCATATTAATGGCAATCAGGCACTTAGGTACATGGTGAAAATTACCGTCATGTTACGTGCTTGATTTCCTGCTAACGATTAACTCCTGAAAAACAAACTCATACTCTTGTGCAATATGTAGTGGTGAGAAGCGCTTTATCACACCATTTACATCACCTTTAAATCGTTCGGGATGATCGAGTACATCGCAAACCCCTTCTGCCAAGGTGTGAGCCTGCGCTGGAGGTACCAGACGCCCCATACCGGTCATCATTACAGGCTGACGCACACCGGGCATGTTGGAGGCTACTACAGGGGTACCGCTAGCCATGGATTCCACTTGCACGATGCCAAACGATTCGGTGCTATTGGTGCTTGGCAAGACAGTCACCTCACACAGCTTGTAAAACGCAGACAGCTCAACCGGTGGCAAGATCCCCAGGAAAGTCCAATGGTCGCCCAATGTTTGAATCATCGGTCGTAGTTTATTCGCATATTCTTCCTCACCCAAGACGTTCTCGTATTGCCCAACATGCAATACACGCGCCATTGGGTGTTTCTTCAATATTTCTGACATGGCTTCCACCAGAAATTCCACTCCTTTCTCTGCAGCCAGGCGTGCGACCATCCCGATGATACGCTGCCCAGTTTCCAGTTTGGCTTTGTGCATTACTGCATCTACATCCACCTGGGTGGGAGTTACCAGCTCAACCGGGGTTGGGATAGCACGGGTTTTCGTAAGATAGTGGCGTAAGAAAGTAGATGCTTCGGCGTAATCCAGCGTATTCACCACCACTTGATTAGCCAGCCCCAAAGATATCTTATTAGCCAGATGGGATACTTGATTGGCAATAGAATGGATGAAGCCCTTTGGCAGGATCAAGTCACAATGATAGGTAAGCACTACCGGTTTATTCATCAGCCGGCTGATCAGGGCAATATAGGCGGCATCCAGCTGGGGCAGGTGCAGGTGAACAACCTCTGCATGGCGAATGTTCACCCATGCCCGATAGAACATCGTCGGCATGAGCACACCCTTGCTGACGTGCATCAACACGTGCAGTCGGATGACCTGTACGCCATCACGATTCTCACGGGCGGGTAGAGCTGGGTCATAACGCGAAGTCAAGATAGTCACTTGATGGCCACGTTCCACCAAGGCGCGTGCCAGCCTTTCAGCGTAGATTGTCAACCCTGAATAATGAGGGCGGTAGTAAGTGAGGGTAGTTAAAATACGCATGGCAATACTAATGACGAACAATCACCGAGATTAGTTTCACCAATCTCAGTTTTATGTTTCCCTTTCAGATTTCATTTTTCCTAGACGAGTATACAGGCTGGACAGGGATTCACCGTCTTTATACAGACCATAACCACCAATCAGACTGGTAATGATATAGCTGGTGAAATGGACTGATAAAGCGAATGCGAGGGCAGAAGAAGCATCCACGCCAAACACAACCAATGCTCCCACCAAAACGGCTTCAAATACCCCAATCGCCCCTGGTGAAGATGGCGCAGCGATCCCAAGTGCACCCACACCCAGAGCAAAAAGCACCCAAAGCAAGCTTGGCGCAGGGAAAAATGCTCGCAGGAATAAATAATATTGCAGGATTGCAACCAGCCAATTAAGAGTTTCCCAGCCCAAGGCACGCAAGAAGAGCCTTCCATCCGTCAGAATTTCAAGGCCGTCAAAGAAGGCAACCACACGCCGCCCTGCCAGCTTTTTCACCAGGATCACACGCTCTCCAGCCTGGTCTATCCAGCCAAGCACCCGCTGTCGATTTAGAGCCAGCATGTAAATCACTCCCAAGCCAGTGAGGACAATAATCCCTATGCCAATCGCAGCCTGCTTCGCCCAGCTAATGCCGATCACGAATGGAAGCGTACTCAAGAATAAACCGACGGCAAAGGCTAAATCAAGGGCGCGTTCAATTAGAATGGATGGAACCACCTGCCAGAAATCCAGGTGTGCTTTTTGCCCAATTAGGAAAGCCCGTCCTATCTCACCAAGGCGAAATGGCAGAATATTATTGAGCAGGTAACCCTCGTTGATCGTAATAAACGAATCTTTATAGGTTACTTTGTTTTGCAGCAATGTGCGCCAAAAGAATCCTCGCACGATCAGCCATAGGATCTCAGACAAGACGCCTGCCAGCAAGAAGCGGAGATCTGCCTGCTGTATTGCCAGCACAAATTTTCGCAGATCAAGCATGGAAAAAACGATAGCCAAGGCTGCCCCGCTGATAATCAAGCCAGGCAGGATGCGTTTCCAATTATTCTTGGTTGAAGAGATAGTGATCTTACTCCTCCCCAATGCGTAACACTGCCAGAAAAGCCTCCTGGGGGATTTCTACATTCCCAACCATCTTCATGCGCTTCTTACCACGTTTTTGCTTTTCCAATAGTTTCTTTTTACGGCTGATATCACCCCCGTAACACTTGGCAAGCACATCCTTGCGCATTGGTTTAATATTTGCGCGTGAGATGACACGACCAGCTGCATAGGCTTGAATGGGTACGAGGAACAGCTGACGAGGGATCAGCTCTTTGAGCTTTGTGATCACCGCCTGCCCCTTGTGATAGGCATCGTTGCGGTGAACAATAGTCGCCAGTGCATCCAGAGGTTCTTCATTGACCAGTATCTCCAACTTAACTAGGTCATCTGGGCGGTATTCTGCAAATTGATAATCCAACGAGGCGTATCCACGCGTGCGTGATTTCAGCAGGTCAAAGAAATCAACGATCAATTCGGAGAGGGGGATTTGGAAGTTTAGCTGGACCCGATTGGGGGCGGGATAATCCTGCGAGACAAAAACTCCGCGCTTCTTCTTGGTCAGCTCCATGATCGTCCCATAGAACTCCGTGGGGCTGAAAATCTCAATGTTCATCCAGGGCTCGCGGATTTGTTCGATGAGCATCTCATCGGGCAGGTCAGCGGGTGAGTCAATCAGAATGGTCTCGCCAGTATGCAGCACAACTTCGTACTCTACGGAGGGTGATGTGACGATGATATCAAGGTTGTACTCACGCTCCAGGCGTTCCTGGATAATCTCCATGTGAAACATACCCAGGAAGCCGCACCGGAATCCAAAGTTCAGGGCTTGGGAAGTTTCAAGCTCGAAAATCAGGGACGCATCATTAAGCTGCAACTTTTCCAGGGCATCCTTAAGGTTGGCGTAATCTTCGCCTTCCACCGGATAAACCCCAGCGAAAACCATAGGCTTGACCTTGCGGTAGCCTGGTAGCGGGGTGACAGCAGGGTGGGCGGTGTTGGTGATCGTATCACCTACCCGGCACTCGTGCACGGTCTTCAGCCCAGTGGCTATATAACCCACCTCACCTGCCAACAGGTCAGAGACGGGGCGCAAATCGGGAGCAAAAAAACCAATCTCAACCGGCTTGACGTCAAAACCCGTCGCCATCAGGTGAAGGGAATCCGTGTGGTTAATCCTGCCGTCTATCAAGCGCACATATGCCACCACACCTTTATAAGAATCATAATGCGAGTCAAAGATGAGCGAGCGCAAAGGGGCATTTTCATCCCCTTTTGGGGGCGGTACTTCTTTGACAATGACTTCCAGCACTGCATCGATGTTGATACCTTCCTTGGCGGAAATCCGAATGATATCACCAGGAGGTGTTCCCAACAGGCTACTGATATCTTGGGCTACATCATCGGGTCGGGCAGAGGGCAAATCAATTTTGTTGATAATCGGGATAATTTCCAGGTCAGCTTCCAAGGCGCTGTAAAGATTTGCCAGAGTCTGGGCTTCAATTCCCTGACTGGCATCCACCACCAGCAACGCGCCTTCACAAGCTTCCAAGGCGCGGCTTACTTCATACCCAAAATCCACATGCCCGGGAGTATCGATCAGGTTTAATTCGTATTTTTCCCCATTTTTAGCAGTATAGCTCATCCGTACCGCTGAAGCTTTGATGGTGACCCCTTTTTCACGTTCAAGCTCCATGCTGTCCAGAATCTGCTCAGTGGTGTCACGGTCTGGGACAGTACCGGTGAGATGAAGCAAACGGTCTGCCAAGGTAGACTTGCCGTGATCGATATGGGCGATGATACAAAAGTTACGAATATGTTCCGAGGTCATTGACGGGGCTTAGTATAACCGATTTTAACTACCGAGAGATAGACCGGTTGGTTCGCTTCATCCACTCGCATTTGTCACAATTAAATCAGCCAATTCCTCGATTGAGGCGATTTGATCGCCAGAACATTCCAGCCAGGTCAGGAATTCTACGTTCCCCTTGGGCCCAATCAGGGGTGAACGAATCAATCCCCTCACAATGTATCCGAGCTTTTGGGCATAATCTAATACATCCAACAACACCTGGCGGTGGATGAGGGGATCACGGATCACACCTTTGTTACGCCCCACCTGTTGGCGACCGGCTTCAAATTGGGGTTTGATCAGGGCAATGATCGACCCCTTTAAGCTCTGTCCATTATCAGATTGCGTGAAAAACCAATTCTTCACCACGGGTAATAACACCTTTAAAGAAATAAACGAAACGTCGATGGTAATAATTTCAACAGGCTCAGGTAACGCCTTAAGGTAGCGTGCATTGGTCTTCTCCACGACCACCACACGTGCATCCTGGCGCAGCTTCCAATCCAGGATACCTTGACCGACATCAATGGCATATACCTTGTCAGCGCTATGTTGAAGCAAACAATCCGTGAAGCCACCCGTTGAGGCGCCAACATCTGCGCAAATACGCCCTCGGACATCAACATTAAAAGCTTGTAAAGCAGCGTCGAGCTTCTCACCGCCACGGGAAACAAAACGCGGTCCATGTTCAACTTCCAGGTGCACATCTGAGGGCACATTGGTTGCCGCCTTCAGCGCCATCTCGCCATCCACACGAACCTGTCCTGCCATGACCAGGCGTTGCGCCAGCGAACGGCTTTCTGCCAAACCACGTTCAACCAAGAGCAAATCCAAACGGATTTTCCTCATATGCATATCTTAACCGAGATTCTAATTCCAAACGCAGATTTTCGTTTCCTGAATTGACGATTCTCAGGTAAACTAATATGATTAGACTATGTCCATTGCCTGGATAAAACCCCTTCTCAAAACCATGCGCCCACGCCAGTGGGTAAAAAACGGGCTGCTGTTCATTCCTTTAATCTTCGATAAGCAGCTGACCAACTGGCCTGCTCTTACTCGCACCATTTTGGGATTTGTATTGTTTTGTTTGCTATCCAGTGTCGTTTATATCATCAATGACCTGGTGGATTTGGAAGCTGACCGAAAGCACCCGCAAAAAAGCCTACGTCCGCTGCCATCTGGCTCGCTGAAAGTCTCTACCGCAAAAGCAGCTGGTATTGTGCTCACGGTGGTCATATTCATCCCGGCAACTTTGCTCTCCCTCGATTTCGCACTGATTGGATTAACATATCTGGTGCTCAACCTGGCGTATTCAGCCTGGCTCAAACATGCCCCAATCCTGGATGTAATGATCCTCGCGAGCTTCTATGTCCTGCGCGTGGCAGCAGGCGTATCACTGATCACAGTTCACCGCTTCTCCCCGTGGCTGTATGTCTTCACCACTTTCCTGGCACTTTACCTGGGGATTGGCAAGCGACGCGCAGAGTTGAGCCTCCTGGCCGAGGAGGCAAATTCGCATCGCAAATCCCTGGGAGAATACACCCTGCCTTTGCTCGACCAGCTGATCCTGATCGTCTCCAGTAGCGCCATCATTACCTACAGCTTGTATACATTTTCAGCTCCCAACCTACCGGCGAACGACGTAATGATGCTGACCATACCTTTTGTGATCTATGGTATTTTCCGCTATCTCTATCTCATTCAAGTAAAACATTATGGTGGTGAACCTGAAGAGGTGCTCTTAACCGATCGACCACTTCAGGCAACCATCCTATTATGGATACTTGCCGTGGTGGTCATTTTCTATCTATCCCCTGCTTAAGTGATACTCCGGTATGGTAAAACAAGATGCCCGCATTTTCAGCCTCTGCCCCAGGAAAAGTAATTTTGTTCGGCGAACATGCCGTTGTGTATGGGCGTCCGGCGATTGCAGTTCCCGTCCTGCAGGTACGGGCAAAGGCGATGGTGAGTATGGACCCCAGAAGTACCACCGGGCTGGTTAAATTGCAGGCTCCAGACATTGGGCTGGAAACCACCTTGAATGACTTACCAGAAAACCACCCCCTCGCAGCAGTTTTATGGAAAGCTGCCTCTGCCATGAAGCTGAGCCATATTCCAGCATGCACCATAAAAGTTACATCAAATATCCCGATCGCTGGTGGAATGGGCTCAGGCGCAGCTGTTTCGGTAGCAATCTTGCGTGCCTTTTCTGCTTCATTGGGTCACCCTTTTAGTGATGAACAGGTCTCCAAGCTTGCGTACGAGGTGGAGGTAATCCATCACGGAACCCCCTCTGGAATCGATAATTCCGTGATCACTTATGCGAAACCGTTGTACTTTGTGAAAGGGAAGGCGATAGAAACCCTGCGGGTAAAAAAACCTTTCACCCTCGTGATTGGTGACACAGGGATTCGAAGCCCTACCTCAAGCGTGGTGAACGATGTTCACAAAGCCTGGGAGACCGCTCAAGCACAATTTGAGGGCTTGTTCGACGTAACTGGAAAAATTGCCGCTGCAGCCCGCAAATCCATTGAAGCTGGTTCGGTCGATAGGCTGGGACTATTGATGGATGAAAATCAGGCAGTGCTGCGCAAGATGGGGGTTTCGTCCCCTGAACTGGAGGCGCTCATCGAAGCGGCTTGTTCATCGGGCGCACTGGGCGCCAAGCTCTCAGGAGCCGGTCGTGGGGGTAATATGATTGCCCTGGTCACACCTGAGGCAGCTGGCAGGGTGGCTCGGGCGATAGAAAATGCCGGTGCTGTGCGCATGATCGTAACGGAGATCCCCAAAACATGAGCCCAAAACTGGTTTTTTTGAAATTGGGCGGCTCGCTGATCACGGTCAAAAGCCAGCCTCATACTCCCAGGCTGGATGTATTGGAACGCCTAGGGCAAGAAATCGCGGAGGCTCGGGCTCAAAACCAGAATATACGAATTTTGCTGGGCCATGGTTCTGGATCGTTTGGTCACATCCCAGCCAGTAAATATCATACGCGGATGGGCGTGAAATCGAGCGAAGAATGGAATGGATTCATTGAAGTTTGGCGCCAGGCGGCAGAATTAAACCAGCTTGTCATGCAGTCCTTGGAAAAAGCCAATCTCCCAGCAATTGCATTGCCTCCCTCGGCAATGATCATTGCCCGGGAAGGGAAGGTGGCCACTTGGAACCTGGACCCACTGCTCACAGCGCTCGGGAAGGGATTAATCCCAGTGATCTATGGTGACGTGATATTCGATGAAGTGCGTGGCGGAACCATTTTATCCACGGAGGACCTTTTTACCTACCTGGCACGACCAATGCGACCTACGCAGCTCTTATTTGCAGGGATACAACCCGGGGTTTGGCTCGATTTTCCCGATAACACAAACTTTCTGCCTGAGATCACCCCTGCGAATATCCCACAGATAGAAGCTGGACTAAAGGGCTCGGCTGCCACTGATGTAACCGGCGGTATGGCTGACAAAGTCCACCAGATCATGTCACTATTTGACGATATTCCCGGTCTAAGGGCGTCAATCTTTTCAGGTGAGACACCCGGTAGTGTCCGCCGTTCTCTCCTCGGAGAAGAGCTGGGAACGGTGATTCACAAGCTCTAGAATGGGAGGCTCACCCCATGAGTAGGGTTATAATATAGTTCGGATAAATCTAATCTAAAAAGTCCATTCAAAAAACAAAACCATGTATTTCACACGCAAAGAACTTGAAACCATTGAAGATCAAAGCTTAGCGCCTTATGGTGCACGCAGTAAAAATACCAAAGGGCGCTGTTACCCTGAGGATGAACCGGATTATCGCACAGCTTACCAGCGTGATCGTGACCGCATCCTGCACACCACTGCCTTTCGACGTCTGGAGTACAAAACACAGGTTTTCATTAACTATGAGGGGGATTATTACCGGACGCGGTTAACCCATACGCTGGAAGTCTCACAAATCGGACGCACAATCGCGCGCGCGTTGGGTGCCAATCCTGAACTGACTGAAGCAATTTGTCTGGCACATGACCTGGGGCACCCACCCTTTGGGCATAATGGGGAGGCGACCCTGGCGCGCCTGATGAAAGATCACGGCGGGTTTGACCACAACAAGCAATCCCTGCGCATTGTGACCAAGCTTGAGCAGCGTTACCAGGATTTTCCAGGTCTCAACCTGACCTGGGATGTGCGCGAGGGAATTGTGAAGCACGAATCAGAATATGATGTCGCAGATGCAGGCGAGTATGACGCTGATCTGAGAGGACATTTAGAGGCCCAAATAACCAATGCAGCCGATGAGCTGTCGTACACGGCCCATGACCTGGATGACGGATTACACTCGGGGATGATCAACACCCATATGCTTGAAGGAATCACCCTGTGGGAAATATTGGTGGAAAGCGTAGGCTGGCGCGCACAGGTTTTAGATGATCTATCACGTCACCGCATGATCCGGAATCTCATCGATATGGAAGTCAGTGATCTAATTCATGCCACTGACAAACAACTGCGTGAGAGTGGGGTACGCTCCGTTCTCGAATTACAAAGCTTAGCGTATAACGTGGTGAGTTTCAGCGAAGAAATGCACCGCCGAAACCGGCAGCTGAAAGATTTTCTTTACACAAATCTCTACCGCAACCATCGGGTTGTCCGCATGGCGGTCAAGGCAGAGCGGATCATCAATGATCTTTTCCGAGCATATTTGCAGGAGCCGGCCATTCTCCCAAATCATGTCCAGGAATGGGCGAAGGAGCGCGGCCTGGAGCGCACGATCTGTGATTACATTGCGGGGATGACTGACCGGTTTGCTGTGGAAGAATACCAAAAGCTTTTTGACCCGGTGATGAAACCCTGATAGGATAATATATGGGACAGGAAATATACTTAACTCCGGAAGGCGCTGCAAAGCTGGAGGCCGAGCTGGAAGCGCTGAAAGGCCCAAAGCGGGATGAAATGGCCAGACGTCTACGTTCCGCTATTCAAATGGGCGATCTGTCAGAAAATGCGGATTACCATAAAGCAAAAGAAGACCAGGGATTCATGGAGGGGCGGATTCAGGAACTGGACTATATCTTAAAGAATGCCACAATCATCGAGGTTAGCGCTGTTCCGACGGATACCATTCAAGTAGGGTCGCGCGTCACCGTCCAGGAAGGGGACTATCCTGCTGAAACCTATTATCTGGTAGGTGCGACGGAAGCAAATCCCCGTGAGGGTAAAATCTCTAATGAATCTCCCATCGGGAAGGCTCTGATTGGAGGACATGCAGGTGACGAAGTGATCGCCAATACCCCAGGCGGAGAAATAATACTAAAAATTCTCAAAATAGAATGATAAACACAAAAGAGTGGATTGGTCGAGACCAATCCACTCTTTCTTTATTGGGTATAACGGTTTATTGCTTCTGCAAGACAGCCAGCTCAAGCACCAGCGAGTCGAAGTAACTGTTTTCCGGTAATGCTCCCTGCCCATATGCCATATCCACCACGCGAGCAACCAGCC
>Ga0315275_10001007_pt1 | contig 24193 bp, 26 predicted proteins | sample YL17G03_0_MG_FD_205557 | JGI IMG/M metagenome (GOLD analysis project Ga0315275, IMG submission 205557) | Sediment microbial communities from Yellowstone Lake, YNP, Wyoming, USA - YL17G03_0 | ecosystem: Environmental > Aquatic > Freshwater > Lake > Sediment | place: USA: Wyoming | collected...
CTGGTGGCGAGGGCCAGTGCCCTGGCCGCCGCTTTCGGCGGCTCAGTCGCCAGCGTGGAGTCGCCCCGGGAGGCTGTGCGCGGCGCCGATGTCGTCTACACCGACGTCTGGGCCAGCATGGGCCAGGAGCGCGAAGCGACGCAGCGACTGGAGGCGTTCGCCGGCTATCAGGTGGACGGAGCGCTTATGGCTGAGGCCGCCCCTGATGCCATCTTCATGCACGATCTGCCCGCCCACCGCGGTGAGGAGGTGGCTGAGGAGGTCATCGAAGGGCCGCAGTCGGTCGTATTCGACCAGGCGGAGAACCGCCTCCACGCCCAAAAGGCGGTGCTGGCGCTGATCCTGGCGGAGGGGTTGGGGTAACGCATGGCGGGCTTCGTCGACCACATCCAGGAGGCCCTGCGCCAGTTCGAGCCGGCCAGCGCCATCGATATCGTCATCATTGGCGCCATCATCTTCCTGACGCTGTTGCTGATGCGCGGCACCACCGGCGTCCAGCTCCTGCGGGGTGTCGTCATCCTGCTGCTGGTGGCAGCGGGTCTGGTGCGCTTGTTCGACCTCAAGGTTCTGCAATGGGTGATGCGCAACTCCTTCCCCGCCATCCTCATTGCAATCCCCATCATCTTTCAGCCGGAGATCCGGCGTTTCCTGGAGCGTCTGGGCCGTACGGGCCGCTTTGGCTGGGGACTGCGTCCCAGCTACGATACCGTCCTGGACGTGGTCATCGAGGCAGTCGAGAGCCTGTCGCGGGAGCGTCACGGTGGTCTCCTCGTTCTCGAGCGGGAGACGGGTCTGGAGGAGTACGCCGACACCGGCATCCGCCTGGATGCGACGGCCTCGGCGGAGCTGCTGGAAGGGCTGTTCTACCCGAACTCGCCCCTGCACGACGGGGCGGTGATCCTGCGGGGCAACCGGGTGGTGGCCGCCTCCTGCACCCTACCCCTGTCCGGGCGGCTGAGCCGCGGCCACCTGGGTACCCGTCATCGGGCGGCCCTGGGGATCAGCGAGCACACCGACTGCGTCTCCATCGTCATCTCGGAGGAGACAGGCGACATCTCGGTGGCGGCCAGCGGCCGCATGATCTCCCGCCTGGACGGTGCCCGCCTGGGGGGCATCCTCAAGGGCCTGTTTGCCGCTGCCGCGCTGGGAGGGGCCGAAGGCCGCGGCCTGCGGAGGCTGTTCCGGTGAGGAGGGAGCGGAGGGGGCCCCGTTCCTGACGGGGCCAGGCGGTGGCTGGTTTGGCGCGCCGGCTGAGTGAGTATTTCCGAGCCCTCGGGGCAGTCCTGGGGGTGGGCTTCGTGTCGGTGCGGCGAAACTTTGGCTTAGCCCTGCTGTCGATAGCGCTCGCCTTCGGCATCTGGGTATTCATTACCGACACTGAGGGATCGACGAAGACGGGCTGGTTCCCGGCGGAGATCACGGTCCAAGCGGTGAGCGTGCCCGAAGGGCTGACGTTGGCCGCTCCGCTGCCGGACGTGACAGTGCGTATCGAGGCGGCGGAGGACGTGTTCGACAACCTGGCGGTGGAGGACTTCCGAGCCACCATCAACCTGGCTGGCGCGGCGGTGGGCCTCATGGATGTGGAGGTGCGGGTGCAGGTGCTGAGCGAGGAGGACGTGAAGGTCGTCCAGGTGGAACCTGTCAGTTTGTCTGTCGAGCTCAAACCGGTGGTGAGCCAAATGGTGCCGGTGGTGGCCGATGTCGTTGGCTCGCCTCCCATAGGATACGAGGCCCAGCCGCCCGTTCTCAGCCCCGAGCAAGTGCTGGTCTCCGGTCCCGAAGACCTGGTGAAGCGGGTGAAGTCGGCCGTAGCCACCGTAAACCTTTCGGGCGCGGTGGGCGGTGTCCGCCAGTCCTACTCGCTGGTGGCCCGCGACGACCGCGGCTTCATCGTGGCTGGCGTGAGCCTGGAACCCGGCAGCGCTGCCGTCGAGATCCTCGTCGAGCAGAAGCAGTTCGAGCGGCTGGTGGCGGTGAGCCCCTCGCTGCGGGGCAGCCCAGTCGCAGGTTACAACGTGACGGCGGTGGAAGTGGACCCGCCCAGCGTGACCCTCTTGGGGCCGATAGAAATCTTGAACGTTACCAGCGTGGTCCTGACCGACGACATCGATATCAGCGGCGCCAGCAGCGACCTGTTCCGCACCGTCGCCCTGCGCCTGCCCACTTCGGTAAGCGTCAGCGGCAACGCCACGGTCTCGGTGCGGGTGCGGATCGCGGCCGCGCAGGGCGAGGCCACTTTCGGCGTTGCCCCCACCGTCTCCGGGTTGGGCAGCGACCTACAGGTGGTCAGCATCACGCCGCTGGTGGAGGTTCTCCTGCAGGGCGAGCTGCCCCTGTTGCGCAGCGTCATCCCCGATCAGGTGGAGGTCAGCGTCGACCTGACGGGGCTGGCGGCGGGCACCCATCTGCTGGAGCCCCGCGTAGAGGCGCCCTCGGACTTGCAGGTCATCAGTACCTCGCCGGCCACTGTGGAAGTTGTGCTGGAGTCGACCCTTGAGCCCACCCCGACCCCAACCCCCACCCCAGCAGGCTAGCGCCCAGGCGCTCCCGCGGCCGGCGCCAAGGCCGGTCGTGGCCATTGTCGGTCGGCCCAACGTCGGCAAGTCTGCGCTGTTCAACCGCCTCATCGGCTCGCGCAAGGCCCTCGTCGAGGACATCCCCGGCACCACCCGCGACCGGCTATACGCCGACGTAGAGTGGGAGGATCAGGGATTCACCCTGGTAGACACGGGTGGTCTGGAGCCCACGGGCGAGGCCGGGTATGCGCCCCTGGTGAAACACCAGGTGGAGGTGGCGCTGGCGGAGGCCGATGTCGTCCTCTTGGTGGTGGACGCCCGCGACGGCCTCACCGCCACCGACCTGGAGATCGCCGATCTGCTGCGCCGCTCCGCGAAGCCACTGGTTTTGGCAGCTAACAAGGCGGACAACGAGGCCCGTCGCCAGGCGATCGTCCAGTTCTATGAGCTGGCCCTGGGCGATCCCCTGCCGGTGAGCGCCCAGCACGGCCTGGGCCTGGCCGACCTCATGGATCGCCTGGCAGAGCTGCTGCCGCCGACCGCCGGCGAGGAAGCCGCCGCCGGCCTGCGCTTGGCCATCGTTGGCAGGCCTAACGTGGGCAAGTCTATGCTGGCCAATGCGATTCTCGGGCAGGAGCGGGTCATCGTCAGCGACGAGCCGGGCACTACCCGCGATGCCATCGACACGGCGTTCCGCTACCTGGATCATGACCTCGTACTGGTGGACACAGCGGGCGTCCGCCGCCGCGGCCGGATTCAGGGAGGGCTGGAGCGACACAGTGTACTCCGCGCCCAGGAGGCCATCGATCGGTGCGACGTTGCCTTTCTGGTCGTCGACGCCACCGAAGGTGTCACCGCCCAGGACACCCATATCGCTGGCTACGTGGCCGAGGCGGCCAAGGGGCTGGTGGTGGCCATCAACAAATGGGACCTCATGCCTCACGACGACCAGGCGCGCAAGGTCTTCGTCCGGACGGCCCAGGCCCGCCTGCGCTTCGTGCCCTGGGCGACGCTGTGCTTGGTGTCGGCCAAGGAGGGCACGGGCGTCGGCGAGCTGCTGGCTGCGGGCCTGGCGGCGGGCGCCGCCCGCGAGCAGCGGGTGCCTACCGCCGAGCTCAACGCCGGCATGCGGCGAGCGCTGGCCGCTCACGGGCCGCCTTCGGTGGGCGGGCGGCGTCTTAAGCTCCTCTACGTCACGCAGGCTGTTGTCCGGCCCCCAACCTTCGTCTTCTTCGTGAACGACGCCGCGCTCCTCCATTTCTCTTATCGACGTTACCTGGAGAACTCCATCCGCAGGGCTTTCGGGTTTCAGGGCACGGCATTAAGATTGATCTTCCGGGGTCGCAGCGAGGAGTAGGGATGGTCTGGCAGTACGCCCTGGCGATCGGCGTAGGCTATCTTGCCGGCTCGATCCCCTTCGGGTGGATCGCAGGCAAGGTGACGCGCGGTATCGACGTGCGCAATTACGGCAGCGGCGCCACCGGCGCCACCAACGTGCTGCGCGCGCTGGGCATGCGCTCTTTCCTCCTGGTGCTGGTGGCTGATGCCCTCAAGGGATACGTGCCGGTCCTCGCGACCTGGTACATCGCTGAGCCGCACGTGGGGACGGACACTGCCCACGGTCTTCAGGTAGCGGCGGGCGCGGCGGCCATCGTTGGCCACGACTGGCCGCTGTACATTGGCTGGCGTGGGGGCAAGGGCGTGGCCACCTCGTACGGCGCCATGGCCGGGCTCCTGTTTCCGCTGAGCTTAGGTCTCGTGGTGCTGGCGATCCTTCTCGTCCTGACCTTCCGGTACATGTCTCTCATGTCCGTCACCACCATCCCAGTGGGCTCGGCGATCCTGGTGGGGTTGGCGCTCACGGATCATGCGCCTCTGGCCTACACTGTGTTTGGCTTGCTGGCCACGCTGCTGGTCCTCTTCCGCCATCGCGAGAACATTCGGCGCCTCCTCGCGGGACAGGAGCCGAAGATCGGCCGGAGCGGGCGCCAGCGAGCCCGGAGGTCTCCCCAAAGAGTGCGGCCATCCCATAGAATGTAAGGGATGGCTTCTTTCCACGACTTCCTGGCGGAACTAGAGGACGACGGCCAGCCTGTGAAGGCGGCTAGGCTGGCCCGCCTCTCCGACCTCGTCGACGAAGAGCGGCTCCTCTTCCTCAAGGCCTGGGCGACTTTCTCTGCCAAGCGGCGCCGCCAGGTGATGCGCCTGCTGGTGGACCTGGCTGAGGACAACGTTGAACTAAACTTCGATGACATCTTCCTCCCCAGCCTTTCGGACAGTGACGCCCGCGTGAGAGCGGACGCCATTCGCGGCCTGTGGGAGTACGACAATGGCGATCTCATCGAACCTCTCATCCACCTCCTGAGCGCCGACGGGGACACGGACGTGAGGGCAGAAGCGGCTCTAGCCCTGGGCCGCTTCGTCCTTCAGTGGGAGTTCGGCGCCCTGCGTGACCGTTACTTCCGCCGGGTGGAGGAGGTCTTGCGCCAAGCCCTGGCCAACGGTGAGGAGGAGATGGAGGTGCGGGCGCGCGCGCTGGAGGCCATCGGCTCCTGCAGCCTTCCCTGGGTGCGGCAGGCCATCCGCCAGGCCTACAATGGTAGTGACCGCCAGTTCCGGGTGAGCGCCGTCCACGCCATGGGTCGCAACTGCGACCCCAACTGGCTGCCCATAGTTTTCCAGGAGCTTTCCAGCGGCGACGCTGAGATGCGTTACGAGGCTGCTCTGGCCTGCGGCTCCCTGGCCGATGAGGCGGCGGTCTCCCTCCTGAGCCCCTTGTTGGAGGACGAGGACGCCGAGGTGCGTGCGGCCACCATCGCTGCCCTGGGCGAGATCGGCGGCCGCGAGGCGAAAGCCGTCCTCATGCGCTATCTGGATCACCCCTCGCGTATCGTGCGGGATGCGGTCCGCGAAGCGCTCTCCCTGGCCGACTTCGACGAAGACCCCTCCTCCTTTTCGATCCAAAGCTAGATGACGAACCCCAGGCCCGGCCAGAAGCTTCCGCTGCAAGGAGCCGTCTCGGCCGGTGGGGTGGTCTACCGGCGGGGGCCCCGGGGTATCGAGGTCGTGCTCTGCGGCCGCACCGAGGACGGCGTTTGGGGCCTGCCCAAGGGCACTCCCAGCCCCGGCGAGAGCCTGGAGCAGGCGGCGGTGCGCGAGGTGACCGAGGAGACAGGCCTCCAGGTGGCGATAGAGCGCAAGATCGACACGATCGAGTACTGGTTTGCCCGCGAGGGCGTTCGCTACCACAAGTTCGTCCACCACTATCTCATGGTGCCCATCGGCGGCAGCACCGCGGATCACGACTCGGAGTACGACCGCGTCGAGTGGTTCCCTGCGGAGCAGGCCACCAAGACGCTGAGCTATCGCAACGAACTGGAGGTGCTGCGCAAGGCGATTGCCTTGCTGGAGGATGCAGGCGCCGGGGCATGCTAGACACGCCCGACGACGTGGCCGCTCGCGGGCGGCAGGTCATCCTCCGCCACAAGCGCCTCTCCGACGGCGCCAACGACTACGCCTGGCGCTGCGACGAGGAGTTGGCCCGCTTCGACGCAGCCCCGCCCCTGCGCACGTCCTTCGTCAACTTCCTGGCCTCGCTGACCGCCCAGCAGCGCTACCCCGACGCTGGCCGCCGCTCATTCGCCATTGAGGACGAGGGTGGCTGCCACATCGGCAACGTCATGTACTACAACCTGAGGGAGGACGAGGGCGAGGCGGAGCTGGGTATCACCATCGGCGACCGCGGGCACTGGGGCCAGGGGTACGGCAGCGACGCTGTTCAGGCCCTGGTGCGCTTCCTGTTTGGCTCCAAGGGGCTGCGTCGCGTTTTCCTGCACACGCTGGACTGGAATACGCGCGCCCAGCGTTGCTTTGGCAGGGCCGGCTTTGTGCCGCAGGGCACCGTCTGGCGCGAAGGCCAGAACTTCATCCTCATGGAAGTGCGCCGCAACCGGCGCAAACCTTCTTCACAGCGGATGAAGAACAGATAAACGGATGGAGCGCGTGGCCCCATCCGTCTATCTGTTTCTCTATCCGGCGTGAGGTGCTACGCTTCCGCCTTGACGGGGCGCCCCGGGATATTCAGATCATCCGGCGGCGGCGCCGGGTTCGGGATGCCGTGCGTCAGGTACTGGGGAACCAGCGTCGCCAATTCCTCCAGCGTCCACTTGCCGCTCTTCGTTATTGTGGCGATGGGCATCTCGGGCTGGGCCAGCGAGACCATGCCGCCGGACACGTGGAAGATCTGGCCGTTGATGTCCCAGGCATCGTCGGTGGCCAGGTAGAGGGTCATGGGCGCGATGTGCTCCGGCCGCATCTCCTGGACCTCGGCGGTCACCACGCTCCCTGGGGCCGCAGCCCGTTGCCCGGGAACGGACGCCGTCATGCGGGTGATGGCCATCGGGGCGATGGCGTTGCAGGTCACGCCGTAGCGCCCCAGGTCGCGGGCCACCACGCGGGTGAACCCGGCTATGCCGGCCTTGGCCGCTCCGTAGTTCGCCTGACCCACATTGCCTCGCAGGCCTGATATCGACGAGAAGTTGATGATGCGACCGTAGCGCTGCTGGCGCATGAGCACGGCGGCTGCTTTGGTGCAGGCGAAGTGGCCCTTAAGATGAACGGCGATGACGTCGTCCCACTCCTGCTCGGACATGTTGAAAAACATGCGGTCGCGCAGGATGCCGGCCACGTTGATGAGGCAGTCGACACGGCCGAAGGCGTCGACGCAGGTCTTGATGATGTTCTCGCCGCCCTGCATGGAGGCGACGGAGTCGTAGTTGGGCACGGCGGTGCCGCCGGCGCTGCGGATGGCGTCCACCACCTCGTCGGCAGGGGACTGGTCGCAGCCGGAGCCGTCCATGGCCACGCCGGGGTCGTTCACCACCACTTTCGCCCCCTCGGCCGCTGCCATCATGGCCAGCGCCCGGCCGATGCCGCGCCCCGAGCCGGTGATGACTACGCTCTTTCCCTCAAGCTTCTTGCCCATGGCTGGTTCACCTCACTCTGACTACGACGCGGCGTGCGGCTGCGCCTGGGAGCGGCCGGGAATCTCCAAGTCCTCGGGCGGCGGCGCCGGGTTAGGGATGCCGGCCATGACGGTCGGCACCATCTCCGAGAGTTCGTCCAGCGTCCACAGCCCGTCGCCCGGTTTGAAGATGGTGCGATAAGGGGTGGGGTGGGCCAGCAAGCTCACCGTGCCGCCGTAGACCAAGAAGATCTGGCCGTTGATGTTCCAGGCGTCGTCGGTGGCCAGGAAGCAGGCCATGGGCGCCACGTAGTCCGGCGGCATCTCCGCGAACTCTGACGCAGATAGGGCGCCCGCGGCGGCTGATCCCAGGTCGCCGGTCATACGGGTCAGGGCCCGCGGCGCGATGGCGTTGCAGGTGACGCCGTAACGCCCGAGGTCGCGGGCGACCACGCGGGTGAAGCCGGCGATGCCTGACTTGGCCGCGCCGTAGTTGGCCTGGCCAGGGTTGCCCACCAGCCCCGACTGCGAGGAGAAGTTGATGATGCGGCCGTAGCGCTGCTGGCGCATGAGCACTGCGGCCGGCTTCGTGCAGGCGAAGTGGCCCTTGAGGTGAACGGCGATGACGTCGTCCCACTCCTGTTCGGACATGTTGTAGACCATGCGGTCGCGTAGGATGCCGGCCACGTTGATGAGGCAGTCGATCCGCCCGAAGCTGTCGACGCAGGTCTTGATGATGTTCTCGCCGCCCTCCACGGAGACGACTGAGTCGTAGTTGGCGACGGCGGTGCCGCCGGCGCTGCGGATGGCGGCCACCACCTCGTCGGCGGGACCTTTGTCGGAGCCGGAGCCGTCGGTGGCCACGCCGGGGTCGTTCACCACCACTTTCGCGCCCTCGGCCGCCGCCATCTCAGCCACCCCCCGCCCGATACCCCGTCCGGCGCCGGTCACCACCACTGCTTTGCCGTCTAGCATGCCCATGGCAGTCCTCCTAACCTCCTCGCGAGGGCAGGGCGACTACGGCCGTGCCGGGCGTAGTCTTCTGTCCCTGGGGCGTCTCTGTCCAGACATCCAGGTCCACCAGGTTCTCGCCGCCCTCCTGGTACTTTCGCTTCACCACTCCGTGGCAGATCACGTCCTCGTTCACGATGTCCATGCCGCGATACTGGCAGGCCACCTTCTTCACCCGGCCGCCGTCGCCCGCCCACTCGTGGAGCAGGCGCCCCAGGAGAGCGTGCTTCAGGGCGCCGTGGGTGATGCGGTCGGGCAGGCCGTTGCCCTGGGCGAAGTCCTTGTCGTAGTGGATCTGGTAGAAGTCGCCTGAGCCGGCGGCCCACATCACCAGCCGCTGCGAGGTGCACTTCTCCGTCAGGACGGGTATCTCCTGGCCCTCCTGCACATCTTCGAAGTAGACTTGGCTCATAGGGGCGTCTCCCTTTATTCGGGCAGGGCTGAAGCCCTGCAGCTACGTATGGCGCTTCTAGTACTGGATGAGGGTGCCGCGGAACTTGGCCACCGCTCGGCCCTGCTGGTTCTTGTAGATGGTATCGCTGGTGATGAAGAGCATCGGGCCCATGCTGCCCGCCCGCTCGACCATGTCCACGGCCTTGGTGGTGGCGGTGAGCACGTCGCCGGCGCAGATGGGCTCGTAGTACTCGAAGTCCGTGCCGCCGTTGAGCACCCGCTTGTAGGGGGTCTGGAAGGGCATCACGTAAGCCGGCCGCGAGGCCCGGTCGGGACGGTGAATCGGATGGCCGACGAAGCCCATGGGGCAGGGCAGGCTGCGATAGCCCTTGCTCGTCGCATAGTCCTCGTCGTAGTAGATGAGGTCTGTGTAGCCGACGGCGCGAGCGAACATGCGGACCGCCGTCTTGTCCACCTCGACGGTGAAGGGCTCCCACTCCTTTCCGATTGCTGCGCGCATCTCATCGCTGATGGCTGAGGCTTCCGCCATAAGGTAACCTCCTTGGGCAAGTTCCCGCGTGCCGACGGGAGAATACATCAGGCCAGATATAGTGTCAATTTTTTCGCTGTTCTTTCGCCGCGAGCCGGTCCATGGGCCGCCAGGTTCTTGACGCCTTCGAGACTTTCCAGTATGATGCCGGTGTCTGGCCTGGGAGAAGCGCTTGGGGGATACCACAATGCGCGCTTCAAGGACGAGCCTTCCCCTCTCTTGCTTGCACGCACTTGACCTCTCGCTAGCTCATGACCAGCCCATGCTTTGCCGTGATGGCTCGGCCGCGGGGACAGACTGCAGGAGGCAAAGGGCATGAAGACGACTAGGAAGGCTGTGCTCCTTGCCTTCATGGGAAGTGTGACGGTCACTGCCCTCGCACTGGCGGCGTTATGGCTCTCCAGCGGGCAGGCCGACATCGCTCGGGCACAGGGGCCGATCCTCTTCGCCCTCGACATGGACCCGACAGGCAACTCCTGCCCGGGGGACGGCGTGAACGACTGCACGCTGGGCACCACCGACCCATGCGTGCAAGTCTCCCCAGGCGCGTCGTTCACCTTCGACGTCATCCTGGATGACCTGCCGCCTTCCGCGCCGGGACAGGGTCTCATAACGACCGACTTCCAGCTTGTTTGGGGAGCCTCTGTCAGCCCGTCGGAAGCTGACGTTATCGATATCACTTCGCGGACGGCCTTGAGTTAGTCGGTCCACGTGTTTCGGCAGGCGGCCGGGAGCGCCGGGTCTCTCCACGACCCGCAGGCGTTGCCGAGACTGGTGCCGCCGTATATCGGCGCCGTGGGCGACGCGGCTGCCGATGAGCCGAACCCGCCCTGGACCCACGGAACGGCCTGGCGCGGCACGGCAACGGTCTCGGCCTCAGCAGCGCCGGGCGTCTACAAGTTCCAGTTCGACTCCAACCCGCTCATCTATGGTGTAGGGAACGCCGTGCCGTACAACGAGTGCACCGCTGGGCCCGGGTGTACCCTCCAGCACGGCCTTGTGGCTGTCGACAAGGCGTGTCCCAGGCTCGTCGGCGGCATAGCGGAACTTCCAGAGGTCTCTGACTCGTCGGGTCTCAGTCACAGTGCCCTGGCCGGCCTTGCGGCTGTGGCCCTCTTCGCCCTCGCCGCAGGCGCCTGGTATGCCAGGAGGCGGTGGGGGAGGTAGGCTTGTCTTTCGACAGTCTCAGGGTGAGCGGCTAGCGATCCTCTGGCTCCGCCTTGGCCCGCAGGTTCACGGCGTGGAAACGCCCGGCCTTCAGCTCGCGCACCAAGTCCCCAACATGGGCGATGTGCTGCTGGAAGCGGGTGGCGCAGGTCCCCACCTCTCGCGTGTGGTGGGCGTCGCTGCCGGCCACGCCGGGCCGTCGTAGGCGAGCGCACTGGTCAGAAGCATTGGATTTAGATACAATATGCGAATGATCCGGTCGATCGGGTTTGTACTTCTGCTGGTCACAGTGTGGCTGGGGTGGCAGGCAGCGGGGAGCGCCTACGCCCAGGAGAATCCCCGCCTGGCCACTTTGGAGATTGACATCTGGCCCGAGTACGACCAGCCCGCAGCCCTGGTGATCCTTCGAGCCGAAATAGCGGGAGACGTGACCCTTCCGGCCGCAGTGTCGCTGCGCATCCCGTCCTCCTCAGGCGGCCCCACGGCAGTAGCGTACTCGGCTTCCGCGGATGACCAGCTACTCAATCTCGCCTACGAGCGCAGCGATGCCCAGGACTTCATAACGCTGACGTTCTCCGCTCCAGAACGCTTCTTTCAGTTGGAGTTCTACGACCCCGTGCCCACCGGCGTAGCCGAGCGGAGCTACACCTACGTCTGGCCCGCCGACCTCCCAGTAGACAAGCTGAGCGTGGAACTCCAGGAGCCCGCTGGGGCCACCGATCTGACCGTGCAGCCGGAACTCGGCGCCGGCGTGGCCAGGCCTGACGGCCTCACCTACCGCCAAGCCGACCTGGGTGCCTTTGACGCAGGTCAGACGCTCACCATAGACGTCAGCTATCGAAAGACCGACCCGCGTACGTCGGCGGAGATTCTCGGCATAGAAACGCGCCCTTCGCCGTCAGCAGCGGGCGCGGGGTCAGAGGAAGGGATGCCTTTCTGGCTGCTGGTCCTACTTGTGTTGGCCGTCCTCGTCGCCTGTGTGTCAGGTGTCGTCTTGTGGCGCTGGCGTAGTCGGGCACCTGCGACCTCGGCCCGACGCGCAACGCGAGCAGCCCGGAGACGCGAACAGGCCGCCGGGCAGCGAGAGAGCGGGACCAGTTTCTGCCCGCAGTGCGGCACCCCCTTGCGCTCCCGCGACCGCTTCTGCCCTGAATGCGGCGCCGCTGTCCGGAAAAGCTAGCGTAGGCTCGGCGCGCCAGGAACCGGCCCCAGGTAGGTCTGCCGCGCCGAGGGATGCCGGGGGCAAGAGTGGTTTGTCATAGCGTCAAACGCCTTCCCCTCGGGGGCCGCTCACGCTGAGCCTGTCGAACCCCGGTAGGGGCGCTGCTCGCCGCGCCCCATTCGGGCGGGGCAAGCAAGCCTTTCTCCTACTCGGAGTGAGCGGCGTCCGGCTCCGCCTTGGCCCGCAGGTTCACGGCGTGGAAGCGCCCGGCCTTGAGCTCGCGCACCAGATCCCCGACGTGGGCGATGGGGTACTGGAAGCGGGTGGCGCAGGCGCCCACCTCTCGTACGTGGTGGGCGTCGCTGCCGGCCACCCCCGGCAGGCCCAGGCGAGCGCAGAGCTGCCAGGAGAAGAGGTTCTCGTGTTGCGAGCCGTGGCCGTTGATGGCCTCCAGGGCGCAGACGTGATGAAAGCCGGGGCTGACCACCGCTCGCTCCAGGGCGAGGCTCCAGAGCTCGTCGTCGGCTGGGTAGAAGGGCATCAGCCGTCGATAGGGATGAGCGGCGATGATCGCTCCGCCGGCCTGCCCCACGAGTGTCGACAACTCCCGCATGCGGTGCATGCCGTAGACGTAGCGGTCGATGCCGAAGACCAGCATGTGGCCGTCCTCGGTGTTCACCTCTACGCCGGGGATGACCAGAAAGCTGTGGCGGCGGGCCAGCTCGTGGGCGTTGGCCGGCTCCCAGAAGAAGTCGTGCTCGGTGAGACAGACCCCGTCCAGGCCCACCGTCTTCGCCCGTTCGACCAGTTCGTCGGGCTTCAGGAAGCTATCGTCTGAGAGGGGGAAGGTGTGGGTGTGAAGGTCGATGAGCATTGGTTCACAACACCGCCCCGACCTGTCGGGGCGGCAATCGATGGTTCGGAACCTGCAGAGAATCGATGCCCCAGCCTTCTCCGCTATCCGCAGAGGCGGAGTCCGCAGGGCGGACAGGCTGAGGTGGTGAACCCATTCTCAGCACTCCTTGATGTCAGCGACGGCGGCGCCGCTGGCCTCGGCCAGGCGGCCGGGCTCGATGGGGAACACGGCGTTGGGGGTGCCGGCAGCCCCCCAGATGGTCTCGAACTGGAGAAGGTCGCGGTCAAAGAGGACGGTCAGCGGCTGGCTGTGGCCGAAGGGGGGCACGCCCCCAATGGCGAAGCCGGTGGCGGCGCGCACCTCATCGGCGGAGGCGCGGCGCACCTGGCGGGCGCCCAGCTGCCGCGCCACTTTGCCGGCGTCCACGCGGTTCGGGCCTGAGGTCAGCACCAAGACGGGCTTGCCGTCTGCCAGGAACACCATCGACTTGGCGATCTGCCCCAGGCTCGCCCCGACGGCCTGGGCCGCTTCCTGCGCGGTGCGGGTGCCCTCGGCGAAATGGCGCACTTCGATAGCGAGGCCGAGTCGGCGGGCAGCGTCCAGCACCTTCTGGGTCGAGGGGTGGATGGCGGGTTCGGCGGGCACGGGCGCAGGCGCTCAGCTACGTAGGGTCTCTGCGGGTCAGAACCTGTAGGGGCGGTTCGCGAACCGCCCCTACAAGCCTCGATCTCCAGGGATGCGTTTTCCTCAACGCCATTTAGTCGGACCTACCCTCCGAACTGCTCCTTCACCACCTTGAACGCCTCATCCGTGGCCCCCAGCGCCTGGTCGATGTCTCGCTCGGTGTGGGCGGTCATTAGGAACCAGTTGTGGTGGGGGTGGAGGAAGACGCCCCGCCGGGCGGCCTCGCCGCAGAAGAGGCGACTGCGCTCGAAGCCAGCGTCCTTCTTGAAGGTGAGGAAGGGGATGGCCGGCGGGCCGGACTGAGTGATCTCGATGCCCAGCGAGCGCGCCTGCTGGTCCATGCCGTCGCGGAAGCGCTGGCCCATGCGTCGCATGTGTTCGATGCCGTCCTCTTCGCGCAGGGTGTTGATGGTGGCGATGGACGCCGCCATGGGCACCGCTGCCGTCCAGTAGGAGCCGGTGAAGAAGACGCTCTCCGCCATCCGCCGCAGTTCCTCGCGGCCGAGGCCGGCGGCCAGCGGATAGCCGTTGGCGATAGCCTTGCAGTAGCAGATCAGGTCGGGCCGCACACCGTAGGGCTCCCAGGAGCCGCCCAGGTTCAGACGGAAGCCGGCCCGCACGTCGTCGATCACCAGGACGATGCCCTCTTGGTCGCAGAGGGCGCGGACGCCCTCCAGGAAGCCGGGGGCCGGCATCTCCTCATCGTGGAGGAGATCATGCCGGAAGGCGTTCACGATGATGGCCGCCACCTGGCCCTTGTTCTCGGCGACCACGCGCTTCAGGCTCTCCAGGTCGTTGTACTGGAAGGTGGCGACGAGGGCGCGCTCGGCGGCGGGGATGCCGGTGGGGATCGGTACGCACCAGGGGTGGGTGCCGTGATACGCGCCTTGGGCCATGATGACCTTATCACGGCCGGTGTAGGCGCGGGCCACGGCCAGCGCCCAGCTGGTGACGTCGGAGCCGTTCTTGGCGAAGACCGCCCAGTCGGCGGCGGGAGTGATCGATACCAGGAGCTCGGCCAGCTCCACCCACTTCTCCGACGGGAAGTTCTGGCAGTCGGCCTGGGCGTGCTGGGCCATGGCCGCTTCCTCCACCTTTGGGTGGTGGTGCCCCAGGACGATGGGCCCGTAGGAGCACATGAAGTCGATGTACTCGTTGCCATCCACGTCCCAGATGCGGCAGCCCTGGCCGCGGGCCAGGAACTTGGGGTAGGCGCCGAAGGTCAGCATGGTGGGGCTCTGGTGGCCGTAGATGCCCGAGGGGATGACCTTGCGGGCGCGATCCATCAGTTCTTCGCTGCGAGTAAAGGTGTAGAGATGGGCTCTGGTCATGGCAATCCTCCCTGGAAACGCGTCCTCCCTTGCCTCTGAACCTTACGTCGCCCCGAAGACAGTGTCAATCCGTCCTGACGGCGGTTGCTCGTAGGTAAGGGCCATGCTATGCTCACGCCGAATTTCGCGCCGGAATTCACAAATATCCTGCCGCAGGAAGGTAGGGGATGCTCGGGGATTACGGTCAAGTAGGTTTCCTGCTCGTTACAGCCATTTCCCTTCCTCTGTTCGCCATCATTGGCTCCTGGCTACTCCGCTTCATCAACATCCGGCCCGACCGGCCGAACTCCATCAAAGAGGACGTCTACGAATGCGGCGTTACTACTGAGGGTAGCGCCTGGGTTCAGTTCAACTTCCGCTACTACTACTTCGCCCTGCTCTTTGTGATCTTCGATGTCGAGGCCGTCTTCCTCTATCCCTGGGCGGTAGCGTTTCGCCAGGTTGGGGTGTACGGCTTCGTCGAGGTGGTGGTCTTCGTCATCATCCTGGCCATTGGCCTGCTCTACGCCTGGCGAAAGAACGCCCTGGAATGGAAATAGCGAATGTCGCGCGCGCTGAAGGGCACAGAGCTGGCGGAGAAGGTGGGCCGAGGCTTTCCCGGCGCGGTGGCGGAGGCGAACGAGCAGTGGGTGACTGTGGGCGCTGAGCAACTGGTGGCCGTGGCCACACACCTCCGCGACGACCCGGAGCTGGACTTCCGCTACCTCATCGGTGTCTGCGGCGTCGACCGTCTCGACCACTTCGAGGTGGTATATCAGCTCCAGTCTCTGAGCCGCAATCACACTGCTGTCTTGAAGACGCGGGCGCTGGACCACCAAGAGCCGCAAGTGCCGTCGCTGGCGCCGGTGTGGCAGGGCGCCCACCTCCAGGAGCGCGAAGTGTATGACCTGATGGGCATCCGCTTCGAAGGCCACCCTGATCTGCGGCGGATCTTCTTGTGGGATGGCTTCCCCGGTCATCCCCTGCGCAAAGATTGGCTGGGCATGCCCGGCGGCCGCCACGCCGGCCTGGGCAAGTTTCCGCGCGAGGACTAGAAGGGACCTCCGGCGATGAAGACCGAGCCCTTCGTGGTGAACGTGGGGCCGCAGCATCCTAGCACTCACGGCGTCTTCCGTCTCCGCGTCACCCTGGACGGCGAGAGGATCGTCGACGCCGACATGATCGTTGGCTATCTTCACCGCAGCATGGAGAAGCTGGCGGAAAGCCGCACCTACACTCAGAACATCCCCTTCACCGACCGGGTGGACTACCTGGCGGCCATGGCCAACAACCTGGCCTACTGCATGGCGGTGGAGAAGCTGGCGGGCATCGAGGTGCCGCCACGGGGTCAGTTCCTGCGGGTGATCATGGCTGAGCTGCAGCGCCTTGCCAACCACGCCATGGCCATCGGCGCCTTCCTGAACGACTGCGGTGCCTTCTACACGCCCTTCCAGTGGATGTTCCGCGAACGGGAGCACATCCTCGACCTGTTCGAAATGGCCGGCGGCGCCCGCCTGACCGTGAACTACATGCGCATCGGCGGCGTCTCGTACGACATCCCTCCCGAGTTCATGCCTGCCGCACAGGCCTTGCTGAAGGAGATGCCCCAGCGCATCTCCGAGTATGAAGCCCTGCTGATGGAAAACGAGATCCTCATCGCCCGGACCCGAAACATTGGGGTGCTGCCGGCCGACCTGGCGATCGCCTCCTCGGTGAGCGGGCCTGTGCTGCGGGGCAGCGGCGTGGCCTGGGACATCCGCAAGGCCGACCCCTACTGCGTCTACGATCAGCTAGACTTCGACATCCCCGTGGGGACCCGCGGCGACTGCTACGATCGGTTCCTGGTGCGCATGGAGGAACTACGCCAGAGCGTGCATATCCTGGAGCAGGCGCTGGACATGCTCCCGGGTGGGCCGGCCAGCGTGCCGGTGCCCCTGGCCCTGCGCCCGCCCCCCGGTGAGGTCTACGCCCGCATCGAGGCGCCCAAGGGCGAACTGGGCTTCTATGTGGTGAGCGACGGCAGCCCGCACCCGTATCGCTGGCACATCCGGGCGCCGTCCTTCATCAACCTCACGCCGCTGAAGGACATGGTGGTCGGGTTGACGTTAGCCGACGCGATCATCACCCTGGGCAGCATCGATATCACACTGGGCGAGGTGGACCGCTGATGCTCTTCCTGGCCGAGTGGTGGGACCTGCGCGACCTGGGGAACCCCGTGGGCAAGTTCCTGGAGGTCTTGAGCGACCACGGCCCCGGCTGGCTTCCTTACGTTGCTTCCGGCATCATCGGCTGTGTGGCCATCGTGCTGTTCCTGGTGCCCAGCCAGATGGTCATCGTCTGGGCCGAGCGGCGACTCATCGGCCGCATCCAGGCCCGGCTCGGGCCCAACCGGACGGGGCCCTGGGGCATCTTCCAGACCATCGCCGATACCATCAAGCTGCTGGCCAAGGAGGCCATCACCACCCGCCACGTCGACCGCTGGGTGTTCTGGCTGGCGCCCATTTTCATCTTCGTCCCCGGCATCACGGTGTTCGCCGTGCTGCCCTTCGGCGAGGGCATGGTGCTGGCCGACCTGAACGTCGGCGTGCTCTTCCTGGCCGCCGTGGGTTCGATAAACGCCATCATCGTCTTCATGGCCGGCTGGTCCTCTAACAACAAGTACGCGCTGCTGGGAGCCATGCGCGAGGTGTCCATGCTCATCAGCTACGAGATACCACAGGTGCTGACGCTGCTGGGCGCGGTAGTCTTCACCAACACCATGAGCCTCAGCGGCGTCGTGCAGTGGCAGGACCATTACAACACCTGGCTCGTCTTCCTCCAGCCCCTGGCCCTGGTCATCTACCTGATCTCGGCCGGAGTGGAGATCAACCGCAGCCCCACCGACATCGCCGAGGCGGAGTCGGAGATCGTGGCCGGCTATCACACCGAGTACTCGGGGATCAAGTTCGGGTTCTTCTACGCCGGCGAGTACTTTGCCGGCTTCGCCATCGCCGCCGTAGTGGCGTCTCTGTATCTGGGCGGCTGGACCTTCTGGGGCCTGGAGGAGTGGGTGCCCGGCTGGCTCATCTTCCTCGGCAAACTGTACCTGGTCTTCTGGCTGTTCATCTGGCTGCGTGGCACTCTGCCCCGTCTGCGGGCCGATCAGCTCATGGCCTTCACCTGGAAGTTCCTCTTGCCTCTGACCCTGGTGAACCTGTTTGTCGGCGGTCTGGAGGTGCTGATCTGGCAGGAGAATGACCTGTCGGCGGGGCTTGTCTTGCCTGTCTTCGCCATCATTAACCTGGCTTTGGCCGTGGGCCTGACGGTGGCCTGGGCCCGCTTCCTGGGCCACGGGGGCCCCGATTCGCGACCGCGACGGGCGCTGCTGATGAAAGAGGTGGGCGCCATCGTCTACGGGCAGGAGCCGTAGGGAGCGAGCATGGACGATACCGGCGCCGTCGTGGCCTTCTGGATACTGACGGTCATGACCTTGGGCGCGGCTCTGATGGTGGTGATCGTCCGCAATCTGCTGCACGCGGTGCTGTCTCTGATCCTGAGCTTCATTGGTGTGGCCGGCCTTTACATCACCCTCTCCGCCGATTTCGTGGCCGTCACCCAGGTGCTGATCTACGCCGGCGCCATCTCCGTTTTGATCCTGTTCGCCATGATGCTCACGCCCCGCGCTGCCCGGGACAACGCCGAGACGTTCCTCCAGGGGCCGGCCCTGGTCCTGGCAGGCATGACGGCGGCCACCATCGCCGGGGTGGCCGCGGCTACGGACTGGAGCGAGGCGTCGCGCGGCCCCTTTACCGAGACCGCGCAGGCCATCGGCGAAGCGCTGCTGAACCGCTACGTGCTGCCGTTCGAGATCGCTTCGGTGCTCCTGCTGGCGGCCATGGTGGGTGCGATAGTGCTGGTGCGGGAGGATTAGTGGCTGTGTCAGAACTCCGGCGCGACCGCAGCCTGAAGGCTGCGGCATCGATGCCCCCGCCTTCAGGCGGGGATGGAAGGCGGTCCTCGTGTCGGTAGAGCTGACCCACTACCTGATCGTGGGGGCCCTTCTTTTCTCCATCGGCCTCTACGCGGCGCTGGCCAAGCGCAACGTCGTGGGTATCCTGATGGGCATCGAGCTCATGTTTAACGCCGTGAACCTGACTTTCATCGCCTTCTCCCGCTTCGTGGAGTCGGCCCAGCCCATCAACGGGCACGTGTTCGTCATCTTCATTATTACCGTGGCCGCGGCCGAGGCGGCAGTGGCCCTAGCGCTGGCGGTGGTGGTCTACCGCAACCGCACCACCATCGACATCGACAAGATCAACCTGCTGAGGTGGTAGGCGCTATGTGGGTGGAGTTGATGGAAGTGCAGAACGCCTACATAGCCGAGACCTGGAGGGAGCTATTCGCGGCGGAAGGGCTGAAGATACTGGTCGTGCCCCTCACTGAACCCTGGACGGAGGCCGGCGAGCTTGAGCCCCGTAAGCTCTACGTTCCCCACGGCAAAATGCACGTGGCGAAGGAGATCCTCAGGAAGATCTAGATGCTGAACACCATCCCCGAGGCCGCGGTCTGGGCTATATTCCTGGTCCCGGTATCGTCTTTCGTCATCATCGGCCTGGCGGCGCGGCGGTGGCCCCGGTTCTGCGGCTACTTGACGATTGCCGCCGTAGCGACCTCGTTCCTGCTATCGCTGTGGGTCCTGGACAGCGCCATCGATGCGGAAGGTCATCGCATCGGCTTTGGTACCCACGAGTGGCTGACCATCGGGTCCCTCACCATCAACCTCGGCCTGACGGTGGACGGACTCACCGCCGTCATGCTCATGGTGGTCACCTCAGTCTCGCTGATGGTGCAGATCTACTCCCAGGGCTACATGCACGGCGACCCCGGCTACTCTCGCTACTACGCGTCTATGTCCCTGTTCACGGCCGCCATGCTGGGCCTGGTGCTGTCCGAAAACCTGGTGATGCTGTTCGTCTTCTGGGAGATGGTGGGCCTCTGTTCCTACCTGCTCATCGGCTTCTGGTTCGAGCGGCCGGCGGCGCGGGCGGCGGCCACTAAGGCCTTCGTCGTCACCCGCCTGGGCGACCTGGGGTTCCTCTCGGGCATCCTGTTGGTCTGGACGCAGGCCGGCACGCTGGACATCCCCGAGATCCAGGAGATGGCGGTGACCGGCGCCATCTCGGACATCATCCTGACCTGGCTGGCGGTGGGCGTGTTCACCGGGGCGATGGGCAAGTCGGCCCAGTTCCCGCTGCACGTCTGGCTTCCCGACGCCATGGAGGGCCCGACGCCGGTGTCCGCCCTCATCCACGCCGCGACCATGGTGGCGGCCGGCGTCTACCTGGTGGCCCGCCTCTTCCCCATCTTCGAGGCCTCGTCGCAGGCGATGAACACCGTCGCCATCATCGGCGGCATCACCGCCTTCGTCGCCGCCACCATGGGCATTGTCATGGCGGACATCAAGCGGGTCGTGGCCTACTCCACCATCAGCCAGTTGGGCTACATGATGATGGGCCTGGGCGTGGGCGGCTTCGCCGCGGCCATCTTCCACCTGTTCAACCACGCCTTCTTCAAGGCCCTCCTCTTCCTGGGCGCCGGCAGCGTGAACCACGCCACCAACACCTTCGACATGCGCCTCATGGGCGGTCTGCGCAAGCACATGCCCTGGACCTTCGCCACCTTCACCATCGCTGCCTTAAGCCTGGGCGGCATCTTCCCGCTGTCCGGCTTCTGGAGCAAGGACGAGATCATCGCCGACGCCTGGGACGAGAAGAGGCTCCTGGCCGTGCTGGGCCTGGGCGTCGCCTTCATGACTGCGCTCTACATCGGGCGGGTGGTATTTCTGACGTTCGGTGGCGAGTACCGGGGCGGCGCGCCGGCGGAAGGCCACCACGAGCCGTCCAAGTTCGCGCCCCACGAATCGCCCTGGGTGATGCTGGGCCCGATGGTGTTCCTGGCCGTCGCGGCGGTCTTCAGCGGGCTGTTCAACCTGCGCGAGGGCGTGACCGACCTGCTCAACGGCTCGCTGCCGGCGGAGGTGGCCGAAGCGCACGAGGGCGCTGGGTTCAAGCTCGGCATCGCCGCCGCCTCGGTGGCGCTGGGGCTCGGCGGTTTCTTCGTGGCCTGGGTGATCTACGGCGCCCGCCTGGTGAGCGCCGATTCAATCCGCCGCGCGTTCGGGCCCATCCACAAGTTGGTGGCCAACAAGTACTACATGGACTGGCTGTACGAAGACATCATCGTCAAGCGGGTGTTCATCGGCGGAGTCTCGCGCGGTCTGGACCTGTTCGACCACTACGTGGTGGACGGGACGGTGAACGCTGTCGCCTGGACCACGCGCTTCACCGCCCAGCGGTTGCGCTTTTCGCAGGTGGGGCAGCTCCAGGTCTATGGGGCGGCGATGGTCATCGGCGTGGTGCTCATTACGGTGGGCATTCTCATCGCGAATGGGTAGGGGAAGGAAGCCGTGCTAACGTTTATCGTCTTCTTCCCGCTGGTGGGGGCCGCCATTGTTGCGCTCCTGCCGCGTGAGCGCGAACGCGACGCTCGCTGGGTGGCGGCGGCCACGGCCTTTGTGGTGCTGGTGGCGGCCGTGGTCCTCTTCGCCATCTTCGACCGCGACCAGAGCGGCTTCCAGTTCGTCCAGCGCAAGACCTGGGTCGACAGCGAGCTGGCCGGCTTGAAACTCCAGTTCCTGCTGGGGGTGGACGGCCTGAGTGTGGCCCTGGTGGTGCTCACGGGCCTCCTGGGAATGGTCGCGATCCTCATCTCCTGGAACATCGAGTTGCGGCCGAAGGAGTACTTCGTCTGGCTGCTGGTGCTGGAGTCGAGCCTGTTCGGTGTGTTCACCGCTCTGGACTTCCTGCTCTTCTTCATCTTCTGGGAGGTCGAGCTGGTGCCCATGTACTTCCTCATCTCCATCTGGGGCACCGGGCGCAAGATCTATTCCGCCTGGAAGTACGTGATTTACACCTTCTTCGGCAGCAGCTTGATGCTGGTGGGCATCCTGGTGACCGCCTTCGCCGCCAACACCTTCGATATGCGCGAGCTGGCCGGGGCGGACCTGCGCGACGCTCTCCTGCCGACGCAGGTGCTCTTCTTCTTCCTGATCATCGCCTTCGCCATCAAGCTGCCCGTCTTCCCCTTCCACACCTGGCTCCCCGACGCCCACACCGACGCGCCGACGGCGGTGAGCGTGATGCTGGCGGGCGTACTGCTGAAGATGGGCGGCTACGGCATGCTGCGCATCTCCTTCACCATCCTGCCCGACGTGGCCCGCGACGCCAGCCTCTGGTTGGGCGCCTTCGCCACCGTCAACATCCTCTACGGCGCGGTGGTGACCATGGTCCAGACCGACCTCAAGCGGCTCATCGCGTATAGCAGCATCAGCCATATGGGCTACGTGCTACTGGGCATCTCGGCGTTGGGGACAGTGGGCCTGACCGGGGCCGGTATGCAGATGTTCACCCACGGCGTCATCACCGGCCTGCTGTTCGTAATGGTGGGTCTGGTCTACGACCGCACCCACACCCGCCAGATCAGCGATCTGTCGGGGTTGGCCCACCAGATGCCCGTTATCGCTGTTGTGATGGTCATCGCCGGGCTGGCTTCGCTGGGGCTGCCCTCGTTGGCCGGCTTCGTCTCGGAGATGACGGTCTTTCTGGGCACCTTCGGCAAGTACGGCCTGTTCACGGTGATGGGCGTTATCGGCATCTTGCTGACGGCGGGCTATATCCTGTGGATGATCCAACGCGTGTTCTACGGCGAGCGCAACCCTCGCTGGGCGGACCTCCGCGACGCCAACGCCTGGTGGGAGCGCGCCGCCCTGGCGGCCATGGTGGGGGTTATTGTGCTGATCGGCATCTACCCGGCCGTCCTGGCCGACGTCATCGAGATGGGCGTCCAGCCCATCGCGGCGAGTCTGGCGTGAGAGGCTGGCTTGTGCTGGAGGGTCTGTACTTGCTGAGTGCACACGACCCCAGCCTTCAGGCTGGGGCATGTGGGGGTATTGATGCCCCCGCCTTTAGGCGGGGGTCAAGAAGACAACCGCCCTCTCTGAACGAAGCGAAGGCCCGAGGCTCAGCATGACCGGCGTTGACCGTCTGGGGCCCGAGCTCATCCTGCTTTGCTTTGCCGGCATCGTGCTGCTGACCGACCTGTTCTGGCCGCGCCGCTCGCTGCTGGCGGGCCTGAGCCTCGTGGCCATGGCCGGCTCGCTGGCCTGGGCAGGGTCGCTGGTGGCCCGCGACATGCGGGGCACCGCCTTCGACGGCATGCTCGTGGTGGACGACTTCTCCCTCTTCTTCGCCTTCCTCTTCCCCGGCGTGGCGATGCTGGTCATCCTGGCGTCCATCGAGTACTCCGAGCGCTTCAGCCGCTATCAGGGCGAATACTACGCCCTCATCCTCACCTCTACCGCCGGCATGATGCTCCTGGCCGCCACCACCGACCTCATCGCCATCTTCATCGCCCTGGAGCTGACCAGCATCTCGTTGTACATCCTGGTGGCGTTCTTGAAGACCGCGCCCTCCAGCGAGGCCGGCATCAAGTACCTGCTGCTGGGGGCGTTGAGCACCGCCATCACGCTCTACGGTATGGCCTTCCTGTTCGGGCTTTCGGGCAGCACCAGCCTGTCCGACATCGCCGATACGGTGGCCGCCGCCAACGACGATACGAGGGCGGCGCTGATCATGGCGGTGGTGATGCTGACAGCCGGCCTGGGGTTCAAGATGGCGGTGGTGCCCTTCCAGATGTGGGTGCCCGACGTCTACGAAGGCGCGCCTACGCCCATTACCGCCTTCCTCTCGGTGGGGAGTAAGGCAGCGGGCTTCGCCGTGCTGCTGCGCATCTTCTTCGAGGCCCTGGGCGACCGCTTTATCAGCAACGACTGGGCCAACATGTTCGCTGCCCTTGCCGCGGTCTCCATGACCCTGGGGAACGTCGTTGCCCTAACTCAGACCAATATCAAGCGGATGCTGGGTTACAGCTCCATCGCCCAGGCGGGGTACTTCCTGCTAGGCGTGGCGGCCATCTCCGCCAACGGCGGCGACCTGGCGTTGGGGGCCAGCGGCGTCGTCTTCTTCCTGGCCTGCTACGCCTTCACCAACCTGGGCGCCTTTATTGCCATCATCGCGATCTCCAACCAGACCGGAAGCGATGAGATAGGCAGCTACGCCGGCATGTCCCGCCGTTCGCCGCTGCTGGCTCTGGGCCTGACCGTCTGCCTGGTTTCCCTGACGGGCATCCCGCCGACGGCGGGGTTCATCGCCAAGGTCTACATCTTCGACGCCGCCGTGCAGAGCGACCTGGTGTGGCTGGTCATCGTCGGGGTGCTGAACAGCGTGATCTCCGTCTACTACTACCTGCGAGTCGTCCTCCAGATGTACGCAGAGGAGCCGGTGAGCGAAGAGCGGGTGGCGGCGGGCCCCGCGCTGGGCCTGGCCTTGGCCATCGCTGTCGGGGGCATCCTGTTTATCGGTATCCTCCCCTCTCTCCTGCTAGAGGCCTCGGAGTCAGCGGCGAAAGTCTTCTCCTAGACTCGAGTCTCGCCGCCTTGTAGCTGGCGACGGCGGCGTGCTAGCATGCCAGCATGGCCCCTCAGC
>Ga0315275_10001010_pt1 | contig 24177 bp, 19 predicted proteins | sample YL17G03_0_MG_FD_205557 | JGI IMG/M metagenome (GOLD analysis project Ga0315275, IMG submission 205557) | Sediment microbial communities from Yellowstone Lake, YNP, Wyoming, USA - YL17G03_0 | ecosystem: Environmental > Aquatic > Freshwater > Lake > Sediment | place: USA: Wyoming | collected...
CTTCACAGGCTGGCCTGCGAACGTCTACCAGGTCTCGAAGCTCCAGGAGTACGTCGCGCGAGCCCTCTCCCTGCCGCAGGGCTCCATCACCACCATCTCCCTCTCCGCGCACCTCTTCAAGGAGAACATCGAGGACATCGCAGACGTGCTCGGCAAGGACGTGCTCGCAGGGATGAAACAAAACTAACCCGTGCGCAACAAGGAGGAGAGACTTGTTGGAGGAAGGGCCGTCTTGTGCTAAGATCTAAAGGGAAGGGGCTTTGCAAGGACCATCCGACCCGTCTCTGTCGTGCCTCTTTGCTCTGATGTGCTGGGCGATCTTCACGCCGCCGGCGATTATGTTCGTCGCGGCGATGCCAGCGAGATACTCCTTACCGTGGCCGTTATAGAGCGCGTACGCGCCGCTGATGCCGAGAGCGCTCAAAGCATCGACATAGAAAAGACGCATTCGGTTCAACGCAAAGCCATAGAAAATCGGCTCGTACTCCTTGAGTTCGTCGCGGAGGCGCGGAATCTCCAGGGCAAGAGCGAAGGGCGTGATGAAATCGTGCGCTAATTGCTTCGCAGTGGACTTGACGAGTCCATCCTCGACCTTCGCCTCTGTAACTTCATGCGTTCTGGAGGCTTCGTTGACATCGTCGCACAAGGTCATGGGTATCTCCTCTATTATAGGACCTCACTATATGCGCACCAGTATATAAATCTTATGATTTTGACTACTTATAAGTAGTATTAAAGTATCTGCGCGGGAAGGCTTTCATGAAGGTAGACGTCGAACGGCATGAGTTCCAGGTGACTGGGCTCAGCCGAAACGATTATCCTGACTATCTCCTCGTGAACTTGAGGAACAGCAGCTCCTTCCCGCCCATCCGGACCTTCTTCTCGTCTGACAGCGCGAAGCCGTGCCGCTCCGCGGGGTTCAGGAACTCCGCTCTCTTCTCAGTCATTAGGAGAACGACACCTTTTTTATTTAACGAATAGTCCGCCTGGGTGAACAGGTCGTCCTGGAGCTTCTCCACGTCTTTGAGGGGCGTGCTCTTTCCGGAGGAAGGGGGAACCGTGACGAACATGTCAACGCTCCCCTTCTCGAGCTTGGTGTCGAGCCAGGAGAGGTCGCACCGCGTCAATGCCATGGAGTCCTCGACGCCTGCGAGCTTCGCGTTCTGCCGCGCCATTTTCAGCGTGCGGAGGAGCGGCGAGAAGCCGAGGATGCGAGGGGCCGCAGCGACAGCGTTGTCCTGTTGAATGAAAAAATCGTTCCAGTCATCCTTCCCGAACAGCGGCATAGCGATGAACGCGAACTCCTTCCGGAACCGCTGCGGGCTCCTCTTCGTGGCGTAGAGCGCGGCCTCGATGGGGATGGTGCCATCGATGACGGACGGGTCGGCCAGGATCTCCGCACCAGTATAGCCGGCTGCACGCACCGCGGCGTACATGACTGTGCCGCGCATCGACTGGCGCGTGTGGAACACCTTGTAGTCGCGCTTCCCCAGGTCGCGGCCGGCGAGGTCGACGCCAAGCACGTACGTGTCGCCCTTCACCCTGCAGTGGATGGCCATGTCCGGCCTCTTCAGCTCAACAGGGAAGCCGCGGCGCTCGTGGAGGGCCTCGCCGAGGAGCGCTGCGACCTCCGGCGACTGGAACCCGTGCTCGCCGCTCCGCTCGCACTCCGCCCTGAAGGAGCCGCCCTCCGTGAGTAACGGGGAGTAGTCGAAGTCGAGGAACTCCTCTGTCCTGACATCTTCAGGACCGCTTATCCTCCCTTCCTGGATGAGGACGAGTATCCTGCTGGCGAGCTGGCTCCGGTAGCAGAGGAGTGCGGCGTCGCCGATGGAACAGCCGGGAATGACCACATAACTATTTCTTATGACGGAGGCCTTGTGGAGCAGTTCGTTGACCTCTGATGCCGCATACTCCTCGCAGCCGGGGTCGCAGAGGAGCGCCAGCGTGAATGTCTCCATATCTTCTGAGAACCCTTTACCACTTAAAAAAGTAGCTGTTTGCATTCTCCTTACGAGGGCGTTGCGGAGGTCTACTCGCGCCTGTGGCGCGAGCAATGTCGAAAATGACCCTGCATGAATCGGGTCATTTTCTGCGATCGCTCCAAGGCAACGCCCTCGCCTCTTTTCAGTACCAACACTCACCATTAAAAATAACGTGAAGAGAAAAGATTAACGGTTGTTCAGAAGTACGGGTTGTCGTCGTGCGGGATGTCCTCGACCTTGACGCCGAGCATCTTCTGGACCTTCTGGAGGAAGTCGCGCTGGAAGAGGTAGTAGTTCGTGATGATGTCGATGTTCACTATCTCCTCGCGGCCGTCGATGATGGTCTTCATCGTGACGTGGCGCCGGTACTCGTTCTCCCGCTCCACGTTCTTGGCGCGGAGGAGCTTCCGGAGCAGCAGATAGAGCTCCATGTTATCCTGGATCGCGACATCGTCCTTGAAGACCTGCTTGACGAGGTCCGCCCGCTCAATCGCGCTGGTCGGCGGCTCGCCGGACCACCGCTTCTGCTCCTCCGCGTACTTGAGGAGCGCGTCGACGAGGAAGGCGTAGCCGTCCACCATCCGGTTCAGGATGTTGAGGATGACGTCCACCGTCCGCGTATACTTCAAGCTGACGTAGATGAGGTGGTCGACGCGTTTCAGCTCCTCAATCGCGTCGTGGAGCGACTGCATCATGCTCTGTCACCTTGGTTGCCGCCTTCTCGATCGCGCCGAGGAACTCCCGCGCACGGAGGATCTCCTGCTTGAGCTGCTCCTCGGAGAGAGTCCGGAGATGATACTTGTCGTCGCAGATGACGAGTTGCTCCTTCCGGACGAACTCGACCGGGCTCTGCTGGTGGTCGCGGAGCGTCTCGCGGAGCTCCTCGGCGAAGCGGAAGAACTCGGGCTGGAGGCCGTAGCGGTCCGCGGCCTGGCGGAACGCCGCGAGCCTCGCCTCCGCGTCGTCGGGCACCACGACCAGGCGCTTCTCCGAGACCTCGCGGCCCAGGGCGCTGATGACGCCCGCATCCACCGCTTCGATGAGGTTCTGGAGGACCGCGAGGAGGAGCTTCGGGTCCTTGACGAGCGGATAGGTCTGGGTGAGGAGGTGGTCGGCAACCGAGAGCTTCCGCCTGGCCGCCTCCCCCGCCGCAAAAAAGTCCATCGTCGGTACAGGAAAGGAGCACCTATATATTGCTTATGGTTGGCCGGCGGGAAGCAGCAACTATTTAAATATCGACGGCGGAAGCCGAAGCGGAAGGGGTGGCTGAGTGGACCAGCGGCTGGGCTACAGGATCAACGAGTTCCTCCTCCTCGCCATCATCGTCATCCAGCTCTTCGACTTCTTCAAGGCGCTTCCGCCGTTCTGGGACTACGTGAACAAGATCGTCAACTGGGTGCTGATCGGCTCGCTCCTCTACCTCTCCAGCCCGAGCAGCATCTTCTTCGGCGAGCGGAGGCGGTGGTGGGACTGCGCAGTCATCCTCTCCTTCTTCGCCATGGTCCTGAAGAACATCATCAGCTTCGCCGCGACTGCGCGGGACGAGATGCTCGGCCACGTCATGGAGTACGTCGCCTTCGTCCCAACAGCTGCGCAGGTGAAGGCCGCGGTCGTCATCCCCGTGGGCGAGGCGGCCTACAACACCTTCACGCTGCTCGGCTACCTCCCGAACGCCTCGCTCTTCGCCAAGCCGTTCGCAACGCAGATCACCATCACGAGCCCGTCGCTCGGCTTCACCATCGCAGCCGGGAACCAGACGGCCAACGCCCTCCTCCAGCCGTACGGCCTCGACGGCCTCACCTTCCAGCTCTACAACACGATCCTGAACAACGCGGCCGCAATCGAGGAGACGGGATTCATCGTCGGCGGGCTGCTCCTCCTCTGCCTCGGACTCTACGCCGCGCTCCGCTTCAAGGTGGCTGAGAGGAGCGCCCTCGCCGTCCTCCACGAGGCAGGGGAGCTGAAGGACGTGAGGCACGCCGTCGTCCGCGTCCTCTCCGTCCTCCTCGTCATCGCCGCCTATTTCGTCGTCCTCTTCAACCTCGCGGTCGAGTGGCTCGCCATGGCTGTCGACGCCCCCTTCTCCATGGTCGGCATCGCAGCCGTCGTCTACCTGGTGCTCCGCTCGCGAAGGCGCGAGGGCGGGGGGGAGAGCCTCGTCGACAGGGTCGGGAACTTCGGGAACGGCTTCCTCCAGGGTTTCGGCGGCCTCTTCGAGGAGCGGAAGACCGTGCTCCTCGGCCTCTCCGGCCTCCTCGTGCTCCACCTCCTCACCGACGTCGGGAACTTCATCCTGCCGTACCTCACCGGCCTGTTCGACCCGCTCTACTTCAGCCACCTCGGACCCGGCCACGACCCGTTGTTCCTGCTCATCGGGGCCTCCCTCACCCCGTCGTGGACCGCCAACGCCGCGATCATCCTCCTCTACTGCCTCAACGTCGTCGGCATCCTCACACTCCTCACGCTGCCGGCCTACATCTGGTACAAGGCGTTCAGGATCCGGACGCGGCCGGAAGGGGAGGCGGAGCACCTCCACCATCCGCGATTGCAGGGATGGCTCATCAGCCTCTGCCTCACCTCCATCGCCGCGTTCCTCCTCGCGCCGACGTTCAGTCTCCAGCGGGTAAGGGACGCGTCGCTCGTCGGCGTCGACCTCCAGACGCGCACCCTGTCCGTCGCCGACCCGCTCATGGCAGCGGGGCTGCTCGTCCTGCTCTTCGTCGTCTTCGGCGTCATCTCCACCTTCCCGCTCCGCAAGTACCTCATGGCCCTCCTCTTCTACGCCGGCATCCTCTTCTTCGGCTACTACACGCTCCTCTTCTTCCTGGCGACCGTCGGCTACTACCTCCGCGAGGCGGCGACGCTCCTCCGCCAGGCGACCGCCAGCTCCCTCTTCCTCGGCGCGTGGCTCTTCGCCTTCCTCGTCATCAACCTCCTGTTCTACGTCTTCGGCTACTTCAGCTTCGTCTACGAGGCGCACAGGGAATAAAGTCATAATTTTCATACAACTCACTAGTGGGAGTGCGCCGCGGAGTCCTTCTCTTGGTTTCTGCGCAAATCTTTATAAAACGCCGTTCCGCCCGTCCCTGCATGGGGAAGCGGGTGGTCTTCGAGGTGAAGAACGTCTCGAAGTCCTTCAAGGAGAACCACGTCCTGAGGAACATCTCCTTCAAGGCGGAGCGCGGCGAGATTTTCGGCATCATCGGCGCGTCGGGGAGCGGCAAGACGACTCTCCTCAACCTGATGGTCGGCTTCCTCCGCCCCGACCAAGGGGCTGTCCTCTTCACCCACCTCCAGGGGAGCGGCCAGGAGCGCGTCTTCAACGTTCTCGAGAAGCCGCTCCTCGTCAACAGGAGCTACGGCTTCGCCGCGCAGCAGCCCAGCTTCTACGAGAAGCTCACCGTGCGGGAGAACATGGAGTACTTCGCGCGGATGTACAACCTCGGCGGCAAGACCATCAAGGCGAACGTCGAGACGCTCCTCAGGCTGATGGGGCTGAAGGCGAGCCAGTACGTCATGGCGAAGGACCTGAGTGGGGGGATGAAGCGGCGTCTGGACATCGCGTGCGCCATGATTCACAACCCCAGCACGCTCATCCTGGACGAGCCGACCGCTGACCTCGATCCGGTGCTCAGGAACCAGATCTGGGAGGTGGTGAAGCGGATCAACATGCGGGGCACCACCGTCGTCCTGAGCAGCCACCACCTCAACGAGCTCGACACCCTCTGCACGCGGATAGCGATCATCAAGGACGGCGCGCTCGTCGACGTCGACACGCCGGCGAAACTGAAGCTCAAGTACAGCAAGGTCCAGGAGCTCCTCATCGAGACCTACCCTGGCGGCTACGACCAGCTCATCCCGAAGCTGAAGGGGAAGAACATCACCTCCATCACGCAGCAGGGGACCTACCTCATCATCAAGACCGAGGAGCCGCAGCGGATCATCAGGGAGCTCCTCGCCATCCTCGACAAGTCCGGGGAGCAGCTCCTCGACATCAGGCTGAACAAGCCGAACCTCGACGACGTCTTCGTCACCATCTACAGCGCAGAGCATGAGAAGGAAGGGAAGGAGCACGAGAGGCAGGAGGCGAAGGGAGGCGATGCGTCATGAAGGCGCCCACCGTCATCGCCAAGAACCTGAAGCTCCTCTTCCGCTCCAAGGAGAGCGTCTTCACCATCATATTCGGCCCGCTCATCATCATCCTCCTCGTCAGCGCCGCCTACACCGGCGGCGACGCGAAGCAGACGATCCGCATCGGCACCGTGGCGGAGCAGTACACGCCGCTCGCGGACTCCATGGTCACCTCGCTGAAGCAGAGGGGCTACCTCGTCAGCACCTTCACCAACGAGAGCGACTGCATCGAGCGCATCAAGACAGGGACGCTCAACACCTGCATCCTCTTCCCCCAGGAGTTCAGCGTCAAGGCGAACGAGACGAGCACCGTCATCTTTGCGGTCGACTACTCGCGCGTCAACCTCGTCTACCAGATTATCGACGGGCTCAGCAGCGAGTTCAACCTCCGGCGGACCGCGATCACCGAGACGATGGCGGGCGCCATGCTCCAGCGGGTCGCCACCGCGCAGCGGGAGATTCACGGCAGACTCGAGGACGCGAAGGCGCTCGACACGGACCTCGCCACCATCCGGAGCGACCTGGGAGAGGGGCGCTTCGCCCTAGAGCACGTGGACGTGAACGTCTCGTTCACCGACCTCCACCAGATCAGGGGAAGCGTCACCGGCCTCTCGACGATAATCGACGACCTCCGTAATGAGGGGGACGCAGCCATCCAGGAGGCGATCACGACGCTCCAGGCGGTGCGGAGCGACGCCTCGAACGACACCAGGAATGCGGTGGACGAGACCATCGTCAGGCTGGAGAACGCCTCGGAGCGGCTCCGGCAGGTGGCGGCTGATGCGCCGACGATGGTCCAGGAGGCTGGAAACATCATCGACGACGCGGCAGAGTCGCTCCGCAAGGTGCGGGAGCGGTTCGGCCAGCTCGTCAACGCCTCCCGGGAGGTGGACAACCAGCTCATCAGCGCCACCGCGCTCCTCGACAACGCCACCACGAGGCTCACCCTGCTCCGCGGCACCCTGAGCCACGTCGACGCCAGCCTCCAGGAGTCGCTCGGCACCACGGCGACCAGCATAGCCTCGCCCATCGCAACCCGCATCGAGCCTGTCAGCACCGAGCAGTCCAAGCTCACCTTCACCTACCCCTACGTGCTGATGCTCATCGTCATGTTCCTCGGCCTGATGCTCTCGAGCAGCCTCATCGTGATGGACAAGACGAGCAGGGCCGCCTTCCGGAACTTCACCACGGCGACGCGGGACGAGTACCACGTCCTCCTCAGCTTCGTCACCACATTCCTCATCCTCCTCGTCCAGGTCTGCATCATCCTCCTCGTGAGCTACTTCTTCATCAGGGCCCCGCTCTTCTCCAACTTCGGCGTCAGCCTCATCATCATCTCAGTGGCCATCACTCTCTTCAGCTTCCTCGGCATGATCATCGGCTACCTGAGCGGGACGCAGGAGAGCGCGATGATCTCCTCGCTCAGCATCGGCTCCATCTTCCTCTTCATCAGCAACCTGGTCCTCCCGCTGGAGGCGATGAACAGGGTCGTCCAGGCGCTGAGCATCTACAACCCGTACGTCGTCCTCTCCGAGCTCCTCAAGCAGTCGATGCTCTTCCAGCTGAGGCTCCGCTACATCCCCGACAAGATCGGGCTCCTCGTCGCCGCCATCCTCCTCCTCTTCCTCCTCATCCTCGGCGTCCAGCGGAGCTTCAAGGCGCGCTACTTCCGGCAGCGCTCCAGGGACCTGACAGCGAAGGCCTTCTCCGCGCGCGCGGTCAAGCCGCTCACGATGAACGGCCGCGACGTGCACGACCTCTTCGACCTCCTCGCGGCGCTCGACGCGATGACGCGCGCCGAGTTCGAGGCGGTGGTGACGCAGGCGGAGAACCCCATCGCGGCGTGGGCGAGGGGCGAGCTGAAGGAGAAGCGGCTGGCGCGGAGGCTCGACACGCGCTCCAAGGAGTTGATGATTCTGGCGCTCGACAAGCACCTGAAGAAGGTGACGAAGCGGCTCGCGAAGCAGTGAGGCCTAGCGAATCTCGTCGAGGATTATCTTGTGGGTGAACCTTCCGCGTTCGCTGGCCTTCTTCATCCTCATCCTTTCAAGGCCGTTCCTCGCAACGCCCTTCGCCTCGCCGAGCGCGTAGACCACCTCGAGGATGTCGGCGAGCTCCTCGACCTTCCCGTCCCGAGAGAATTCTGCGACCTCCTCAGCCAGCTTCTCGCGCAGCTTGGCGAGGTATTCCTTCTCCTTGGCGAGATGGGTGACGGGTTTCCGGCCATCCTTCCTGATAATCTCAGGTATCCTGTCCCTCACGAGTTTCGTTCCCATCGTGGCGGGAGAGGGAGGATAATTATAAGTAGTTTTCCCTAAACAGTATTCACTCATGAGTAAAGTTTTATATAGCTCTCGGCGTTCCCCGCACGTAGGGTGGGTGCTGGGGATGGTCTTTCGGCCTGACAGGAGAGAGTTCTTGAGTGCGGCGACCGCCGCAGGCATCGCGACGCTCGTGGGCGGGGAGCTCTTCGTGGCTGGGCAACAGGACGGGGGGCCCAGCATCGTGCAGACGCCGAACCCGCTCATCGCCACGACGATGTTCGCGTGGTATCGGCCATCCGACTTCGAGGGCCTGCTGACGCAGCCGTTCGATAACCCGTTCGACTCGGGCAAGGACCCTCACTACGACGCATATCTCCCCGCCCTCCGGAAGCACGGCGTCGACGCCATCGCCCAGGTCGTCACCGGCTTCTGGGATGAGGGCCTCGGGACGGACTGGCAAGCGGATAACGACCAGCGGCTTATCAGGCAGTATCTGGGCCATGGGCTGCAGTGGTTCGTCTACTTTGACTCCCAGATCAGGACCGACTGGAAGCTGGCAAAATACAACAACCAGCCGACATCCTTCAGGTTCAACATGGATGCGTGCCCGGACTTCAAGAAGATGGTCCTCGACGATTTCGTCCGGTTCGCAGAGGAATTCGTCAAGCCCAACATGGGCGGCTATCTCTTCCTCCAGGATGATAACGGCCAGCTCATCCTCGACGAGAAGAACGGCCAGCCGCGCCCCCTCATCGCGATCTTCGGCTCGCACACGTGGCACGACGACGGCGATTACGGGACCCTGCAGGAGGTCTGCGACAAGGAGTTCGCCGCCATCTTCCGCGACCGGGGCCTTGGCCAGCCGGCACTGCTCCTTGACGACCTCATGTACAGCGATGTCATCAATGACCCGCGGCGTGTCGCCGCGTTCGGAAAGAACGCGGTGGCCATCACCACGCTGATGCCCGTCGACCCGCAAGTCGCCAAGCTCAACAACGTCCAGTGGTTCGGCGACTGGGCGCCGCTGCTGGCCAACCTCTTCGGCAGCGGCGCCGAACGACTCCGCAGCCTCATCGCTGACGGGAAGGTCCATCCCGACCTCCAGCTCTGGCCGGGAGTCTCCCTGAACCGGGACAGCAGGCGGGTGGAGGGGTATGCGCAGAATCCTGGAGCCTTCGGCTGGCCTGCCCTGGGCCCTGAGGATGGGGAGAAGGTCTTCCGCGCCGCTCTGGAGGCCAACGTGCGCATCGTGCCGGGGTACGGTCTCGGCGGAAGGCGGGTTCCTCGCGGCGTCGTCCCCATCTATGCTGAAGAGTTCGCCGAGTCAACCGGCCTCTGGGTCTCGCTGGAGGAGAACGGGCGGAAGACGTACCCATACCATTACGGCGACGACCCCCTCGAGAGCATAGCGAAGGTGCTCGCCGAGAGGTCCAACCTCCGTACAGGAGAGGAGCATCGTCCGCGCAAGCGATTGAAACGCAGATAAACCCGTGTATGATGTGTTGATCCGTCTCGTGCAACCCAATATTTTTCTCTTTCCCGCGAACGTATACTTTCCGCGACAACAATATTTATAAAACTGGGGCTACGTCTCGAAACGGCACATCTGGTGGGCGGTTCCCAGCAGGACCACAACATCTTGTGTCTGATGCTGCCTCTCCGCACCATACGCGAGCGAGACACGGTGCTCAGGCCGGGAGGCGAGGGTGGTGACGTTGATGAAGGGGCTCACGGTCCGGCGGTTCTTCACGAAGGAGGGCGCAAGCCCCTACGAGGTGTTCTCCTATGGGCGGCGCGACTCCGTCATCAGGAACCAGGACGGGAGCGTCGTCTACGAGATGAAGGGGATCGAGGTGCCGTCCCAGTGGACCCAGCTCGCCACCGACATCCTCGCGCAGAAGTACATCCGGAAGGCCGGCGTCCCGCAGCTCGACGAGGACGGGAAGGTGAAGAAGGACGGCCGCGGCAACCCACTGCTCGGCGGGGAGACGAGCCTCAAGCAGGTGGTCCACCGGATGGCCGGGTGCTGGCGCCACTGGGGTGAACAGTATGGCTACTTCGCATCGAAAGAGGACGGCGAGGCGTTCTACGACGAGCTCGCCTACATGCTCCTCAACCAGATGGTCGCGCCGAACTCGCCGCAGTGGTTCAACACAGGGCTGGCGTGGGCGTACGGCATCACCGGGAGCGCGCAGGGCCACTACTACCCTGATCCCGCGACCGGCGAGGTGCGGAGGAGCGAGGACGCCTACACGCGGCCGCAGCCCCACGCCTGCTTCATCCAGTCGCTGAAGGACGACCTCGTCAACCCGGGCGGCATCTTCGACCTCGTCACCCGCGAAGCGAGGGTCTTCAAGTACGGCTCAGGGAGTGGCACCAACTTCTCTGTCCTCCGCGGCGACGGCGAGCGCCTCTCGGGGGGAGGTACCTCTTCCGGCCTGATGTCCTTCCTCAAGGTCTTCGACGCGGGGGCAGGCGCGATCAAGTCCGGCGGCACGACGCGGCGGGCGGCGAAGATGATATGCCTCGACATGGACCACCCGGAGATCGAGACCTTCATCATGTGGAAGTACCGCGAGGAGCAGAAGGTCGCGGACCTGGTCGCCGGCAGCAAGGTGAGCAGGATGGTGCTCCAGCGCGTCGCAGACGCGGCGAAGCACGGGACTGACTGGAAGCGGAACCCCGCGCTCAGGGCGGCCATCAAGGAGGCGAAGCATCTCGGCGTCTCCCTCAACTACGTCTTCAGGGTCCTCCAGCTCGCGGAGCAGGGGATCTACGACCCTGACTTCAAGGAGTTCGACACCCACTACGAGTCTGAGGCGTACCAGACCGTCAACGGCCAGAACGCGAACAACAGCGTCCGGGTCCCCAACTCGTTCCTCAAGGCAGTGGAGGAGGGCGCTGACTGGAGCCTCATCAAGCGGACGGACGGGAAGGTCTGGAGGAAGGTCAAGGCGCGCGACCTCTGGCAGAAGGTCTGCCTCGCAGCATGGCACTCCGCAGACCCGGGCGTGCAGTTCGACACGACAATCAACGAGTGGCACACCTGCCCGGCGGACGGCAGGATCAACGCGAGCAACCCCTGCGTCACGGGAGATACCAAGGTCCTTACCAAGGACGGCTGTTGGGTCAGGATTGACAGCATCCTCTCAAAACCCTCAACGGTTCTTGTCAATCCTGGTCGCATCGAGGAAGCGGAGATTGAAGGGTCGTTCAGGACAGGATGCAAGCCAGTCTACCTCCTGACGACGAAGTCTGGATACGAGCTCAAGCTCACGGCAGACCACAAGGTCTTCACAGTGGACCGCGGATTCGTTCCGGCCTGTGAGCTCACGAAGGATGACTTCATCCTTCTCCCGGGCGAGCCTGCCGCGCCACTAAAGGAACTAGAGGACAAGACATTCTACCAGATGCTCGGCATCTACCTAGGAGACGGCTGCGGCAGCCCGAACGGGCACCGCGGCATCCAGTTGACGATGAGCAAGGAGACCGAGATGCCGGTGCTCGAGACGTTCGCGGAGTATGTCTCATCGCTCGAGCATGCGACCCATAAGCAACGCAGCGCGAGCGTGCTCATCACGAAGACGTCGGGAAAGTTCACCATCACTCATGCAGGACTCATCAGCCGATTCTCGGACATGCTCGATCTCACGCTCAAATCGAGCGAGAAGCGCCTCTCCGACGCGATGTTCGCGCTGCCGCTCTCAGCGCAGAAGTACGTCCTGCAGGGGCTCTTCACCGCGGACGGAACGGTGGCGGACTACGGGGAGAAGAGCCAGTACGTCGCGCTCGATTCGACGAGCCTTCGGCTCCTCAAGGACGTCCAGCTCCTGCTTCTCGGATTCGGCATCAAGAGCAAGCTCTACAGGAACAGGAGGGCTGGCAAGGACATCGCCCTCCTTCCCGACGGCAAGGGCGGCGTGAAGCAGTACTCTGTGCAGGAGATGCACTCGCTGCGCATCTCGCGCTCGAGCAGGATTCGCTTCGAGGAGTTCGTCGGATTCATGGAGCAGAGCCCCAAGCAGGCGCGCCTCCACAAACTCAACGAGCGCGTCTCTTGCTACGAGGATCGGCCAGTGGATGCCGTGGATTCGCTTGAGTACGTTGGCGAGGATGATGTCTTTGACCTCACCGAGCCGCTCACACACAGCTTCATCGCGAACGGAATCGCCGTGCACAACTGCTCCGAGTACATGTTCCTCGACGACACGGCGTGCAACCTCGCCAGCCTCAACATCGTCAAGTTCCTCAGGGAGGACGGGACACTCGACGTCGAGGCGTTCCGCCACGCCGTCAGGCTCATGACGATCGTGCTGGAGATCAGCGTCCTCATGGCCCAGTTCGTCAGCGAGGAGATGGCGCGGCGCAGCTACATCTTCCGGACCATCGGCCTCGGCTACGCGAACATCGGCTCTGCGCTGATGCAGCTCGGCATCCCGTACGACAGCGACGAGGCGAGGAGCTACATCGGCGCGATCACCGCCATCATGACGGGGCAGAGCTACGAGACGAGCGCGGAGATGGCCGCCGCGCTGGGGCCGTTCGCCGGCTATCCCAAGAACCGAGAACAGATGCTCCGCGTCATCCGGAACCACCGGCGCGCGGCGTACGACGCGCCCGTGAAGGAGTATGAGGGACTCACCATCGCCCCTCCGGGACTCGGGCAGCGATGCCCAGAGGAGCTCATCAGGGCTGCGCGCGAGAGCTGGGACGCGGCGCTCAGCCTCGGAGAGACGCACGGCTACCGGAACGCCCAGACGACGCTGCTCGCCCCGACCGGCACCATCGGCCTCGTCATGGACTGCGACACGACGGGAATCGAGCCGGACTTCGCCATCGTCAAGTTCAAGAAGCTCGCGGGCGGCGGCTACTTCAAGATCATCAACCAGTCGGTGCCTGCGGCGCTCAAGCGGCTCGGCTACTCCGCGAAGGAGATTGACGGGATCATCAAGTACGCGGTCGGCCACGGGACTCTCGTCGACGGAAAGGCGATCACCCACGATAAGCTCGAGAGGAAGGGGTTCACGAAAGAGATGATTGAAACTGTCGAGAGGCAGCTGCCGGCGGCCTTCGACATCCAGTTCGTCCTCAATAGGCACACGCTGGGCGACGAGGCGACGAGGCGGCTCGGGTTCCGGAAGGAGCAGTACGAGGACCCTGGCTTCAGCCTCCTGCCCGCTCTCGGCTTCACCAAGGAGGAGATCGAGGCCGCGAACGAGCACGTCTGCGGCACCATGACTGTCGAGGGGGCGCCAGGCCTCAAGGAGGAGCACCTCCCGGTCTTCGACTGCGCGAGCAGGTGCGGCAAGAAAGGCAAGAGATACCTGGCCTACGAGTCGCATATCAAGGCGATGGCTGCTGCGCAGCCGTTCCTCTCCGGCGCCATCAGCAAGACCATCAACATGCCGAACCACGCCGCCATCAAGGACATCAACGACGCCTACCTCCTCAGCTGGCGCCTGATGCTCAAGGCGAACGCCCTCTATCGCGACGGCTCCAAGCTGAGCCAGCCCCTCAACACCGTCTCGGAGGACCTGAGCGGCTTCGGCGAGGAGGACGTCGACGAGGCCCGCGTCACGCCGGAGGCGGTCCAGAAAGGGATCGCCGCGAAGCACCCGGGCACGCCTGAGTGGGAGGGGGTCGTCCGCTCCGCCGCCATCATCGGCCACCCCGTCACGGTCACGACGCACGAGTACGAGGACGGCGCCCTCGGCCAGGTCTCGGTCACGATGGAGGGGGAGAGCGAGGAGTACCAGGGGCTCGTCAACGCCTACTCCGGCCTGCTGAGCCACTCGCTCCAGGCAGGCATCCCCCTCGCCGACCTGGTCCAGCGGTTCGCCTTCTCCGACTTCAAGCCCGGCGGCCCTGTCCAGGGAGACCCCGCCATCAGGAACGCCACCTCGCCGGTCGACTACGTCTTCCGCGTCCTCGGCCACGAGTACCTGGGCAGGCAGGACCTCGTCCACCTGAAGGACAAGAAGCCGACGCGGCCTGAGAACGGCCAGCGGAAGAGGATAGACAAGCCGATGACCGAGCAGGAGCGGCTCATCGCGGAGGCGAGGGCCAAGGGGTACACCGGCGACACCTGCCCCGGCTGCAGCTCGCTCCGGCTGAAGCGGAACGGCTCCTGCGCCCTCTGCGAGGAGTGCGGCACGACGACCGGGTGCAGTTAAATTTTTAAATTAAATAAGTAAGAGTTAATCATGGAGATTGCTTCTTTTCTTTCGTTCAAGAGAGGGCAGCAGTATTACGTCGACCGGCGCAGAAAAGTCATTGATTTCGTCATCGGTTTCTTCCTATTTTATGGTTTCATCATTCTTCTCTCCTACATACTCGTCAGTGTCAATTCTTACTGGGCGGATGACTTTGCATCCCGGGCTATATCGTGGCTTGGAGGAATAAGGTGGGCAGTATTTCCGCCGCTTGAAGTGCTTGGACTGATTGTCAGAGTGGGATTACTGCCATTCACAGTATCTAATGGATTATCAGGAGTTGGATTTGGAGAAGTGATTTATGCTATTATTCTGCCGCTTCTTCTCATATTCTTTGCCACATTCCTTCCGGGCCTATATGGGAGAAAGTGGTTGAGCTTTGGGGCGCTCTGGATGTTGGGAGTGAGCACGTTATTAACGTTGATCGTTGCGGTCATTGGACTCATACTCCAGGGTGGGCCGAACAATATTCTTATGTGAACGCAGATGCAATGACCAGAGAAAAGAGGCTGCAGTTGATATCGGTGCAATTGCTGCTCTTTCGAGGGACGACGGCCAAACCTTTTTAAACGTCCCCGCGTTTTCTCCTCGCCAGACGGGGGGCGCAATGGCAACGTTCGTTCTCGACAAGGTGCGGAAGCGGGACGGCTCGCTCGTCGCGTACAACCGGGAGAAGATCGAGCGAGTCATCCGGCTCGCGGCAGAGTCCATCGACGAGAAGCTCCCTGCGAGCGAGCTCGCAGAGCGCGTCGAGAGGAAGCTTCTCAAGGCGTACGCGAACGAGAGCGGCAGGAAGATGCCGCAAGTGGAGGAGGTCCAGGACCTGGTCGAGGAGACGCTGATGGAGACCGGCCACCACCGCGTCGCCAGGCACTTCATCCTCTACCGGGAGCAGCGCGCGGCTGAGCGGAGCGCCAAGAACGCCCTCATCGGGAAGCAGGTCACCACCCACCTGAGCATCAACGCGCTTAAGCTGCTCCGCGAGCGGTACCTCCTCCGCGATGAGGCGCGTGGCTGGTACGAGTCCCCGGACGAGCTCTTCGAGCGGGTGGCGGCCAGTGTCGCGGCAGCGGAGAAGAGGCACGGCGCGGACGAGGCGGCGCAGCGGCAGTGGAAGAACAGGTTCAAGCGCGTCATGCGCGACCTCGACTTCCTGCCGAACAGCCCGTGCCTGATGAACGGGGGAACGAGCTACCATCAGCTCGCCTCCAGCATCGCGATCCCCATCGAGGACGACCTCTCCTCCATCTACCGCGGCCTCGCGGACGGGGCGAAGATGCAGCAGGCAGGCTGCGGCACAGGGTTCAACTTCAGCAGGCTCAGGAGGCGCGGCGCCCCTGTCAAAGGGATTGGAGGGGCGGCGTCAGGGCCGATCACCTTCCTCCGGCTCTACAGCGAGTCGGCGAAGACGGTCAAGCAGGGTGGGAAGCGGCAGGGCGGCAACATCGCAATCCTCGACGTCACCCATCCTGACGTCATGGACTTCATCACCGCGAAGGCCCACGGCTCTCTGGAGAACTTCAACCTCAGCGTCCTCCTCTCAGACGAGTTCATGCACGCGGTGATCACGGATAGGGAGTATGGCTTGCGCGACTCCGGGAGCAACGAGATCGTGTCTCGGCTGTCTGCCAAGCAGGTCTTCGACCTGATCGTGGCGAGCGCCTGGAACTACGCCGACCCGGGGGTGCTCTTCAAGGATGCCATCAACCGGGCGAACCCTGTGCCGCGGCACCGGATCGCGGCGACGAGCTCCTGCGCTGAGTTCCTCCTCTCGGCGTACGAGCAGGGGTTCGTCGGCAGCGTCAACCTGGCCAACTTCGTCACGGACGAGCGGAAGGTGGACTGGAAGCGGCTCAAGGAGGTCGTGGCGGTGGCGGTGCGGTTCCTGGATGACATGATCGACGCCTCCAAGTACCCCATCAAGCGGGCCCAGACCGTGACGTGGCGCCACCGGAAGGTCGGACTCGGCGTCATGGGACTCGCCCACCTCCTCGTCCAGCTCGACATCCCGTACGACTCGGACGAGGGGACCAGGACCGCAGGCGAGGTGATGAGGTTCATCCGGGAGGCTGCGGACGAGGCGAGCGAGACCCTGGGCAAGGAGCGCGCCCCCTTCCCCGACTGGAAGCTCTCCGTCTACTCGGCGAAGTCCAAGAGCTTCGCGGGAGCGACGAGGGAGGAGGAGCGCCGCTACCGGAACGCGACGCGGCTCGCGGTCTCGCCTACAGGGAGCACCTCGATGATCGCGGAGACAAGCTCGGGGATCGAGCCGCTCTTCAACGTCAGCTACGTGAAGAAGGTCCTCGGCGGCGAGGAGTTCTACTACGTCGACCCGTTCCTGAAGAAGCGGCTTGACGCCGCCGGCCTCTACACTGAAGAACTCGTCGAGAAGATCGCGCACTTCGGCCTCAGGGCTGCGAAGGAGGTGCCGGCGGAGATCAAGAGGGTCTTCGTCACGACGCACGACATCGCGCCGGAGTGGCACGTCCGGATGCAGGCGGCGGTGCAGCAGCATGTCGACAACGCGGTCTCGAAGACCGTGAACCTGCCGAACAACGCGACGCTCATGGACGTCGAGAACGTCTTCCTACTCGCGTGGAAGCTCGGCTGCAAGGGATGCACCATCTACAGGGACGGCTCGAAGAGCGAGCAGGTCCTGACAGCGACCGCGCTCCTGAGCAAGGCGCACGAGCACGGCCACACCCGGCGCTCGGTCCGCGAGGAGCTGAAGGTCCTGTCCGAGAACAAGAGCCTCACGGAGTTTTCGGAATAAGGGCAAGACAGATAAAGACTAGGCAAAAACGAACTGGCGAGTAGCGGCGTTGCAGTCACTATCGTTCCTGCACACGAATTCTCCCGAATTCGTTGTGTCTTGGAGCGTAAAACGCGCCTCAGGACGGACAGACCTCCGCAACGCCGCCACATACTAAAGGTGTTACGTTGAAGCGCGGCCTCATCCACGTCTACATCGGCCAGGGGAAGGGGAAGACGACCGCGGCAGTCGGCCTCGGGCTCCGCGCTGTCGGCCAGAACATCCTCGTCTACATGGTCCAGTTCATGAAAGGCGGCAGGTACACGGGCGAGCTCCTCGCCGCAGAGCGGCTCCTCGCCGGACGGTTCGCCATCAGGCAGTTCGGCCGCGGCTGCATCCGGGAGGACAAGCAGCTCAGGATGGCGGAGATCGACAAGGACCGGTTCCTGCAGCTCGAGCCGGGCTACGTCCGGGACGACGAGCCGTGCGGCACCTGCAGGTACTGCTTCGTCAACGACGCAAAGCAGCGCCAACTCTGCGAGGACGCGTACAGCCACGCGAAGAAGGTCCTGGCGAGCGGCGACTACGGGATGGTGATCCTGGACGAGCTGATCTATGCCGTCACCTACGGCATGCTCCCCCTGGAGAAGGCGCTCGACCTCATCGACGCGAAGCCTGAGCACGTCGAGCTGGTCATCACCGGCGGCACCTGGAAGGGAGAGGTCCCGAAGGAGATTCTCGACAGAGCCGACCTGATTACAGAGATGCAGAAGGTGAAGCACTACTACGAGCAGGGCGTCCTGGCGCGGCGCGGCGTCGAGTACTAACAGCAAGATTTATAAATAAAATTACTACTCCAAAGTGGATATGGTGGGGGATTTAGGGGTTCCGAAACCGCTCGATTGCGCACAAACGTATGCTATCGTGGATGCAAGGTTCGACACGACTATTGCGCAAGTGCGTCGCGACTCCCTTCTGCAGCTATATATACGGGACTACAGGCGGGACTACGGCACGAGCTGGCCGTACGAAAGTCCCAAGAATAGACGACGGATATTGCTTGCTGCAGGAGTGGTCCTCGCCGCCACCACATTCGTCTGCGGAACGACCGCCTACCTGAATCATGCGGCGGATAAGCCCCTTCGTAGTCCTGCCCCAGCCTCCTCTCAAATAAGCAGAGCTGCACGCGCGCCGATGGTGCCGCCAGCATCTTATGAGAAGGGGGCCGCCGCCACGCCGGCGAAACCCGCCTCCCCGACATTCATCCGCAAGAACCCCTCCACGTTCCTCACCGACTACCAGGCGCAGTTCAAGCTCGTCTTCATCTCAGGGAGAACAGGCGAAAGGGTCGTCTACGAGCCGGAGATGGCGGGGCGGGAAGGCGGGCTCCGCCGCTGCCTGATCTCGCCAGAGGACATCGTCCTGCCGCCGGGTGAGGTGACAGTCAAGGCGATAGACATGAAGGGAAGGGAGATCGCCGAGGTCGCACGGGAGCCTGCGCCGCAGAGGCTGACGCCGAAAGATCGTGGCCCCTTGAGCCCGTATCTAGGGCAGAGGATCGCTCTCGGAACGACGTATGAACACGATACCCATACCCGGCGACAGAGGATGACGATTGACGACGCCGTCGGCGGCGCGGAGCCTTTCAGCCTCGCGCCCAGCAAAGTGCCTGACAACCTTGTTTTGGCGCTCTTCGCCTACGACGCGCTCCGCGACCGCTCCTCCGCGAGCTTCATGAGCCTCAAGAGCATCAGTGAGACCTATGGCGTTCCGGAACGCGCGCTCCGTGCCGCCGCAGACGAACGTGGGTATGAACGACGCGGGATGAGAACGACAGTGGAGCAACGCGAGCAGCGACGCGCGTACGTCGCTTCGTGCATCGAGAAGGGGATGACGAGACGGCAGGTCGCTCAAGCGAGCGGCTGGTCAGACAGCACAATCTGCCGCGATTACAAGGCAATCCGCGCATAGAGTTTTAAACTCTCATTTCTTCCGCTGGCATCGCCCCCGATGATGAGGTTATTCCCCGTCTGAAATGTGATGACCGGAAGTAACTGCTGAGGGGGCCTCTTATCTAGCAGGAGAATATGAGAAAAAAAGTTCAGGCAGAAATCATCGGTACGAGCATCCCGTCTGCGACGAGAGCTCGGCGAAGGTGAGGCTGCCGAGGAGGAGCTTTCCCTTCACCTCCCACGCAGGGTAGGCGGGGACGCTGCCGCACCTCTTCGCGTTCTCCGGCGCTGCGCAGTCGATGACGTTGAGTTTCGAGGCTGCGGCGCCGTACTTCGCCAGCTCCTGCTGCGACACCGTGTCCCAGGAGGCGGTGTAGAGCGTCACCCCCGCGTCTGTGAGGCATTGGGCGAAGGAGTTGAGGGTCGGCTGCGGGGGCGGAGCTGCAGCCGCCTTGGTCTCGTTGGCAGCTGTGATGGTGACCTTCACCTCTGTCGCCACTGTCTGGTTCGTCTCCACCACGGCTGGCTGATTCGCCCCCACCAGGGACTCATTCGTCTCCGCGACGACTGACTCGTTCGTCTCCGTAGGCAATGTCACATTCTCTTCAGTCACGGGCGGCTTCTCCGGCTGCGGGAGGTTATAGACGATGGTGGCGTTCTGACGGAGCGCGGTAATGTACGTCTGGTAGGCGCTGAGCCGCTGCGCTGACTGGAGCCGCTCGCCGATGGCGACGACCACCTGGCTGAACGGTATCTCCTGGCCTTTCGTCTCGTTGACCTTGAGGATGACGTGGTAGCCGAAAACGGTCTTGACAACCCTCGTCTCTCCTGGAGCCAACGCGAAGGAGGCCTCCTCGAAGGGTAGGACCATCACCCCCTTGCCGAAGGTGTACTCGCCGCACGTCTTCTTGCTCCCGGCGTCGTTGCTGTAGATCGTGACGAGGGCGCAGAAGTCAGTGCCGTTCTTGAACTCGGCGAGCGCCTGTTCCGCTTTCTGGAGGGCAGCAGCGTCGCTCCCTGCGCCGGTGGCGATGAGGATGTGACGGACAGTCACCGTGGCTGGGCCCTGGAACTCCTGCCGGTGGGTCGTGTAGTAGTTCATCACGTCCGCCGCCGACACAGACGAGCTCCTGTCCACGGTCTCGTTGAAGAGCTTGTTGATGACGATCTGCTTGGCGAGCATCGCCCGTATGTCGCCCACTGAGAGGCCGTACGATGCGACGTTCTCCTCGAGCTGCTGGCTCGTGAGGTTCCCCTTGGCCAGGAGCTCCTGGTACCCCGCCTCCACTTCGCTCGCGTCCGCGGTGATGCCCTTCGCTGCCGCGTCCTGGAGGAGGAGCTTCTCGTTTATCATCTCCTCGAGTATCTGCTCGTCGCTCAGCACCGCGCGGTACTGCTCCGGAAGGAGCGCGGCCTGGCTCTCCTGCGCCATCCGGGTAATCGGTTCGCCGTTCACCGTGACGAGGACCGCCTGCGCGGCCTCGCGGAGCGCGGCATGGACAGCCCGGATGTCCGCCTCGAAGCCAGGGTACCGCCTGGCGAGGCCGCGGAGCGTGTAGTTGCCGCTCGCGAAATCAGCGGCGAGGTCCGGGGCGATGAGGGGAGAGACGTTCCTGAGCCTGAAGGCGTCGAGCGCGGACTGGTAGGTGGTGGGGACCGGCCGCGCGGTCATCCACGAGAGGAGGAGATATGCTCCGACGACGAGCAGGAGGAGCAGGAGCGCGCCCGCCACGATGACAGAGCCCGGCAGCCGCCTCCCGCGGCTGGCCTGTCTATTGTTCGACCTCTTCGCCTTACGTGCCACGAGTATCACCCCGAACGTCCCCCACCCCTCTCTCGACGAGGAACGGCATCTCCGTATAAAAAGGTTGCGGTTCTCCCCATTCGAGAGTCATAACAAAACCCTGGCGTCGGCAGGGGAGGCGAAAGCATAAAAGCGGCGCCAGCTTCTCCGCCAGCCATGGAGATGAAGATTGGCTCCGGCTGCGCGGCGATGGACTGGCTCCTCGACGGCGGCTACGAGAAGGACGTCCTGACGACGCTCTACGGCGGGCCGGGGACAGGGAAGACGAACTTCCTGCTCCTAGCCCTGGCGCACAGCGAGCAGCTGAGCCGGAAGCGGCTCATCTACATCGACACCGAGGGGAACTTCTCCGTCGCGCGGCTCCGGCAGCTCACCCCCGCGTACGAGGAGGTGCTGAAGCGGACGATATTGCTCAAGCCGACGACATTCGAGGAGCAGCGGAAGGCATTCGAGAAGCTGCGGCGCATCGTGAACGAGAAGGTCGGCGCCATCATGCTGGACGGCGCGGCGATGCTCTACCGGCTCGAGCTGGCGTCGAAGGACGCGAAGGAGGCGAGCCGCGAGCTCGGCCTGCAGCTCAGCTTCCTCGCGGAGATCTCCCGCAAGAAATCCATCCCTGTGCTCGTCACCAACCAGGTCTACACGGATTTCGACTCCGAGGGGCAGCGCACCCGAATGGTCGGGGGGGACGTCCTCAGGTATGCCTCGAAGTGCCTCATCGAGGTGAAGAAGCTGCCTGATGGGACGCGAGTCGCGACGCTGAAGAAGCACCGCTCCCTGCCGGAGAAGTCTGTCCGGTTCCGGATCACCGAGGATGGCGTCGAGCAGCTCGAGGAGAAGGAGTGATTTTATATAATAAATAACTCATCATAAAATTTATAATAACTGAAAAAATTTATTTATAATAACGTCTAAGTGAGAACGTGTCCGGCGACAAGGAGCGCATCACGCATCACGGCCTCGCGCACTTCGTTCTTGTCGTCGTGCTCTTCCTGGTCGCCGTCTATGTCTTCGGGGGGTGGACCGAGGGGCCGCTGACGAGCGCGCTCTTCCTCGGCGCGAAGGCGTACGGCCTCGTCGCCGGTGGCGCAGGCGGGAACGTCGGGGAGGCGAACACGGCCGCCGTAGGGCTGCTGCCCCTCATCCTCATCTTCGTCATCAACCTCGTCATCTACTACGCGGTTGCGGCGATCCTCATCTCGCTCTTCAATGCGCTGTTCTTCAGGAAGGAGAAAGAGAAATAGAACCCTGGGGAATCGTTATAAAAAATAACCGTTGAAAAAATATTTGGAGCTTCACTCGCTCGTGAACTCCTCGACGGCGAAGGGCGGCGCCTGCCCCCTGTTCAGCAGCCCCTTCTCCTCCATGATGCCCTTCGTGAGGAGGTAGAAGAGGAGGCCCAGGCTCTTCTTCCCCTTGTTGTTGCACGGCACGACGAGCTCGATGCCGTTCGCCTGGTTGTTGGTGTCGCAGAAGGCGACGACCGGGATGCCCACCTTCATCGCGTCCATCACCGCGTTCCGGTCAGGCCACGGGTCCGCCACGACGACGAGCTTCGCCTCGATGAAGCCGGCGAGCTGCGTGTTGGTCAGGACGCCTGGCGGGTAGCGGCCGGCGAAGTAGCGGACGCCGAGGAGCTCGCCCATCCTCTTGACTCCCTTCCAGCCGTTCTCGCGGCGCGAGAAGAAGACGATGTCACGGGGCTCGTAGCGGCCGAGGAAGGAGATGGCGACCCGGATCCGCTTGTCGATCTCCTCGATGTTCAGCACCGAGAGGCCATCCGGCCTCGTCTTGTAGATGAAATCCTTCATGTACTTGGTCTTGAACTTGGTGCCGATGTGGATGCCGCTCTTCAGGTACTCCTCATTCGGCACGAGCAGGTCGGGGTTCTCTTCAGCCATGGTTTCACCTTCTGTCTGAGGAATGGGGAGAAATCCTCCGTTCCGCAGCTCTATCACCTGTGCGCCCGCGGCGAGCGGGGCCTCCCGAACTCTGACGGGAGACGAGGTAATGGAAACCGAGAACCAGGTCTGCTTTATAAAAATAACCCGAGAAATCACCATATAGAAAATATCATTTTAGATACTACGCAAGAGTTAAAAATCTAGGCGCATTCCCGGGGCGATGCGGGTGGTATTGGGCATCGACCCTTCCTTAAAGATGGGTATGGCGTTCCCTCTCAGGGATGCCATTGCGCGCAATCTCGAGCGCAAGGGCGTCGACGTGGTGAACACTCCCTGCGTCACGAGCCTGTACGAGCTCGGCAGGCTTTATGAGAGCTCTCCGATCGTCATCAGCGATCTCTACCCGCTCCAGGAAGGGTCTCGCGAAAACCAGCGCCGCTTGAATGATATCGAAAAGAGGGCATTGGAACGGCTGAAGGGGATTGATGATCAGAGGCTGGAAGGCTTGTTGCAGTCGTATGGCACGCAACAGGGGTATGGCGGTCTCTGGCTCATGGCCGCCTTCGGCCCCCGGGTCGTCCCGCTCATGGACATCGAGAGGACGGGGAGAGAACAACGGCGAATCCTGATTGAGCAGGTCACCGGCAGGAAGCCTATCCATCTGACGTATGATGCGCCGGTTGAAGAGTTTCTGAAGCTGGTGGAGCACGAGGTCAGGAAAGCTGCTGACGGGCTCCGAACACGGCCAGTTCTTCATACACCGGCCCTTGCGGCGTCAGCTTCGACCTATAGAGTGTGAAGGAGTCCGCCTTCCAGGAGACCTCGATCCTCCTCTCCCGCACGGCGCTGTCGACACTCTCCCGTTCTTGAGGGGAGAGGGACTGGAAGCGCGCCACAGTGAGGTGGGGCTTGTACGGTCGCGGGTCGCGCATCGCGAACTGCAGCACTCCGCGCTGCACCTTCTGCTGGAGCTGCGCCAGGTCAGAACCAAGTTTTACTCCTAACCAGAGCACCCCGGGAAACGTCCCTATCCGCGTCGTCGAGAGCTTCACCCCGCCGAACCTGACTCCGGACAGGACCTCCTTCACCTTCCCCAGCTTCTCGTCGCGGACCTCCCCCAGGAACTTCAGGGTGAGGTGGATGTTCTCCGGTTTGACGAAACGGAGGGAATGG
>Ga0315275_10001011_pt1 | contig 24164 bp, 9 predicted proteins | sample YL17G03_0_MG_FD_205557 | JGI IMG/M metagenome (GOLD analysis project Ga0315275, IMG submission 205557) | Sediment microbial communities from Yellowstone Lake, YNP, Wyoming, USA - YL17G03_0 | ecosystem: Environmental > Aquatic > Freshwater > Lake > Sediment | place: USA: Wyoming | collected...
CACTGGACCCGGATCTTCGGGTCGACCACTGCGGTCGTTGCCCCCCATCCGACCGTGGCGGGTGTCCTGTTCCTTGCAGATCGATCTCGCCAGATCTACAAGAGCACGGATGGCGGCCAGACCTGGCAGCCGAGCGGGACGGGGATCACCCCCCAGTTAAGCGGGTCCGTGACCGGATCTTTCCTCTTCTGGCCTGGCGTTGCGAACACCCTTTTCTTCTCCCGAGGCGACAGCCTGTTCAAGAGTTCCGACGGTGGGGGGACGTGGACGGCGATGAACACGACGGCGCCGCTTGTCGGCAAGTTGCTCGGCAACCTGGTGGTGGATCCCGCGGGGGGGTCTCCGGTCCTATTCGTCTCGACGTCCCAGGATGGCGTGTACACGAGCACCGATGGCGGCTCCACTTGGGTGGCCGCGAGCACCGGCTTCCCGGTCAACGCCCAGGGGCGGATCTATATCAATTCGCTCACGATCCTGCCGGGGAGTCCGGCGACGCTACTGGCGGTGTCGCGCAACGACTACCGCGTGTACGCCTCGACCGACGGAGGGACTACATGGACCGCCCGCTCTGGCGAAATCGACTTTCTCTCGGCGCTCGTTCCCTCTGGAGGCAGCTCGACGGTCTATGCCACCGGCTCTGATGGTGGGGGTCCGAACCCCAGCATGAAGGGGGCTGTATTTATCAGCCAGGATCAAGGCGCCACATGGACCGTCCTCACAACGACGTACGGTTATCCCACGTTCCTCACAGTCGACCCGGCGAACACCGCAGCGCTGTATGCCAGTCTCCTTGAGGGTGTGTATGCGAGCGCGGATGGAGGCCTGACCTGGTCCCCAGCCAATGCCGGCTTGCGGGCGATGGAATTCTCCTGGGGCATCGCGTACCAGCCGAGCAACCCTGCAACTTGGTACGCCCATGGTGGCGAGAACGGGATCTTCAAAACCACCGACGGAGGGGCGACCTTCTGGAATGTTACGGGCAACATCGTGGATCCGGCCAACGGTGTGATGGCGGTGGACCCCAACGACCCCCAGATCGTGTATTCCGCGGGATACCCACTCGAGGCTGCGATGGGCTCCGACTGGGTGTTCTCATACTTCGTCCGCAGCACGAATGGCGGGACATCCTGGAATCCCGTCCCGAATCTTGACACGGAGAACTGGTGGAACCTCCAGCCGTGGGGCATCGTGGCGCTTCCGACCGTACCGACGACAATTTACGCAGCCGCTTCTTCAAAGGGTGGTGTATTTAAGAGCGTCGATGGTGGCGTGACGTTTGTGCGGGTCAGCACCGGCCTTCCCTCTTCGGGCTTTGTCTTGGATTTGGCCTCATCCGACGCGCTGGGGTCGACCCTGTACGTGGCCCACGCGACGGGAGTCTTCAAGAGCACCAACGGTGGGGCGACTTGGGTCTCGGCCAGCACCGGCTTGCCGGCATCGACACAGATCCGCAAGTTTGCGGTTCACCCGACTGACCCGGCCACGCTCTACTGTGCCACCAACGCCGGCATTTTCAAAACCATCAACGGCGGCGCCGCCTGGGTGGGTGTGAACACAGGGTGGCCGCTCGCGGTGGACGGCATTACCCCGGCCGTGGCGTACGCCATCGCCATCGACCGTACCGACCCCACCGTCCTGTATGCAGCCGCAATCGTCAACGGTGTTGTGTCGGTCTGCACCACGCGAGACGGAGGCGGGACTTGGTGGCCGCTCGGCGGTGGCGCGGGCCTTGATGCCGTCAACGGAATTTGGCGCTTGGCCGTCGACCCTGCCGACCACACGCACCTGATCGCCTCGGCGCGTGGTGGGTTGTACGAGACAAAGCTCGACCTGCGCCGGCTGACCGTCAGCAAAACTGGCACCGGGTCGGGAACGGTTTCCAGCGTACCGGGTGGCATTGCGTGCGGGACGGCCTGCTACGGCGATTTTGCAGAGGGCCAGATCGTCACCCTCACCGCCGCCGCAGGCACCGGTTCGTCGTTCACCGGTTGGTCCGGTGAGGTTTGCTCAGGCACAGAACCCTGCCAGGTCACCATGAGCCAGGCGCGCAGTGTGACTGCCACCTTCACTCTGAACACCTACTCGCTGTCGGTGACCAAGGCTGGGACTGGGGGCGGCACGGTCACTTCTTCGCCGGCAGGGATCAACTGTGGAAGCACGTGTAGTACGAGCTTTAGCTACAACACCGTGGTCACGCTTAGCGCGACGGCGGATCCGGGCTCGACGTTCACTGGGTGGTCCGGTGAGGGCTGCTCGGGGACGGGCACGTGTCAGGTCACGATGAGCCAGGCGCGGACCGTCACCGCTACTTTCGGGCTGGGGGGCAGCGGGGCGACCTTCTTTGCAATCACACCCTGTCGCGTCCTCGACACCCGGAGCACGGCACCCCCCATCCTTGCGGCCGGCTCACGTCGCGTGTTTACCGTGGCTGGTTCGTGCGGTGTGCCGGCGGGGGCCAAGGCAATCGTGTCGAACCTCACGGTGGTTGGGGCAGGGGCACAGGGCGAGCTCAAGGTCATCGGGGGTCATCTGACTGCCACCACGACCTCCGCGATCAGCTTCGGGCGCTCACGGGCGCGGGCCAACAATGCCATCGTCCAATTGGCGACAGACGGGTCCGGCACCATTTCGGTCATCAACAACTCGGCGGGGACCGTCCACTTCATCCTGGACGTCACCGGGTACTTCCAATGAGGTTTACAGTTTATGGAGGGGAGGCGCCATGAAGCGCATCGAAACGACCCCAGGTTTTCTGCGGTGGGCTGGGCTTGCGGTCGCGGTTCTCGGGGTACTCGCTCCTGCGCTCGGGGAGGCTCAGACGGGTCAGCAGTTTTACGCGGTGACGCCGTGTCGGATCGTGGACACGCGGGTGGTGAACCCGCAGCAGCCGGCGCCGCGGAACACGAAGGCGACGGCGTTGCCGGTCCTCTACCCGCCGCCGTGTCCGGGTGCTGGATGCCAGCCGGAATGGACGGGTCCGACGGAGCCGGAGAACCCGCAGTACTTCAAGGTGCGGGCAGTTTCACAGTTCGACGGCACCGGGGATTGCGGGATTCCGACGGGTGCGACGGGTGTATCGGTGAACGTGACGCTCGCGCAGCCGAAGTCGAACGGGAACATTCGGCTGTGGCCGTACGGGGGTTCGATGCCGCTGGTGTCGACACTGAACGTGACGACGTCGGACAATGCGTTGGCGAACGGGGCGATCATCCCGTTGCCGGCGTACAACGCCGCGAACCCTGACATCTCGGTGCGGTTTACGACGGGAAGCCGAGTCGGCACCACCGTCCAGCTCATCCTCGACGTCACCGGCTACTTCCAGTAGACTACAACCTGCGCGCGGCAAGCAACCCTTTCATTACACCACGCCCGACCTCGCGTCTGCAGGCGCGCCTCCGCACCGAGCAGACTCTCGATCGCGACTCGTAGGCTGAGGCGCAGCGCGCTCGTCGTCTCAGGTGGGTGGAAAGATTCTCAAACCCCATTGAGGCGGTTCTCTCAGAAAATCAATCTGGGTACGGGGAGCCTGGGTGTTGCCGTTTCAGGCTTTGACGCTGGGCTTGCTACAGGGCCTGCGGGGAGTGTTGGAAGCGGTACACCGGGGCATAAGCTGGCGCTCGTCGCCCCCAATCCATGTCTTTGCAGGAGACGCACAACGCGGGCGTGGTGATCGGCTTTTCGACGGGCAATGCCGTTTCCTCCCTTAAGTGCTGCCAGATACTGTTGTTCTGAGCATTCTTGGCAATCGACCTTCGGTTCTTGGGCTTGGAAGGCGGTATCGCAGGAGCACGCGAGCATGACTCCATCTCATGTTGCGATGTTGTGCTAGAGTCGTTTTCACATTTCAGATGCTTTGTCCGGCGCATGGAACTTTGCCTGGGGATACAGGGAGACTCAACCCTAGCTTCCCTTTCGTCTTTCTGACGGAGGAGGAATCATCATGGCGAACAAGCATCGGATGTGGCCTCGGCGCCTGCTGGCCTTGTTTTCTGCGGGTGTGCTGGGCCTGATCGTTCTTGGTGGGCCAGACTTTGCTGCGGGGGAGACGCCCGAGAACCGAGCCATGCCTCGGACGGCGATGCACCTTCCTGTCCCGGCGCGGATCCGCGCCGAACGCGCCCAGGTGAGCACCCCGCGGAGCCGCAAGCTGCCTGACGCGGTGGACAAGGCCGCCCGCGGATGGGGCCTCAAACGTCCGGAAGCGCTCCAGATTCACCCCGGGGGACCCAACGGGGCTCCCGCGGCGATCTACTGTGTGGCGCCTGGAAGCCAGCTTTTCAGAGGCGGTCCACCCAGGGACGAAGCCAATCGTTTTCTCGCCGCTTTTGCCGACGTCTATGGCCTCAACGCGGATGACCTTAGCGGCGTCGAGATGGTGGAGCGACCAGGGCTAGGGCCAGGCCGAACTGAGGTTGTTATCGGCCAGACCATCGCCGGTCGTCACCTCTTCGGAGCTCGCCTGCGCCTTCACCTCGGCAGCGACGGCAGCTTCATTGCGGCGGTCGGAACGCTCTATGGCGGGCTGCGGTGGGCGGGTGAGGCGCAACTGACTTCGACGGCGGCTGCAGAGAGGGTGAGAACCTGGCTCGAGAAATCGTTGAGCGCAGAAGCAGCGGAAGCCATCCAGGTTGAGCCACGAGTGTCCCGTGGCAAAAGTGATCACTCCTCGCCGGAAAACCGACCCGATGTCGACCCAAACGCTCTGGAAGCAGTGGCATATCCGCTCGGCGACGTCGCTCATCCCGCGTGGGTGGCAGAGAACGTCGCCGCGCCCAACGGGATCGAAAGGTTTGACATTGTCGTCGATGGCCTGACAGGCGAGATCCTCGAAGTCATAGCCTTGACCGCCTACGCCGGACCCCAAGGGCTGGTATTCTCGGGACCCACGAACCCGCAGCCCTCGGGGACCCCCGGGCAGGTACCGCCGGTGCCGAATCCGCCAGCCTACGTTGCCCGGACGGTCGTGCCGTTTGTTGGCAACCCCACGATCGACCTCGCTGGGTGGGTGAGCGGCACCGAGCTCAACGGCAACAACGCCCAGGTTCGCGAGTTCCAGGCCTGGGATGGCTACTGGAGCTCGCTGACGCCTTCGGGTGGCAACGCGATCTCCGCCGCGGGAGCCGACTTCCAGTTTACTCTGAACCTAGGGGCGGGGCAGCCTGACATCCGCACCTACCCGCAGGCCACCGGAACGAACCTCTTCTACATCATCAACTTCGCCCACGACTTCTTCTACCCCTTGGGTTTTGATGAGGCGCACGGCAACTTCCAGGTCGACAACTTCGGCCGCGGCGGGACCGGCAGCGACCCGGTGCTGGCCTTCGCGCAACTCGGATCAGGGACACCTGGGTCGTCGCCATTGGCTATCTGCAACGCGTGGATGTCCACACCCTCAGCGGACGGCACCTCGCCAACGATGGCCGCCTACATCTGCGGCACATTTGGCAGCGCGCCCAACCAGTACTATACCGACGCCTCCCTCGACCCCGAGGTCGTGCTGCACGAGTTCTCCCATGGGGTCACCGGTCGGCTCGGACCGTATATGCCGTATGAAGAGCAGAGCGGGGCGATCAACGAGGGGAACAGCGACTTCCTCCCCCTCGACATGATGACGCCCTCTTCCGCCCCTCTCGCCGGTGCCTATCCCGTTGGCACGTACTTCATCCAGGACTTCACCAACGGCATCCGCAACTACCCCTACTCGACCAACATGAGCGTGGACCCCCTCACCTACGCGAACTTCGGCACGATCGCCTGGTATGGTCCGGAGGTGCATGACGACGGCGAGATCTGGGCCGTCGCAATGTGGGAGATCCGCGCCGCGCTCATCACGACGTACGGGTATAGTGAGGGGCGCAGCAGGTCCGCCCAATTGTTGTTGGACGCTTTGCAGCTCGCACCGGACTACCCCACGATGGTGGATCTCCGCGACGCACTCCTGGCCGCCGACCAGAACCGCTACGCCGGGGTGGATCTCACGCTCTTGTGGGCCGCATTTGCCAAGCGGGCTTTAGGTTTTCTCGCCGCTGGGGGGTTCGACGGCTGGTCCACCCACGTTCTCGCAGACACCTCCACGCCAACACCGGCTGCCCAGCTCGAGTTGTGGGAGACCTCGTACTACGTCGGTGAGACGGTTCGGCTGATCGTGGGTGACAGCAATACCGCGACGGCGCCTGTTGTGACGCTCACGACAAGCAGCGGCGACAGCGAGACCACCACTGCCACGCCGAACGGTCCGGTCTATGCGGCCTCGATCGCGTCCACGGACGGGACCGTGACAACCGAGGATGGGGTTTTGCAGCTTCACCCCGGCGACACCCTCACTGCCACCACGACCGATTCCAACACCGGCGGTGAGACGCCCACGCTGACCGACACCGCGGTTGTGCACGCCCCCTATACGATCACGACGCTTTCGCCTCTGTTCGATTCGGCGATGGCGACCACCCTGTGGTTCACCGGTGATGACACGGCAGGGTACAGGAACCTCCCGTTCACGTTCCGATTCTATGGTGTGGACTACACGAGCGTGTGGGTTTCGAGCAACGGTCTGCTGACCTTTGGCGCTCCGCAGGGCTGGTACTACGGGAGCCTGAGCGAGCGTCCGGCGGCCCCGGCCATCGCTGCGATCTCCACCGACCTAATCTCGAGTTCCTCCAAACCCAGCGAAGGCGTGTTCTACTACTCGGGCCTGGATCGTTTCACGGTGCGCTGGACCGCCGAGGAGTATGGGACCGGTCAGCCTGTCAACGTGGCGGTGACGTTGTTCCCCGACGGCTCGATCCGGCTCGATTACGGCCCCGGGAACACGCTGACGGCCCCCTATCATTACGCTACGGTCGGTTTGATCCGCGGGACCGAGACGTTTTGGCAGTCCGTCCCCGGCTACGACAATGCCGCCAGCCTGGACAGCGCGAACAGCGTGCTGCTGACCCCCACTGCCGACTGCTCGGTGGTCGTCACCATCTCCGGGCCCACGGACGGCGGGTGCACCGGCACGCCACACACGCTCGACGCCGGTGCCGGCTACTCGTCGTACCAGTGGTCCACAGGCGAAACTACCCAAACCATCTCGGTCACTGAGTCAGGGACGTACGCAGTCCGGGTCACCGATGGTTCGGGGTGCAGCGGCGTCGCGACCCACGCAATCAGCTACACAGGAACAGCACCGGTCATCACCGGCGATACCTGGGTGTGCCAGGGCGGCGCGGGCATCATCCTCGACGCCGGCGCGGGGTATAGCAGCTACCAGTGGAGTAAGGGCGGGGTGCCGATCCCCGGTGCCACCAGTCAGACGCTCACAGTTACGACCGCCGGGAGCTACGCGGTCACGGTGTCGGCCGCGTGCGGGAGCGTCACCTCGGCACCACACGTGGTAACCGGCGGACCGCTCACGACCCCGGTGATCAGCGGGCCGGCCAACCTGTGTGCCGGTGCGACCATCACCCTGGAGACCTCGGCCGGCTACGACAGCTACCAGTGGTACCGGGGTGGCGTTGTCATCTCGGGTGCCATGAGCCGAACGCTTTCCGTGTCTGCGACTGGCAGCTACACCGTAGCGGTCAGCCGCGGCGGGTGCACCGCGTCCAGCGCGGCCTTTGTCGTGGGGAGCAGTTGCAGCCCGAGCCCCAAAGTGTTCTGGGTGCGGGTGGACGACAGGGCGGGGGGTAACGGCAACCGGACGCTCGACCCCGGGGAGTCGGTTCTGCTGGATGTGACGCTGGTCAACGCGGGTCCAGTGGCACTGACCGGGATCAACGCGACATTGTCGAGCGGGGTGTCGGGCGTCACAATCACCCAACCCGCGAGCGCCTATCCCGATCTCGATCCCTGGCGCACGGGGACAAACTCGACTCACTTCGCGGTCATGGTGGCGCCCAGCGTCGCCTGCGGGGGGACCTCGCTCGGTCTCACGCTGGGGCTCAGCACGACCCAAGGTGCCTTCAACCTGCCGCTAAACCTGGCGACGCCGTTGGCCAGCAGTGACTGGGCCGCAGTCGGGCCAGTCGGACCGGATCAGGACAACACTCCTGCGACGAACATGGTGGTGTACGACACGGCGCGGTCGCGGCTGGTGGACATCACGGGGAACGAGACGTGGGAGTGGGACGGGGCGTTCTGGACTAAGAGGGTTGGGATTGGCACGCCGTACTTCCGATACGGCAGTAGCGCCGCGTACGACCCTATCGGGCATCGTACCGTTGTCATTTCCGAGTTCTGGAACGGCGATGCCCAGGAATACCAGACCTGGGAGTACGACGGGACGGCCTGGACGCAGCGAAGCGACGTCACGACCACCCCGTGGCTCTGGTACTCGGCGATGACCTTCGACTGGCGCCGTGGCAGGGTGGTTGCCTTCGGCGGCTACGATGCGTCGTGGAACTACACCAACCAAACCTGGGAGTACGACGGCGCGGCCTGGAGTGCCGTGACGACGGCGCACACGCCGCCCGCGCGGGGCGACCATGGGCTCACGTTCGATCCGGCGCGCGGTCTGGTCCTCCTGGCCGGCGGGTATGGCGACTCGGGTGTGTTCGCCGACGCCTGGGAGTACGACGGAGCTGACTGGACACCCGCAGTCCCTCTGCCCTGGTCAACGTGGGGCCTCGCGCTCGTGTACTCGCCGCTCCATGGTGGTGTGCTCGGCATTGCTCCGGGAACGACTGTCCTCCTGTACGACGGCTCCGCTTGGACCACGCTGCCTGACGCCCTTCCCGACCCACTCGGCTCTGTCGGCACATCCTTTGATGCCGCCCGCCAGCGGGTCGAGGTGGTGAGCGAGTACAACAACAACCTCTACGAGAGCAGCGGCGCGGCGTGGTCGCGGGCACGCGCCGAGCAGGCCCCGGGCCGGGAGGCGCCGGCGGTGGCATACGACCCGGTGCGGAAGGTCACCGTGCTCGCGGGAGGGTATGATTACTACTCCTTCACCGACACATGGGAGTACGACGGCGCCTCGTGGCGGAGCGTCGATACGCCGACGCCCGCCCCGTGGTCGATCCAGTCCATGGTGTTCGATCAGGCCCTGGGCAAGATGCTCGCGGTGACGTACTCGTGCGAGACCTGGACCTATGACGGGATCAACTGGGTCAAGCTCTCGCCCGCAGCGGCACCGCTGCCGGCAGGCTCCAGCTACAGATATAGCTTCGGCCTGGCGTATGACGGCGCGCGAGCCAAAGTTGTGCTTTTCGGTGGTGTGTATTATTCCTCTGGATCTGTCTATCTGAACGACACGTGGGAGTTCAACGGGAGCACCTGGAGCAAGATCGCCACGCCCTCGTCCCCGCCCCCTCGTGATTATCCCGGCTTCGCCTACGATCCCGTCCGTCATGTGACGGTGCTGTACGCTGGGGAAGGGACCATCTCGGGAAGTTGGACGACATTCTCCGACACCTGGGAGTACAACGGGAGCACCTGGACGCAGGCTCTCCCCAGCGTGAATCCCGGAGAAGTCACCTATCACCGGATGGTGTTCGACTCAACCCTTGGCGCCCTGGTCGCCTACGGGGGTTGGCTCGGTTATGCGGCATGGACCTACGACGGGGTCACGTGGTCGCCGGTCAGCACGGTGTCGTTGCCCGACGGGTATTGGTTTTACGGCCTCGCGTATGATTCCGATCGCGATCGCTTGATCGTCACCAACGGCGCGAACACATGGGAGCTCAATGTTGCCTGCGCCATCTACTGTTCCTCGCCGTCAGCGCCCGTGGTGACAGCACCGGCTGTCGCCACGAGCGGGATTGGCTACTCGGTGACCTGGACCGCCACCAGCGGCGACAGCACCTACGAGTTGCAGGAATCCATGTATCCGAGCTTCGTCGGGGCAACGACCATCTTGGTGAGTGGCACGGGCAATGGGTTCAGCCACACCGTGATATCTGGGACAACCTACTACTACCGGGTGCGCGCCAAAGTCATGTGTAAGGGATCGCCCTTCTTTTCGAGTTGGTCGGCCACTCGCCAAACGATCGTTAGCCCGGCGGTCGCCGGAGCACGCTACTACAAACTGACCCCTTGTCGTGTCCTCGACACCCGGAGCACGGCAGCTCCCATCCTTGCGGCCGGCTCACGTCGCGTGTTTACCGTGGCTGGTACGTGCGGTGTGCCGACGGGAGCCAAGGCGATCGTGTCGAACCTCACGGTGGTTGGGGCGGGGGCACAGGGCGAGCTCAAGGTCATCGGGGGTCATCTGACTGCCACCACGACCTCCTCGATGAGCTTCGGGCCCTCACGGGCGCGCGCCAACAATGCCATCGTCCAATTGGCGACAGACGGGTCCGGCACCATTTCGGTCATCAACAACTCGGCGGGGACCGTCCACTTCATCCTGGACGTCACCGGGTACTTCCAATGAGGTTTACAGTTTATGGAGGGGAGGCGCCATGAAGCGCATCGAAACGACCCCAGGTTTTCTGCGGTGGGCTGGGCTTGCGGTCGCGGTTCTCGGGGTACTCGCTCCTGCGCTCGGGGAGGCTCAGACGGGTCAGCAGTTTTACGCGGTGACGCCGTGTCGGATTGTGGACACGCGGGTGGTGAACCCGCAGCAGCCGGCGCCGCGGAACACGACGGCGAAGGCGTTGCCGGTCCTCTACCCACCGCCGTGTCCGGGTGCTGGATGCCAGCCGGAATGGACGGGTCCGACGGAGCCGGAGAACCCGCAGTACTTCAGGGTGCGGGGAGTTTCACAGTTCGACGGTACCGGGGATTGCGGGATTCCGACGGGTGCGACGGGTGTATCGGTGAACGTGACGCTCGCGCAGCCGAAATCGAACGGGAACATTCGGCTGTGGCCGTACGGGGGATCGATGCCGCTGGTGTCGACACTGAACGTGACGACGTCGGACAATGCACTGGCGAACGGGGCGATCATCCCGTTGCCGGCGTACAACGCCGCGAACCCTGACATCTCGGTGCGGTTTACGACGGGAAGCCGAGTTGGCACCACCGTCCAGCTCATCCTCGACGTCACCGGCTACTTCCAGTAGCCACCAAGTGTGAGAGATAGCATTAGTGGGGGGCGCAATCCATGGCGCCCCTCGGGGTTGATGCGTGATGGGAATCCAGCTGGCACGGGGTGACATCCCTCCTACCTGAGCCTGGCCGAGAGGGCACTTGGCCGGGCGTGCGCAAGGCCAGTACAGTTTGTGGCCGGCGGCAAACGCAGCGCCAGTCCTCGCCGTCAGCCGAGCATCCTTTCGCGGCCGGCGGGACTTCGAAATCGAGGGCCGGCAGATGACTTCGGACCCACTTCCGGTGGACCTGTCCGCCTGCACGAAGGCGGAACATCTCGCCTTTGGAGGGGAACCTGACGGTCCGGGACTCCTGGGGTGAGGGCCAGCCCCGCGGTTCGGCGTCTTCGGGGCCCACTGCTCGCACAGGGCGAACCCGCTCACGGACCCGGAAACCGAGTGCGCGTCGTTCGTGGAGTGGTCACGATCCTGATGATAGAGCGGAAGGAAAGCTGGAGAGGGTCCGCGCGTGATCGCTCCGCGGAGCTCCACGGCAGTTTCACCGGCGACAGGACCGGCGCGCACGTCGAACACGGGGTGGTTCAGGGCGACGGCCTCCGGCTCCGATACGGTCGGACCGCTTCGCGGGCCATCCTCTGGTACGATGGCCGCGGTGGACGAAGACATGGGACCCCGAGATATGACTGCGGAAGAGAGGGAAATCCACGCGAAACGCACTCCTGAATGGAGCGGTCTCTCAAGTCCCGCCACGTCACCGGCTGGATTCCCGATGCGCCTCGCGGCGCGGAGTCCACGGACGGGGAACCACCGGGGACCTCACTCAGCGTGATCGAGCGCCCGGTCCTCTACGTCCACATCCCGAAGACGGCTGGCACGTCGGTACGTACCCTTCTCAAGCGAGTCTGCGTCGGTCGCAGCATCGTCGAGATGCCGCTCCGCCGGGAGGGTAGAGCGGCAGCAGCCCGAGGGTTCGGGGCGCGCGATGTCGTCGTCGGGCACGTGGGCTACGGCCTCAAGGAGAGGTTTCCCGGCAACCCCTTTGTCTTCACGTTCCTGCGTGAGCCGATCGCCAGATCTCTCTCCAACTTCTCCTTTCTCCAACAGCGTTCCATTGATCCTGCAGTTGCCGAGGACGCAGCAGACTTCGTCGCGGCAAAGGGCATGTCGTTGGGCGATTTCCTTTGCGAGGAGCCTGCTGCCGCCTCTCGTCATCTTGGGAACCTCGCCGTCTGGTTCCTGACACGCGACGGCATCGAACCACGCGAAGACCTCAGGGGGCTGGATCGGAGTGACTTGGAGAGCGCCAAGCGGAATCTCGAACAGCTCGATCTCATCGGGCTCGTTGAGCGGATGACTGAGTCGGTGCTGTCGCTTCTGTGGGTTCTCGGTTGCTCGCCAACATCCATGCGACCCCTGCCGTTCGAGAACACTCTGCAATCACGCCTCACTATCGACGATCTCGATGAAGCGACGCTGCGACTCCTGATTGACAGGTGTTCGCTCGATCTCGAGTTGTACGACTTCGCGTCCCAACTGTTTCGAAGCCGACTCGCGCAACAGCTGCCGCTGATTGCTGCTTGGCTTTCGGAAGAGTCGGATGACCCTCTCCTATCCGGGAGCGGGTTCGCTGGCGTTCTGGAGCTTGTCCGGGAGGAACTCGACACCCGGCCTGGGTACGCGGGGCGCGCGCAACGAGAAGGCGCGCCGACGTTGCTACAGAGGGTCGAGGCTGCCGAAGCCCGGTACCAGAAGGTGAATGAGCGGATGCTGGCGATGGAGAGGTCGAAGCCTTGGCGACTTGCGCAGTACTTTCGTGGTCTCGCGGGGCGCCGGTGGTAGGGGCACAGCGGGGAGATCGGTCAAGTCCTGCAAGGCTTGCCGGCCCCGAAGATCATGTTGCCGGGAGCGGCAGACCGATGACACACTGCCTCGTGCCTGCCCTGTGAACCGGCTTGCCGGCGAGGTTTTCGCGGGGCGCTTAGCATTGCGGTTTGCTGTACCTGGGATGGGTGCGTTATGGAAAGTTATCGACTGTCAGTTTTGGAGATGCTCGAGGCCGAGAGCATCCACATCGTGCGCGAGGTGGCTGCCCAGTTCGAGCGGCCGGTCGTGCTCTATTCGGTTGGCAAGGATTCCTCGGTCCTCGTCCGGTTGCTGCAGAAGGCGTTCGCACCGGGGAGGATACCGTTTCCGCTCCTGCACATCGATACCGGGATGAAGTTCCCCGAGATGTACGAGTTCCGCGACCGGTACTGCCGGGAGATCGGGGCAGAGTTGCACGTCCACAGGAGCTGTGACGGCGGGAACGAGAAAGTCAACCCGTTCCGTCTCGGCACGGTGAGATGCTGCGGCATCCTGAAGACCCAGGGACTGCTCAACGCTCTCCGGGCCGGCGGATACGACGCGGCGCTGGGCGGTGCCAGGCGGGACGAGGAGCGGAGCCGGGCGAAGGAACGGATCTTCTCGTTTCGCGATGCCCACGGGCAATGGGACCCGCGGGGCCAGCGGCCCGAACTCTGGGACCTCTACAACGGGCGAATCGGTCCGGGCGAGAGCATGCGGGTCTTTCCGATGTCGAACTGGACCGAGTTGGACGTCTGGGCGTACATCCTGCAGGAGTCGATCCCGGTTGTTCCGATGTACTTCGCGGCCGAACGTGCTGTCGTTCGGAGAGGGGGCCAGCTGATTCCTCTCGAGGGTCCGATTTCGCTCCGCGACGGCGAGCGCGCGGAGACCGTCTGGTGTCGGTTCCGGACGCTTGGCTGCTACCCGTGCACCGGTGCCATCGCTTCGCGCGCCGGCAGCGTTCCGGAGATCATCGAGGAGCTTCTGGAGGCCGAGAACAGCGAGCGGGTCACTCGCGTCATCGACCACGACGTCGACGCGTCGATGGAGCAAAAGAAGCGAGACGGCTACTTCTAATGGATATCGCGGAGTTCCTGCGCGACCTCGAGCGGACGGAGCTTCTGCGCTTCGCGACCGCCGGCAGCGTCGACGACGGCAAGTCGACCCTCATCGGGCGCCTCTTGCTGGCGACCCGCAGTATCTTCAGCGACCAGATCGCGGCGGTCGAGAGAGCCTCGTTGAACCTCAACCGTGAGGAAACGGATCTCGCCATGTTCACAGACGGCCTCAAGGCCGAACGTGAGCAGGGTATCACGATCGACGTCGCATTTCGCCAATTTCGAACCGGGAGCAGGCGATTTATCATCGCGGACGCGCCCGGTCACGAGCAGTACACACGGAACATGGTCACAGGAGCGTCGACCGCCAGTCTCGCGGTCATTCTTCTCGACGCCCGGCTGGGCGTGCTGCCTCAGTCGAGGCGCCACGCGTTCATCGCCTCTCTCCTGGGGATCCCGCGCGTTCTGGTGCTCGTGAACAAGATGGACCTCGTCGACTACTCGCAATCCGTCTTCGAGAACGTGCGACAGCAGTACGAGGACTTCTGCCGCCGACTCGATGTCAAGGACATCAGCTACATTCCGGTCAGCGCCCTCCGCGGCGACAACGTTGTCGAGAAGAGTCCCCGCACCCCGTGGTACCAGGGGCTTCCGTTTCTCAGCCATCTCGAACGCGTCTACGCCGGGAGTGACACGAACCTCATCGATCTTCGCTTTCCGGTGCAGTTGGTCCTGCGGCCAAACGCCGACTTCCGCGGCTACGCGGGCAAGGTCGTGTCGGGTGTCGTCCGGGTCGGCGAAAAGGTAATGGCCCTTCCTTCCGGCGGCGTCAGCTCCGTGACTCGAATCCTGGTGGGAACCCGCGGGGTTGATTATGCGTTCCCGCCGCAGTCGGTCGTGGTCTGCCTGGCGGACGAGCTTGACGTCAGCCGCGGTCACGTGTTCGTCCACCCGGCCAACCTTCCGCTGGTCGAGAGCGATCTCGAGGCGATGCTGGTGTGGATGGGCGATCAACCATTGTCGGTGGGCAAGAGCTATCTGATCGGACACACCACTCGGATGGTGCGGGGTCACATCAGCGGCGTTCACTACCGGGTGGAGCCCGACGACCTGCACCGTCGCCCGGCCGATACGCTCGCTCTCAACGAGATTGGCCGCGTCGATCTCGGCCTCCAGCAGCCTCTCATCTACGACGAGTACCGCCGCAATCGCTCTACGGGGAGCTTCATCGTGATCGACCCGCTCACCAACGCCACAGTCGGGGCCGGTATGATCATCGAGCGCAGCAAACATGTGGGTTCCCTTCTGAAGAAGCTCCGCCGCGTGACACCGGAGTTCGAGCCTGCGCTGCCGCAGAGCAGGGTCGCTCCCGAAGACCGCAGCCGGCTGCTCAACCAGCGGCCGCTGGCGATCTGGCTGACGGGGCTCTCCGGGGCGGGCAAGTCATCGATCGCCTATGCGCTCGAAAAGCGCCTACTGACGGAAGGTCGTCTCGCGTACGTCCTCGATGGCGACAGCATTCGGCATAGCTTGAACACCGATCTGGGCTACTCTGCTGTGGACCGGAGCGAAAACATCCGTCGGGCGGCGGAGTTGACACGACTCTTCGTCGATGCGGGTCTGATAGTCATCACCGCGTTCATTTCCCCGTTCAGGGAGGACCGACTCCGGGCTCGCGGGATCGTGGGGTCCGAGAACTTCGTTGAGGTCTTCGTGGACGCGCCGCTGGAAGTCTGCGAATCCCGTGATGTCAAGGGGCTTTACCGCAAGGCCAGGGCGAACGAGTTGAGCGAGGTCACGGGTATCTCGTCGCCCTACGAGCCTCCCGAGTCGCCCGAGATTCATGTCCGGACCGACCAAATGACGATCGATGAGACCATCGAGGTGATCCTGGACAGCTTGAAAGGGAAGTTTGCCGGCCGGGACAGCGACCGGAACAGGTGAATCGCTTTCGAGCGATCCCGCTCGCGCGGGGCCCGAAAGCACACTGATCTGGACCGTCAAGAACCGACCGGGAACAGTCAGTGTCCAGGAAAACCCGCTCAACCGGGAGTTGCTGCGCGGGCGGCAGCGATTCGCTGGGGACGATCCAGTGGTTCGGATCGGACGCTGGGCCGGGGCCCGGCTTGCCGCCGAGGAGCGCTGGAGGGATCCGCTCGGCGGGGCGGCACGTGCCGGAAGCTAGATCGAACACAGGATCACAAGCCGATCGCGCGGGCGCACGTGGGCCGGCCAAGTCACCGCGTTGGTGCAAGGTGTCTCGTTCTCGTGCCAACACTCCAACCCTGCGGAGGTCGAGAGGATCGCCCGTGCCATCCCGCTGTCACCCCAACCCTTTTTCGTCTCCGTCTCAGCGGCAGATTGGGAGGCCCGGCCGCACCACGACGCAATGTGGGCGGCATTGCGACCCGGTTGCCGACCATCAATGGCTACCTGAGCACCTGTCCGCGGGGATACGACCTTCTGGCAGTGGCACGCACCGATGCCCAACTCGCAGAGGTCGAGCGCCGGCTCGTCAGGTGTTTTGAGCGAAACGGCCTCGACGCGTGGCACGTCGCCTGGGTCCACGATGGTCGCCTGCGGCCATCTCATAATCGCACCTACAGCCGCGTGAGTCGGCAAAGGCCGCGTGCAGTCCTATGTTCGTCCGCCCTTCTCCCCAACCACATAGTGCCAAGCGCCCGAGAGGTTGTCGACGCAGCCCTTGGTCAGGTCTCCGTGCAGGAGCGAGCAGAAGTCCTTCTCTGTTGTGAGCGGTGAGCCATCGGGAACGATTGAGCTTCCGGCCTCGAAGAACGGAACGTTGTGAAAGAGCAGCTCGCCTTCGTGCTCGGCGACTGCCAGCGGCATCAAAAAGAAGTTGGTGCCGGAGTGGTTACTGACGTTCTTGGAGAGGAAACGAAAAGTGGCAGGTGATGGCTCGAACGCAATGATGCGGCCGCTATGGGAGAGGTGGGCAAGTGCCAGCGGAAAGATCCCGATGTTGGCACCCGCGTTGAGGCGGGTGAAGCTGCGACCGGCCAACAGCCGAAATGCGCAGAGTGGGTGCTGTCGGTGAGGTCGGCTCCTTGGGGAATGTCGCGTTAGTAGGCATCTGACGGTTCACCGGAGAGATCCAACCGTTTCCCCAGAAGAAAGGCTGTCTTACCCACCGGAGTAATGGTCTGAACCTTGCCGGGCGGTATCGCGCGGGAGACGGGCAGCTGTCTTTCGTTCAAAGTTCTGGGATAGGGCGATCTCGTCAAGGTGTGCCATGATGCGGCGAGCACACACGCTGAACGAGAAGTCGCATGCGATGTGTGCCGCCGCCGCGCGCCCGACCTCGGCGGCCTCCGCGCGGTGCTCAAAAACGTGGCGCATGAGGGAGGAGAGTTGGGCGGCGTCCGGGTCGGCCAGCCCGAGGCTGGTCTGCTCCGCGCTGGACGGCGGCCTGGGAGAGGGGCCGTTTGCCCGTGCCCGGTAGAACGTCGTCACGGAGACGTCCTCGCTGTAGGGGGCGCCATCGCAGGCGATCACCGGAAGGCCGCACGCCATCGCCTCTAGAAGCGAGGTATCCCAGGCGTCACCCGCGGGCAGCGCCAAAAGACAGTCACTCGACCGGTAGAGCGCCGGAAGCTGGTGGTATGGGATGGGGCGGTTGACGAGGAGGCGGATCCGGGCACCCCAAGCTTTTAGCCGCAGAGCTGCGACCTCGTCTGCGATTCGGCTCGCAGCCTCACGGCTGGTAACCTTGCAAACCAGCACTGCACGTTCACGGTGGGAGAACGCCGCGTTGAACGCCTGGAGCAACGTTTGCGGCGCTTTCTGCGTGTTCCAATCGAAGACGGCGAGAAAAACGCAGTCTCCCCAAGGGTTTCGAAACGCCGTAGCTCCTGGATGGAAGTAGTCCGTGTCGACGCCAATGGGCATGACAAGCGACGGCCGTGTCAGACCGGAGCGCCGGAAAGCATCGCGGCCAGCCGACGTCGGAAACCAAGTCTCGTCGAGCTTGTTCGCCTTGCGGACGGACGCGGCCACCGTCTCTTCTGCGCCAGGAGTTGTGAAGCCGATCCTGTACTTCCCGGTGCACCGATCGGGGGCATCGGCGGGTCCGAGGGTCACGGCTATGTCGGGGCGCCGGAACTTTCGCGCCGAGAGGGCCTGCACGTACGGATCGAGAGCGTCGGGAAGCGGTGGGCACGTCGCTACCGGGAGCTGCGAGAGATCCGGTGAGTAGGCCATCCGCACACCTTGTCCGTCCAGCTCGCACACGAGCTTGCGGTCCGCGCCGGTGAACCGCAGGGTCGGGGAGACGATCGAGCACCAGCTCACCTTGTAGCGGTAGCGTGCTTGCAGCTTGGCCTGCCAGAGCTGGCGGAAAATCTGCCAGCTTTGATCGTACAAACTGCTTGTGGTGGATGGTTGACCCTGTGTGGACCCCGCAATGACGTGCAGAATCGAGACGCTCCCGCAGGAGAAAATCCGGAACCCTGCCTCGCGGGCTCGGAGGCAGTAATCGGTGTCCTCGAAGTACGTCTGGTACTCCTCCGGGAGGCCGCCGACTGAGATGACCACCTCGCGCCGGATGTAAGCACAGGCGAAGATTATGGTCGGGACCTCGCGATCTTGGCCGTACTGGCCCACGTCCTTCTCCCAGACCCCAATAAAGTGGCCCCGGCACGTGTCTGGGATGACATACGCTCCGATGCAGGAGAGGACTTCCGGTGACAGCAACAGGCGACAGCCGACGATCCCGATGTCGGGAGCGCTGTGCGCGGTCTCCTGCAGGCGCTCTACCCAGCCGGGCTGGAGAATCTCCGTGTCGTTGTTGAGCAGCAGGACGTCGCTCTCGGGATCGGTCGCGGACAACCCGAGGTTGTTGCCGCGGACGAAACCCACGTTCGCCTCGCTGCGGATCATTCGGACCCAGGAGATCTCTCGGAGGGCATTAGGGGTCTCGTCGGTGCTGCCGTTATCGACGACGATGATCTCAACGTCGGCGAGGTCAGTATGGCGGCGGATCGACTCCAGGCAACGTGAGGTCAGGTCCCACCGGTTCCAGCACAGGATGATGATGCTGACCTTCCGCCTCATCGGTCGCGCCGGCGAGCCGCCAGTGACTCCCAGATCCGCTTCAGCTCCGTCTTGACGTCGGACGCCATCGGCTGCGTTGCTTCCTCGCTGGCGGGGAGAATCTGCACACCGCGGCTCAACCCCTGGAGGACAGCGACCGCCTTGTCAGCGGGTAGACTTGCGGCCAAGGCCCACACGAACTCCTTCAAAACGTCGAGCTCGTCCTCGAGAGCCTCCGCCCGGGCTCGCCAGTACTCGATGGGGCGATCCTGGGGTTTCTCTACCAACGTCGCCCCGCCAGCCGTCTGAGAAACTCGACGAGCTTCCAAGACTTTGAAACCTTGATCGCCTGGATGGTTTCCTCTAGCAGCCTTGCCTCTTCGGCAAGCCTCGCTCGCTCCTGTTCGACGCGCAGCACCTGCGATTCCAGGAGGCGGATCCTGAACCTTGCCTCTTCGAGGCTCACCTCCTCTTGTGCAAGCTGCTCGAGCAGCGTCGCCTCAGAGCCTGCCCCGACCTGCTGCGGGTCAGGAGGAGGTCCGGATGTGCTGCCGTTGGATGGAGTCGTGGCACACCTCCCTTTTCGCAATCCTACCGTAGGTCGTCGGGATGGTTTTGAATACGGGGCTCCAGGGCAGCAAGTCGTTGCTCGAGTTCCGCGGTGTAATCGAGGAGAGTCTTGAAAAGCTCCCGATCGTGTTCTCTGGCAACGCCGAGGTCGCGGATGCGCTTAGCCGTCCGCTTGAGGAAACCAATGGTGCGTTGCACGGCCGACCGTGGTTCCGGTGTCTGCAGAGCGCTGCGCTCCCGGATGCTGTCCCAGCGCGCGAAGGCGGCCTCGAGGGTCTCGCGACGGGAACTAGCCCTCGTGTCCCCTCGCTGTGACGCGTACGGTGCCGCTCCCGATTTGCCGGGGCCCGTGGTTGCTGGATCGGGCGCGCTCCTGAGTCCAGCGGCCAGGTCTGCGGCGGCTTTCCTGATCGTTGAGCGGAGGCTCTCGGTTGGTCTGGCCCAGGAGTTGTCGCGCGCCGGGTAGGAGGCGGTCTTTCGAAGCACCATGTGGACCGATCCGAAAACCTGGCCTCCGTGTACCAGCACAAGGTGGGGCAAATAGCGGTGCCCATCGCGGATCTCGTCCAGGCTGGTGGCCAGGTCCCTGCGGGTAGCCAAGGTCGGGTCGGAAACGGTCGTGTCGAGCGGGTCGACCGGTTCCAGCCCGCTCGCTTCGACGATGTAATGGCGCAGCTTGTCTTTGTCGAAGAGGAGCACACCCTCCCACCCTTCGGCGTTCGTTGGGCCGGCGATCAGCAGCTCGGCCGCGAGGCTCAAGATGCCTCCCGGCTTGAGCACTCGGCCCATCTCGTACGCAGACGCGGCAACCGACGTCCAGTCGCCGAAGTGTTCGATCGAGCTGGACGAGAACGCCGCGTCCACGCTCCCGTCCGGAAGGCTGAGAAGCCGCCCGTCCATGTGCTGCACGGTCAACCGGGAGCGGTCAAAGGGGTACTTGGAGAACCGTTCCGGCTCCACGAGCATGGCGGCCGGAGCGTCAGTACCCGAGCGCGCTGGACTGAGGTAAAGATCCGTGGCGATGACCGTTCCGACCTTTTCCGTCAGGTAGAACAGCGTTCTTTCGGTTCCGGCTCCGACTCCGAGAATCGTCGCGTCGCGGTGTAGGACGCCGAAGTCGCGGAACGCCCGGACCGCCATCGCGATCACCCAGTGCTGACGGTCCTCGTACCCGACGGGGAAGGAGGGTCCGCCGCTGGCTGCCTCCAGGGGGAAGATCTCGCGAATGAGCGAGGCAAGGCCGGGGTCTCGAAAGTCCTCTATGCCGCAGGCCTTGTTGTACGGGAGGGGTGTCGCTGCATCGGTTTTCGTCTGCATCTCGCTCACCTCTCGAAGCGATTGATGAAGCAGCTCCTCGACAACGGTCCTGTAGTTCTCGGACATACGCCACAGGGTCGCATGTTCGAGATAGTACTCCCGGGCAGCGCGGGACATCTCCTCTCGCTTGCGAGGGTCGCTCGCTAGCGTTTCGAGGAACGAGGCGAGGACCGACGCCTCCGAGTCGCCGACCGGCACGAACGCGCAGAAGCTCGTGGGAAGGAACGCCCACTCTTCGAGCTTGGTGACGGCGACCGGCTTGCCGGCGGCTATGGCGCGCATCAGCGTTGCGGACATCTGCTTGCGAAACGGGTAGCGGAGGTTGACGACCACGTCACAGGCGACGAGAAGCTCGTCCCACTCTCGGTCGGAGACGCGCCCGAGAACATGGACGCTCTGGCCCAGGCCGAGCTCGAGAGCGCGTGTCCGTATTCGCGCCTCGTACTCGCGGCTGGTGAACGCCCCGACAATGACAAGTTGGGCATTGTGTTGGGGTCTGTCGTCGGAGCCGCTCCGGTCGGGTAATTGCAGGCGTGCAAGCGCCTCCAGTACGACCTCGATGCGTTTCACGGAGTGCGCGATGCCAAAGATACCTATCACATAGGCATCGGCGCTCAGACCGTGACGCTCGCGGAGTGCGGGCACCGAATCCCCGACACCCGCAATAGGATCCTTGACACCCATTGGAAACCAGGACACCTTCGAGCCAGGATACCGTGCCTCGAGCTCCCGCTTGGCGTCCGGGTAGTGCACGATAACTGCGCGGCTGGTACCGACGATCTCTCCCAGCATCGGGTTACTTGTCAGAAACCCTTCAAGCGCCTCGTGTCGGGCTCCCGGACCCGTTTTTTTGATCCGCTCGAAATCTCGGACTGCCGCGGGGCCCTCCAGGCGGGAAAGCGTCTTCCTGAAGTTTCTTGAGAGGCTACCGGTGCCGCGAAGATGGTAGAGCACGTGGCTCCAGGTCAGGTCGTGGAGCACGACCACGCCTGGCCACTTCGTGACCCCCTCCGCCATGAAAACGTGAAAGTGCGACGCCCCCATCTGATACATCACAAGGTCGAAGCCTTTCAACGTAAAGCGTCGGTCGAAGGCCGAGTGGTGATAGACGCGAAAAGCGTCGGCCATTCTCGCTGATGGCTCGAAGCCGGAGTCCACGAACAGCTCGATGTCCGCCCACTGGGCGAGGAACGGCACAAGCTCACCACTGTAGTCAGCGACGCCGCTTTCCTGGGGCGGCAGGGGGGTCCACATGGCGATGCGAGGTCGCCGCCGACCGGCCTGAATCCTCGACGCTTGCTTGGCCGTCTCGTACGAGGCGAGAGTGCTCTCTCCCAACGCACTCGGCGAGAAGCGGCTAGCTTGCCGCAGGCCGATCTCCTTCAGCAACCGACGGCGTGCTTCGTCGCGGTCAAGTGCCTCGATGGCCTGCGCGAATGCCGTTGGTTCATCCGGGTCAACGAGGATGCCGGCATCACCGACGACCTCAGGAACGGCGCCTGCACGGGCAGCTATGACAGGCGCCCCGCACTGCATCGCTTCCAGGACAGGCAGGCCAAAACCCTCGTGCCGGGACGGGTGAACGAAGAGATGGGCCGCGTTGAAGAGCGCGGCCATCTCGTCGTCTGACACGAATCCGGTCGGCAGGGCGGTGTCCGCAATGCCGAACTCCTTCAGCCAGACGCGAAGCACGCCCTGCTCCTCCGCGGTGGTGTCAAAAGCGAGCACCAGCGGGTGTCGGGCGCGCCACGACTCAGGCAGGAGCGCAAAGGCCCGCAGAAGGGTGCGCAGGTTCTTGGCGTGATGCAGGTGCGAGACGCAGAGCACGAAGCCCTCGGGGATCGGGGTGCCGGTCCGGCGCCCAAGACTGGAAATGTGAGACCACACCTCGTCCTGAGGCAGCGGCCGGAAGCATGCGTCTGCGAATGGGTACGCCAAAGAGATCCTCTCACGCCCGATCCCAAGGTACGCGCAGGCCTCTTGGCGGGAGAATTCGGAGATGGCGATTAGGCGGTCCGCATGCCTGAGGCAGCGGCACACCCGCGAGAAAAACTGCCGCACCGGCGCGCCCGGATCACCCGGGAGGTACTGATCCGGGTAAACGAGCGGGATCAGGTCGTAATGGTTGAAGACGACGGGGCAGCAGTCGTGGGCGACGAGCCTCGGCTCGATGAAGAGAAACGGTACCGGCACGTGATACAGATCAAGATCGAGCTGATCGAGCCATCGCTGGGACTGCGAGCCCGTCCGCAGATATTCCTCGGGCTGATACGCCGCCGGGTTCGGCTTGCAGAGCGCGGCAGGGATTTTGACGGTCTTCACGTTCTTCGCTGCCGTGATTGCCGGATCCAGGCTCGATCTGTCGGCATCGGGGCGACACACGAGGACGTACTGGTTCTGGTGATCGAGCCGCAGAACCTCGCGGAGCTGTTGCTGAGAGTACCGGCCTACACCGCGGTTGAGGGCGGACCGCCCATAGGAGAGAAACCTGAAGTCGAGCCCTATCCGCATTCAGGTCCGCCAGTATGCCTCAGGCGGTGAACTTCGTCACGCGGCGTGGAGGTCCGAACCGTGGACCTCGCTGAGCATGCCAGTCCCGAGCGGAGACGGCACTGCACGCGCAGGTGTGACCGGCGCCAAGGCTGCGGTGATGCCCGGACCGCTTCTCGTGCCCGGTGTGACAGACGCCCTGGGGCCGATCGCTTTTTCGGAATCGTAGCACGCTGTCTCCAGCCCGGGGTTGCGCGTGGTCGCAGGAGGAGTGCGGGCTCTCCGCTTGGCGGCAGGCCGAGTGCTGGTTCAGGGTGGGGCCTCCCCTCGAAGATGAGAAAACGGTCTCTTGTGGGCTCGCCGGCGGTAGTGCTAGCCTTTGGCGATGAAGCGTTTGAGCGTTCCGCTCCGGGGGCGAGCCTGGAGCTCGCGGCCCGGGTGGCGGGTCGGTGAGGCGTGATGGGCCGGCCACATAGACGCGTGGACCTGACGCTGGCGCGGCGGTGCCGGCACGCTGCCCCGCCGCGCGTGTTCGCCGGTCCGGTGTCCCCCTGGCATCCATGACACCGATGGACCCGGAGGCACAAGCCCGAGGCGGCGACCGCCGCTCCCACGACGTGGGGGCGCCTCCGCTCTCTATCTGCACGATCGTCTCGAAGAACTACCTGGCACATGCGAGATGCCTGGTGGATTCGTTTTTGGAACACCATCCTCAGGGTCGAGCGTTCGTCCTCCTGGTCGACCGCCCGGAAGGGTACTTTGACCCTGGCAAGGAACGGTTCACGACCGTTCCGGTGGAGGAGCTTCAGATTGCGGACTTCAGGGTGCTTTCCTTCCGATACACCTTGCTCGAGCTCTGCAC
>Ga0315275_10001014_pt1 | contig 24138 bp, 28 predicted proteins | sample YL17G03_0_MG_FD_205557 | JGI IMG/M metagenome (GOLD analysis project Ga0315275, IMG submission 205557) | Sediment microbial communities from Yellowstone Lake, YNP, Wyoming, USA - YL17G03_0 | ecosystem: Environmental > Aquatic > Freshwater > Lake > Sediment | place: USA: Wyoming | collected...
CCATAACAACCAGCAGCTTGCCTTTGGCAATACCATCGAGGCGATCATCCATAGTGCCAACTATCTCGATGCCACCGTCTTTGGACTTGGCAGAGCTGCCGGCAATTGCCCGCTCGAGCTTCTTATCGGTTTCCTGAAGAACCCTAAATTCGACATAAGGCCGATACTCGACCTGATATCAAAAGAGTTTGTCCCGCTCAGCAAGCAGCTGGAATGGGGCTATGTGATCCCGTACGCCATCTGCGGAATGCTTGATGAGCACCCAAAAGCGGCCCTGGAGATGAGGCAGACCGCAAAGAAAGAGAATTACAGAGAATTCTACGAAAGCATCAAAGGGAAAGATCTCGATTGATGGACGTCGCGCGTTTCAGGAAGCTGCCGATACTTGGCATAGTGCGCGGTCAGGGGCCGGTTGCGGTCGAAGGGCTCGTTGAGGCGATAGTATCTTCGGGGCTTGAGACTATTGAGATCACAATGAACTCAGGCAACGCGGCTGAGCTCATAAAAAGGGCCGTAAAAGCGGCGAATGGCCGCCTCATGATCGGAGCGGGCACAGTCCTCGACACGAGGATCCTCGAAGAAGCATTGTCCGCAGGCGCGACATTCATCGTTATGCCGACGCTCGTGCGCGATGTGGTGAGCGAGTGCGTCCGCATGAAGATACCCGCATTTCCCGGCGCCCTCACGCCTCAGGAGATATATGACGCCTGGAACGCCGGCGCGACGATGGTCAAGGTCTTTCCCGCCGCCATGTTCGGGCCCCCGTACATCAAGGAGGTCAAGGCGCCGTTCGACCGGGTCGAGCTCCTGGCCTGCGGCGGCATAACCGCTGAGAACATCAAGACGTACTTCGCCAGCGGCGCGAGCGCGGTCGCGTTCGGCTCATCCGTCTTCAGGAAAGAGTGGCTCGACAGGAAAGATTTCGCGAGCATAGAACGTTCGATAAAGGACCTCATCACAGCATGCCCAATACGACCGTCATCCTGACCGGCCGGGAAATCGAGAAGTACCTCTCGATGAAGCAGGTCCTTTCGATCGTCGAGGCCGCCTTTGCCGCCTACGGCCGCGGCAAGGTGCAAATGCCTCCCAAGACCTACCTCCACCTCGACAGATACCACGGTGATTTCCGCGCGATGCCCGCGTATATCGAAGGGCTCGAGGCGTGCGGGGTCAAGTGGGTAAACGTGCATCCGCATAACCGCCGAGGCGGCCTTCCCTCGATAATGGCCCTGATACTTTTAAGCGACCCGCGGACCGGCTATCCGCTCGCCGTCATGGACGGCACGCATATAACGAACTTCCGCACCGGCGCCGCGGGCGGCCTGGCCGCACAGTATTGTGCCAGGGAGGATTCTTCCCGCATCGGCTTCGTCGGCTGCGGCGTGCAGGCGTACCACCAGCTGCTCGCCCTGAAAGAGATCTTCACCGTACGTCATATATCCGCTTATGACAACGACCGGCTGCAGCAGGCACGGTTTATCAAAGCGGCGGCCGCGGCCGGCCTCACGGCAGTGCCGTCAGGCAGTGTGGCCGAATGCGTCGGAGATAGGGATATCGTCATCACGACAACGCCGTCCAGAAAGCCGATAGTAAGGTCGGCGTGGATCGGCGCCGGGACCCACATCAATGCTGTCGGGGCGGATGCGACGGGTAAGCAGGAGCTTGAGGGGGCCCTGCTGAAGCGGGCAAAGATAGTGGTCGATGATGTGGCGCAGGCCTCGCACAGCGGCGAGATAAACGTGCCGCTATCAAAGAGGGTAATAGGTTTTTCCGATATATATGCGACGCTCGGCGAGGTCATAACGGGCAGCAAAGCAGGCAGGGCCTCGAGTGAGGAAATAACGATATTTGATTCGACCGGCCTGGCGATCCAGGACGTGGCGGTCGCGTCCTATGTCTACAGGAAAGCAATGCGGTCACGGCGGGCAGTGCGCAAGGTCAGGTTCATCCCATGAAACTGGCAGATGCTCAATTCAGCGTATTCGACGTCGAGACGACGGGGCTCTATCCGTATGCGGGCGACACGATATGCGAGATAGGCGCTATACGGGTGGGGCGGCGAAAGGCCGCGAAAAAGTTCCATGCGCTGGTAAATCCCGGGCGCCCCATATCGGCAGGCGCGTTCGCCGTGAACGGCATAACCGAAGAGATGCTTGAGGGCAAACCGGTTATCGATGAAATATTGCCGGACTTCATGGAGTTTATCGAGGGGAGCGTCCTCGTCGCGTATAACGCCGGATTCGATCTCGGATTTATCGAGTCAGCGCTCGGCGCCGGCCGGAAGGCGCTGGAAGGATACTATATCATTGACGCTCTGAAGCTGGCCCGAAAACTCTTCCCCGGCGTAGGGCGATACAATCTCGGGTTCGTCGCCGAATCGCTCGGCATCAGGATAACGACGGAGCACAGGGCGCTCTCCGATGCCTGCATGACATTGAAAATATTCCAGAAAGAGCTGAAGTTGCTGAAATCGGCCGGCATAGAGACGGTCGAGCAGATCGAGTGCGTGCGGCCGAGGGCTCAGGCGCCGGCGACGCTCGTCAAGGACTACAAGGTGACGCTGATCGAAGAGGCGATACGGCAGCAGAAGACGCTCAATATCGTGTACCGTTCGTCGTGGAATAACAAGCTCACGCGGCGCGCCGTAACGCCGAAGAAACTGCAATCGGGGTACGACCGCTCGTATCTGGTCGCCCATTGCCACATGAGAGGCCAGGAGAGGATCTTCAGGCTTGATTGTATAGTCGGCCTCGATGCAGAAAAATAGTTTACACGAACTTTGCCCGGGTGTATCATACTAGCATATAAAAAAGGGGGAGCAATATGATCAAGGACGCGAATCTCGGAAAAGAGATCGTAGTGACCACCGAGAACAAGGTCGGTGTGCTGGCGGGCATCTCCAAGATGCTGGCGGACCACGGTATTAATATAGAGGGTGTTGCGGGATATGCCGGGCAGAACAATGAGGCGAAGATCATGATCGTCGTGGATGATACGCTTCGCGCGCGGGAAGCCATCCAGAAGGCCGGTTACACAAACACCAAAGAGCATGAAGTGGTGATCGTCGATATGCTGAACAAACCCGGCGCCCTGAAAGGCATCACCGCGATGATGGCTGCCGACAAAATCGACATCAGGTACATCTACGGGACGGCGTGCCCCGAAGGCTGCCCGGCACGGATCGTGCTCTCGACGAGTAATAACGAGAGAGCCGTAGTCCTGTTCAAGGCGAAATAGTCCGTAGCGGCTGTTTCGACCGGTCCTTATCGGTACAACGAGCGCGGCTCACGGAGAAAGGCGCGATATGAAGAAGTCTACCACCGGTCCCCTGCCGACCAGGTTCAACAGGGTATACAAGGACATGACGAAGGACGGCCTGAGGCTTTCGTTCGTGGCAAACCGCGAATACACGCTCGCCAAAGATAAGTATACCGCCACAACTCACGACGATTACATGGCGCTTTCGCTCGCGGTCAGGGACAGGATCGTCGAGCGCTGGATAACAACGCAGCAACGGTACCACGACGATAACGCCAAGAGAGTCTATTATTTCTCCCTGGAGTTCCTGATAGGCCGCCTCCTCGGGACCAATACGCTTAATCTCGGGCTTTTCCGGCAGACCGAAGAGGCTATGAACGAGCTGGGGCTCGACCTTGATGAGCTTCGGGAATGCGAGTCGGATGCCGGGCTGGGCAACGCCGGCCTCGGGAGGCTCGCGGCGTGCTTCCTCGATTCGATGGCGACGCTGGGAATCCCCGCGCACGGTTACGGCATCAGGTATGAATACGGGATATTCAACCAGAAGATCATCAACGGCAACCAGGTCGAATTTCCCGACGAGTGGCTGAGAAAAGGCAATCCGTGGGAGTTCCCGCGGCCTGAGTACACGATCAAGATCCATTTCGGCGGCCGTACCTATACGAGCCAGGATAGCAGCGGACGTCTGCGCGTCCAGTGGCTGGATACCGACGACGTGCTCGCGATGCCGTTCGACATACCGATCGTCGGGTACAAGAACAATATTGTAAACACGCTCCGGCTATGGTCGGCGCGGTCGAGCGACGAATTCGACTTCAGTTATTTCAACAGCGGTGACTACGAACGGGCGGTCTACGATAAGGTCCTCACCGAGAACATCTCAAAGGTCCTCTATCCGAACGATAACGTGAGCCAGGGCAGGGAGCTGCGGCTTAAGCAGGAGTACTTCTTCACCGCCGCGTCGCTGGCGGACATCCTGCGCCGCTTCACAATGGAGAACAAGGACTTAAGGGACCTTCCCGATAAGGCGGCGATACAGCTTAACGACACGCATCCGTCGATCGCGATCCCTGAACTGATGCGGATACTCGTCGACGAAGAAGGGATGGGGTGGGACGACGCGTGGGACGTGACCGTCAGGACGTTCGCCTACACCAACCATACGATCATGCCGGAGGCCCTTGAGTGCTGGCCGGTGCACATGTTCGAGAACCTGCTGCCGCGCCATCTGCAGATCATCTACGAGATCAACCTGCGCTTCCTTAAGGAGGTATCGGCGAAATTCCCCGGGGACAACGACCGGCTTCGGCGGATGTCGCTGATCGAGGAGGTCGATCAGAAGAAAGTGCGGATGGGCAATCTCTCGGTCGTAGGAAGCCATTCCGTGAACGGGGTCTCGGAGCTGCATTCGGAGCTGATCAAGACGACGCTGTTCAAAGACTTCTACCAGTTCACCCCTGAGAAGTTCAATAACAAGACCAACGGCATTACGCAGCGGCGGTGGCTCGAGAAGGCGAACATGAAACTGTCCGACCTGATCACCGACGCGATAGGCGAGAAATGGGCGACGGACCTGTACGAGTTGAAGAAGATCCAGCCGCTGAAGGACGACGCCTCGTTCAGGCAGAAGTGGCAGCGGATAAAGGCGGAGAACAAGAAGATCCTCGCCGCCTATATACGCGGCACGACCGGCGTCGAGATCAATCCCGACTCGCTCTTCGACGTCCAGATCAAGAGGCTCCACGAATACAAGAGGCAGCTCTTATTCAGCTTTTTTATCCTGTCGCAATACCTTACGCTGAAGAAGAACCCATCGGCGAGCGTCCAGCCCAGGACATGCATATTCAGCGGCAAGGCGGCGCCCGGTTATTTCATGGCAAAGCTGATAATCAAGTTTATAAACAGCATGGCCGACGCGATAAATAACGACAGGGCGATCGACGGAAAATTGAAGGTCGTATTCCTCGAGAATTATCGCGTGTCGCTGGCGGAGAAGATCTTCCCTGCCAGTGAGCTCTCGGAGCAGATATCGACCGCCGGCACGGAAGCCTCCGGCACCGGCTGCATGAAGTTCATGGTGAACGGCGCGCTGACGATCGGCACGTACGACGGCGCGAATATCGAGATAGCCGAGGAGGCGGGGAAGGATAACATATTCATATTCGGGCTCAGGGCCGACCAGATACAGAAGATACGTTCGCGCGGGCATAACCCGATGGCCTATATCGAAGCGTCGCCCGTGCTGCGCGAGATACTCAACCTTATAAAATCCAACTTCCTGTCGCCGGTGGATTTCGGCCTGTTCGAACCGATCATCAACAATCTGATGTACACCGATTACTTCTTCGTCTGCGCCGACTTCGACGATTATTGCAGGACGCAGGATATTGTGTCGAAAGCGTACGCGAACAGTACCGACTGGACGAAGAAGTCGATCATCAACGTGGCACGGTCGGGAAAATTCTCTTCTGACAGGGCTATCAGGGAATACGCGAAAGATATCTGGAAGGTAAAGGCCTAGGCCGATTCCAGCGCGGCGCGCGCGAGGTCTCTGAGCTTTCCAAAATCCGCAGGACCCATCCCCGCGGTCTCAATGGCCGGCAGCACCTTGACCGTTGCGGGCGCCTTTGCAGTGAATAGCCACGTCCCCTTCGGGATCGCATCCCCGGTCCCCTCGATAGACATCGGCAGGATAGGGACCTTCTCTTTTATGGCGAGTTTGAAAGCGCCGTTCTGGAACTCCCTCATCTCGTCCGTCTCGCTGCGTGTCCCCTCGGGAAAGAAGAGCACCGACATGCCGCCGCGCAGCCAGTGCGCCGCATCGCGGTAGACCTTCTTGATGCTGGAGAACCTGCCGCGCTCGATCTTGATATGCCTGGCGATCGACAGGTTCCAGCCGATGAACGGGACGTTGAAGAGGCTGTCCTTGGCGACCCACTTGAACTGCATCCGCGTCTTATACATGACGACGATATCGGCGAGGCTGCGATGGTTGGCGATTATCACGTATGTCCTGTTATGATCGATGTTCTCGAGGCCGCTCGCGGCGATGTTCCAGTAGGGATTCAGCGCGACAACCGCGTCTGCCCACCAGAAACACTGCGCGTGGGCCCTCCGGCGCTGCCGGTCGAACGGGAAGAGGGCGACCGAGAGACACATGGCAAAGAAGAGGATTATAACGAGGGCTCCACCGACGGCCCAGACCATGATTGAGATGAGGATCGTCCTGATCATAGGCATATGATAAATTACCTTTAACCTATTGTCAATATCTTCCGGCATAAAGTAGTTTGAAATTAGCGCATTTATGGGATATAATCTTTCTATATGGCAAGGCTGACGACAAAATCACTGGCCGGCATCGAGCGCAGGATGGAAGAGTCCGGCGTCGACCCTATCAGGCGCAGGGTCCTGGAGTGCGCGAAAAATTTCAAGACCTCATGGATAGATCTCGGCCAGGCCCTTTATTCTGCCTGGAAGGACAAGCTGTACAAGGAGTGGGGGTACATGACATTCGAGGCCTATACGGCCAAGGAGATAGGCATAAAGAAGCCGACGGCGATGAAGCTGCTGAAGTCCTATTATTTCCTGGAGAAGGAGGAACCGGTGCTGCTGCAGAAAGAGCGCTCGGAAGATACTGGCGCCGCTGCGGTACCGAGCTACGAATCGGTCAACCTTCTGCGGCTTGCGAAAAACAAAAAGGCGCTCGACGATGATGACTACCGCGCGCTGAAGCGCGATGTGTTCCAGGGCGGGAAAGATGCCGGGGACGTCCGGAAGAGCCTGACGAGCATCATACGGCAGCGGGAAGAACTCGACCCGGAGGAGGCCCGCCTGAAGCGCAGGACCGCGTCGCTGAAGCGGTTCATCGCGACGCTGAAAGCGCTGAAGACGGAGGCTGAGCTGACGAAGATGCTGCCGCAGGCGATATTGAAAGAGGCGTCGCAGCTGATAGCGAAGCTGGAATCCGAGATAGGTTCGCCCCGTTAGAAATGACGGGGCTTTCAAACGGGGTAAGGACAGGAGCCGCCCAGGTGGATAACGTGAAATTACCGCTCGGTACCAGAGAGTCCTTGCGGCTGTTCGTCGGCAGGCTGCAGGCGGTGTACGGGGGCGATCTGGTCTCGGTCGTCCTTTACGGGAGCGCTGCCAGCGGCGAGTTCGCCAACAGGCACTCGAACGTCAACGTGATGGTCGTCCTGAACGACACGGCCCTCCCGAACCTCGCCAGGGCGCACCCCATCGTCACCGCGCGGAAGTTCCGCATGATAAGCCCCGTCTTTTTCACCGAAGAGTATATAGCAAGCTCCGCCGACGTATTCCCGATCGAGTTCCTCGACATCAAAGAAAATTATGCGATGCTGTTCGGTAAGGATGTCGTCAAAGACATACGGATCGATACAAAGAACCTGAGGTTCCAGTGCGAGCAGGAGCTGAAGTCAAAGATCATACACATCAAGAAACACTATCTTGTCACGGCCGATAGAAGTGCGCTCGAACACCTGCTGTTCAAATCATTCACGTCATCGCTCCATATCCTCCGCAATATCGTGAGGCTGAAGGGGGTACAGCCGCCGTATCTGAGAGAAGAGATCTTAAGCGACGTCGAGGCCCATTTCGGTGTCGATACGACAGTCTTGAGCGAGATCCTCTGGGCGAAGAATAAGAATATGGCGCTTGAGCCAAAAGATATCGAATCGCTGCTCGCAGGGCTGGTCAAAGAGCTGGAATGCATCTCCGGCGTCGTCGATAAAATGTGATAGCGGATGAATAGAAAGACCCCGATCCTGCTGCTGGCGTGTCTTCTTCTCCTGTGCGCAGGCCTTGCCGCGAAAGAGGACGTGCCGCAAGAGCCCGCAGGATGGGTGAATGATTACGCCGGCGTCGTCTCCGATGAATTCCGCCAGAAGCTGGCGGGCCTTATAAGCGAAGTCGAGAGAAAGACCTCTGCCGAGATCGCGGTGGTAGCCGTGGGGTCTATCGCGCCGTATGATGAGAAGAGCTACGCGCGGATGATCTTTGACAAATGGAAAATAGGGAAGAGGGGCAGGGATAACGGCGTGCTCATCCTGCTGGCCGTCAAGGAGCGCCGCTGGAGGATTGAGGCGGGTTATGGCATTGAGGGCATTCTCCCTGACGGGCTGTGCGGCCAGATAGGCCGCGCCGCCATGGTCCCTTATTTTAAAGAAGGCAAATACAGCGAAGGCCTGTACGGCGGCGCACGCGCTGTCGCGGCGGTTATCGCGAAGGATTCCGGTGTCACGCTTGACTCGCTTGCAGGAACAAAGGTACGCGCGCCAACCGGCCGAAATCCCTCCGATGACGGGTCGGGGGTGTTCATATTCTATATATTCCTTCTCATCTTCTTCTCGGTGTGGAATCTGCCATGGCCGATATATATAGGGCTGCCATTCACGCTCTTCTTCGCATGTGCGGTATATTTATTTTCACCTGTAGCGACGGTCGTGATCATCGCCGCGTACATAATCTCGATGATCATACGGCTCAACTACTGGAACAAGCTTTCGAAGCATAAGCGGCCGAGCTTTATCGGTTACCAGACCTTCGGCGGGACGATCACTTCAGGGGGGTGGTCCGGTGGCGGCGGTGGCTTCGGAGGCGGTGGTTTCGGCGGAGGGGGCGGAGGGGGAGGCGGCGCCGGCGGGGGGTTCTAGTAGCGTTTGACGTCGTGCGGTTGCGCAACTCGTTACGTCACGCGTCGTACGATACGAGCTGCGCAACCTCAACCGAAAAAAATAAATAAAGGGGGTACGCCATGAAGTGGTTCCTAATCATCGTGGGGGTGGTGGTAGTTCTGGCGGCCGTTACGGCAATCGGCCTCTATAACGGCATCGTCGCGAGGCACGAGACGATCACGGCCAAGTGGGCGCAGGTCGAGAACCAGCTGCAGAGGCGTAACGACCTCATACCGAATCTCGTCAGCTCCGTTAAAGGCTACGCTGCCCATGAGAAGACGGTCTTCGAGGACGTGACGAAAGCGCGTTCGCAGTGGGCAGGCGCCAAATCGCTTGATGAAAAGGTGGCAGCGGCAGGGGGCATGGATTCTGCGCTGGCAAGGCTGATCGCTGTCGCGGAGAACTATCCTCAGCTGAAGGCAGACCAGACGTTCCTGAAGCTGATGGACGAACTCTCCGGAACTGAAAACCGGATCGCGGTCGAGAGGATGCGGTATAACGAAGCGGTGAAGGATTACAATATCACCGTCAGGCTCTTCCCCGGAAATGTCGTCGCGGGGGCATTCGGTTACACGCCGGCAACCGAGTATTTTAAGGCGGCTGAGGGCGCTAAGAGTGTACCGGAAGTCAAGTTTTAGTAAGGCACTGCTGTTCCTGTCGGCTCTTCTCCTGCTCTCTGTGACGGCGGCCTTTGCCCAGAGGATCGCGGAGTTTGAGATCGGCCAGACCAGCTTCATACCGAAGCCGCGGCTGATAGCGCCCGCGACGGACATCGTCGACCTGACGGGTAGAGACGCGCTGGAATTCAAGTGGAGCCCTCACGAAGGCGACCAGGTCAGGAGGGATCATTACGATTTCAGGCTCTACCGCGGCTACAACATGGTCGAGTCCACCCGCATACTGAAGATGCGCATCAGCCCGCGCCAGTGGTCGATCATCCTGAAGGCGGATATATTTGAGGACGCCCAGGTCTATACGTGGTCGCTCAGGCAGGTATATACCGGCTCGGCGAAGAGCTGGAGGTCGTTCGAATCGTTCACGGTCATCAAGCGCTAAAGGATAGCGGTGCAGGGACTCCAGAGAGCCAAGGATGCGATAAGGAACGCCAGGACGATCGCCATATCGGGCCACGTCAATCCCGACGGAGATTCGATCGGCTCGCTGTTATCGCTCGGCCTCGGGCTTGAGCGGATGGGTAAGGCAGTCAGTATGGTCAGCACCGACGGCGTGCCAGAGAGATACAGGATGCTTCCCGGCGCCGGCCGCATAGCGAAGGCGATCGGCGCGCCGGTGGACCTCGCGATAACGGTCGACTGCAGTTCTAAAGAGATAGTCGGAAAAGCCTTTGATTCGCTTCGGGAGGCCAAAGAGATACTCGAAATAGACCACCACGACTTCAGGAGGCCTTTCGGCACGGTGTCGCTCATCGACGCGCGTGCCGCGGCAGTCGGGGAGATCATATACAAGCTGTTACGGCAGCTCAGGGTCCGCATTACTCCGCAGATAGCGCAGAACCTGATGACCTCGATCATCGTCGAAACAAGTTCCTTCCAGCTGCCGAATGTGACGCAGTTCACGTTCGAAGTCTGTACCGAGCTCATCAGCAGGGGCGTCGATTTCCACACGCTGGTCGATACCGTCTTCTGGTCGAAGGGGAAGGCATCGGCAGTCCTTTCCGGTGTATGCCTTGCCCGGTGCCGCTTTAAGGATGGCGGCAGGATAGCGTGGTCGGTGGTCACGAAGGCCGATTTCCGGGCGGCGGGCGGCAGGGATGAGGATGTGGACGCGGTCCCGGATGAGATACGCACGATCAGGGGCGTCACGATAGCCGTCCTTTTCAGGGAAAAATCGAGGGATGACCTGCGGGTGAGCCTGCGGTCGAAGGGGAAGATAAACGTTGCGTCTATCGCAGAGCAGTACGGCGGCGGCGGACATTTCGACGTGGCGGGGTGCACGATCGAGAACAGTCCCGCATCGATCCGCGCGTTTATACAGCGGGTCGGGAAGCTGTTGAGGTAACCGATGGCAGCCGCCAGGAAGATCCTGATAATAACATCGGACAAAAATCTGCGCGAAGTCCTGAAGTTCTGCTTTGACGGGTGGGGATATGAGGTGGTCCTTTCGTCCGCGGCCGCGAGCGATATCGCGCCGATCAAGAAGCTCGCCCCTGACGTGATAATCGTCGATGTCCACTCCGCGAAGCGCACCGACCTCGAGATCTGCCGCCTGCTGAAAGACGACTTCCTTACCGCGTACATCCCCGTCATCACACTGATCGATAAACGGCAGCTCCGTTCTCAGCTGCTGAGCATCAAGCAGGGTATCGACGACTATCTGATAAAACCTCCCGACCCTCTCGACCTGCGCGTCAGGATCGAGATGGCCCTGAAGAGGGCCCAGCACAGCCTCTTTTCAACGCCGCTGACGGGGTTGCCCGGCGGCAGGCTTATCGAGGACACGCTCGGCGACAGACTTGCCGGCGACGGACCTTTTTCGTTCGGGTATCTCGACATCGACAATTTTAAATATTTCAATGACACGTATGGCTACGTGAAAGGCGATCGTGTCATCATGCAGGCCGCCTACATGCTCTATACAACGATCTCGAAGGCCGGTAACCGCGGCGATTTCATCGGTCATATAGGGGGTGACGATTTCGCTTTTCTCACGACGCCCGATAAACAGAACGCCATATGCCAGCTCTTCATTTCGCAGTTCAACAGGATCATGCCGTTTCACTATACGAAGGACGACCGGGCCAACGGTTTTATCATCGCGCGTGACCGGACCCATACGATCAAGAACATACCGCTGATGAGCGTTTCGATAGCGGTTGTCAACAGGAATACACAGGCCGATTTTAAGAATACGATCGAGATCAACGAGAAGATCGCCGAAGTGAAGCGTTATTTGAAAGGCTTCGCCGGCTCAAAGTTCATGGCGGACAGGCGGTCCGGCGGTGTCGACGGCAGGCAGAGCGCGCAGATCTACAGGATCGAGACCGGCGCGAAAGACCTCTACAGGCCCCTCGGCCAGATCATTCTCGAACGCGGCGATATAGATGCCCAGAAGCTTGATGAGGCGCTGACCGTCCACTGGAGAAGAGGGGTCAGGCTTGGTGAGATCCTGACCGACCTCGGTTTCGTCAGCGAGAGGCAGGTGGCAGAGGCATTGAACGAAGCCAGGTCGGCCGCAGGTGCGTGAGCGCGCCGGCGCGGGTAAGGATCGCGATGTCGAATACGCAGCATAAAAAGGCCGTGGTGAAATGGCATCACTCGCCGGTCTTTATACTGATCATGTTCCTGGCGGCCGGGCCGTTCGCCCTCCCGCTGGTATGGGTCAGTCCCGCGCTCAACAGATGGCAGAAGATGCTGATAACGGCGGCGATTCTCCTTTTCACGGTATGGCTGCTGAGGGCAGGGGTCGACATATATAACGTGCTGTTAAAAGATATCAGGGCGCTGCGGGAGACGATGGCGCAGTGACATATGCCGATAATCATTGACGGATGGAATTTGATACGTAACCGCGCATCGTGCATTGACGATGATCAGGGCGAGTCGCTCGATGCGGCCCGGCATCTGATATCTTATCTGAACGCGTTCCAGAAGACCCACAACGACCCGATCGTCCTCGTCTTCGACTCGACCAACGAATACCTGGACATGCATTACACGAACAGCGCGAAGCTGAGGATAGTCCCGGCGAAGGATGCCGACGGATATATTAAACGCTATGTAGACAAGACTCCGGAACGCCAGCGGCGTAACCTGCGTGTCGTATCGTCCGATAGCGACGTTTACTTTTACGCGAAAAGCTCATACGCGACGCCGCTTAAGTCCGAGGAGTTCTGGGGCACATTACGCGGCACGGGAAAAGGGAGGTGTCGGCATGTATAAAGTCGAGATCCAAAGCAAGGGTGAGTACAAATTCGCTGTCAGGTCGAAGGACGCAGGCTTCGATGTCGACGCGAAGGGCGCCCACGCCCTGACGCCGCCCGACGTTCTGCTGGCAAGCCTCGGCTCCTGCGTCGGCGTCTACATCAGAAAGTACGCCGACGGCGCGAAGATCGGCCTCGACGCGTTTGAAGTGACGGTGGAGGGAGACCTCGGCAGCGAAGCGCCGTACCGGTTCAGGCAGATAAAGGTGTCGGTCGATCTGAAGGGGTCCTCACTTGACGACCGCAGAAAGACCGCGCTGCTGGAATTTGTGAAAAATTGTCCGATCCACAATACCCTGAAGGGCGATCCTGACATCGAGATGACGCTTAAGCCTTGACAAAGACAAAACGGGTTGTTACAATAGGCGGCGTTATAATGATGCTATAGAAAGGGTGTGAGATCAGGATGCCTAAGATCACCGTTGGCGAGAACGAGCCGTTAGAAAAGGCGCTCAGGCGCTTTAAGAAGAAGATGGAGATTGAAGGTACATTAAAGACGCTGAAGGCGCGCAAGCACTACGAGAAACCCAGCGAGAAAAAGCGTCGCAAGAGAAAAATGGCGTGGTAGTTATCAATAGGCAGTGGTCGCGTATTTTTGTTATTGCTGGTGTCGCGGCGCTGATCGTAGCTGTAGGCGCGTTCGATGCGCGCTGCCTGTCCGGAGACGCGATAGAGATCCCCAAAGAGGCCGTTACCAGGAAGATCCTGGATAACGGCCTCACTGTTCTGGCCAGCCACGCCACCCCCGAAAACCTTGTCGCTGTGGACGTGAGGATCAGGGCGGGCGCGAGCACCGAGGACGAGTACCTCGGTTCCGGCATCTCGCATCTTGTCGAGCATATGGTCTTTAAGGGGACCGCCACGCGCGGGCCCGGCGATATCGAAAAAGCAGTCAAATCGCTTGGCGGCATCATGAACGGTTCTGTGTCGCAGGACATAACCGACTACCGCATCGTCCTGCCGTCGAAATACCTGCCTGAGGCCCTCGCGATATTGAGTGACATGCTGCTCGGCGCCACGTTCGATCCGGGAGAGCTCGCGCGGGAAAAAGAGGTCATCCTTCAGGAGATCCGGCTGAGCAGGGATGAGCCGCAGTCGATGCTGATGAGGCTGCTGAACGAGACGGCGTACATTACACACGCGTACAAATATCCGGGCATAGGCTACGAAGAGCCGTTCAGGGCATTGACCCGCGATGACGCGCTCAGATACTTCAACAGGGTGTACGTGCCGAACAGGATCGTCGTGACCGTCGTCGGCGGCGTCGACGAGACGATAGCGATCGCGGCGGTACGGGACGCGTTCAAGGTCTTCAGGGCGCCGGACTACGGCGTGCGGGGCGTTAGCCCCCCGGAACCCCCGCAGATAAGCCCGCGGCGGGCCGACGAAGAAACCCCGACGAGCCTTGCCTATCTCGCGATGGGCTTCCATTCGACAAACCTCCTCAACGATGACCTCTACGCGATGGACGTGCTGTCGATGGTGCTCGGCCGCGGGGACAATTCACGGCTTACCGCAAGCCTTCGGAAAAAATGGAAGCTGGTCTATTCGATATCCGGCTGGAACTACACGCCGATGGAGCCGGGCCTCTTCGTGATAACGGCTATACTCGACAAAGCCAACCTCGGCGCCGTCGAGAAAGCCGTGATGGAAGAGATCGAAAAGGTCAGGACGGGCGCGATCGATGAGGCCGAGCTTGAGGGCGCCAGGCGCATGGTGACTGCAGATTACATCACCGCGCTCCAGACCCTTGACGGCCATGCCGGCGACATCGCCTCAAGCTACATCCTGACCGGCAGTTACGATTTTTCCGGCAGGTATATCCACGGCGTGCAGGCCGTTACCAGAGATGATATTAAACGGGTCGCCGATAAGTATCTGCGGCCGGATAATCTTACCGTTGCGCGCATCGTTCCGCCGGGATATGAGGAGGCCCAGCCCCGGGCGCCCAGGCCTGAGCCGAAAGATGAGATCCGGAAAGCCGAGCTGCCGAACGGCCTCAAGATACTCGTGCGCGAGAACCGCACAACGCCCTCCGTTTCGATAACCGTCGCGATGAGGGGAGGCCTTATGGCCGAAACGGCGAAGACAAGCGGCATCTCGAGCCTTACCGCTGACATGCTTCTGAAGGGCACGAAGACAAGGGCTGAGGACCAGATCAAGGGGCTCGTCCAGCAGCTCGGAGGGGACATAACGACCTTTAGCGGTTTTAGCGGTTTTGGCATCAACATGGACCTGCTTACAATAGACCTCGATAAGGGTCTTGACATGCTGAAAGATGTCCTGGTAAACAGCCAGTTCCCGCAGGGCGAGATCGATAAGGACAAGACGCTTGCGCTGGCATCGATAAAGGAAGCTGATGACGATATATTCCAGGTCGGAATGAACCGGTTGCGCAAGGACCTTTTCGAGGGCACACCGTACGCCTTCAGATATCTGGGCGAGCCGGAGACCCTGGAATCGCTCTCAAGAGACGACATCGTTTCGCACTGCAGGAACTACCTCATCCCGAACAACATGGTCATTGCCATATCCGGTGACGTCGACGCAGCGTCCGTGATCGGTAGGCTTAAGGCCAAGTTCTCCGATCTCAGGGCGCGAGAACTCCCGTCGATTGCTCACGCGGCCGTAAAGCCCGAAAAGACGAAGCGCGCCGCGCTGGTCATGGATAAAGAGGAGAGCCTCGTCCTGGTCGGATATGTGACGACGACGGTCAGCGACCCGGACCGCTATACGCTCGATGTGCTGAGTTCGATACTGTCCGGCGCCTCCGGCCGCCTGTTCCATGAGCTGCGCAACACAATGGCGCTGGCCTATACGCTCGGGTGCGTCCAGAAGCTGGGGCTCAGCACGGGGTTCTTCGCGGTGTATGTGGCGACGACGAAAGACAAGATAGGCATCACGATGAAGGCGCTCGCCGAAGAGATGCGCAAGATACGGCAGGTGCCCGTCACCGAAGAAGAGCTCGCGTGTGCGAAGCGGGAGCTCGTCTCGGCCCGGCGTATAGCGGCGCAGACAAATAGCTTCTATTCCATGAACGCCGCGCTGGACGAGCTGTACGGGCTGGGCGCCGACAATGTCTATGCATACGAAAGCGGGATAGGGAAGGTGACGAGCCGCGACGTGAAGCGCGTTGCGGAAAAGTACCTGAACCCGAAGACCAGCGCGGAAGTCATCATCTCATCGAAAGAGTAGAATGCTAAGCCTTTCCACATCATGGAATTCCTCCCGGCACACGAGCGGCTTCTCCATGATCGATGAGATCAGGGCGCTGGGGTTCGAAACGGTCGAACTGAATTTCGCCCTCACAGAGGCCGTCGTGCGCGACGTCCTCTCTATGAAAGAATCAGGCGCCATAAAGATCTCGAGCGTCCATAACATGTGTCCGCTTCCGGACGATATAGAGCCCTCGCGGGCGTCTCCCGATTATTACTCGCTGTCTTCTTCGGATGAGAAAGAGCGGCTGCGCGCGGTCGCTGTCGCGATGAATACGATAGAGTTCGCGAAAAAGCTCGGCGCCCCCGCAGTCGTCCTCCACGCGGGCAGGGTGGAGATGAGGGACCGCACGCGGGAGCTCGCGGCGGCCGCCAGCGACGCGGCGAGGCTCGCCGGGATACGCAGCGAGTTATCCGCGGAGAGGAACGCGAAAAAAGGCATCTATCTCGACAATGTGATGAAGAGCCTCGATGAGCTCGTTCGATACGCACAGTGCGCGGGCGTCGCGCTCGGCGTCGAGAACCGTTATTATTACCGCGAGATACCCGTGATCGATGAGCTCGAGGCGATGTTCAGGCGCTTCGGTCCCGGCGACCTGTACTATTGGCATGACGTAGGCCACGCGGAGGTCTTCGACAGGCTCGGCCTCTGCCGCCATAAAGACCTTCTGGATAAATTTTCCGGCCGCTTGATAGGCATGCACCTGCATGATATAATAGGCCCTGCCGGCGACCACAAGGCGCCGGGTCAGGGCACGTTCGACTTCCATGTGGTGAAACCGTATATCAGGCCGGACACGATCATGGTGATGGAAGCCCACCCGCCGGCGACCGCTGACGATATCCGGAATGGCGCGGCGCATCTGGCAGGAATATTCGGGAAGGTCTGACGATGGTCAGGGATCCGGTTCGCGCAGGCGAGTTTTACCAGGGCACAAAAATTTCGTTGCTCCGCGAAGTGGAGTCGCTGATCGACCGGACGGCGAAGAAGGAAGACGCGAAGGCCGTCGTCTCGCCTCACGCCGGATACATGTATTCCGGGTCTGTGGCGGGCAGTGTCCTTTCGTCGATCAAGCCAAAGAAGACATACATCATCATGGGTCCGAACCACACCGGCCTCGGAGAGCAGTTCGGGCTCGATACCAGCACATCCTGGAAGACGCCGCTGGGCGAGGTAGGAGTGGACGCCGTCCTGGCCGCAGAGATAAAAAAGAACTCGCCGCTTGTAAAGGACGACAGCCTATGTCACATGGGCGAGCATTCAGTGGAAGTGCAGATACCGTTCCTTCAGGTGCTGCAGAAAAGCTTCACGTTCGTGCCGCTCGTCATATCATACGCAACGGTTGATGAGTACAGGCAAGTCGGCACAGCGATAGCAAAAGCGATCAAGAACCTTTCGATGGAGAAGGACGTCGCCATTATCGCGTCGAGTGATATGACGCATTATGAATCGCAGGAGAGCGCTAAGCATAAAGACTCGATGGCCATTGACGCCATCCTTACGCTCGACGAAAAGAAGCTTGTCGACGTTGTCGCCGAATACGATATATCGATGTGCGGCTACGCGCCGACCGCAATAATGCTGGTCGCGGCAAAAGAGCTCGGCGCTACCAAGGCGCGTCTTGTCAGATACCGGACGAGCGGCGACGCATCAGGCGACTACTCCGCGGTCGTCGGATACGCAGGTCTCATCATAACGTAAGGTAACGAAGAGAATGGGATTATTCGGAAGAAGAAAGAAGAAGGTAGCGCTGGCCCTCGGCGGAGGCTCCGCGCGCGGCATGGCGCATATCGGCGTTCTCAAGGTCCTTGAGCGGGAGAAGATCCCGATAGACATGATAGTGGGAACGAGCATGGGCGCGCTCATCGGCGCAGGGTACTCGGTCGGGGTCCCCCTGAAGCATATGGAGGATCGCTCATACACTTTTACTACCAGAAAACTGCTGGATCCGACTATACCGAAGATGGGCATGCTGGCCGGAGCGAAGCTCGAGATGATCATCAAGGACCTCCTGGATTCAAAGACTTTCGACGACTGCAGGATACCGCTGGCCGTTGTCACTATCGATATAGAGACCGGCGAAGAAGTGGTTCATCAGCAGGGAGAGCTCGTCAGGATAGTGCGCGCCAGCTGTTCATGGCCCGGTGTATTTAACCCTGTGAATATAGGCGGCAGGCTTCTGGTGGACGGAGGGATAAAGCACAGCGTTCCGACGAAGATCGCCAGGGATCTTGGCGCCGATTACATAATAGCCGTGGACGTCGGGTTCTGCGTCAGGACCGGGAAGATCGACAATATCATACAGATGATCGTCCAGTCTTTCCAGATAACCGGCGAAGAGCTCAACCGTTATCAATCGCTGGGAGCCGACGCTATAATTAAAGTGGACCTGCCCGACATTGACCAGGCCGCTTTCAGCCGCTCCCGTGAGATGGTAGTAAAAGGAGCCGAAGCCGCGGAGGCAAATATTGTGCAGATAAAAAAGGACCTGGGACTGCGATGATGGATAACGATAAGAAGGACAATGCCGAAGAGGCGGGGACAATGCCTGAAGCAAGCTTCGGGCTTTTTATATCCGGGCTGATGATGGAAGGCCTCATCGCGCTCGGCGAGATGGAACATCCCGTCACGAAGAAGAAAGAACCCGACCTGAAGCACGCCACGTTCGTCATCGACACGCTCGCGATGCTGAAAGAAAAGACCAGGAACAACCTTACCGGCGAAGAGGATGGCGCGCTCGAAGCCGTGCTCTACGACCTCAGGATGCGGTTCGTCGCAAAGGCCGACAAAGGAAAGGCGCCGTAGATGCTGATGAACATCGCACTCCTCGTCCTTGCCGCGGCCCTGGCCTCCCTCGGATGCGCGGTATTTTACCTGATGATCCGCATGAAGGATATCCGGTCGGCGCTGCAGTCGCTCGACCAGAAGCTGCCGCTCACCGACCAGATCAGGAGGCAGGCATCGGAATCGATCGAAAACCTGAACGTGCGCATCGGCAGCCTGAGCCAGAAGGCCGATCAGATCTCGCACGTGATGACCGAGGTGACGAGCCTTCGCAACCTGTTCACGATGCCGAAGGGCGCCGGCGGCGCGGGCGAGAGGCTGCTCGAAAAGGCGCTCCACGATGTGCTGCCTGCCGGCTCATACCAGACACAGGTCCGCCTGAGTTCAGGGACGGTGGATTTCGTGATCAGGTTCAAGGATTGCATCGTTCCGATAGATTCGAAGCTGTCGCTCGAAGACTTCAATAAGATGCTCTCGACTAATGACGAGGCTGCACAGCGCTCCCACTGGCGCGCGTTCACAAGCGCTGTAAAGAAGAGGATAGACGAGACCTCAAAGTATATACTGCCGAGCGAGAAGACGACCGATTTCGCGCTTATGTACATAGCCTCGGAGAGCGTCTATTATGAGGCGTTCATCAAGGACACGCAGTTCGGTGAGGACAATACACTGATCGACTACGCGATCAGAAAACATGTCTATCCGACCTCGCCCCAGACGGTCTATCCGTACCTGATGACGATATTGCAGGGGATGAAGGCGCTTAAGATAGAGGAGAACGCCAGGGATATCCTCGGCAAGGTCACGGGATTGCGAAACGACTATGAGCGGTTCAAATCCATCTATACCATCATCATCGGACATATAGAGAACGCCCATTCCAAGCACAATAACGAGGCCCTGGCCGCCATGACGAAGCTTGAGGGGCACATAGCGGGCCTCGAGCACCACCATCCCGCGTAAAATCTGCTTTACTTACGGCCTCTCCTGTGATAAATTAGTAGCTCGATGCGTAAATGGCCATCATTCATTATCAGAATTACCGTAAGCCTGGCCCTTATAATGGTACTATTGTATATTATGCGGGGCAAGTACGGCCAGATCATCAACGTGCTGAAGGGTGCACGCCTTCCGGTCTTCGGCATAGCTTTTGCCGTTTTTACACTGGCTACGGCAACGGCTTCCGCCAGGCTGAAGCTGATCATCGAGGCACAGGACATCTCCATTACCTTTATGGAGGCGTTCTCGCTCACCTTCATCGGATACTTCTTCAATAATTTCCTTCCCACGGCCATAGGCGGCGACGTCGCCAAGGCGTACTATCTTGGCAGGAAGAGCCTTAATACCACAGGCTCGTATACCTCGGTATTCGTGGACAGGGCCGTGGGCCTCATCACGATGGTGTTCATGGCATTCGTCGCGCTCCTTTTCTTCAGGGGTTCCATCGTCGATGATACCGTGCGCTATTCCGTATTCGCTATCACCGCCATCGCGGTGCTCGGCATAGTCTTCATGGCCAACAAGGGCTTCGCCAGGCGCTTCTCCGTGCTGCTCTGCCTGGTCAAGCCGCTGGAGGAGAAGCTCGTCAAAGTCTACCACGCGGTGAACCAGTACCGGCACCACTGGCTCTTGATGCTCAAGACGCTCCTGATATCGGTCGTAAGCCAGCTCTGCTTTTTCACATTCTACGGAATTCTGGCCCTGAGCATAGGCTCGCGCATAGCTCCTGTCGACGTGCTGATGAGGATGCCGATCGTCAGCATGATGAGCCTCCTGCCGTCGATAAACGGGCTCGGGGTCCGCGAGGGCGCCACCGTAGTCTTCTTCGGGCCGCTGATCGGCAATGAGAAGGCGTTCGCGGTCAGCATCCTTGCGCTATCAGCGCTTCTGATCACCAGCCTTATCGGCGGCATCATCTATGCCTTGAGCCCGCAGTTCAAGGTAAAGTTCAAAGAGATGGAAAAAGGAGAACTCGCATGATAGATAAAGAGCTCTTGGATATTCTCGCGTGCCCGGCATGTAAGGCGGACGTGAAGCTCGAAGGCGACAGGATCGTCTGCGTTAAATGCGGCAGGCGCTATCCGGTAAAGGACAATATCCCGATCATGCTGATCGACGAAGCCGAGATGCCGGGCGAAAAAAGGAAAGAGGGGTAACCGATGCCAAAGATCCTGGTCATCCACGGGCCTAACCTCAACCTGCTCGGCGCCAGAGAGGTGAATGTCTACGGAAAAGTCACCATCGACGAGATCAATAAGGATCTCGAGATTAGAGCGAAGGCAGGCGGCGTGAGCCTGAAGATCGTGCAGTCCAACCACGAAGGAGAGATAGTCGAGCTGATAGGCACGTCGAAGGGCGCATTCGATGCCATCCTGATCAATCCGGCTGCCTATACCCATACGAGCGTCGCCATACGCGACGCGATAAGCGCGGTCGGCGTGCCGACGGTCGAGGTGCATCTTTCGAACATCTACAGCCGTGAAGAGTTCCGCCACACGTCGCTGATAGCGCCTGTGGCGAAGGGGCAGGTCGCCGGTTTCGGAAAAATGAGCTACATACTCGGATTAGAGGCGGCTATAGGCCTCATCGAGAAAAAATGACGGCCCCAGAATACCGGACACGCATCGCTCTTTTAAAAAAGGAACTGGCCAGGCGCGGGCTTGATTCGCTGCTGGTGACCGACGGTACAAATGTTTCGTACCTGAGCGGTTTCACCGGGCACGACTCGATGCTCCTCGTGACGCTCGGACATAATTATTTCATCACCGACTCAAGATATATTGAGGAGGCCCGGGAGTCGATACGCCACTTCGATATACGCCTCGTCGAGTCTTCTTCATACGATACGATCTCGGGTATCGTGAAGAGGGCCCGGCTGAAAAAAGTCGGATTTGAATCGATGGACCTGCCGTGGGCGGTGGCGGGGCGGCTGAGGAAGTCACTCAAAGACGCTGCGCTCGCGGGCCAGAAGGACATCGTTGAAGACCTGCGCGCGGTCAAGGACAGCGGCGAGATCGCCCTGATAAGGAATTCGATCCGCTGTACGCGGAAAGTCCTCGATGAGCTTTCCGGGATGGCCAGGCCCGGCACGTCGGAAAAGGCGCTGGCAAAAAGATGCGAGATCGCTTTTATTCAAGCCGGCGCGAAGGCGGCGTTTGAGCCGATCGTCGCCACGGGGCAGAACGCGTCAAGGCCCCACTCACGGCCGACCGATACGGCTATAAAAAGAGATGGTTTTGTGATGTTCGATATAGGCTGCAGCCTGCAGGGGTACTGCTCCGATATGACGCGGATGGTGACGCTGGGCAGCGTCAAAGAGAAGTTCAGGAAGATGTATTCTACAGTGCGGGCTGCGCAGGAGATCGCGATAGGAAAGGTCGGGCCCGGAGCCAGGGCATCCGACGTCGATGGCGCGGCGCGCTCGCTCATCGAGCGGCACGGTTTCGGGAAGTATTTCGGCCACTCGGTAGGCCACGGCGTCGGTATGAAAGTCCATGAAGGGCCGACGATATCGCGTATAAGCAGGACGAGGCTTGAACCCGGGATGGTTTTCACCGTTGAACCGGCGATATATGTGCCGAAGTTCGGCGGAGTCAGGATAGAGGACATGGTCCTCGTGACAGATAGAGGATGCGAAGTCTTAACTCGCTAAACGGGCGAATTTTGCACCATAGATACCGGGTGAGGACTGATGTAGTCCCGCGAATGCTCCTATTCGTCGCATTCTTTGGGACGAATTTTGCACCACAGAGACCGGGTGAGGACTGATGTAGTCCCGCGAATGCTCCTATTCGTCGCATTCTTTGGGACGAATTTTGCACCATACACGACACGGACAAAATTCGGAGGGAGACGATGTATATCAAAGAGATCAAGGACATGATCAACCTGATGAACGAGAACGCGCTTACCGAGCTCGAGATCGAAAAAGAGGGTGTGCGCATCAAGTTGAAGAAGGGCGCGTCCGGTTACGACAGGACCCTCGAGTTCATCCAGCCGCCTGCGGCGCAGCAGCAACAGGGCGGGGTATCCACGGGCGCCGAGAAGGCCGAAAAGCGTAACATCGTCGAGGTGAAGGCGCCGATGGTCGGCACGTTCTACCGCGCGGCTTCTCCTGAGGCGCCGGCGTACGCCAATATCGGCGATACGATCGACGTCGGCCAGGTCGTATGCATCATCGAGGCGATGAAGCTGATGAACGAGATCAAATCTGAAGTCAAAGGCAAGGTAGTCGACATACAGGTGGACAACGCAGAGCCGGTCGAGTTCGGGCAGGTCCTGTTCGTCGTCGAACCGTCATAGGGCCCATATGTTCTCGAAGATACTGATAGCCAACAGGGGCGAAGTCGCATTACGGATCGTGCGGGCGTGTAAGGAGCTCGGCATACGCACGGTCGCGGTCTATTCGATACCGGACATACATAGCCTCCACGTTAAATATGCCGACGAGGCGATCTGTATAGGTTCCGCCGCCAGCGCGAACAGCTACCTGAACATACCGAGCATCATCAGCGCTGCCGAGATAACCGACGTCGAGGCGATACATCCCGGCTATGGATTCCTTGCCGAAGACGCTCATTTCGCCGAGATCTGTGAATCGTGCAAGATCAAGTTCATAGGCCCGACCCCCGAGAACATACGGCGCATGGGCGATAAGATGGCGGCCAAGGACAGCGCGAAGAAGGCGGGCGTGCCGACGATACCGGGTTCGAAGACCTGCGTGAAGACGAAGGAAGAGGCGATAAAGATCGCCAAAGAGATGAAGTACCCGGTCATCATTAAAGCCGCGGCCGGCGGCGGCGGAAAAGGGATGAGGGTCTGCCATAACGACGTCAGGCTGATCAGCGCTTTCCTGACCGCGCAGCGCGAAGCCGAAGCCGCGTTCGGCAACCCGGATGTTTATATAGAGAAGTATATCGAGCGGCCGCGGCATATCGAGATCCAGGTGCTGGGCGATACGCGCGGCCACATCGTCCATCTCGGCGAAAGGGACTGCACGATCCAGAGGCGCCACCAGAAACTCATCGAGGAGACTCCTTCACCTGTACTGAGCGCCAAACAGCGCAAAAAGATGGGTGAGGCGGCAGTCAAGTGCGCCAAGAGCATAGGATATGTAAATGCCGGAACGATCGAATTTCTCCTTGACGAAGACGGCTCGTTCTATTTCATGGAAATGAATACCAGAATACAGGTTGAACACCCTGTAACAGAAATAATTACAGGTATTGACCTTATTGAGCAGCA
>Ga0315275_10001015_pt1 | contig 24134 bp, 17 predicted proteins | sample YL17G03_0_MG_FD_205557 | JGI IMG/M metagenome (GOLD analysis project Ga0315275, IMG submission 205557) | Sediment microbial communities from Yellowstone Lake, YNP, Wyoming, USA - YL17G03_0 | ecosystem: Environmental > Aquatic > Freshwater > Lake > Sediment | place: USA: Wyoming | collected...
TGATCAACTTGCGACAAATGTATGGAAATCATTTCCCTGCGAACACATCCGCGCACTCGCACTCGAACGCTGTCTTATGCGAAATACCAATAAGACAATTCCCATCACACAAAATGATCTTGAAACGTACGAATTTCTGCATAAAAATACCTCTCCGGTGCTCTATACCATCGGCTATAAACAAAAATCCCTTGGTAATACCGACAAAGCAGAACGCCTATTGTATCATGCTGTTCTTTCCAATCCGTTTAACCAGTATGTCTACTCTGACTATCTTGATTTACTCGCGCAAGAAAAACCGGAACAACTGGGAAAGATTGTGGAACTGTTCAGCTGTAAGACATTTTCACATACGTTTTGTGACCGGATTCACGCATTTCATATCACGTCAGACCTGTACACACCAGCGCTTGCATCAGTATTTGCGAGAGACAATGGTACGGTCATGTATCAGGATTATGCAGTGATATTCTATAGACTTGGGAAATATTTCTTACAAACAAAACCCGAGATCACTGAACAGCTGTGGACGTTTATCCGGGACGCTCATCCGGGATCAGGACCGTTTCATACCGAGCTTGCAAGTTTGTATCAGTACGTATTTCAGGATAAAGAAAAAACCGCAGCAGTTCTCCAAAACTGCTTGTTGTACAAAGCTCCAAGGGATGAATGCAAACAACGGCTTTCTGAAGGTCTCCCTCCTCCGGGAAGCCTCGAGAAGGCAATCATCGCAAATTGGGACTATTAATCTCCTAACTTTGTTGCGGTAATTTTACGTTTATTCATAACTCCAACAAGGGGTTGACAAACACAGAAAGAATATGCAACGCTAAATAGGTATGAAGAAAAAAGTCGTTCGCCGCAAACCAGCAGCGCGACCAGTTCGAAGAAACGAGAAGAAAAGTTTTCTTCTCCTTCTGAAAAGCTGGATGTTTGTCGTCATGGTAGCCCTGATGCTTGGCATCGGCACTATCATTGGATCATTCATTAGTTCTCAGATGGGTGCGACAACACCACAAGTTGCTGGTGTTTCCATCGAAGCAAAGTGATATCGTTCTTACGATGTCATCCCGGACTTGATCCGGGATCCCCTAGGTGAGAAATTTCACTTATTTTTTCTTGTGGCGTCGCGAATACGCGACATCCACCTACTGGTGGACCTGACCGGAATCGAACCGGTGATCTCCGCAATGCGAATGCGGCGCATTACCAACTGTGCTACAGGCCCTCTTCCTCATTATATCAAATCATATTATCGAACTATATATTGCACATGGAGAAATTCTTCTGTACAATATGTCTATGCCACGATATCCAAAACAACTTATCAAAACAATACAAAAACTAAGATCGGAAGGTAAAACCTACGGAGAAATTCAGGCGATACTTCATCTTCGCATCCCAAAAAGTTCCCTTTCGTGGCAATGCAAAAACGTATCATTACCACCCGAATATGCCAAACGGATGGAACTCTTCAATTCCACCACGCTTGCCAAAGGAAGAAAAATGGCGTTAGAAATGAATAAAATCAAACGAGAAAAGTTTTTACAACAACTTCAAGAAAATAATGTCGGAATAGCACGTAAAGTACATGATCTTCCTACTGGAAAAATTGCTTTAGCCATGTTATGTCTTGGAGAAGCTTCAAAATATAATCCAAAAACAAGAAGAACGTTTTACTTAGGTAATTCAGATCCAAGAATAATTATTATTTTCCTGCAATTATTGAAAAAATGTTTTCCGTTTCATATCGAAAAAATCCGCGCCACAGTCCAATGCAGAGCTGATCAAGACACAAACGCTTTAAAAAATTTCTGGCAAAAAACGACAGGAATTCCAGAACATCTTTTTTACAAACCGCTCATTGATCCCCGAACTAAAGGAAAACCAACCAAAAAAGCCAAGTATCACGGAGTATTACGGATTGATTATTTTGATACAAAAGTACAACTCGAACTAGAATGTATTTCAGATTTAATTTATAATGAACTTCATTCTTAAGAGTAAAGGGGGCCGGTGGCGTAATGGTAGCGCGCCTCGATGGCATCGAGGAGGTTGAGAGTTCGAATCTCTTCCGGTCCACAATAATAGATTCAATATTATCAATCTATATGTATTGATTGCTAACAGTCAATTACTATTGACTGCTAATATTAACTTTGAAGTTTATTTCAAATAGGACCGCGGATCTACTATTGCTCCATTTTTCCGAACTTCAAAATGTAAATGTATTCCGGTTGATCGTCCGGTTGATCCCATTTTTCCGATGATTTGTCCTTTGGTTACTTTATCTCCTGGTTTTACATAGATTGCCTGCATATGTCCATATAGTGTAACAATTCCTCCGCCGTGATCAATCATCACATGGTCACCATAATCATAGTTCAGATATTTGACAAAGATGACCACTCCATTATCAGCTGCAGCGACGCCAGGAGCTGCGGGATTGGCGATATCCAACGCCATATGGTACCAGGATGGATATTGGGTGATAGCACCGCTGGTTGGCCAAGATAACTGCCCAGTACCTCCAGCAAATACTGAAGGAGTAAATTTGGTGGGGACAACCGGTGCTTCAGGTTGCACTCCATCAGGCACTATGAGGGTTTGACCGATGTTGAGCGCGAATGTTTCTTGATCTGAAAAATCGTTAAATGGAAAGCTAACGATTTTTTGTGCCTCTGTGCGGTATTTTTTCGCAATACTATAGATTGTATCCCCTTCCCGTACTTTATAGACAATACCGGTAACTGGTGGAATCTTTAGTTCCTGATCGATTGATAGCGCATCACCTCTTTGGTCATTTGCCCATTTAATGGTATCAACTGAAACACCAAATTGATCCGCAATTTTTTTCAGCGTATCCCCTTTTTGCACTGCATACGTGATAACTTGATCTCTGGGTTTATCAGACACCTGGGTATCAACTCCAATGCTTGGATCTAAGGTGACGGCAACAGCAGATGGCGGAGTAAACTCAGCTAGTGCTTGCGGAATGGCTCCGGGATAGGAACTAGCAAGTATTGGTGCGCTTGCTGCTCCTGCAATAGCCAAAAGAATAAGAGAGATGTGAAGAAACGGCCACTGATACGTCCCACGTCTAGCCATGAGGATATCAACAAGAATATCTTTTCGTGATTCAAATGCGTTTCCAAATTGCACGGCGTGTCGTTCAAGATAAAACCGCCATCCTCGACTCCACTCCCGTATGTCCTGCGATATCTGTTGGAGCATGTGTTTCATGAGATATGTGTAGGGTATCAAAATTTATCCATTGATGCAAATATACATATATACGTGTTTCAAAAATTACATATAATCAAAAGATACCAGGGGATATATTAATATATAATAAGATATCAAAGTATTATTAATTAGATATTTACTGCTCTACTATGAAAATTTTCCCTGCAACGTATACAATTCTTTTTTTGCTTTCTCACTAGTAAATCAAACAAATTAATTATGATTTTTCTATAAATTCATTCTTATTATAGGGCATATACATGTCGTTTTCCTTCCAAATCGCCTATCGTGCCTATTCGACCTACGAGCAAAATAAATTGCATGAATTTTGGCGTTATTACGATATATAGTACTATCATTATATAATAAATGACCAAATATATCCTATAATTTATATCTCATTTACCATGAAATACTACCCCATAGTTTAGCCTCAAAAGAATATCTACAATTGAGGCTATTTGACATTCATCTTCTTCCCCGATGTAATACAAGTATGATCAAAATGTTTGCTTCAAATACCCACCCAAACACCTCAATTTTTCTCCGCATAGCTATGGCTACGCACATACACCACTCTTTGTACATTTCATGCATACCAATATGAAGATATCAGCAATACCATCACAGTTAACTATAGGGCAAGTTGCAAAGTTACTATCGTTATCGAAAAACACAATTCGTAATTGGATAAAAACCGGAAAATTAGAAGCAACTATTGATGTTAATGGTATCCATCTTATTTCTCAAGAGGCTCTAGATATTATCAAAACAAAACCTTTAAATATTACAAAAGATATCAAAGTGCCTCAGCGTCCACTATCCCTTAGTGAAGCAGCACATATGCTAAAAATCTCCAAAAACACCCTCCTTCGATGGGAAAAAGCAGGTCTTATCCATAGCGCAAGAACTAATGGAAATGCCAGGCGCTATTACCCTGAAGATTTACTCACTATCACAAAATCTCGCACTCCCTATCAACGGATACCAATTACTACTATACCTCCAGCTAAGCGGGATCAGCTTTTGGCTGAAGAAACTTCTAAACAATTAATTGACCATAAGGTACCTGGAGACCCAACATTTTCAGATGTTTATAATCAACCGGAAGTATCGACATCAGATCTTCCACCGCTCCCCGCTTCTTCTCAAGAAAAAATTGTCGTCGTTCCAAAACAAAACGAATCAAAAGATAGAAAACTGTATCAAATAACGCTTCATGTGGCACATGTTTTGAAAAAAACACCATGGCCGATTATTGCCGCACTATTTCTTCTGTTTCTTGGTGTTGGGATTGTCATTACACAAGTCATTGGTATGCAAAATCAACGATCAATAAGTTCTAAAGCAGTAGAAACAAAAACAAAAACCGTCGTATCAAAAACGAACATTACTCCATCAGGTTCTGTTGGTATTGTTTTAGGAGCAACGGGAGCTACAGGACAAACCGGTTCAGCTGGTCCAACGGGGGCTACGGGCACTACCGGAATTCAAGGTCCAACCGGCACAACAGGAGCAGTTGGGACAACCGGCACAACAGGAGCAGTTGGGACAACCGGAGCAACAGGAAGTGTTGGGACATCAGGATCAACAGGAGCAGTTGGGACAACCGGCGGTGCAGGTCCGACCGGAGCCACAGGAGCTACCGGCGCAACAGGAGTAAATGGTCCGACCGGAGCCACAGGAGCTACCGGCGCAACAGGAGTAAATGGTCCGACAGGCGCAACAGGAGCTACCGGTAGTGAAGGTTATACTGGTCCGACCGGAGCCACAGGCGCTACCGGCGCGACAGGTGCTACAGGAGTAGATGGCGCAAGCGGACCGACCGGAGCCACAGGCGCTACCGGCGCTACCGGCGCGACAGGACCAACGGGAGAAATTGGACCAACTGGAACAACCGGAAGTCTTGGTCCGACAGGCGCAACAGGTGCTACCGGAGCGACAGGCGCGACAGGCGCCACTGGTAGTGTTGGAATAACTGGTCCGACAGGTGCTACCGGAGCGACAGGCGCGACAGGCGCCACTGGTAGTGTTGGAATAACTGGTCCGACAGGTGCAACAGGCGCGACCGGCGCAACAGGCGCCACTGGTAGTGTTGGAATAACTGGCCAAACTGGAGAAGTTGGTCCGACAGGTGCTACCGGAACTACCGGCGCAACAGGAAAAGCTGGTCCGACAGGTGCTACCGGAACTACCGGCGCTACCGGCGCGACAGGTGCTACCGGCGCGACAGGAGAAGTTGGTCCGACAGGTGCTACCGGCGCGACAGGTGCTACTGGGATTGTTGGTCCAACCGGTGCAACCGGCGCTACCGGCGCGACAGGTGCTACCGGAGTAGATGGCGCAAGCGGACCAACCGGCGCGACAGGTGCTACCGGAGCAACAGGCGCAACGGGTGCAAATGGAAGAACTGGTGCGAGTGGTCCGACGGGCGCGACCGGTGCAACAGGCGCTACCGGCGCGACCGGTGCAACAGGCGCTACAGGAGAAAATGGTGCGAGTGGTCCGACGGGCGCGACCGGTGCAACAGGCGCTACCGGCGCGACCGGTGCAACAGGCGCTACAGGAGAAAATGGTGCGAGTGGTCCGACGGGCGCGACCGGTGCAACAGGCGCTACAGGAGAAAATGGTGCAACTGGACCAACTGGAGAAATGGGTGCGGGAGGAATTAATGGTACGCCAGTACTCGGAATTTTAAATAATCTCATCTATCCATATCCCGTTGTAAACCGTAGCATTGCTTTAGGTAGTACCACATTTTCACCTAACGATAATCCAAGTACAACATCAACAGCAAGCGCGCTCATTCTTTTAGACGGAAATTCAGGAAATATCACCACTCGAGGAAAAATCGGTATTGGAACAACTGAGCCAAGTGTTGCATTAGATGTAACTGGAGATGTAAAAGTAACAACTGGTGATTTCTATGATCCGGCTACGAATTCTGTCAGTGCAACGACTGTCTGTATTGATACCGTCACCGGGCAAATCGGTCAGTGTACCTCTGATGCACGGCTGAAAACCAATATCAACACCATCGCCCAAAACGCACTTGAATTGGTCGGCAAACTCCGCCCTGTCACATTTGATTTTATCAAAGGAAACAAAAATGAATCCGGATTTATCGCCCAAGAGGTACAAACCGTCGTACCAAATCTCGTGAGAGTCAATCCTACGGACGGACTGTTTACATTTTCATCCGGTTCTCTCATCCCCTATATCGTCAAAGCAATCCAAGAAATGATACAAGTGTTTACTCCACAAAAAATCATTTCTCCGCTTGCTGAAATTGATACGCTGAAAACAAATGTCATTTCTCCCCTTTCCGGCAATTCCCTAGAAATACAATTGCCTACAACAGCATCAAGTTTTGTTATAACCGACGAAAATCATGAACCAGTCGCATCCATATCGGAAAGTGGTGATGCAACCATTGCCGGTGAACTTACCGCAGATACAATAAATGCAAAAGAAGCGCATATCGACGACACATTATACGCATCGCGTATCGTCACCAGTTTTGGTGATATCGAAGATCGGATTGCTTCCATTTCATCACGTGTTGCGGATATTGCAACTGCTTCAAGCTCCTCAACTGTCGCAACAAGTAGTGCAATAGCTGAAATCATTACTCCACCGACAGTTGATTTAAATCCGGAATTACCTGCAACAACTGCTGCATATCTGGCTGAATTATTTAAAAACCAGACTGACCAGAATCATATTGATCTGTCAGGAAGAAATCTAACCCTTAATACGATATTACTTAATAATAATCTCTCTGTTCTTGGCGGAGCTGTGCTTGGAGAAACTATGATCGCAGGATCACTCATGGTCGATGGATCAATTCGAATCACCAGTGATGGGATTCAAACCGCAGGCGATGCGTTGTATTTGCAAAAACTAAGACTGGCTAATCTCGATATCATGGATGGCGCAATTGTAATAAATACCTCGGGCGATGCGCTCTTTACGAAAAACGTAAAAATCCAGGGAATTCTCGGCATAGACACTATTCGACCGCTTGAGACTCATGATATTACGTTTGATCTTGCTCAAGAACCGCTCCTAGAATCAACGGAATCTGCTACTCCATCTGCAGTTACCGCATTCGGCAAGCTTATTGTGAAAGGAATTGATGGAATACCTGTAGCAATATTTTCTCCTGATGGATCAGCAAGTGTCAGTGGAACGCTGTCAGCCAAAGAACTTGCATCAGCGAAATTTACCGTAGAAATTGATAAAAGCGCTACGAACTCTGCTCAAACTGCATCTGTCGGAGAATCAATGATAGAAAAAGGAACTGCATCAATAACAATTAAAACAGATAAAGTGGGATCAAAATCGCTCATATTTATCACTCCAACTACCTCGACTGATAAAACACTATCTGTGGTAAATAAAAAGGAAGGTGCATTCACCGTGTCTATCATCTCCACCACGCTCACAGACATCTCATTCAATTGGTGGGTGATTAATTAAGTTATCCCTGACTTAAACTCTCCAAAAACTCTTCATTTGTTTTTGTTTTCCCGAGCCGTTCAATCATCATGGCTGTCTGCTCGTCATCTGAAAGAAGCGTAATCATATGCCGAAGCGTTATGATGCGCTTCATCGCTTCTTCTCCAAGCATGAGTTCATCATGACGGGTTCCGGATCCCGCAATATCTATTGCCGGAAATACGCGTCGTTCTTGGAGCTTTCTAGAAAGATGTAATTCCATGTTCCCGGTCCCTTTGAATTCTTCGTAAATAAGATCGTCCATGCGGCTTCCCGTATCAACAAGCGCTGTTCCAATGACCGTGAGTGATCCATTGGTTGATTTTCCAGAATCCGGTGCTGCTTCGATACAACGAGCAGCTCCTAAAAACTTCTTTGCCGGAAAAAGCGCTGCCGGATCAAATCCGCCGGACAATGTTCTTCCAGATGGATTCACCACTAAATTATAGGCACGAGCTAATCTTGTGATGGAATCTAAAAGCACCACTACGTCTTTTCCCATTTCAACCAGCCGTTTTGCGCGGTCAAGCGTTATTTCAGCTACTCTGGTCTGTGCCTGTGGAGATTCATCAAAATTACTTGCAAGCACTTCTCCTTTAATGCTTCGTGTCAAATCTGTTACTTCTTCAGGACGTTCCCCAATTAACGCTGCCATTAAATGAACATTTGGGTAGTTTGCTGTGACCCCTGCTGCAATTTCCTTAAGAATTGTCGTTTTTCCTGCTTTTGGCGGAGAAACAATGAGTCCCCGTTGTCCAAATCCAATGGGACACAGTAAATCCATAATCCGGGTTGAAAGTGGTTGTTGCCCTGTTTCAAGCCGAAGTAAGGTGTTTGGATAAATAGGCGTAAGATCGTCAAACCGTGGTCTATTGACCATTTCCTCTGCTACCACGCCGTTAATTTTTTCGACTTTTAAAAGTCCCCAATATCGTTCGTTTTCTTTTGGATGTCTGGCTTGTCCTTCCACTTCATCACCATTGCGAAGTAAAAATCTCCGGATTTGTGATTGGGAAATATAGACATCTTTATCACTGGGAGTAAATTTCGGACGTAAAAATCCATGTCCTTCAGCAGTAAGATCAAGAATTCCCTTTACTGTTTCCGTAGGCACATTGATATCAGGAGTAAATCCACTCCCATCAGGAGCCGGAACAAAATCACGTTGCATGGACCGAAATCCTCCTTGGTATCCTCGGGATTGATATCCTCCTTGGTTTCCATAGGATCGTTGTCCACCCATTGGTCTATCATACCGGCCCCCTCCACCACGATTATATTGTGGCCGATATCCCCCTGGTGCTGTTGATCGATATATAGGTTGAGAGATAGGTGGAACTGAAGCAGGAATAGTTTTTTCTTGTATGGACATTTTTTCTTCCACTGGTCCCCCAATGAGATCATCAATAGATAATCCTTGTTTTGGTACTTCAATTTTACTTTCTTCGCCCGCCGTAGCCCTGCCTGCCGGCGAGGCTGGCTTGGCGGAGGAGGGTTTCTTGGTTGCGGGTTTTTTCACAGAGGCGCGGTAGGCCATAATTGAAAAATTAGATTAATACATACGGTAAATTCGTCACTTGTTTTGGAAAAATCCTTGGAAATTACATTTCTGACAAGAGGAATCGTCTAACCAACTTGTATTTAACCATGAACTCTCTATTTTGTCAATGAGTATACCGTTGTTGTTCCTGCCTGAAAAGCAACACGGCCAAGTCGGAGAAACTTTTCTTCCTGCAGATTCGAATATTTCTCCCATTCCTGTTTTCCGACAATGACGTATTGAACGTGATATTTTTCTAAAATTGCCCGCACTTCTTGCATATCTGTCGATTCATAAATTGTCCGCACTTCTTGTAATCTGGGTGCTACGATATCGTAGCTTCCCCGCCATAACCACTCATGTACTGCCCATCCGGAAATGGTCGGAAGCCCGGTAAATGCAGATATGTGATTATAGTCAGTATAACTACTCTCTCCGAATGCTGCTTCAACAATCACCGCGTCTTTTGGTTGTTTATTGAGCCATTCAATGGCAAGAGCGCTATCCGGCATTTCCCTCTCCAACCAACCAAGTCCATACACACCTTCATACTTTTTCAGCTCTCCGAAATATGAACGGATTGCAAATATAGGAAATATTGATACTAAAAATATCTGTGGAACAAATAAAAGAATAATAATTGTTCGGAGGAGCCGCTTTGATTTCTCTTTCATAAAAAAGATGACCTTCGTAATCACAAATCCCGCGATGATCGACCACATAATGAATGCTTGGTAGCCGAGTTTAAACATGGTATTACTTCGAAAATGCGCGGGGTAAATGTCTTTGACATAGAGAAACTCCGGAAAAATGATCAGTGCTATAGATACAATATAGAACACTTTTAGTATTCGCGTAAGCGGACTGTTCTGTTGCTCTTTTTTCCATAATTTCTTAACAAATAGCCAAGCACCGCTAAACCAGAAAAATCCCCAAAGAATCCACATCATCCATAATGGTGAATGTTGACACTTCTCTACCTCTTCAAATATAAATGGTCCAATCCGCCAACCAGCGGCGGACGCCGGAGGACAATTAACGCCAATGCCTGTTGCAAACGAATTAAAGTAAAACAAGAATGGAAAAGCAGTAACAAGAGCTATCAATCCGACATAGCCAATGGGATAGATAAAATCCCACCAGTGTGTTTTCCATCGTTTTCTACTTGGCAGTATCACAAATACGAACCATCCGACAATAAATATCAGTCCGTAGATGGGACCATCGAGCGCATTGGTCATAAGAAGAATTCCAAGCAGAAAACCGTAAAACAGCATATGAAATTTTTGTTTCGTAACATCAAAGGTAAACATATAGACTAACAGCGCTATAGCAAGAAGGACAAAGGGAAGCGAAAGAACATGTCCGTGAACATCAGATACGACAAACGAGTAACCGGGAAACTCATGGATGGTAAAAGGAATAAACCGTGTTGCATTGGCATACCAATATGTTTGCATCCCATCACCCAGGCTTTTGGGAAGTTCAGATAACGACCACAGGAGAGTCCAAAATGGCTGAACATTTTCTCCAGTATATCCTTTTGTAAACGCGTATATTGTTTGCATGTTGCCGGCGAGTGTTACAAGAAATGAAGTAATAACACCGCTGACCAGTGCAATCCCCCACGCAGCTTTTTTCTTAAAAAGAATCAACTGAACACTAATGGAAAAACTCATGGTAGCAGTAAGAGCAAATACTGTTGCGAGCATTAGATTAAATGTATAGGAAAGTGTTAGTCCTGATACTTTTGTTAATACTGCTGTGACCAGATGTCCAAAATAGTAATAATTAATATACCCCCCAGCCCACCATATATCATATGCAGGGAAATACTGAGCATTGAGAATAGACTGCATAAATCCATAATCCATAAATTTCTCAAGTCCCCGGATAGATGGTTCATGGGCTTTCACCCAACTCCAGAAAAGAAGGAGGAAGAAAAAACAAAGCTCTTCTGTCCCTATGACATTTGCCCAATACAGCATTCGCTTTTTATTCTGGAGCATCATCCGTTTATTCGGATAAAAAAATCCAGGCATAATTCCGGCAACAAAGACGACTCCCATCACAATAAATACAGTTGATTGGGTAAACGGAGCAATGTGGAGTGTTCCCAGAACATACACAAGATAGGAAATGACTGCAAACCCAACTGCTTTCGCAAAAAGGTATCCGCGGTCAAACCACGTAGGAAAAAGCCGTTTTGTCAGAGGAAATGCAGCAGCACCAACGAGAAACAAGACGCTCCACCATTGAAGAACAATAAATATGTCATCAACAAACATGTCATAATGATACAATTAAATGATGAAAAAAGAAATCTATTTTTGGATTATCCTCTCAACATTTTCCTTTCTCTTTGCTTCCTGGCTTATGTTCCATACGTTCTCGTATGACGGAAAAAGTTCATCTATGCTTATCGCACCAAAAGCATGGAGTGATTTCGGTGCACATATTCCGCTTATTCGTTCGTTTTCACTGGGAAATAATTGGCCGCCGCAAAGTCCGTTATTCCCAGGTGTTCCGATCCGCTACCACTTCCTATTCTATTTTCTTGTTGGTATGCTTGAAAAAGCAGGACTTCGTATTGATTGGGCGCTCAATATTCCCAGCATCATTGGATTTGCTGGACTTCTGGTTCTCATTGCTATCGTGGCAAAACGATTGTTTAACCGTTGGTCCGTCGCAGTCCTCTCCATTGTTTTGTTTCTTTTTAACGGCTCTTTATCATTCATCCGTTTTTTTCAAAAACATCCATTGTCTTTCCACTCATTACCTGATATCATTTTCAATTCCGCATTCCCCTCATTCGGTCCATGGGATGGGAAACTCGTTAGCGCCTTTTGGAATCTCAATATTTACACCAATCAACGTCACCTCGCGTTTTCTTTCGCTCTCGTTCTTCTTGGTATAGTGCTTATTTCTGGAAAACGTACAACAGTAAACCATCTTTCTTTTCAATCCATAGGTATTGCCTTCATTATGGTAGTTCTGTTGTTCACAAACCAAGCAGCAGCACTGATAGTCCTCATATGGTTTGCATGGATTTTTATCTTGAAGAAAGAAGCACGCATACCGCTTGTTTTTGCAGCATGCATTTCGCTTCCCTACCTACTGATACTGACAAGTATTACAGAACCATCCGGCAGTATAAAGTTCAATCCGGGATACCTTATTCTCAAACCATTGACTATACCGATGTTTCTTACGTTCTGGTGGCAAAATCTCGGATTTTCTATGGTCACCATTCCTCTTGGTCTTCTCGTTGCTCCCAAAAAAGTCAGGAATCTTTTTATCATCCCCCTCCTTATTTTATTTATTGCTCCTAATATATGGCGATTTTCACCCGACATGATCAATAACCACAAATTCTTCAATTTTTTCCTCATCATGGGCAATATGCTGACCGCATATCTCCTCGTACGTCTTTTTGAATGCGGGCGTTCAGTTCACAATTCAGATATATTTGCTGATAAGGACGGGTACGTAAAAAAAATATTGAACGTATTCTGTCGACTGTTAACCTGCATCTGTTTGTTTCTTCTGACACTATCCGGCTTCATTGACCTATTTCCTATCATCAATGATCGGGCAGGGCCGCTGTTAGATATCCCAAATAACAAAGACGCAGTATTTTTTTTGAAACATACTGACGCTCGTGATATTATTCTTAACAGTACATGGTTCTATCACCCGGCGTCACTAGCCGGAAGAAAAATATTTTCTGGTTTTTCCTACTTCACTTGGTCATATGGATATAACCAAGGATCTCGCGAACAAATCCAGAAACGTATCTTTGCAGCACCAAACATAAACGAGGCGTGCCAACTCCTGAAAGCAAATGATATTCGCTTTATAGAGCTTTCAGATAGACCGGAACAATACTTGACAATTAATCGATTACTCTTTACACAATCATTCATACGGGTATACCGCAATAACCAATCCGGAATATCCGTATATGATGTCATAGCATCCTGTCAAAAATTATGAAAAAACGGACACGATATATCCTTTGTGGGGTTGTCGTTATCGGCATAGCGTTGTATTCCCGTCTCACAGGCCTCAATTGGGATCAAGGAAGCCATCTTCATCCGGATGAACGGTTCATCGTCATGACTGTGGAGAACCTGCATTGGCCGGATAAACTCAATCCGAATTTTTTTGCGTATGGCAGTCTCCCACTATATCTCCTTAAATTTGTAGGATTCCTCGGCAGCTTCATAAATCCAGAATTTGCCACCTTCGATAAAATCAATCTTTTAGGACGGGTTTTGTCTTCCATATTTGACATCGGTACCCTCATTCTGATTGCTCTTATCATAAAAACAATTGCAAAAGACGTAAAAATAGCAATTCTCGCTGCTATTTGGTATGCATGCTCCGTATTGCCAATCCAGCTAAGTCATTTTTATGCTGTGGATACGTTGCTTACATTCTTTATAACAGCTACGTTATATGTTTTAATTCTTTATGCAGCGCAATCGACACGACTCCGCACACTTGGAATTGGCGTATGTTTTGGATTAGCCATTGCAACAAAAATCAGTGCTGTCCTACTTCTCGTTCCGATTGGAATGACAATGTTGTTTTTATTCCGCTCTCGACGGAAACATTTTCTTATTCAAATTCCTCTCATTGGCATATCAGCACTCATTACATTTTTCATGTGTCAACCATTCGCATTTCTGGATTTTGCCACCTTCAGCCGGCAAATCATGGAACAACAGGCCATGACCAAGAATGCCTTCGTATTCCCCTATACGCTTCAGTACGTTGGAAAAATTCCCTATTGGTATGAAATTAAAAATATCTTCCTTTGGGGACAGGGGCCGATATTAGCAAGTATTTCTTTCTTGGGTATTGTCTATGGAACCCATGAGGCGATTCGAAAAAAGTGTCTGTCGTTTGGAATCATTCTGTCATTCTTTTGGATTTATTTTTTCACCGTCGGAAAGTTTGCCATAGGATTCATGCGGTATATGTTACCTGTTTATCCTATATTAACGATATTTGCAGCTATATTGTTCAATAAAATTACTCATGTATCAAAACTGCGTCATAATTCTGTTCTCTATATAATTGTTACAATTGGTATCGTTATTTGGGCACTTTCATTCCAAACCATATATCAAACACCTAATACGCGTTCTCTTGCTACCGATTGGATGCTCACCTATATCCCACGGGGAAGCTCTCTGGCGCTGGAACATTGGGATGATAGGCTTCCACTCCGTTATGCATCTCAATATGCAATACATGAACTGCCTCTGTATGACCCAGATACCAGACAGAAATGGATGAATATTAATATGATTCTGGACAAAACAGAGTATATCGTCATTGCAAGTAACCGACTCTACGTGCCTCTTATGAAAATGACAAACTGTGATCGATTGCCCGATGGAAGATGCTACCGCAAAACCGCAACGTATTACAAACAATTGTTTGACGGAAGTCTTGGCTTTAAAAAAATAGCCGAGTTTTCATCGTACCCAACCATTCCCCTTCTCAATATTCCTATCGATGATAGTTCTGCAGATGAGTCATTCACTGTGTATGATCATCCGAAAATCTTGATTTTCCAAAAAACAGAAGCGTATCGGCCGATGCCGTTAGAAGAATAGTTTCGCCAGTTGCAGAACTCCTTGACTCCACGGGGTCCGATGAGAAATACCGATCGTGTGTTTGAAACTCGATAGATTATCCAAATACCATTGATAATTTCTCAGAAGGGCTTCTTTATTTGAATACCGCGGGGTATATCCCAACTTTTTTGCTTTTGCTATGGACACATATGAATCCTTCCCTGCCGTCTCATAGATCCATTTATATACAGGAGAAAGATGGAGCGCTTCTAATATCCGTAATGCCCATATAATGGGAGCGTCAGGAAGGCATATGATATGTTTCCCGAATCCTGCCATAGTAAGCACGGATTGAAAATCTTCTTTCATTGTGCTGAATTTTTCTGCTCCTACATTAAGTTCCTGATTGACAAGATGTTTTGGTTTTTTGCTACAAAGATAGATAAATTGGCACAGATCCTCCACATCCATAAGTTGATACCGATGTTTTCCGTTCCCTAATATCGGAAATCCGTGTCCACTTTGTGCCCAATCATACAGCATACCGAATATCCCAAGCCGTTCGGGTCCGACAAAGGTTTTTGGCCGAAGGATTGGCACGCATACACCTCCCTTTCGGGCAACAACACACGCTGCTTCAGCCTGAATTTTTGCCTCACCATACGGACCAACGCCTACGATTTGATCGTATTCGTATATCGGATGATGATCAGGAATACCATATACCGCTGTAGATGAAATATAGATGACCCGGTCAATGTGATATTTTTTTGCGGATGCCAACACGACTTCAGTCCCCAGAACCTCCGTGCTATAAATATCTTCTTTTGAATAAAGCGGAAGCGCTGCTGCACAATGCACGACAATATCAACGCCTTTCATTGCAGCGTCAACATCTTTTCTGTTTCTCACATCACCCAACACTATTTCAATACGGTCTTTTTCAGGATAGTCAAACGGAGCTATGTCCAAAGAGCGCACACGACAACCACGGCTAAGAAGATATCGGACGAGATTGATACCTAAAAATCCGGATCCTCCGGTGATAAGAAAACGTCGCGAATCTTTCATGAGTGATTTATATATAAAAACAATTTATTGAGTATATCATAAGCCTGTTAGTAATAACGAACGAGGTATAAAGACAATGTCTGTCGTAAACTAATTAATTACTCCGACTTATATAATGCTTTCAAAGCCTCTTCTGGAGAAACGAATTTATTCGGATACGGATGACAGCGGTCGAATATATTGTATATCCAATAAATACGCACCGCGGTACGTCGAGACAGATGTTCTGCAATATCAAGATTATCTTCAATAAAATAATCCAATTGTAATTTCTTGATCATTCGTTCCTTATAAAGATGTGGCTGCTCATTATTCTCGTTGGCATAGACCGCAGTGAATATGTCTTGTAAATTTCTCTTCTTCAGCCATTTAGGAATTTGTGCATCAAGATATCCATATCTTCCGCTAACGATATACGCTTCAACGTTCTCCTCCTGCACAAGTTGCCGAAGGTATCTCATGCCACGTCCAGGAAAAAAACTGCATTGGTGCGGTAACCAAAAAAGAAATTTCATAAATGGCGTTGTGGGGATATAAAATTCCGTAGTTTTTTTCTTGATGATTTTTTGTTTGATGAACGTAATGGGCGCCCGGACTACCCGAAGTGGATTGTACGCAACCACGCCATCAAAATCCAGACCGATGCGAATTTTTTTCTTGTGTTTGGAATGATTCATAATCGGTGTTTAGGCAAACACATACAAAATAATTACCAGGACAGAACCCCAAGCGCATACAGAAAAAAGAAGCGGAATATCAGTCATAAGCGTTTTTTGAAAATTTCCTTTCGTATCGGTATATATTCGTTGCAAAAAACGCATAATGCCATATAACACAAATGGAATCGTCACCATCAGCCACTTTCGTTCAGCTCCGGATATGCCGCTGACGCGTAAATTGTCAAATGTAAATGTTGAAAGAAAGGTAAAGTATACATACGAAAGAAATGTGGCTGTTGCAAATACCGTGACATAACTATCCAGTAATCGCACGGTATATCGATCCATGATAGCTTCTTTTTTCTGCATATATTCATACCGTCGTTTTCCAACAGCTACAAGAAGTGACAATGAAAATGCAGAAAGAATTAACCATACAGAAACATGCACTCCTGTTGCAGCTTCACCAATATAGAGACGCAAGACATACCCAATAGCAAGCACAAAGATGTCAATAATCGTGATGTGCCGAAATACAAATAACAACAAATAATGAATAAGCGCGTAGATGGCAACAGCTATAACAAACGTTGTACCCAGACGCATTGCAATACTTATGGCACTTATGACAAGAACTGCCCAAGTAGCCCACCCGACAGATGTGGGAATGGTTCCAGCCGCAATGGGACGAAATTTCCGTATTGGATCTTGCTGGTCTCTTACTTTATCAACAATGTCATTAATCACGTAATGGGAGGAGGATAAAAGACACAAAGAACAAAATGCGATGAGTGATCTGGTAAATAATACAGGGACAAATAAATTTTCAGTAAATAAAATCGGAATAAATACAGCAATATTTTTTACCCATTGCCACGGACGAAGCAAAATGAATAGTTGTACCCAATAAGACGAAATAATTCCTCTTTTCATGGTATTGATTGTCTTACAGTATATCGTTGGCAGTAAACAAACTCAAGATATAACATACGTGATACAATCCAAATTATGCATATCGCAATTATCGGTGGCGGTGTCACAGGTCTTACAGCTGCGTATGAGCTAACCAAACGCGGTGAGAAGGTCACGGTGTTTGAAAAGGACCAAACGCTCGGCGGACTTGCGTCCGGGTTTCGTACGCCATCATGGGATTGGCATTTGGAAAAAACATATCATCATTTTTTTACCAGTGACAAAGCGATAATAACTCTTGCCAAAGAACTGGGTATGGAAAAAGATTTGATGATTCTTTCCCCCACTACGTCGGTATACTGGAATAACAAACAATATCCCTTTGATACTCCAATCACTATTCTGAAATTTCCCGGCATCCCTTTTTTGGATCGCCTCCGCACGGGAATAACCGCTGCCGTCATGAAAATAAATCCTTTTTGGAAACCGCTGGAACACGTGACGGCAAAACAAATATTTCAACCGTTAAATGGAAATGCCGCATGGAAAACAATTTGGGAACCGCTACTGGGTGCTAAATTTGGTCCGTACGCAAATGATATTGCAGCATCATGGCTCTGGGGACGGTTGTATAAACGAACACCACGCTTGGGATATTTTCGCGGCGGTTTTTCCCATTTTGTTGACGTACTTGCAGCATCGATAAAAGAACAGGGTGGAATCATCAAAACAAATACCACCGTTACCAGCATTGACAGGAAAAAATTTGATGCCGTTCTTTTCACAGTTCCATCCCGCGTTGCAACTAAATTAATTACATTTCCGGAGGACTATACCCGTCAATTATTGTCTATTCCCCATCTCTGGGCGCAAACGCTCATCTTAGAAACCGACAAACCTCTGCTGGAAAAAACGTATTGGCTCAATATGAATGACCGGTCATTTCCGTTTATTGCCGTTGTCCAACATACCAACATGATTGATAAAAAGAATTACGGAGACCGTCATATCGCCTACATCGGCAATTACTTACCGGACAATCACCCGTATCTTTCTATGAACAAAGAACAATTGTTGAAAACATTTATTCCGTATCTGAAAAAAATCAATGCGAAATTCACCATTCTCAATTCATTTTTATTTACTTCCCCGTTTGCACAACCCGTTCATACCACAATGTATTCAACGCGTGCACCAAAACTGGAAACTCCCCTACCGCATGTGTATCTTGCGAATCTTGATTCTATCTATCCATGGGATCGGGAAACGAATTATGCAGTGGAACTTGGTCAAAACGCAGCAAAAAAAATTCTTTCAATTGACAACGTATAATCTTCGCGTTACAATCGCCCAACGATAAGATTTAATCCAAAAAAATCTTAAAAACGCACAATCATTGTATTTTTAATGGGGAATAGTTTGTTGGGCAGGCAAACTATTTCCCAATCAAGAATAGAATATGAGCGTTTTTTATGGGAAAAAATTCGCGTGAAATTTTACCGCTCTACCAATCTCCGTGAAATATATTAGCTTCAAAAAAATATTTGACAATAAATATTAAGATTAGGTATTCTGCGGTATAAGGTGTTGCGTACGGCAATACCGATAAGAAAAAGCATTACTATTCGTAGCAAAAATCATTCGCAAGAATGACCCAAACCCAAATCTGCTAGCGGTAGTGATGCTTTTTTAATGCGTGTACCAAACCCCACAAAAAGACCACCTCATCGGTGGTCTTTTCCCCCAAATCTGCTAGTACGCTTGTTGTTATAGTGTAAATACGGGAATGCTGATTCCCTTTTTCTTCAGTTCGATAAACTGCCGACGCACTTCTTCTTCGAAGCGCTGACGCTCACGAACAAGTGGAGAAACTCTCGATTTCGAGTTCTCCTCCGATTTACTTCCCAAACCCATCTGCTTAAGCAGTAGTTTTACTGACATAACTCTATTCAAAACCTTTTTTTCGATATTGTCAAGTCCCATAGGAAATTATCTTTATAAAAAACGTAGTCTTATAGTTTATTTATTGATAAACAGATTATTACTACGCTCTATTTAATTTCTTGGATATGTATGTGGATAACTTTGGGAGAAGTTTACTTGAAACGAGCGAAGAAAAGTTGCCCTGCGGGTGTTTGGTGGACTTTGGTAATGATTACCACGATCTCCTGCCCTACTTTATTTTTTGTGTCTTCAACAACGACCATCGTTCCATCAAAAAGATATCCTACTCCTTGTTGTCGTTCTTTTCCTTCATGGGTAATTTTTATTGTTACTTCTTCTCCCGTAATAAGGGCAAGTTTGAGTGCCTGTGCAAGGTCATTGACATTCATAACCTTCACTCCTTGCGCACGGGCAACCTGCGCAAGATTAAAATCAACCGTTAACAACCTGCATTTCCACTCTTTTGCAAGACGAATAAGCTTTTGGTCAACATCTACCACGTCTTTTTGCGCATCAGAGATAATTTTGAGTGTGACTCCGGGATTATTTTTTTGATTTTTGAGCGCATTGAGAACTTCGAGTCCGCGCCTCCCTTTTGCTCGACGAATGCTATCAGCGCTATCTGCAATGTGTTGCAATTCTCCGAGTACGCTTTGCGATACCAATAGTGTTGCTACAAGAAATCCGCTATTGACTACTGGAAAAATCCGACCATCGATGAATATACTGGTATCAACAAGTATTGGGTATTCCCCTTCCGGAATCACGGTTGGTTTAACTTCAACTGTTACTTGTCGTTGAAATGGCCGCGCAGTAAGTTTTCCAAGTGCTGTTAGGTTCTTCACAATCTCCCGGGCAAGTTCTTTGGTAAATGCTCTGGTTGGTTTGACCACTGTTTTTATATCAGGCTGTGGTATTATTTTTTTCATTCGGCTTCATTGTACCATGAAAACAAATGGAAAAAACTGGAAAAAATCAAATAAGAAGATCAATACTTGCTTTTCATAATATATATATGATATATACAGGACACTATGCCACCTGTTGAACGACTATCAAAATTAATTGAAGGCAAAATTCCTCTTGGAACACCGATTCCTCCTGATTTTGAATATGGTGCAGACTTTCATGAACTTACTATTCGATTTAGCACTGTTCCATTAAGTCATAAACTTCCTACGTTATTACGAAATCTTAATGAAGGGATTCCTCCGGAAAAGCACATAGGAATTAATGATGTTATTGAAGCCAGTCGGCCTTTTGAACATAAACAGATACGGTGGCAATCTATCCGGCTGTATGATGAAATAAAAGGCACTGGAAGCAATCCAACAGGATGGGAACATTTATATATGGGGAGCAGTATTGACCATGTTGATATCGCCCTTCACATAGCACGAATGGGATTAGATGCTCAAAAAAAGCATAAAGCAGTGATCAATAGAATTCTCACCGGTGGATATAAAGCATTAGACGTAAATCAACTTATTGAAGTGAATGAAATTATTAGCCAACTACTCACTCAAGAAAAAACAAACATGACGGTCACTGCTAGACAATTCCGAATACATACGCTCGACGCTATTAGGAAGTTACCTGCGCATTTAACTACGTCGTATTACTATCAGGGGCATGATGGACAAATTATCTCTGTAGCAACAGTATTGCAACAATTACCGCCCCATATGTCCATGAGAAGACCTGTTCAATGGCAAGAAGTATACGACCGGGCAAGTCAATTGGATATTCATAATCTAACAGTTCAAGACCTACAACGTGGACGAGCTATCATCGATTTATTAAGCCATGGCATGGGATCGTTTAGTCAGGGGTTCATCCAGTTAGCAAAAGGCTCACAAGGATAACAACACTACTGCAATTGTGGGGATACGTATTATTTCAACCATTCATTGACCGCTTTAAGATTTTTCGCCGTACTTAAAGACAATACCGTCGTAAATCCAAGGCGTTTCGCTTCTTTGATACGGCGTTCTTCTTGACCTACTCGCCTGACTTCTCCAAGAAGCCCTAATTCTCCAAAAACAACGGCCTTCGGATCAACCGCTTTATTCTTGTACGAAGACAGAATTGCCATAGCAACCGCTAGATCTGCTGCTGGTTCGGTAAGTTTGAGTCCTCCGCTGACGTTTACAAAAACATCACTGGTTCCAAGTGGAATTCCAAGGCGTTTAGATAAAATAGCAGTGATGAGTTGTAAGCGGTTGTAATCAAATCCATTAGCTACTCTTCTTGGTATAGGAAGTTGACTCGGGACCACTAATGCTTGAATTTCAACAAGAAGTGGGCGTGATCCTTCCATCACAACGGTAATTACTGAACCAGGTACATTCTTTACTCGATCCTGCAGGAATATCTCGCTCGGGTTTGCTATCTCCTTTAGTCCTATTTCCTTCATTTCAAAAATTCCGACTTCTTCAATGGGTCCAAACCGATTTTTGAGAGTTCGAAGAATCCGTGCATCAGCATACCGTTCTCCCTCGAGATACAACACGGTATCGACCATATGTTCAAGTACTTTTGGTCCGGCTATCTCCCCTTCTTTAGTAACGTGACCAATAATAAGAATGGGGGTACCGCGTGATTTTGCAAACAACACGAGTTGTTCTGCACAATATCGAATTTGCCCGACAGATCCAGCCATTCCATCAAGTTCTTGCGAAGACATCGTTTGAATTGAATCGATTAAAATAATACCACGTACAGGGTTTTTCGTAAGAGCCTCTGTAATACCCTCCAGCATGATTTCCGCTAACACCATGATGTTAGTTCCATCTACATGCATGCGTTTTGCCCGCAGTTTTATCTGTTCTCCTGATTCTTCTCCTGAAACATACAAACCGCCAATAGCAGACAACACATGAAGAAGCAGTGTTGATTTTCCTATCCCAGGGTCCCCAGCCAAAAGTGTTACAGACCCTGGGACAATCCCCCCACCCATTACGCGGTCAAATTCCATAAATCCGCTTTTGAGTCTATTTTTCTCAATGTGTTTTACTTCAGAGAGTTTTTGAGGCGTTGCTTGGTTTACCCCGCGTAGTCCCGAGTCTTTCGAGGGACGAAGTGGGGCTTTCACTGTTTCAACCAACGTATTCCATTCACCACAACTGGGACATTTTCCATACCACTGAGGAAATTCAGCGCTACATTGCTGGCAAACGAATGAAGTACGAAATCTCATAATTACCGATATCCAATCGGTTTTTCTTTCAAGGTCATGGACAAACTGATTTTTCTTTTGTCCGGTTGAATATCTTCAATATTGACGGTTATCTCATCCCCGACTTTTGGTTCTTCCCCTGGGGAGATTTTACTGATATGAATCAGCCCATCCACTCCCGGAGTAAGATTGACGAATACGCCATAGGGAGATACCCGGGATACTTTTCCTTTGACTTGCGTATCTTTTTCAAACATATCCAAGACATGCTCCCATGGATCTGGTAACAGTTGTTTGAGTGAAAGGGTCAATTTTCCGGATTTCTCATCAATACTAATTATTTTCACTTTGACTGTATCGTTGGCTTTGAGATATTGCTGGGTGTCTTCGACTTTCTCCCATGCAATTTCTGAAATGTGAATGAGGCCTTCAATATCTTGTTTCTCTCCATCTTTTTCAACAGTAAACTTGGCAAACGCGCCAAATGGGACGACACCGGTAACTTTTGCTTCCACTGTATCTCCTACTTTTACAAGTTCCAGTAGTTCCTTTTGTTTGGCAAGATTTGCTTCTTCAGTCATTGCCCGTTGGGAGAAAATCAAGCGATTTGTTGCTTGATCCACTTCCATGACCTTAACTTGGATTCGGCGCCCAACCATACGATCAAGCTGCTTGAACGTGTTGCCGTCAAATTGGGACTGTGGGATATATCCGCGAAGTCCGACACAATCAACGAGCATACCTCCGCGAACCAGCTCTTTGAGAAGCACTTCAATGGGTTCGCTTTCTTTCTGGTGACTGGTTAAATCCAGCCATTGTTTTTCAAAAATACTTTTGCGAAGCGATAGGACGGATTGTCCACGATCGTTTTCCGGAACAATGACAAGTGCCGTTACTTTATCGCCAACTTTGAGTGCCATGATGGTATCTTTGTAGGTCTCCAGTTCCCGATCAATGACCACCCCTTCGGTTTTTCCGCCGATATCAATGGTAACTTCTTTGTGAGCAACCCGTGAAACGATTCCTTCAACGGTATCACCTTTTTTCACCCCTTTAAGGGAATATCCTGTTTGTGACAACAGGTCGGCCATCGTGGTTGCTGTCGTCTTCGACAATCCCGCGGAGCTTTTAGCGGAGTGGGACGAAGTGGGGTTTTTATCTGACTTTTTCTTTGGTGCCATGCATGAATACTTCCTTTCTTTCTAAGATAGAGGCTATTATACAGGAAACAAAGCTATTTTCCAAGCCAACAAAAAAACCGCTCCACAGTTCCCCAGCTTTGACTTATCTTCCCAGGATCTTGCGAACCAAGTATTGTCAGCGCTAATGCGTTTCACTTCCGAGTTCGGGATGGGATCGGGTGGTGCCACACTGCTCAAAAAACTGGAGAACTCTAGAGCGGTTCTCATCGCTATTATATCGAGTAATTACACATAAGGGGGAATCAATTCCCACGCAATTTCAGATCATTGGGATTTGAACAAAGTGTTTCC
>Ga0315275_10001016_pt1 | contig 24129 bp, 19 predicted proteins | sample YL17G03_0_MG_FD_205557 | JGI IMG/M metagenome (GOLD analysis project Ga0315275, IMG submission 205557) | Sediment microbial communities from Yellowstone Lake, YNP, Wyoming, USA - YL17G03_0 | ecosystem: Environmental > Aquatic > Freshwater > Lake > Sediment | place: USA: Wyoming | collected...
TTGAAGGGGCTGGCCATCTCCTTCATCACCGACCTCCTGTTCTTCCTCCCGATCAGCCGGTTCTTGAAGAAGACCTACGCTCTGACGTCGGAGATGGCGGCGGACGCCCATTCCGTTGACCTTCGCGCGGACCCCCTGGACCTGGCCGCTTCTCTCCTGAAGGTCCGGAAGATCGGCGGCCCGGCCGTCTCCTGGTTCTTCGATCCGGCGAACGAAAGGGTCAAACGGCTCCTGGGCGAGCCCTCGAAAGTCCGTCGACCCGTGGCCCGGGTGTTCCTCACAGCGGTGCTCCTGGCCGCGACGGCCTTCATAGCCTTGGTCCCGGTCAGGAAAAGCATGTCGTCGATGTTCGTCGACCACGATAAGACCTGCGTCTTGAGAAAGATCCATGATTAGATATTGTCACGTTGTCCCATGGAGGCGATCATGAAAAAAGCCCTTCTTATAAGCGCCCTGATCCTGCTTCCGGCGCTTCTGCCGGCCCAGGAATCCGCCCTGCGCCTTGAAGACCTCCTGAAGCAGGCCCTGGAGAGGAATCCGAAGATCAGGGCGGCGGGGTTTGAGGCCGACGCTTCGTCCTTCCGAATCCCCCAGGAAAGAAGCCTGCCCGACCCCATGGTCGGCCTGGGCCTCAAGAACATGGGCTTTCCCGAATTCACCGTCGGCAAGGAAGTCATGAGCGGGATCGGCCTCTCGTACTCCCAGGCCATTCCCTTTCCCGGCAAGCTCCGGCTCAAAGGCGAGATCGCCGAGAAGGCCTTCGAAAGGCAGAAGCAGGTCCGGGACTCGGTCGTTCTGGGCGTCCTCAAGGACGTAAAAACATCCTATTTCGAGCTTTACGCCCTGCACAAGTCCATCGCCATCCTCGAGGAACAGAAAGTCCTCATGCAAAAGGCGCAGGAATTGACCGAGACGATGTACTCCGTCGGGAGCGGCGTTCAGTCAGATGTCTTGAAGGCCCATGTGGAGGTCTCCCGGATGGACGAGATGATCACGCCGATGGCCGAAATGATCAAGGCCCTCAACGCCCGGATCAACCTCCTCCTGGATCTCCCCGCGGACAGACCCCTTGGAATGCCGCAAGACCAGGGAGTCGAAAGCCTGCCCGTATCTTTGGATGAGATCAAGAAGGCCGCGGAGGCGGACTCCCCCATGGTGAAGGAAGCCTCCCTCATGGTCGAAGAGGGGGCGAAGATGGTCGACCTTTCCCGGAAGGAGCGCTCTCCCAACTTCGTGCTCGGGGGGGGCTGGGACTTCAAGGGCAGGCTGACCGGTATGTACGAGGTCATGGTCGGGGTCGAGATCCCGCTCTATCTCAAGACCAAGCAGGCCAAGATGCTCGAGGAATCGCTGGCCCGCCTGGCGGGTTCGAAGAGCGGTTTGAGCTCGACAAAGAACGACGTGGCGTTCATGCTCACGGAAGATTATCTCAAAGCCCGGTCGGCCGAGAACCTGATCAAGCTTTACAAGGACAGGATCATTCCGCAGGCGGCGCTCACCGTGGAATCCACGATGGCCGGCTACCAGGTGGGCAAGACCGATTTTATGGCGCTCCTGTCCGATATCAACACGCTCTTTTCGTACAGAATGGCCTATTACCGGGAGCTCGTCGGGCTTTGGAGCTCGATCGCCCGGCTGGAAGAATACTCCGCGATGGAGATCGTGAACTGGGGAGGGACCCATGAAGACGTCAAGTAAGATCGCGATCCTCGGCCTGGCGGCGACGGCCGTCCTTTTGGCCGCGGCCTGCAAAGGAAAAGCCGGGAAGACCGGGCCGGCCGCCCAGTCCGGAGCCGAACATGCCCGGTCGGAGACAGCGAAGCCTGAGTCCGCGCCGAAGCTCTACAATTGCCCCATGCACCCGACCTATACGTCCGACAAGCCGGGCGACTGCCCCATCTGCGGCATGAAGCTCGTGCCCGTGGTGTCCCAGGACAAGCCGGACGAAACGCCTGCCGCGCCGCCCGCCAAGAAGAAGACCATGTACCGCTCCACCATGGCGCCCAACGAGGTCTCCGACAAGCCGGGCAAGGATTCGATGGGCATGGACATGGTTCCCTTCGAGGTCGAGGAGAGCGGAGCCGTCACCGAAGTCGGCGGCCGAATCCAGATCAAGATCAGCCCTCAGAGGCAGCAGCTCATCGGGATCAAAACGGCGCCTGTGCGGACCCAGCCCATCCATAAGCTCATCAAGGCGGTCGGCCGGGTGGATTATGCCGAGCCGAACTTATCGATCGTCAACCTCAAGTTCGACGGCTGGGTGGAAAAGCTCGCCGTGAGCTCGACCGGCCGCGCGGTCCGGAAGGGCGAGCCCCTCTTCGACATCTACAGCCCGGAGCTCGTCGCCGCCCAGCAGGAATACCTCATCGCCCTCAAAGCCGGCGCGAGCTTCGGCGACGCGTCCTCTTTCCTCAAGTCGGCCCGGGAGAAGCTGAGGCTGTGGGGCTTCACGGACCAGCAGGCCGAGGAGCTCGGGCGCACGGGCGAATTCAAGAAGACCGTCACGGTCTATGCCCCCGGATCCGGGATCGTGATCGAGAAGGACGTCGTCCAGGGCCAGAAGGTCATGGCGGGGGAGGCCCTGTTCAAGATCGCCGACCTCTCCAGGGTCTGGATCCTCGGCGAGATTTACGAATATGAACTGCCCTTCATCAAAAACGGGCAGGATGTGAAAGTCTCCCTGTCCTACTACCCCGGGGAATCCTTCGAAGGGAAGATCACCTACATCTATCCCTACCTCAAGCCCGAGACGCGGACGAACCAGGTCCGGATCGAGGCCGCCAATCCAGGCCTCAAGCTCAAGCCCGAGATGTTCGCCAATCTCGAGATCCATGTCGATTACGGCGCCAGGCTGACCGTCCCGGCGGACGCCGTCCTGGACGCCGGCGATACCAAGATCGTCTTCGTGGCCAAAGGCGACGGATATTTCGAACCCCGTGAGGTCAAGCTCGGCGTCAAGGGCCAGGAGCTTTACGAAGTCCTCGGCGGATTGAGCGACGGCGAGGAGGTGGTCACCTCTGCCAACTTCCTCATCGACTCCGAGTCGAGCCTCAAGGCCGCCCTGAACCGGATGACCAAGACCGCGGCGGGAGAGAAATAACATGATCGAAAAGATCATCGAGTTCTCGGCGAAGAACAAGTATATCGTCCTCATCTTTGCGGCCGCGGCCATCGTCGGCGCGGTCTTCGCCATCCGGAACATCCCGCTCGACGCGATCCCGGACCTCTCGGACACCCAGGTCATCATCTATTCGCGCTGGGACCGGAGCCCCGACGTCATCGAGGACCAGGTCACCTATCCCATCGTGACGGCCATGCTGGGCGCGCCCAAGGTCAAAGCTATCCGCGGCTACTCCGACTTCGGGTTCTCCTATGTCTATGTCATCTTCAAGGACGGGACGGACATCTACTGGGCCCGCAGTCGCACCCTGGAATATCTGAGCAAGATCACGCCCAGGCTCCCGCAGGGCGTCCAGACCGAAATGGGGCCCGATGCGACGAGCGTGGGTTGGGTCTATCAGTATGCCCTCGTCGATAAGTCCGGGAAGAACGATCTGGCCCAGCTTCGCGGCTTTCAGGACTGGTATCTGCGCTACTGGCTCCAGAGCGTCCCCGGGGTCGCCGAGGTCGCTTCCGTCGGAGGCTTCCAGAAACAGTATCAGGTCAACGTTGATCCCAACGCCCTCCAGGCCTACAACATCCCCCTGATGAAGGTCATCGAGGCCATCCGGGACGGAAACAACGATGTCGGCGGCCGGCTGGTGGAATTCTCGGGAAAAGAATACATGGTCCGGGGCCGCGGCTACGCCAAGTCGATCAAGGACATCGAGGATATCGTCGTCAAGAGCGATATGTCCGGGACCCCGGTCCTCGTCCGGAACGTCGCCCAGGTCGTCCTGGGCCCCGAGATCCGGCGCGGAGTCGCCGACCTCGACGGCCAGGGCGACACCGTCGGCGGCATCGTCATCATGCGCTCCGGCGAGAATGCCCTGAACGTCATCAACCGAATCAAGGAAAAGCTCAAAGAGACCCGGCCCTCCCTGCCCGCCGGAGTCGAGGTTGTGACGACCTACGACCGTTCGGTGCTGATCAAGAGGTCGATCGAGACCCTCAGGCGCCAGCTCATCGAGGAGATGATCATCGTCAGCATCGTCATCCTGCTCTTCCTCTGGCACTTCCCGTCGGCCATCATCCCGATCGTCACCATCCCCATCGCGGTCCTGCTCTCGTTCATCCCCTTATACGGCATGAAACTGACCTCCAACATCATGTCCCTTTCCGGGATCGCCATCTCCATCGGCGTCCTCGTCGACGGGGCCATCGTCGAGGTGGAGAACGCCTACAAGAAGCTGCAGCTATGGGAGGCCGGAGGCCGGAAGGGGGATTATCACGTGGTCCGGCTGAACGCGCTTAAGGAAGTCGGGCCCTCGGTCTTCTTCTCGCTCCTCGTCATCGCCGTCGCCTTCCTGCCCGTGTTCACGCTCGTGGACCAGGAAGGGCGGCTATTCAAGCCGTTGGCCTATAGCAAGAACTTCGCCATGGCCATCGCCGCCATCCTGGCCGTCACTCTCGACCCGGCCATGCGCATGCTCTTCACCAGGATGGACTACAAGCACTTCCGGCCGAAGTGGTTGTCGCGGGCCGTAAATACGATCACCGTGGGCCGTTATTATGCGGAAGAGAAACACCCGATCAGCAAGATCCTCTTCAAGATCTACGAGCCGGCCTGCGAGTTCGTCCTCAAGTACCGCAAATCGACCATCGCCGGCGCCTGCATCCTGATGGCCGCGACCGTTCCCATCTATTTCAAGCTCGGCTCGGAGTTCATGCCCCCTCTCAACGAGGGGACCATCCTCTACATGCCGACGACATTGCCCGGGATCTCGGTGACCGAGACCCAGAACCTCCTCCAGACGATGGACAAGGTCCTCAAGGACACGCCCGAAGTCGAACGGGTCTTCGGCAAGGCGGGGAGGGCCGAGACCTCAACGGACCCGGCGCCCTTCAGCATGATGGAGACGACGGTTGTCCTTAAGCCGGAAAACGAGTGGCGGCCGGTCAAGCGCTGGTACTCGTCGCTCCCGAAGTTTCTCCAGGCGCCTCTCCGGCACATCTGGAACGACCGCATCACGTGGGAACAGTTGGTCAACGAGCTCGACCAAAAGATGCAGTTCCCGGGCGTCTCCAACGCCTGGACCATGCCCATCAAAGCCAGGATCGACATGCTGACGACGGGCGTGCGCACGCCTATCGGCATCAAGGTGTACGGGGCGGACCTGAAGGAGATCGAAAAGATCGGGACCAATATCGAAACGATCCTGAAGGACGTCAAGGGGACGCGGAGCATCTTCGCCGAGCGGGTGACCGGCGGCTATTTCGTCGACTTCGACATCCGGCGCGAGGACATCGCCCGGTACGGGCTGACCATCAAGGAAGTCGAGATGATCATCATGTCGGCGATCGGCGGAGAGCCGGTGACGACGACCATAGAGGGCCGTGAGCGATATACGGTCAACGTCCGGTATGCCCGCGAGCTTCGGGACGACCTGGACAAACTGCGCCGGGTGCTGGTCCCCACGATGTCCGGGGCGCAGATCCCGTTGGAGCAGTTGGCCGACATTCACCTGACGCTCGGGCCGTCCATGCTCCGGGACGAGAACGCCATGCTTTCCGGGTATGTCTATGTCGACATCACGGGCCGCGACCTCGGGGGCTACGTGTCCGAGGCCAAGAAGATCGTCGGGGAGAAGCTGAGCCTGCCGGCGGGCTATTCCCTCCAGTGGAGCGGGCAATACGAGAACATGCTGAGGGTGAAGGAACGGCTCAAGGTGGTCATCCCCCTGACCATCTTCATCATCTTCGTCCTGCTCTTTATGAATACCAAGTCCCCGGTCAAGGCGGGCATCGTCATGCTGGCCGTGCCGTTCTCCCTCGTCGGCGCCATATGGTTCCTTTACATCCTGCATTTCAACGTCTCCATCGCGGTCTGGGTCGGCATGATCGCCCTCATGGGATTGGACGCGGAGACGGGCGTCTTCATGCTCCTGTTCTTGGACCTTTCCTATTATGACCAGGTCCGGCAGGGGCGCATGAAGACGTTTGCGGACCTCAAGGAGGCCATCATCCACGGGGCCGTAAAGCGAATTCGGCCCAAGATGATGACCGTTACGGCGATGTTCATGGGCCTTATCCCCATCATGTGGTCCCTCGGAACCGGCTCGGACGTGATGAAACGCATCGCCGCCCCGATGATCGGAGGCGTCTTTACGAGCTTCATCCTTGAGCTTCTGGTTTACCCCCCGATCTACGCCATCTGGAAATGGAAGTATGAGATGAAGCACGGGACCGTCGAAGTCAGTCAAATACCGGTTCCCCACCTAAGGGGACATTGAGATCAACAAGGGGATTTTCAATGAAAAAGGTGACGCGGTTCCGGCTGCAGACGATCTGCCTTCTTGCGGCCACGGCGGCCGCGTTCTCCCCGGTGCTGAAAGCGCAGCACGCAGGGCACATGGAGATGGCGTCCATGACGATGACGAGCGCCCTTTTCCCGGGACTGCCCATGTCGCGGGAAGGGTCGGGGACGAGCTGGCAGCCCGATTCCTCGCCGGTCTTCGCCTGGTACGCGCCGGCGGGGTCGTGGACCCTCATGATCCACGGCGGCGCTTATCTCCGCTACACGAGCCAGGACGCCGGCCGGGCGGGGACGCGGGGCGGCAACAGGCTCGACGCGCCGAACTGGGTCATGATCATGGCCCAGCCTCCTCACGGAGAGAAGGGCGGCTTCTCGTTCAGGGGGATGTTCTCTCTGGACCGGCTCACGGAAGGGGGAAGCGGCTACCCGCTTCTTTTCCAGTCCGGAGAATCCTGGAAAGGCGAAGCCCTGGTCGACAGGCAGCATCCTCATGACCTCGTTTCCGAGCTTTCGGTTTCCTACGGCCGATCGCTGGGCCCTGACGCCGGCGCGTTCCTCTACTTCGGGCTTCCCGGCGAGCCGGCGCTCGGCCCTCCCGCCTTCATGCACCGGCCCTCTTCCCTGAGCAATCCCGACGCTCCCCTCGGGCATCACCTGCAGGATTCGACCCACATCACCTTCGGTGTCCTGACGGGCGGCGCGAGATACAAGGGGCTCAAGCTCGACGCGTCCGTCTTCACCGGCCGGGAGCCCGACGAGAACAGGTTCGGCTTCGACCGGCCCCGTTTCGACTCCTGGTCGGCCCGGCTATCGCTCAATCCTTCCGACCGCGTCGCCCTCCAGGTCTCTCACGGTTTCCTCCATAGCCCCGAAGCGCTCGAGCCCGATGTGGACGTTCGGCGGACCACGGCCTCGCTGATGCTGAGTCAGCCGCTGCGCCCTGGGACGGACTGGACGACAACCCTCGTCTGGGGGGTCAACACGTCTTCGGATCGCCCGGCGACCCATTCGTTCCTGGCCGATTCAGAGGCCGCCTTCGGACGGGCTTCCATCTACGCCCGGGTCGAGTACGTCCAGCGGCAAGCCCATGACCTGAAGCTGGACGAGCTCGGTGAGCGCGTTCTTCCCATTGGCGCCCTGACCGCAGGAGTCGCCTGGCGCCTTGCATCGGACCGCCATTTCCAGCTCCATGCGGGCGCTCAGGCTTCGATCTACCACGTCGTCGACGAGTTGGTGCCGGCCTACGGGAAGCGGCCATTCTCCTTCGAGGTCTATCTGCGGATCAGCCCGCCTCGCGCTTCCGGGATGGTTTCGATGCACCCCTGAAATCATTATGATGCGACAGCCAAAGCATGTTTAGGGAGAAAGTCATGGATCATAGCCATCATCCCAAACATGAACATGCGATGGATCACGATATGGGGCACGGAGATCATGCCGCCCCCATGAACATGGAGCATGGCACGGAGACCCCAAACACGCGGCCTGACTCGGGACCCGCCGACCATCACGCCCACAATGTCGCCGACTTCAAACGGAGGTTCTGGATTTCCCTGATCGTGACTGTTCCCGTCCTTGCCCTTTCGCCGATGGTCCAGCACTTTCTGGGCTTTGGCGAGCGATTCCGATTTGCGGGGGACGGCTATATCCTCTTTCTGCTCTCGTCCTTCATCTTCTTCTATGGCGGCTTCCCCTTCCTGAAAGGGCTCCGGGACGAGCTAAAGGCCGCCCGCCCGGGGATGATGACTCTTATCGCCCTGGCCATCATGACGGCTTACGCCTACAGCAGTGCCGTCGTCTTCGGGCTCTCCGGGGAGGTGTTCTTCTGGGAGCTCGCGACGCTTATCGACATCATGCTCCTCGGCCATTGGATCGAGATGAGGTCCGTCATGGGAGCCTCTCGCGCCCTCGAGGAACTGGCGAGGCTCATGCCCTCGGAGGCCCACCGGCAAGGGCCGGACGGAACCGTGACGGACGTTCCCCTCCATGAGCTCAAAGCGGGGGACAGGGTGCTTGTCAAGCCGGGAGAGAAGGTCCCTGCCGACGGGGCGGTATTCGAGGGCGAGACCTCCGTCAACGAAGCCATGCTCACCGGGGAGTCCCGGCCTGTGGCCAAGGGGGCGGGAGCGGTGGTCATCGGGGGCTCCATTAACGGCGAGGGGTCCATGGTGGTGGAGATTCGAAAAACGGGGAAGGATTCGTATCTCTCCCAAGTGATGGACCTCGTCCGGCAGGCCCAGGAAAGCCGCTCGCGGACCCAGGACTTGGCGAACCGAGCCGCGCTCTGGCTGACCCTCATCGCCATCGGCGCCGGCGCGCTGACTCTTCTCGCCTGGCTTGCCTTCGCGGATAAGCCGTTCGCGTTCGCCCTCGAGCGGATGGTCACCGTCATGATCACGGCCTGTCCCCATGCCTTGGGGCTCGCGGTGCCTTTGGTCGTGGCCGTTTCGACCGCGCTTTCGGCGAAGAACGGCCTCCTCATCAGGGACCGGGCGGCATTCGAGAGGGCGCGGAAGATGCAGGCCGTCATCTTCGACAAGACGGGGACCCTCACGGAGGGGCGGTTCGGGGTGACGAACATCCTGGCCCTAGACGCCGAGATCGACGAAGACACCCTCGTTCGCTATGCCGCGGCGGTCGAGGCCCATTCGGAACACCCCATCGCCAAGGGCATTGTCTCCGCGAGGCCCAAAGACGTGCCTCCGGTCGCCGAATTCAAGGCCCTGCCGGGGAGGGGCGCCGAAGGGCGAGTCAACGGAAGGGATGTGAAGGTCGTGAGCCCGGGCTATCTGAAGGAGTACGGCATCGAAATGACGGACGCGCGGATCGAACATCTCTCGTCCCAGGGCAAGACGGTCATCTTCGTCCTTGTGGATGGGAGACTTGCCGGGGCGCTTGCCCTGGCTGACGTTATCAGGCCGGAATCCAGGGAGGCCGTGGCCAAGCTCAAGGCGATGGGCATCCAGTGCATGATGCTGACCGGTGACAACCGTCTCGTTGCGAAATGGGTGGCCGAAGAGCTCGGGCTCGATGATTACTTCGCCGAGGTACTTCCACGGGAAAAGGCGGACAAGATCAAGGAAGTGCAGGCGCGCGGGCTCGTCGTCGCCATGGTGGGGGATGGCGTCAATGACGCCCCGGCCCTGGCTCAGGCCGATATCGGCATCGCCATCGGCGCCGGCACCGACGTCGCCGTGGAGACCGCCGACATCGTCCTCGTCAAGAGCAACCCGCTCGACGTCGTGGCCATTCTGGGCCTCGCCCGGGCCACGTACCGGAAGATGGTCCAAAACCTTGCCTGGGCTACTGGCTACAATGCGTTCGCCATCCCTTTGGCCGCGGGCGTTCTATACAAGTTCGGCATCCTTCTCAGCCCCGCGATGGGCGCCGTGCTCATGTCCTTAAGCACCGTCATCGTCGCCATCAACGCCCGGCTCTTGAAAGCGTGATTTCGATTTTCTTCTACTATCATCAACCCGTTACATTTACGGTGTCGGAATCCCCTTTTAGTGCGTCTATCAGCATTATTCAGCTAAGTAAAAGGCTGTTTTCTTAGGTCACCCAATTATAGGCTTTGGTTGATATGCGGAATCCATATTTGATATGCTTGCAGTTCGCTAATCTTGGGGAGAGAAGATGGCTGAACATTCTCGGTGTGGCTGGAACTCGAGGTTTCCGCAATTTCGTTCGACTCCGTCAAAATTTATTCGAGAGAGTCTGAGCGCTTATGTGAAAGATGCGGGGCCTGAGCAAGTTAGGGCATGGGACGATTCCATCCCGCCACTCCAAAACGAAGTGGGAGAGATCCTTCATTCGGATAAAGAAGCCCCCGATTATTCGACCATCCTGGAATATACACTGCCAATGGAATCCCGCAGGACCGATGTCATTTTCCTTGCGAAGGGCTCGGTTATAGTAATGGAACTTAAGGGAAAGATGAAGCCCTCTCAAGCAGATATCGACCAAGCGGCTGCCTATGTGAGGGATTTAAGTTGTTATCATCAAGAGTGTGCGGATCGGACCGTTCTAGCCTTGTGTGTGCCTATGAAGGCCCGAGGGTATTTAAGCCAGCAATACAATGTCCACATTCTTGGTCCGGATGCAGTTGATAGCTTTATTGAGAGCCTACCAAGTGATCCCTCAAAACCTTCAATTGCGCCGGCCGCCTTTCTATCTGAATCAGCTTATCGTCCTCTGCCGACGCTCGTACAAGCCGCCCGAGAGCTATTTAACAAAGGTGATATTAGGCCAATCCACCGGGCTCGTGCTGCGACGGATCCTGCTGTCTTCAAGATCAAGGATATCATTCATGAAGCTGCTGCCGAGAGCTCAAGAAGGCTGATTCTCCTGACCGGCGTTCCCGGAGCCGGGAAAACGCTCGTCGGACTCCGCACGGTCCATGCCCATTACTTAGATGACCTAGCGGTGCCCCGCGCAAACGGAACTCCTACCGCGCCGGCCGTTTTCTTATCAGGGAATGGCCCCCTGGTCGAAGTGCTTCAGTATGAGCTCCGAAGTGCGGGCGGCGGAGGCAAGGCATTTGTACGCGGAGTTAAGGACTATGTAAAGAGATATTCTTCCCGCCCGGAGTTGGTTCCCCCAGAACACGTGCTTATCTTCGATGAAGCGCAGCGGGCCTTCGACGCCGAGCAGGTTCAGTTCAAGCATCGCGATATCCCCGGCTTTGTGGCGGGAAAGTCCGAACCTGAACATTTTATCGAATTTGCGGAACGTATCCCTGGGTGGTGTGCTGTCCTCGGACTTATCGGAAGCGGACAAGAGATTCATATAGGAGAAGAAGGCGGGTTGGTACAATGGAAGCATGCCGTTGAAGGATCAGCCGATCCTGAAGCCTGGATAGTTTATGGCCCTCCTCAACTCAGTTCAATATTTAATGGCAGTGCTGTTCGGTTTAAAGAAATATCCGCACTTAACCTGGACACCGAAATCCGTTTCCATTTGGCTACCGACCTCCATCATTTTGTTGACCAACTATTATCAGGTGCGTCTCCCGATTCCAACGCGGCTTTCTCGGAAAAGCTCGAAGCTTGCGGCTATCATCTAAGGATAACCGATAAGTTGGAAACTGCGGCAGCGTATTTAAAAGAGCGATACGCAGAACATTCCGAAGCGCGCTACGGTCTCGTTGCCTCCTCCAAGGATCGAGATTTGGAGAAGTTCGCTGTTCCCAACGACTACCAATCCACGAAAAGGGTTCGATACGGCCCTTGGTATTCTGATCCGGAAGATGCCAAAGGTGGCTTCTCTTGTCGTCACCTCAATGATGCGATCACGGAATTCGGAGCCCAGGGTCTTGAACTTGATGCTGTTCTTCTTGCCTGGGGCACTGATTATATGCGGGAGAACGGAGCATGGACAAATCGGAAAGCCAGGGGTTATCAGCGTATTGCCCAAGTCAAAGATGCCAAGCAACTTCGGCTGAACTCTTACCGTGTCCTCTTGACCCGTGGCCGTGACGGGACCGTTGTTTTTATGCCGCCGCTTCCAGAACTAGAAGAAACAAGAGAATACCTGCATCTCTCAGGATTTCAACGCCTTGAGTGAGGCGGAGGTTCTTAAATCCATTCATAACATTGCCGTATAATCCCGCCTATGTTAGAATGATGCGGGGAGAGTAAGATGTCTGAAGTTCTGATTTCCATCAATATCGAACCTTTGGAGGAAGGCGGATATTTAGCGACAAGCGAAAACCTCCAGGGCTTGATAGCGCAAGGGCGGACCATCGCCGAAACCATGGAAATTGCGCAGGACGTCGCCAAGAAGATCATCGAATCCTGCATTGAACATGGAGACCCTCTTCCTTTTGAAATAAAGCACGCAAAGAAGCAAGCCAAGCAAGAGGTCAAGATCCCCATCGCCGTTTCTATATGACGAAACTCCCTTCCCTACCGGCAAAAGACGTATTCAGGAAACTCCGCAAGGCAGGGTTCATCTTCGACAGACACGCCAAAGGCAGCCATGAGATCTGGGTGAATCCCGTCACGCATCGGAGAACGACAATCCCCAATCATCCGGGAGCGTCGATCCCTAAGGGAACGCTGAAGGCGATCTTGAACGCGGCAGGGCTGACGCTCGAAGAATTCGATAAACTTTGAATTCGCAACAATTGGCAATGGGTCGCTATGAAGTGGAGATGCCTGGATAAACCTGGCAAACAAAAGGGGAGGGATGATGCGCAAGACGAATATGAGCATCAGCAGGCGTAAGTTTCTTGGCGGATGTGCAGCTTGTGCTGGGGCCGCGGGGTTGATAGGCGCCCCGTCATGGCTCAAGGCGACCTCGAGTATGGGGCGACAGGGAATCGCCAAGATTTTGAACGAAAAACTCAAGATTCGTATCCTCTATGCCTTGCATGCTCCAAAGCAGGATAGGCCGGACTGGCCGAACATCGGGTTCGATTTCGTGCCGGTCATGGACGCGGCCAATGCCGAACTTCTCCGCAATTTTCCCGGCTGGACGTTCATCCCCACGCTGGCAACGGGGCCGGAGCAGGCGCGGAAGATCCTCGAAGAGGACAAGGCCGCGCCGGTCGATGGGTACATCGTCTATCAGATGAACTGCTGGAACGAGGTTGCGCAGACGATGGCGACGTCCGGGAAGCCCGTGCTATACGCGGATTTCCAATATGCCGGGAGTGGCGGGTTTCTCGTTTATTCGGCAGCTTTCCTCCATGCGAATGTGCGCAACGTAGGATTCGTCGCGTCGTCATACTTCACCGATATGCTCGAAGCGGTCTGCTGTTTCGCGGATGCGAGGGCCGCGGGGCCGGGCTTTGATTTCGAGGCGGCGGTCGCGCGAATCAGGCGGACTCGAACTCCGGGTCTCGGCAATCTTGCCTGCAAGACGGATGCCCTAGAGCTCCTTTCGCCCGCGGAGACCGTCCTCAGGATGAAGGCCTCGAAGATTCTGGCCGTCCGCGACGACAAGGGCGGCTCGGCATCGATCCTTATGGGCATTCCAGTAATTCAGGTCCCGTTCGCCGAGGTCAACGAGGCGTGGGCGGCCGCGGACAAGGACGAAGCTCGGACCGTCGCCGGCCGTTGGGCGAAGAACGCCGCGCGCGTGGAGGGCGTCAGCCGGGAGGAGCTCGTGAATTCCGCGGCGATGTATCTCGGGCAAAAAGCGGTTCTCAAGAAGTACGGAGCCAACGCCATCACGATCAACTGCTTAGGGGGCTTCTATGGGGGTCACATTCATGCCTTTCCCTGTCTGGCATTCCATGAACTGCTCAATGAGGGCCTCGTGGGAGCGTGCGAGTGCGACGTCCCGTCCACCGCGGCGATGGTCGCGTTCGGGGCGATGACGCAGGGGCGGCCGGGCTACATCTCCGACCCCGTTATCGACACGTCCGAGAGGCATATCATCTATACTCATTGCGTGGCGTCGAACCGCGTCTTCGGGCCGGGCGGGCAGACGAACCCGTACGAGATCCTGACGCACTCCGAGGACCGGCAGGGCGCGTCGATGCGCTCAATCCTGCCCGTGGGCTACATGACGACAACGGTCGAGGTCTCGGAGGACCGCCACGAGATCCTCGTCCACCGGGCCAAAGCCGTCGATAACGACCCGGACGACCGGGCCTGCCGGACGAAGCTCGTGGCCGAGCCGATCGGCGACATCGAAAAGCTCTTCACGATGTGGGACACCTGGGGTTGGCACCGGGTCACTTTCTACGGCGACCTCAAGGATCAAGTCTATGCCCTGGCCGACGAGCTGGGCTGGAAGGTCGTCGAAGAAGCTTGAAGAAAGAGGACGACGGCGCCGTCAGAATTCCCATAGACGGGACCCTGGATCTGCACACCTTTAAGCCGTCGGATGTCAAGGACCTTGTCCCCGAATACCTCAGGGAGTGCGCTGCTAAGGGCATTTTCAGGGTCCGGATAATCCACGGCAAGGGGACGGGCGTTCTCGCGCGCATCGTCCGCTCGGCTCTCGATAAGATGCCCGAGGTCGCGTCCTACGAAACGGCCGATCCTCACGAAGGCGCTTGGGGCGCGACCATCGTCCGGCTCAAGCCTTAGTTGGGGGACACAATACCAATTTCCGAATTTATTGTGGGAGGCGTTTTTCCAGGGGAAAAATATCAAATTGGGAAATTGGTATTGTGTCCCCAATTACAATTAAAATTAAAGAGAATCTTCGGGGCCCGCCCACGTCTCAATAGTTAGAATAGCCCTTGACGAAATGACGGAGGCAGTATATATAAATAATATATACTTTGAGAGGACCGACATGAAGACCGCCAAGCTCTTTCGCAACGGGCAAAGCCAGGCCGTCCGCCTGCCCAAGGAGTTCCGTTTCGAAGGGGAATTCGTCTATATCAAGAAATCCGGGAACGCCATCGTGCTTCTGCCCGCCAAAGGCGCCTGGGATTCTCTCGTCGAGAGCTTGGATAAGTTCTCGGAGGACTTCATGTCCGAGCGCAGTCAGCCCGCCTCCCAGGACCGCGAGGAGCTCTGATGCGCTTCATGCTCGACACCGACTCGTGCATCGCCCTAATTAAGCGGAAGCCTGCCAAGGCCCTGCGCCGGATCCTTGCCCTCTCGCCCGGCGAGGCCGGCATATCGGCGGTCACGCTGGCCGAGTTGCGATTTGGAGTCGCCAAGAGTGGGCAGGCCGAGAGCAATCGCCAGGCATTGGACGAATTCCTCCTCCCCTTGGAGATCGCCGATTTCGACGCGGCGGCCGCCGCGTCGTATGGCACGGTCAGGGCCGCGCTCGAAGCGGCTGGAACGCCAATTGGTCCGCTCGATACGCAGATCGGCGCGCACGCCCTCAGCCTGGGCGCGGTCCTCGTGACCCACAACACCCGCGAGTTCAGCAGGATCCCCTGCCTGGCCATCGAGGATTGGCTCGCCTGAAGACCGGCTTGGTCGCTTGACATGATATCAGTCGAGTGATATACATTTGCCCGGAGGGTCGGTCATGATCAGAAGCATTATTTCCATCACCCGGGATGATAAGGATTGGCTTGATTGTTATGGCCGCCGCCATAAGCTCTCGAGCGCTGAGCTCGTACGGCGGGCGATCAAGGAGTACCGTGCCCGCGTCGAACGACGGAATCTGCAAACGGTCATCAGAGAAACCGCCGGGAGCTGGAAGTCTGTCAAAGGCGACAGCCAGAAGCTCGTGAACGGCATGCGGAAGGAATGGGAGCGCTCCCGATGAGGGCTCTCTACCTGCTGGACTCGGCCGTTCTCATCGATCACCTGAGGGGTATGGCCCCCGCCACGACCTGGATGGCCAAGCTCAAGGAGGGGGAGGCCGTGATCTCGGTGATAACACGCGCCGAGGTTCTTGCCGGGGGCGATCCCAGTGAAGCGGCGGCCGCCTTCGAGCTGTGCGAACAATTCGCTTGCCTGCCTTTGACGAAGGAAACGGCCGATCAGGCCGCCGACCTTCGCCGGGCAAACGGCTGGAAGCTCCCGGACGCCTTCCAAGCCGCCTTGGCCATCGACCACAGCCTTAAGTTGGTGATCCGGAACAGCAAGGATTTCTCCGAGAAAAAGCACGCCTTCGCGCTCATCCCCTATAGACTGTAATTCGAGCTTGATATTTCGTCGGCTCGACGATACACTCGGCCCATGCCCGGGAAGAAACCGTCCGAATGAAGAAAGGGCGGCCCGCGGCCGTTCCAGGAGGAAATCGATGAGCCATCGCCCTTTTAGAGCCCTTATGATCCCCGCCCTTGCCGCGGCGGTCCTTTTTTCAGCCGCCTGCTCCAAGCCCGCGGAGAAACCGGCCTCGCCCGCCAAGGACATCGTTACCGCCGGCGACGCCCGGCTGGCCGGATCGTCGCGCGAAGACCGCGCCGGGTGGATCTACGTCCATCTCCAGGGCGCGCCCCGCGACGTCGGCTTCCAGCATGGCTGGCATCTGGCCGCCGAGATCGACGACCTCCTGAAGACCCTGTCCTTCCATTTCGAAAGAACGACCAGCCGCAAATGGGAGTTCTACCGCGAGGCGTCCGAGCGGATGTTCTGGCCCAAGATAGATCCCGAATACAGGGAAGAGATCGAAGGCATCGCCGAAGGCGTCAAGGCCCGACTCCCGGAATCGACCTATGACCGGGTCGACATGACCGCCCTCAGCGGCTGGATCGAGCTGGCCTGGTACTATGTGCCCGTTCTTGACGCCAAGGTCAAGGCCGGGGCCGGCGACAACAAGGCTCCCGACCACTGCAGTGCGTTCATCGCCACCGGAAGCGCGACAAAGGACGGCCGAATCGTCATGGCCCACAACAATTGGTGCTATTACATCCTGGGCGAGCGCTGGAACATCGTCCTGGACATCGTTCCCGCCCGCGGTCATCGCATCGTAATGGACTCCATGCCCGGCCTGATCCACAGCGGCGACGACTTCGTCCTCAACGGGGCAGGGCTTATCTACACGGAAACGACCATCTCGCAATTCAAGGGCTTCAAGGAGGACGGAACGCCCGAGTTCGTCCGGGCGCGCCAGGCCGCCCAGTATGCGGCGACCATCGACGATTTCGTCCGCATCATGACCGAGGACAACAACGGCGGCTACGCCAACGACTGGCTCGTCGGCGACCTCAACGCCAACGAGATCGCCCGTCTCGAGCTGGGGCTCAGGAACAGCCGGCTGTGGCGGACGAAGGACGGCTGGTACGTCGGCTCCAACTTCCCCCTCGACCCCAAGCTCATCGCCGAGGAGACGACGTTCGACGTGAAGAAGGCCGATCAGTCGGTCTACGTCCGCAAGGCCCGATGGGAACGGCTGATGGCCGAGAACCACGGGGCCCTCGACGCCGAGAAGGCCATGGCCTTTCTGGGCGACCACGTCGATGCCCTGACCGGCCTGGTCAAGGCCGGCGCCAACTCCCTCTGCGGCCATGTCGACGTGGAAGCCAACGGCCTCCCGGAATTCTCCCAAGCGCCGTTCACTCCCGCCGGGGCGGTTCAGGGCAAGGTCACGACCGCAGCCTTGGCCCAGGAATTGAAGTTCTGGGGACGGATGGGCCATCCCTGCGGGGAGGATTTCATCGCCGCGGAGTTCGTCAAGGTTCGGCCGGAATGGACCTGGCAGCTGCCCTATCTCAAGGATATGAAGGGAAATCCCTGGACGCTCTTCGAAGGCAGAAGGTAAGGAAATCAACCGGGCAGATCTTCCAGGGGGAATCTCCTAATTCGGAAATTGGTATTGTGTCCCTAATTCCGATCTTTGGCGGGAAGGCCTGAGCCGTCCGGCGAGCGTAAAATTAGTTTACGCCAGCCGCAAGATTCTCGCTATCGTCCCCAGGTCGCCTCCGTTCGCCCTTGGCACGATTCCGGCTGGGACAATAGGAGAATATCCCAAAATCCAGGGGGAGGATTAGATGAAAAAACTCATCATTTTGGTTCTGGCTTTGATCCTGGCCTTTCTCGTTTCGTTGTCTTGGAGTCAGGCCGGGAACAAGGAACTGGAAACCGCCTTCGAGGACGGGGACACGGTCAAAATCCTCCAGCTCCTCGCCGCCGACCCGCAGTTGCTCAAAGCCGACATGGGGGCGGGCATGACGCCCCTGCACTTTGCCGCTTATCATGGATATGTCCCTGTCGTCGACTTTGCCCTGAAGAACGGGGTGGACATCAATATCAAGGACAGCCGCAACCTGTCGCCCGTATGGTTCTCGGTCTCGGGGAAACGGTCGGCCATGCTGAGGAAGCTCGCGGCCCTCGGAGCCGACCTCTCGATCAAGAACCCTCAAGGGGACGACTTGCTCTTCCGGGCCGCCCTGGCCGGCGACGCCGAGGTCTTCGGCATCCTCCTCGACAAGGGCTTCAAGGCCGATGCGAAGAACGCCTTTGAGCTGACGCCCCTCCAGTACGCCGCCCGCGGCGACGCCGTGGACATCATGAAGCTCCTTGTCACGAAAGGCGCGGACCTCCGGGCCGGGTCGGATCCCAGCTTCACGCTCCTCCATCACGCCGTCCAGTCGGGGAAGAGCGGGGCGATCCACTACTTGCTGGATAACGGCCTCGACATCAACGCCAGGCACCAGGGCACCGGGATGACCCCGCTGATCCTGGCGGTGGATTTCGGCAATCCGGAGGGTGCCCGCGCCCTTATCATGCGGAGGGCCGATCTCAACGCGGCCGACGAGAACGGCCAGAGGCCCCTCCTGCTCGCGCTCAAGAAGGGCAGACGGGAGATCGTGGAGCTCTTGCTGGCGAAGGGCGCGGATGCGGGGCTGGTCGATCCCCGGACCGGGAAGACCCTGCTCCACGAAGCGGCCCTGCGCGGCTACTCGGGAATCGTCGAGGCTCTTCTCGCCCGCGGCGTCTCGAAGGACGCCAAGGACCAAAAGGGCAGAACGGCCCTCTCCTATGCGCTGAAGTACGGGAACCGGGCGGCGGCGGAGGTTCTTCGCAAGAACGGCGTCGAGGACGTCCCCTGGGAGACGAACATCGACGATTCCGCGCTCCTGAACAAGCCGCTCAAGGCGGGCGAGGCCGCGATCTGGTACCTCAGGCACTCGGGCTGGGCCGTTAAGACCAAGTCCGCGTTCCTCATCTTCGATTATTGGGACGACGACGCCGCTCCGGACGAGAAGCTCCTCGCGAACGGCCACATCGATCCCGCGGAGCTGAAGGGCCTTCCCGTCTTTGTCTTCGCGACCCATGACCACGGCGACCATTTCGACCGGCAGATCCTCGAGTGGAAAAAAGTCATTCCCGGCCTGACCTACATCTTCGGGTTCGAGCCTCAGGGCGTTGAGGGGGCCGTTTCCCTCACCCCAAGGACCCAGCGAACGATCGGCCCGCTCGCCGTCACCACGATCCGGGCCAACGACGCCGGCGTCGGGTTCGCCGTCGCCGTGGACGGGCTGACCGTCTTCCACGCGGGCGACCACTCGAACAACAAGCTCGAGGCCGCGGAAAACGACTTCTTCCCCGAGATCGACTTCCTGGCCCAGAAAGGCATCCGGCCCGATATCGCCTTCTTCCTCAACATGTACGGCTGCGGCTCCACGAATCCCGAAGCTTTCCAGAAGGGCATTTACTACGCCATAGACAAGCTGAAGATCAAGTCCGTCCTTCCCATGCACGGCGCCGGCAAGGAGTGGGTCTACGGGAACCTCGCCGAGTCCGTCGCCCGGGACAAGATCAAGGTCCAGGTCGGTGCCGCCGTCAACCAGGGAGACCGCTTCTTCTACCGGAAGGGAACACTGACCCATTGAGCGGCAGGGGCGGCCGGCGAAGGCGCTAAAACGGAGACACAATACCAATTACCGAAATTCATTCTTCCGCTGATCTTCCAGGGGAGATTCTTTATATCGGAAATTGGTAGTGTGTCCCCCTAGTTATTTTTTCAGCAGTTTGAAAGCGTAGTCCCAGTTCCCTGTCTGGATGGCGTTCAGGATGTAGATCAGGGCGAGCGGCTCGAGGAGACGGGCCGCCTCGAGCTTTCCCATATCCACGACGCCCCAGCCGAAGTCGCGGCAGATACCGGCGACGGTCTCCCTCGCCGCGGCGTCGTCCCCGCAGATGAACATGTCGGGGGGACCGTCCGGGAACGACGGCTTGAACATATGGGCGTGATTGACCGAGTTGAAGGCCTTGACGACCTTCGCCTTCGGCAGCCAGCGCTGGACTTGCTCGCCTGCCGAATCGACGCCGCCGACGGCCAGGCCGGGCAGGGCATTCGGCCGGAAAAGCAGGGGATTGGTGACGTCGATGACCACCTTGCCGGCGAGGTTTTCCGGGCCAGCCAGGTGGATCGCGTTCTCCGTTCCGGTCCATAGAATCGCCAGCACGGCCAGCTCGCCGAAAACCGCGGCCTCGGCGAAGCTCCCGGCCGAGGCCCTTTTCCCCGCCTTGGCCAGCCACGCCTTGATCTCGTCCCTGGCCGGATTCCGGCTTCCCATCTTGACGTCATGACCCAGGCCGATGAATCCTAGCCCCAGGTCCTGACCCACGCCTCCGGATCCGAGAATGCCGATTCGCATTGTTCCCTCCTGCTTGCGGATGCTAATATTGTGGCAGGTCTTCTCCGGTTGGTCAAATGGGTGAATGAAGGGAGCGCTTTAGGGGACACAATGCCAATTTCCGATTGGGGAGAAAAGCGCATTTATTAGGGGAGTTTCAGCAAATCCGGAACTTGGTATTGTGTCTCCTATGAGATAAAATGTAAGCCGATGATCTCGCAGACCCCCCAAAACCGCCTCATCCGGGAGAAGAGCCCTTACCTGCGCCAGCATGCGCACAACCCCGTGGACTGGTATCCCTGGGGAGACGAGGCCTTCGAGCGGGCCCGGCGCGGGGATAAGCCTGTCTTTCTCTCCATCGGCTATTCATCGTGCCACTGGTGCCACGTGATGGAGCAGGAGTCGTTCAGCGACGATGAGGTCGCCCGGCTCCTCAACGAAACGTTTATCTGCGTCAAGGTGGACCGGGAGGAACGGCCCGACCTCGACCAGTACTACATGACCGTCGGCCAGATGCTGACCGGAGCGGGGGGCTGGCCGCTGACGATCGTGATGACCCCGGACAAACGGCCGTTCTTTGCGGGGACGTACTTTCCGAAGGAGCGGCGGTGGGGACGGCTCGGGCTCATGGAGCTTGTCCCGCGGGTCGGAGAAGCCTGGCGGACGCGGCGGGAGGAGGTCCTGCGGTCGGCAGAAGGGATATTCGATGCGGTCGTTCGGGCGCAGGGAGCGCGAGGGGAAGGTCGAGGCGCGGGGCGTGATGCGGAAGCGGGCCCGAGCGAGCTCACGACGGAAGCCCTCGACGAGGCGTTCCGGGAGCTTGAGGCGGATTTCGACGAGGCGAATGGGGGCTTCGGGAGCGCTCCCAAGTTTCCCGTCGCCCACACCCTGTCTTTCCTTCTCAGGTATTGGAAGCGGACGGGAAATGCCCGTGCCCTTGCAATGGCCGAAAGAACTCTTGAAGGGATGGCGCGCGGCGGCATCTGGGACCACCTGGGATCCGGCTTCCACAGGTATTCGACCGACGCCGAATGGCGGGTCCCGCATTTCGAGAAGATGCTTTACGACCAGGCTCTCCTGGCCGAGGTTTATACGGAGGCCTTTGCGGCAACGGGCAAAAGCGAATTCAGACGGACCGCCGTCGAGACCATGGAATACATCCTCCGGGACCTTCGGGCGCCCGAAGGTGGATTTTACACGGCCGAGGACGCCGATTCGGAGGGCGAGGAAGGCCGGTTCTACGTCTGGACGAGAAAAGAGATCGAAGTGGCCCTGAACGGAGAAGGCGCGGCGCTGGCGGCCCGTATGTTCGACCTCAGGACCGAGGGGAACTTCTCCGAACCGGGCGGCTCGAAGGACGGAAGAAATATCCTTTATGTGCGACAGCCGCTCGCCGAGATCGCCGCCGAACGCGGGATCCCGACGGAGCGGCTCGAGGCGGAGGTTGCGTCCATCCGCGCGAAGCTCCTCCGGGCCAGGGGAGAACGGGCCCGGCCGTTCAGGGACACGAAGATCCTTACGGACTGGAACGGGCTTGCGATCGGGGCGCTGGCCAAAACCTCACGGACGACGGGGGAGAGTCGATTCCTCGTCGCGGCGGAGGCCGCGGCCCGCTTCGTCCTCGAAAAGATGCGCGGGCCGGATGGGCGCCTGCTCCATTCCTACGCGGCTGGGGAAGCCCGCATCCCGGCCTATCTCGACGATTACGCTTTTCTCATCGGGGGTCTCGTTGAGGTCTACGAGGCCGGATTCGACCCGACCTATCTGGAGCGGGCGATCGAGCTTACGAACGTCGCGAAGGAGGATTTCGCGGACGAGCGGGAAGGCGGCTTTTTTTCGGTAACCGCGGCGACCGAGCTTCCTGTCCGGCCGAAAGAGGTCGCCGACGGCGCCATCCCTTCCGGGAATTCGGTCATGCTGATGAACCTCCTCCGGCTGGCAGGCCTGACGGGGCGCCGGGACCTGGAAAAGGACGCGGCGCGGCTGACGGAGGCCTTCGCCGCCAAGGTCGCGAGCCGACCGCGCGCCCATGCGGCATTCCTATGCGGGCTGGATCACGCCTTCGGCCCGGCAGCCGAGGTCGTGGTCGTCGGTCGTGACGGGGATCGCCGGACGGACGCATTGCTCAGCGCGCTCGTAAGGACCTGGCTTCCGAACGTGACCGTTCTTTTCAAGCCCACGGAGGAGGGCGCGCAGGCCGGGCCCTCAAAGACGGGAAGGATCGCAAAGCTCGCCCCGTTTACGCGCGACATGAAAGAGATCGACGGCGGCCCCGCGGCCTTCGTTTGTACGAGCGGCCGCTGCCTCAAGCCCGTGACCTCGGCCGACGAACTCCTCCGACTTCTTTCGAGATCATGATCAGGGCGGCCGAATGAAGTTCGCCGCCTTACTCGCGGAGCAGGCCATCCTGGACCGAATTGTCGATCATCTGACGCCGGTGTTTGCGGTCGAGGAGAGCGGGAAATACGGTTGAGCATCTTGGGGTCGGGGCGGAGTGGGAGCCCATTGTCCTTCAACTGCGTCGGCATTGAATTCGAACGTCTACTCGGGAATAACCATTGTGCCCTGGGCCGTTGTAACCCCATCCTCAACCGATACCATGTCCCGCATAATTTGGGGACACCATACCCGTTTCCGAATTTCCGGTTTTTCCCCTGGGAAAATCCGTCCGTTCAACAATCAGGAAAATGGTATTGTGTCCCAAATTCAGGCCAGCGTCAGGGTCTCGTGAGCGACGATGAGCTTGCCCTGGATGGGGACGCCATAAGGGCAGGCCCGCTCGCAGGAACCCGCGCATTCCGCGCATGAACCCGCGCTGCGCCCGCCCAGGGCCGCGTAATCGGCCAGCGCCGCCTTCTCCCGTCCCTTCCCTTTGAAATAGTAGTTGTAGCGCATGATGGAGTTGACGGGAACCCCGCGGGGGCAGGCGGCCTCGCAGGCACCGCAGGCAAAGCGGCAGGTCGAGCTTCCGGCCACCTCGGCGCATCCGGCCAGGATCGCTTCATCCCCCGGGCTCATCGTCCCGCCGGACAGGGCCAGAAACGCGTCCAACTGGTTGAACGTGTTGATGCTCGGGCAGACGCAGTGGACATCGGGATTGTCCAGGCAGAACCGGATGGCCGCGTCGCGGGCCTGCTCGAGCCCGGCCAGGTTGTGGCTTTTGAGGAAGGCCTCCGTCTTGACCGCGCGTTCTCGGGCCAATCCGGCCAGCTTGACGACGGCTTCGGGGAGCTCTTTGCCCTGGGATCTATATCGCTCCTCGACTGATGTTAGGATGTTCTTGTCCTCTTGGATATAGAAGGCGGGGTCCATCTTCATCAGGGTCGTCCCGATCCCCTTGGCCTTGCAGGCCGCCAGGATCTTCCCGCCTGTCTCGGCCTTGAGGTAGTTATGAACGAACAGGACGATGTCGAAGCGCCCGTCCTCGACGGCGGCGAGCACGACCTGGTCCATCGGGTCGTCGAGCTTCCCGTAGAGGCTGAGATCCGCGCCGTGGTTGGACAAGCCCGAGAACCGGACGCGCCCCTCGGCCTTGAGCCCGCGGATGAGCTCGTGGTAGGGCTCGTCCTTGACCTGGGCCAGGGTACACATGTGGATCATCAGGCAATCGACGTAATCCAGCCGCAGACGCTCGAGGCATTTCCGGAACCTCTCCCGGAGCCCGGCCTTGTCGACCCCCTTGACGAAGCTCAGGTTGAGCTTCGTCGTCACGAAGACCGATTTCCGGTCCACGCCCTTGAGCGCCTCTCCGATGGTCCGCTCA
>Ga0315275_10001017_pt1 | contig 24129 bp, 21 predicted proteins | sample YL17G03_0_MG_FD_205557 | JGI IMG/M metagenome (GOLD analysis project Ga0315275, IMG submission 205557) | Sediment microbial communities from Yellowstone Lake, YNP, Wyoming, USA - YL17G03_0 | ecosystem: Environmental > Aquatic > Freshwater > Lake > Sediment | place: USA: Wyoming | collected...
CGATCTTTCCGGATGGCGCTGTGGCGCGTGCGGAGAAGCGCTGTTCGATGCCGACGGCGCCGCGCGGTATGCGGCCGCCGGCGACGCGTTGGTGTTGCAGGAGCGGGAGCGACAACGACAGGAGATTCGCCGCATCCGGCGCAAGCTGGGGCTGTCGCAGGCTCAGGCGTCGGCGCTCACCGGCGGCGGGCCGAACGCGTTCTCGCGCTACGAGCTGGGTAAGGCGAAGCCGATGCCGGCAGTGACCAATCTGCTGTTGCTGCTCGATCGGCATCCGGATTTGCTGCACGAGTTGCCGGCATGAACCACAAACGGCGTCGCCACAAGACGGCTCGCGCTGGCTGCCTGCTGTGCAAGCCGCACAAGCGTGGTGGCTATCCCGAACTGGTGCTGACGCATCAGGGCTTCGGGAAGCTGCGCCGCGAGGCAGCAGCCCGCGCCGATCAGCGACAACTTACGCGCCGTCGCTCAGCCGACGACGAGGACGAAGTTCTCGCGCCTGAGCGGCCGGGCGAGCGTCATGCCCATCACCCGTTCGCCGCCGGTCTGCCGGGTGAGCGCGTCGAGGCGCGCGCGGGCATCGCCGGTCAATGTGCGCGCGTAAGCGGCGGCCTTGCCGAAATGCCACAGCGCGTGCACCCACCCGGCGCACGTCACGGTGGTGCCGCGCAACTCGAAACCGATGGCGCCCAGATTGGGGTGGAGCATCCGCTCCCCCGTGGCGGACACCACTGCGCCCGGTTTCAACGACGGATTCTGCTCGCTCCAGCCGTTGTACCGGTCCGCGATCGCATGGAGCTCCGGGCCCCAGTCGCTGAAGATGAAAGCGAGCAGCGGCAGGAGCGTTTGCGGAATCGCGTCGCCGGACGGGTAGTTCGGCTCGACGTCGGCGAATTCGCCGTCGAAAAAACCGGGCAGGTTCATCCGCTCGGTCCAGCGATAGACGTTGGGCGCGCGGGTCTTCATCAACGTCGCCGGGCGAGGGTCGCGCGCAAGGTGCGCAAACAGCGGTGCCATGAGCCCGAAATCGGCGATGCTGGGCCGTCCGCCCAGAAGGTACGGATGCTGCAGGAAGTGCCCGTCGAGGATGTCGAGCAGCGCCTCGTAGGATCGCTCGATCGCGGGAATGGTCTCGGGGGTGACGCCGAGCGGTGGAAGATGCGCCTGCATCGCCTGCATGAACGGCGCCGCGGCGGCGTCGCGCTGGGCACGATCGCGGCTCGCGCTTCCCGCCCGGCCGAATTCGGCGCGCAGGAAAGCTTCCTGCTCTGCGAGGTAGGACCAGCGATAGTGCATCGCCGGCCGCACCAGCGCCTGCGAACCGAACGCATCGATCAGCATCGCGACCGCGCGTTGCACCGGGCTTGACGGGAACAGAGGCGGCTCGGGAAATTTCGCCTCCAGGTGTTCGATCAGGTCCGTGGTGTCCTGGATGATCGCGCCGTCCGGCGCTTCCAGCACCGGAACGACGAAGAAACCGATCCGGGGCAGGATGCACGTCTGGAAGACGGGGTCCGGCGGGAAGCATTCCCGGTACGGCACGCCTTTCTTGATGAGGTAGGAGCGCGCCTTGCCCGTGTAGAGCGACAGCGGCGCGCCCCAGAGAACGTAGGTGTCGTTCGTTCGACCCGAATTTGCAGACATGATCGGTTTCCGGATGCGCGTATCAGAGTGTTCTACTTGCTGAGGATGTGAACGGCAAGGGCCGCTTCTTCGATGCCCTGCAAGCCGCCGCCGTTTTCCTGTATGGCATGGCGTGCGCCGTGCACCTGCCGCGCGCCCGCTTCGCCGCGCAGTTGGGTGACCAACTCGTAGAGCTGGCCAATGCCGGTCGCTCCCAGGGGATGGCCCTTTGATTCGAGACCGCCGGACGGGTTGATCGGGATGCGGCCGCCGAGGGTGAAATCACCGCGCTCGGCACAAGGCCCGCCTTCGCCCAAGGGGGCCAGCCGGAGATTCTCCGACTGGATGATTTCCCCCATCGCCGACGCATCATGGACCTCGGCCACGTCCATGTCTTCGGGGCCGAGACCGGCCTGCGCGTACGCCTGATCGGCGGCCAGGCGACCAATACTCCGCTCCGGCTGGTCGAGGCGGCGATGGGTGAAGCTGCGGACCACGCTCGCGGCAATCCGGATGCAACGGCTCCGGTCGGCCCCGATGCGCTGCAGACCCGCTTCCGTGCAGAGGATCGCCGCGGCGGCTCCGTCCGAGAGCGGCGCGCACATCGGCAGCGTGATCGGATAGGTGATCGGCGGCGCAGCGAGGATTTCCTCGATCGTGAAGGGCTTGCGGAACTGCGAGTGGGGATTGTGCACCGAGTGGGTGTGGTTCTTCGCCGAGACGGCGGCGATCTGGCGCCGCGTGGTGCCGTAGGTCTTCATGTGGTAGCGGCACATCGCGGCGTAGATCGCCATGAACCGGCTGAACGGCTTGTCCGATTCCGAGCCCGGCGGAACTTCGACGCCTTCGCCCATCTTCACCAGCGTCTGGTAGTTCTCGTCGGCGCGCGAGACATCCCAGCCGGCCTCGAAGATGGAGAAGGCCTTCAGCTTGTCGGGGATGTTCATCTTTTCGGCGCCCAGCGCCAGCGCGACATCGGTGGTGCCCGCCCTGAGGCTTTGCACGGCCAGGTTGACCGCCGAACTGCCCGAGGCGCAGGCATTTTCGACGTTGAACACCGGTATGCCCTCGATGCCGATCTTGCTGAACACGACCTGGCCGGGAATGGCGATCTGGCCCTGCAGCGGGCCGTTGGTCATGCCGGCGTAGAAGGCGATGCCAGGGTCGCCCGCTTCACAGCCGGCGTCCTTCAACGCGCCGTCGAGGGCCTCTCGAGCGAGATCGTCGAGGCTGCGCTCGGTGTGGCGGCCGAAGACGGTCATGGCGATGCCGGCGATGTAGACGTTGCTCATGGGTGACTCCTCGCGTCGCGGTTCTGTCGTGTCGTGTCGTGTCGTGTCTTGTCTTGTCGGGCCGGGGTCAGGGCGAGAGCGCCTTCACCACGGCGTGATAGTGATTGGGCAGCAGGCGGGAGAGCCAGTACAGCGTGCTGCCCTTGTGGCCGGGGACAATGCGCTTCCGGCCGCGTTCCAGTCCGGCGATGATCTGGGCGGCGCACTCCTCCGGCGGCGTCAGCAGCATCTTTTCAACCGACTGTTCGGCGCGGGCCTCTTCCGCGCCGGCATCCTTGCAGCGGCGACCCGCCGAACTGATGTTGGTCCTGATGCCGCCCGGGTGCACCGACACCGCACGCACACCGGTGCCTTCGAGCTCGGCCCACAGGCACTCGGTGAGTGCGCGCACGCCGAACTTGGAGATGTTGTAGGCACCTTGCGCCGGGAACGTCAGCAGGCCGAATACGCTGGAGATGTTGACGATGCAGCCTTCACGCTGCTTCAGCATCATCGGGAGGAAGGCCTTGGTGCCGTAGATCACTCCCCACAGATTGATGCCGAGCAGCCACTCGATTTCCTCGATGCTCAGGTGCGCGATGGTGCCGAGCATGGTGGTGCCGGCATTGCTGATCACGAAGTGGGCGGTGCCGAAATCCCTCGTCACCTCGTCGGCGTGCGCGAACACCGCCTCGCGGCTGGAGACGTCGACCACGTAGGCGCGCGCGTCCGTCCCCGCCGGCAGGGAGTTCAGCGTCTCATCGAGGCTCTGGCGGTTCACGTCGGAAAGCGCAAGGCGCGCCCCTTTGGCGCCCAGTTGCTGCGCCAGCGCGCGTCCGATTCCCGATCCGGCTCCGGTGATGACCACGACCCTCTTTGCAAACATGTTCACCTGGTTGACCCCATTGAATTTCCGTGACCTCGCCTGCGATCCGGACCGTCACGGCGCCGGATGCAGGGCGGCCCGTCCGGCGCGGCATGCCGCCGTCAGATCTTGCGTGCGGCGCCTTCCCAGTACGGCTTGCGCAGGTCTTTCTTCAGCACCTTGCCGACCGGGCTGCGCGGCAATTGCTCGACGAAATCAACCGACTTGGGTGCCATCACGCTGCCGAGCTTCGCCTTGCAGAGGGCGATGATCTCCTCTGCCGTCGCGGACTGCCCCTTGTTGAGCTCGACCACCGCCTTCACCGCCTCGCCCCATTTCGGGTCGGGCACGCCGATCACCGCGCAGTCCTGCACCGCCGGATGGCTCCAGATCACCTGCTCGACTTCGCTCGGGTAGACGTTGAATCCGCCCGAGATGATCATGTCCTTCTTGCGGTCGGTGATGTGCAGGTAGCCTTCGGCATCGACGTGACCGACGTCTCCGGTGTGCAGCCAGCCGCCGATGATGGTTTCGGCGGTCTTCTCCGGCTGCTTGTAATAGCCCTTCATCACCAGGTCGCCCTTGACGCAGATTTCGCCGGTTTCTCCCCGCGGCAGGATCTGGTTCCTGTCGTCCATCATCTCGACGCGGATCAGCGGATTGGGCCGCCCCACCGATGACAGCCGCTCATCCGGCGCGAGCTTGCCGTCGACCAGGTGATGATCGGGCGGCAGGTTCGAAATCGACGCCGGCGCTTCGGTCTGGCCGTAGCCGCCGGCCATGATCGGGCCCCAGATCTCGATGGCCTTCTTCAGCTTCTCGACCGACATCGGCGCCGCCCCGTACATAAGGTACTTGACCGAGGAGAAGTCGACCTTCGCGATGCCGGGAATGTCCAGCAGCTTGTAGATCACCGTCGGCGGGAGGAAGAATTCCGTCACCTTGTGCTGCGCAATGGCCGCCAGCATCAGCGCGGGATCGGGCCTGGTCACGACCACCACCGTTCCGCCCTGCGCGGTGCAGGGCACGGCCAGGATCCCGGCGGTATGCGTCATGGGGGCGGCGGCGAGATTGACCGGCTTCTCGTCGGCCTGGTACGGGCAGGCCAGCATGAAGTGCGCGACGAAGGTCTGCACGCTGCGGTGCGTGTTCATGACGCCCTTGGGCATGCCGGTGGTCCCCCCCGTCGGCGAGAGCATCACCACGTCGTCCATGTCGCAGGCAACTTCCGGGCGTGTCGAAGGCGCTCCGGCCGTCCACCTTTCCAGCGAGGGCGCGTCGGTCGCCTCGGCGTCGATGCAGATCCAGTGCCTGATCTTCGGCAGCCTCGGGCGCAGTTGCGCGATGACCGCGGTGAAAGCGCTCTGGTAGAACATCACTTCGCAGTCGAAGGCATCGAGCGCGTAGTGGTTTTCTTCCGCCGAGTTGCGCGGATTGACCGGAAGCCAGGTCATGTTGGCGCGCCACAGGCCCAGCGTGCAAGCCCAGGCCGTCACGTCATTGGTCGCCCAGACGGCGCCCTTGGCCTCCTTCGGCAGGCCGAGCGCGAGGAGCTTGTTGGCGATGCGGCAGGAAAGCTCGCCCACCTCGTTGAAGGTGCAGGAGCGGTCCCCCTGGACGTACGCCACCCCGGTCGGATTGATGCCCCAGCCACGGTCGTAGAAATCGATGATAGCCACAGCGAGACCTCCGGCGATTACAGCGGGGTGACGGTCGCGCGAGCCAGGCCGCGCGCTTCCAGGAAGCCCAGCAGGTAGCGGTGGCCGAAGGCCTTGGAGGCGGAAGCGAAGCCCACCTTGCGGGTGTCGCCGTCGAGCAGCTTGATGGCCGCCGCGGTCTGCAGCGCGCCGGTGGCGATGTACGCGGTGGTGCCGTGCACGGTGGCGCGAACGGCCGCGAGCTGTCCGCGGCCGATGGCCGTATCGACCATGCGCACGGTGGTCGTGCGCTCGCGCGGCGGCATGCTCGGCGTGGTCGAATCGACGATCTGCTTGATCACGGCATCCTGCTGTTCCGCCGGCAACTGCTTGTATTCCGCTTCCCACTTCTGGCCGATGGCGTGCACCGTCTGCATCACGTTGTTGTCGTAGAAACCGACGCAGGAGACGCAGGAACGCACCCGCGGATCGTTCTCGAAATACACCGGCAGCGATGTGCCGCCCCAGGGCAGGGCAAAGACCGGCTGCATGAAGTCCGGCGAGCCGATGCTGAACGTGGCGCCGAACGGATGGGGCACCAGCTGCTTCTCCCACAGGTAGCACTGCTCGGCGCGGTACAACTCGAAGATGGAGGCGGTGGAGCCGACGGTGACGCCGGCAGCGCCGCCCCGCGGGCCGCGGCACAGGGCGGAGGTTTCCAGCGCGTCGATGCCGGGGGTCTCGAGGGCGAGCTCGGCCGCGATCTCCGAATAGGTGTACATGTAGGCCACCGACGGCGAGACCAGCAGGCCGGCCTGGCGATACAGGTCGCCGAACCGGTCGCGCACGGCACGCATGTAGCCCTGCTCGCCGGTCGTGTCAATGTGGTGGCAACCCGCCTTGAGGGCCGCTTCGACCGCGGTCAGCCCGAACTTGACGAAGGGGCCCACGGTGTTGCAGACCACCTTGGCGCCCTTGAAGGCCCTGGTCAGCGATTCCACATCGTGCTCGGCCTCGATGATCTCGCAGGTCGCCGATTCGAGACGCACCACGCGCTGCGCCATCATTTCCTTGACGCGCCCGGCGTTGCGGGCGATGGCCGTGAAGGGGATGTTCTGGTCGATCAGCCAGTCCATGGTGAGCATGCCGGTGTAGCCACTGGCGCCATAGACAACCACGGGGTGCTTGGCCATTGGGTGTCTCCTTGGGATATTCGGGGGATGCTTGATGGGCGGGGGCGGCGCGGCGGCTCAGTTCTGGGCCCAGCCCTCGGCATAGAGCTGCTGGGCCAGAAGGCCGAGCCGCATCGTCAGGACGTAGCTCTCGCCATCCTCGATCAGCGCGGAGCGCGCATCGCGGAACAGCTTCTCGATCGGGTATTCGCGCGAGGTGCCGGCGCCGCCGAAGAGTTGCAGTGCTTCGCTGGCGACCTTCATCGCTTCCTCGGTGACGGTCACCTTGCCGGAGGCCGTGGCATAGGGGTGGCCCCGCGGGGAGAGGCGGGCGTAGGCGAGCGAGCGGCGCGCCACGGCGCGGCACAGCTCGACCCGGCGCAACATGTCGCCGAGGCGATAGCGGGTCAGCTGGTGATCGATGAGCGGCGCCCCGCCCTGTTTGCGCTCGTGGCAGTACTGCAGCGCCATTTCGAAGGCGGCGCGGGCCAGCCCGGTGAATGTCTGGCCCATGTGACATCCGGCAAACGCCCAGGCGGATGTCATGTTGCCGTAGTACTCGTCCTTCAGGGCAACGGCAAAGCGCTTGGGCACCTTGACGTTGTCGAAATAGATTTCCCCCTGCGGCAACGAGCGCTGGCCGATCTTGTCCAGCGGCTTGCCTTTGGAGACGCCGGGCAGGTCGAGCGGAATGATGACCGCCAGGCCGTTCGGCCGGCCATCGGCCTCGAAATAGCCGTCACCGTAGTCGGCGCCGATGTACCCAAGCGCAACCTGCGCGACGGCGCCGTTGGAGACCCAGGCCGAGCACTGGCCGTTGATGACAATTTCCCCGGCGCCGACCCTGGCCACGACGTTGCCCTTGTTGCCCTGCGCTCCCGCCTTCCATTCACGCTGCATGTCGAGGACCTGGACATCGCTGCCCTTGTCCGGGTGGGTGATCATCCAGCAGCCGATCCTGTTCGTGGAGAGATCGACCAGCTCCTGATTGCCGACCGCTTTGGCCATCTCCAGCGGGAAGCTGGCGGCGGCGAGCGAGATGGCGAGTCCCGCATCACCCCAGCCCATTTCTTCGCCGATCAGCGACTCGATGCGGATGGCCATGTCCGGCGGCAACTGGGCCAGCAGATCGGAATCGAGCCCGAGTTTGGCGGCTTCGGCGAACACCGTGTAATACGGCGAGCCGGGCGCGACGACTTCGTCGGCCGTCATCCGGTCGAGTTCCCGGCCAAGGGGGCGCAGCACGTTCTTGGCAAACTGGTGCACGCTGTGCTGGATCGCCGCCTCTTCCTCGGAGAGCGGGGTCTCGAAGCCGGTCAAGCCAACGGCCGGCAGCTTCAGCTCGGTGCTCAGCTTCATCGTCTCGCTCCGCCTTCGGCCGGTCGTTGTGTCCAGGCCCTCGTCGGAGTGCATTCTGACGCCTGCCGCGCGAGCAACTTTCAGGAATTGAGCGTATATTTTTCAGAATCTGATCATCCTCAGCGCTCATGAAATTCTGGCAGCGAGTACGCAAGGACCTGGCCGCGACGCCCGTCGTGGAGGGGATGGTATGGGGCGAGAACCCGATGTACGTCGAACGCTATTTCTTCCGCGGCATCGAAAGGACGGTCCGTGGCGTCAATGGTATCGGCCTGGTCGTGCAGTTTGGCGGGGCCCGCGTTCGGGAAGGGGAGGTCGGCGCCTGGCGCACCGAGACGCTGCCCAGCCAGAGCGTGCTCGTGCCGGCGCGATGTGCAACGCATTGGCACTATTCGGGCGCCGTCGACTTTGCCGTGTTCTATTTCCCCGATCATGTCGACGGCGTTCTTGGGCGCTTGCGCCGACTCACCGAAATGAGCGGCGAGCCCCGGATGTTTGCCGATCCCGTCGTCTCGGCCATTGCCCTGGCGCTGACCGACGAGCTGCGCAAGGGGTCCGGTGCCGACGAACAGTTTGCGGGCGTGATGGCCGGTGTCATGCTCGAGCAGACGTACCGGGTTCTGACGACGTCGCAGACCCATCACCTGAACCCCAGGCATATCCACTACGATCGACTGAACGCCGCGCTGAACCACATCCGCGAACACCTGGCCGATGATCTTTCCATCGCGTCACTGGCCGATCGGGCAAAGGTCAGCGTTCCTCATTTCCGGCGGTTGTTTCATGAGGCGATAGGCGTCCCGGTGCACAAGTTCGTGCTCGCCGCGCGCCTGGAGCAGGCGCGCAAGTTGCTGACGATGACGAAGATGCCCCTGTCCCGAATCGCCGACGAGTGCGGTTTCAGCAGCCAGAGCCATCTCGCCACCAGCTTTCGCGCCGTCCACGCCGCCGCGCCCACCGAATTCCGCGCGCAAACGAAGCAGGCGCCTGACGCCTGAGCCTGGCACAACGGGCGCCCGCTGCCGGCAGCGTGAACGGCGCGTGTCGCCCGCAGGCCGCGCCGCGCCGGCCGGCGATGGGCGCACGTCGTTCATGCGAACGCCTTCCACATGAACCAGACGCCGCCGGTCGCGACGATTGCGCCGGCAGCGCGCAGCAGCGCCCGTCCCCACCTCCACCGGTGGGCGGCACCGATCCCGATCCCCGCGGCGTGCAGGCACCCCGTCATGATCACGAAGCCCATGCTGTAGAGCAGCGCGCTCTGCTGCGGCGGCAGCTCGGTTCCGTGCGCATGCCCATGGAAGATGGCGAAGAGTCCGACCAGCGAAGCCGCGACGAGGAGCGGCACACGCGCTTCGAGCATCACCATGGTGCCGAGCAGGATGCCCGACGCGGCGATCCCGACCTCGATGCCCGGTACCGGCACGCCGAGGAAGCCGAGCATGGCGCCCATCGCCATGACCAGCGGAAACGCGATCGGCAGCACCCAGATGGCGGGGGCGCCGAGCTGCGCGCCCCAGAGGCCGACTGCCACCATCGCCAGCACGTGATCGAGGCCGGATACGGGATGCTGGAGGCCCGCGAGGAAGCCGGCGGCCTGGCCCTGCTGGTCGTGCGCCAGCACGGGCGCGGCGAGCAGCGCGATCACGATAAGCAGGGCCAGTGCCGCGGTCCGGCGCACGTCACCGCGCCTCATCGCAGCACTCCGAAAGACACCGCCATCCGCTGGATCGTCCAGTAGGCCCCGAGCGAGCCGACCGCATAACCGGGCAGCGCCGCCACGACGCGCGGCCAGCGGATCTCGAGCGTGCGGAAGGCGCGCGATTACGTTCCGGGCGTGTACCAGATCGGCGCCGTGTAAGCGCGCTCCTGCAGCACCATCGTCGTTCCCGGGAGGGGTTTGACGCCGAATCGTTTCGCGTCGTACGCGGTCCAGCGCGGGGTGGGGATTTCGATCACGCGCGCGTAGTAGAAAGCGCGCTGCCTGGCGTCGAATTCCGGGTCTTTCCAGACGGTGATCAGCTCCGGCCCGCCGATCGTGTTGGTCCACGTCGCGCTCTCGAGATCGACGGTGTTCCCGACCGGTGTCTTGCAGCGCCCGTCGGCCTCGATCCGGCGGCCGCCGGTGACCGCCACGTCGTGGATGCGCTCCTGCGTCCTGCCGTCCTTGTCGAGCCAGCCTTTGACGACCTGGATGCGGTCGAGGTTCGCGCCGAAGGGGTCTTTCAGCGCGGCGACGAGGAACGTGGGCGACTTGCCTTGCGGAGCATTGCTCAGGTCACCGCCCATCGGCACGCCCTTGGTGTAGCCGACAGCCGCGGGCAGGCGATTGTTCGCGTCCGCCGGCGCGAAGTCCCAGCCGCCGAAGAAGCGCACGATCATGCGCGGGCCCGTGGTGGCATAGGTCTCGCGGCGCTTCATCGCGTCGAAGATCGCCTCGCGCGTGTTCGCGGTCGCCCACACGGCGGCGTAACCGGAGGCGCCGACCTCCCAGTCCATGACCTTGACCCCGGTCGTGGGATTGTTGAAGAAAGCCTTGGTCATGCGCTCGGGGCTCGGCTCCTGCGGCGCGGTCTTGCCGAAGAAGTTGTCCTCCTCCATCGCGGCGAGCCCGGTGTGCGCGTCGCTGCTCCCGATCAGGCCGAACTTGTAGGGATTGACGCCGAGCTGCGCCTCGAGCTTCAGCCCGTTCTTCAGCGCTGCGCGCGCATACTCGAATTCGAGCATGTCCTTCGCCTTGGCCACGCTGCCGTCGAGGTTGCCCTTGTCCCAGAGCTCGAAATTGGCGAATTCGTCATTGGGCGAAAGGAACGGATGCGCCTCCCCGGTGCCCTTGGTCTGCGTGACCTCGTAGAGCGGCTCCCACCTGGCGCGCGTCTGCACGTACTCCTTGTCGAGCTTCCTGCCGAACGCCTCGACCACGGGGAACATGCGGCCGTTGCTGAGGTTGCCGTTGTGCGCGATGGCCAGTACTTCGCTGCCGATCTTCTGCTCGGTCGCCGCCATCCATTTCCACAGGTCCACCGGGTTGTCGCTGCCGAGCGGCGGCAGGGTGGTGAACGGTTCGACCAGGCTTGCCTGCGCACCATTGCCGCGGAAGATGACGTTGCGGTGCAGGTTGTTGCCGCCGGTGTTCGAGGTCCACTCGTAGCCGATGAATGCGGTGAAGCGCCCGGGCTCGTTGTACGCCTCCGCCGCCTTGATGGTCTCCTGCCACGCATTGCGATAGGCCGTCGTCCCGGGCGTCGGGAATCCCTTCGGCAACTGGCCCTTGCCGAAGCTGATGATGATGTCCATCGCGGCCTCGGCGCCCTTGCCGCCGCGGATCTCGTCGTACCACTTGCGACCCTGCGCCGTCGCGAGCAGTTCCTGGTCGCCGCCCATCAACTGCGGAAAGAACCCCATGCCGTCCGAGTGATCGGCCACGACGAGGAAGTCGAGCGGACGGGAAAGCTTGACCGGCTGGCCGGTGTTGGACACGATCTGCTCGCCCCGGGCGAAACGGTACGCGTCCTTGGGCGTGAGGCGGGCGCCGAACGCGCCCGCGTCCATCGAGAACGCTGTGTGCAGGTGCGTGTCGCCGAACAGCGGCAGCGTCGGGAAATTGCGCCCCGCGTAGGGCGAATAGCCGGGCTTGGACGGATAGACCTTCTCGAGCGTCGCCTTGTCCGCGGTGCCGACGTCGCTTTGCGCCGCGACGAAGGCCGGCAGCAACAGGCTGCCGGCCAGCACGGTCGCGACAGCCGACCAGCGCATTGTTATCGAACCCATTTCAGTTTGCCTCCACGGCTTGATTGTGTTGCGACATTCGTCTTGCTCCCCCGGGCTCCACGCGATCAAGCAGCGACGCGACGTCCGCCACGTTCTGCGGCGCGCCGTAGAACCGGACCAGACCGAGGCTGCGGGCCTGCTGCGGCGTGAGGCGCCCCTCGAGCAACGCGGCCACGACCGGCGCGTCGGTGACGATGACCACGTCCTCGCTGCCGGGCCCGGCGGCATGCGCCGTCATGGCCAGCGTGTCGCCGGCCGGCTCGAATCGGGTCCAGAGCATGGGCCCGATGAGCACGATCGAGAATGCCGGAACCGGCCGTCCATCGAGCGCGGCGCCGATGCGGTCGCGGAACCAGCCCAGCCTCAGGCTGGTCTCGCGCAGGCGGAACATCGCCCTGATCGTCGCCGTTTGCGGGTCGCCCGCTGCCGGTTGCTCGTCGCGGGAGATCACGCCGTCCAGTTGCGCCATCCACACGGCCGTGCGGACGTGCAGAGTGTCGGGATAGGCCAGATTGAGCATGCCCAGGTTGACGCTCGACGGATCGTGGTAGCCGCACGCCTGCGCGACCGGAACCCCGGCGAGGACCGCCGCCAGCAACAAGGGGCCGAGCGCGAGGTTGATCGATTTCACGGTTCGTGCGGGAATGATGTCGTGCTGGCGCGGGCGCGCGCGGTCAGGCCGTCGGTCCGAAATATACCTCGAAGAAGCGCCCATTGGCGATGGCCGGCACCGCGAGACTGGCTTCGTCGCTGGTGCGCGACCACTCGAAGACAGGCCCCCCGCCTGACCGTGGGCCGGCTGCCACGCGTCACCGCCCCCTGGCGGCGGCGGTGGGGCCGGCGGCGGCGATCGCGTATCGTCACTGCGCGAAATGGCAACCGTGACCGCTACCGCTATCCACCGCCGGCAGAATCGGTTAACTTCGAGAATCTGTCGTCAGGCTGGCCCATGCCTCGCAATGCGGTGACGCACACGAACCCATCGATTCCGCCCCTCGATCCGATGTTCCTGCCGACGGAATCGTCGGTCAACCCCAAGCCCGTCGGCGAGCGGCCGCCGGCCGGGCAGTCGTGATGCCGCGGCCACGCCGGACACCGGGAGGCTAGCCATGGAACGCATGAGCGGCGCCGACGCGCTGATGCTGTATCTGGATCGCGCCGCGGCGGCAAGCACTCCGCCGACACGATGAAGGCGTACTTCGAGGCCACGCGCGAGGCCAACGTCGCGGCGCTCTTCAACCTGCTGCCGCCGCTCGTGCCAAAACTGGTCGACCGCGTCAACGAACTCAAGGGCGGCGGCGTGCTGCCGTTCTGGAACGTCATCGCCTCGAACGTGCCGGGTCCGCGCGCGCCGCTGCAACTCGGCAAGCTGAAGCTCGCGCATTGGTATTCGATCGGTCAGATCATCCACGGCGCCGCGCTCAACGTCACGGTCTGGAGCTACATCAACCAGTTCAACCTGTGCATCCTCGCGGATCGCGCGCTGCTGCCCGACGCGTGGAAGCTGATGGATCACTTCGAAGCGAGCATCGCCGAACTCGAGGCAGTGGCCGCGCAGAAAGCCGCCGCTGCGTGACGACGAGGCGCGCGGCGACGGCTTGCGTCACCGTGCGCGCAGCGCCCGCCGGCGAAACACGATAACCAGCGCCAGCGCAGCCGCCCCGTCGGCGGCAGCCCGGCCATCAACGGAGCACACTCATGATCCACTACGCAGACGCGATTGAAGCGCTGGCCGATCTGCTCGGCGACGAGCCCGCGCTGACTCACGACGGCGCGCACCGTTCCTGGCGCGATTTCGACGACCGGGGGGCGCGCCTCGGCAACGCCTTCGCGGCGGCGGGACTGAAGCCCGGCTCCACGGTCGGTCTCCTGCTCTACAACTGCTCGGAGTATTACGAGGCTTTCCTCGGGGCGGTGAAGATGCGGATGGTCCCGTTCAACGTCAACTACCGGTACGTGGGGCCCGAACTCAAGTACCTGCTCGACAATGCCGACTGCGAAGCGCTCGTCTATCACCGCTCGCTGGCCGACGTGGTGCGCGAAGTGGTGCCGCAAGTGCCAACCGTGAAGATCGCCATTGAAGTCGACGACGATGACCGTGACCGCGGTGGCGGCTGGGAGCGCGGCCGGCCCTACGAAACGCTCATCGCCGCGACCGCGCCCGCGCCGCGCATCGCGCGGCAGGTGGACGACATCCACCTGATGTACACCGGCGGCACCACCGGCATGCCGAAAGGCGTGATGTGCGAGGTCGCGCCGTGGTCGACCGGCCTCGTCGGGCTGTTCGCCCAGATGGTCCTCGGTATCAATCCGCCGCCGGGCGAGCTGGCCCAGCTGGTGGGCACGGTCAAGGCGCTGCGCGCGAAGGGCATGGCGCCGGCCGTGATGCCGGCGTCGCCGCTGATGCACACCGCCGGCCTCGCCAACAGCGTGCCGATCCAGATGCTCGGCGGGCGTTGCGTCACGATGCCGAACAAGGTCTTCGATGCGAAGGAACTGCTGCGGACCGTGGCGCGCGAGCGCGTGTTCGCCATGATCATCGTCGGCGACGCCTTCGCCCGGCCGATGCTCACCGCGCTGGAGGAGGCGAAAGCCGCCGGCGAGATCATCGACCTGTCGAGTCTCAAGCTGATCATTTCGTCGGGCGTGATCTGGTCGCAGGGCGTCAAGGAGAAGCTGCTGGAGTGGGTGGATGCGACGCTGTTCGACGGCGTCGGCGCGACCGAGGGCGCGATGGCGCTGCAGGTGAGCCGCCGGGGACAGTCGGGCGCCGGCGCGAGTTTCGTCGCCCTCGCCGATACGCGCCTCTTTACCGAGGACGGTCGCGAGATCCCGAAGGAGTCGACCGAGCCCGGGATGATCGCCGCCGGCGGCAACCTGCTGCCCGCGGGCTACTACAAGGACCCGGAAAAAACCGCCAGGACCTTTCGCATGGTGGCCGGCAAGCGCTATGCGTTCATCGGCGACTGGGGTCAGTGGAATCCGGACGGCACGCTGCAGCTGCTGGGCCGCGGCTCGGCGTGCATCAACACCGGGGGTGAAAAGGTTTACCCGGAAGAAGTCGAGCAGGTGCTGGCAGCCCACCCCGACGTCGCCGATTGCCTGGTGATCGGCCTGCCGGACGAGCGCTTCGGGCAGAAGGTCGTGGCGCTGGTCGCGGCGCGGCGCGCCAATGCCGGTCTCAGCGAAGCGCTCGCCGAATTCGTCCAGGGCAAGATGGCGGGCTACAAGCGCCCGCGGCTGTTTCTCGAGGTGAAGACGGTGCCGCGCATGCCCAACGGCAAGGCGGACTACAAGGCCGCCAAGGTCCTCGCCGAACAGGCCGTCGCAGCGCGCTGAAGCGGATGGGGGGCTGGCAGACCGCGACGGCGAACCTGTTCGCCCGCCTCACCGTCAAGCCGCTGCTGAAGCGGCAGGTGTCGGTCGCGGCGTTGCGCAAGCGCGTCGCAGCCATCGAGCGCCTGTTCCCGTCGCATCCGCCGGGGATCGAGGTCGCGCACGATCACCCGCTGCCTCACTGCGACGCCGATTGGCTCCGGTCGAAGCGCTCGCGGACGGACCGGGTGATCCTGCACTTTCCCGGCGGCGCCTACGTGATCCGGATGCCGAAGCTCGAGCGCTCGCTCGCCGCGCGCCTGTGCGCGGCGGCGAATGCGCGCGCGCGTGTCGTTTACTACCGGCTTGCCCCGGAGCACCCGTTTCCCGCGGGCCTCGACGATTGCGTCGGCGCCTATCGGCAGCTGCTCGATCTCGGCATCCCTCCCGATCGCATCGTGCTGACGGGTATCTCCGCCGGCGGCGGCATGGTTCTCGGCACCCTGCTCGCGATCCGCGATCGCGGCCTGCCGCGGCCGGCGGGCGCCATCGCGATGTCGCCGGTGACGGATCTCACCGATCCCACCGCGGGCTCGCGGGTCGCCAATGCGCACGCCGACCCGGTGCTGAGTCACGAGCGCGGCACGGAAATGCGCGACATGTACGTCGGGGGCGCGAAGCAGCTCCTCACCCACCCGTACGTGTCGCCGAAATTCGGCGAGTTCACCGGCTTGCCGCCGCTGCTGTTTCAGGTAGGCGGCACGGAGATCCTGCTCGACGACAGCACCGCCTGCGCGGCGAAGGCACGGGCGGCCGGCGTGGCCGCCGAGGTCGAGGTCTGGGACCGGATGCCGCACGGCTGGCAGGCCATGCCGTTCGTCCCGGAATCGCGCCGCGCCGTGGACCGCCTCGGCGATTTCATTCGCGAATGCTGCCCGTGAGGGGCCGCGTCGGCCGGCGCTCCGACGACCCGCGCACCGCGCTAGAATTGCGCAGGGGGCCATCGCGCGGAGCGGGAGCCACCGACCGGCGCAGGCGGAGCGACACATGAAACGACGGCAGCAGCAGGCAGCGACAGGCGGTGAGGCGGACGGCGGACGGTTCATGGGGTTGCTGCGCCGCGACCACGGGCAGCTGTCGCGGGTGCTGAGCGAAGTCGACGCGCAGGCGACGCGGCTCGCCGTCGAGCCGGGCGCGGCGCGCCCCATACTGCTGGACGCGTTGCGCTACCTGCTCGACTACCAGCATGCGTTCCATCATCCGCGCGAGGATCACCTGTTCGGACGGCTGCGCACGCGCGTCCCGACGCTGCGCGCCGATCTCGAGCGGCTGATGCGCGAGCACGTGGGCGGCTATCGCAGCGCGCGCGGGCTGGCGACCCGCCTGGAACGCCTCGCGAGCGCCCAGCTTCGGGGTTCGCCGGGAGCACGCCTCGCTCGCCAGCTGCACGCCTACACGGCCGCCACGCGGACCCACATGCGGCGCGAGGAGGACGTGTTCTACGCGCAGTCGATCGCGGCGCTGGAGCGCGGCGATTGGACCGCACTCGGCCGCGAAGCCGTGCCGGACGATCCGATGCAGGACCGGGTGCGCCTGGCTGCGGCGTACCCGCGGCTCGCCGCCCGCCTCGCCGACCCGGTCCGCGTGATTTCCGCGGCACGCGCGCATGCGACGGGCGATGCCCCCTGGACCGTCGAGGTCTACGTGACGCTGCGGCGGGGAATGGAGCGGCTGGTCGATGCCTATGGCGAATTGCTGCACGACGCGGCGGATCTCGTGGTCGCGCACGTGAAGGCGTTGCGCGCCGTGCGCTCCCCGCTCGCGCTCGCGCAGGCCGCCGGGCCGGCGGCCGCGCGCAGCTGCCGGTTCGCGGCGCGGTGCGTCACGCTGCCGCCGCGCATCGTCCTGGAATCGGCCAGGGAGGTGGCTGCGGTCACGCGGGTGGCGGCAACCACGCGCAAGTGAGGCGCCAATGAACGATCGACGTCGACCCCGCCAGGCCACGATCTACGCCGGCCTGCTCGCCGCCTCCGGCGTGTTCATGCTCTGACTCGGCACGATGGCGGGCGCGTATTTCGTCCCCGCCGCCTGCCTGCTGCTGCAGGCGATCCTGCTCTGGCGCGGGCGCGCGTTCCGGTTCTTCGAAGGGATCATGCTGGTCAATCAGGTGACCGGGGTCGTGCTCGTGCTCGCCCTCTGGCTGGGCGATGGCCTGGGCAACTTGAAGCTCGACATCGCCGGCGTCATGCTGCTCGCCAATCTGCTGTGCGGCGGACCGCTGATGTCGCTGCTCGCCATCCCGCTGCTCGGCACGCTGCGCTTCGGCACCGACTTGCCCGGCTGGTTTCGCGCGCATCGCGCGCATGGCGCCTGAGGAGCGACGGTGATGACCAGCCGCCTCAGTTTCCACCTCGGCTTCCAACTCGGGTTCCGCCACGCGTTGGCGACGCTGGCTTGCCTCGGCCTTTGCGCCGGTGCGCAATCCGCCCCCTTCACCGGTCAGGTCGCCACACCCGACGGCAAGCCGGCCTTCGGTGCCATGGTCACGGTGTTCGACGAAGCGAAGGAGAAACGCGAGACGGTCTACACCGACGCCGATGGCCGGTACGCGATCCGCACCGCTTACGCCGGCAAGCTGGAGGTGCGCGCGCGGCTGGCGAACCACGGCGACAATCGCGTCACCAGGACGGCGGGCCGCGACGAGGTCGTCCGCCTCGACCTGGCGCTGCAACCCTTCGCCGATGCGCAGGCGGCTTCCGATGCGCTGTCGGCTTCGGCGCACAACGCCAGACTGCCGTGGAAGGATGTCGCCGGCGACAGGCCGCCCTTCGTCAGCCAGTGCAACTATTGCCACCAGATGGGCAACTCGACGACGCGCCTGCCGCGCAGCCACCAGGCCTGGATACAGACCGTCAACAAGATGGAAGGCATGCTGGCCATGGTCTCCGCCCGCGAGAACAAGACCCTCGCCGACGTGCTGACGCGCGGCTTCGATGGCAAGCCGGTGCAGGCGATCCAGAACTACGGCGCCAGCGCCGAACTGGCGCGCGCCAAGGTCAAGGAGTGGCTGGTCGGCGACGCGCTGTCCTTCATCCACGACGCCGACGTGGCGCGCGACCAGACGATCTACGGCACCGACGAAGGCCACGACATCCTCTGCACGCTCGACCGCGCCACCGGCAAGGTCCTGCAGCATCGCCTGCCCGACATCGACCTGCCGCGCGGCGGCAAGTTCTCGGGCATGCAGCTGCCGATCGGCATCTTCTCCGGCAAGCACGGCCCGCACAGCATGGGCGAGACCCGCGACGGCCGCATCTGGATCACCAACGCGCTGTCGAGCACGCTGATGTCCTTCGACCCGGCGACGAAGGTGTTCAGGACCTACCCGGTCGGCAACGACGCGCTCTATCCGCACACGGTGCGCGTCGACGGCAACGACATCGTCTGGTTCACCATCGTCGCCTCGAACCAGATGGGCCGCTTCGACCCGAAGACCGAGACCATGACGGTGATGCGCCTGCCTCACAACGGAGTCCTGCGCTGGATCACCGACATGCTCTTCCCGACGCTGCTGCGCATCAGCTCGTGGTTTCCCGATCACGCGCTGCTGCTGAACTCCTCCCACTCCCGTTTCTTCGGCGAGAAGATCATGGCATTCCCGTACGGGATCGACATCAATCCGGTCGACGGCAGCGTGTGGTACGCCAAGCTGTACGCGCACAAGATCGGCCGCATCGATCCGAAGAGCATGGAAGTCACCGAGTACGACACGCCGCTGCAGGGACCGCGCCGCCCGCGCTTCGACGCGAAGGGCATCCTGTGGATCCCCGCGTTCGACGAGGGCGCGCTGATGCGCTTCGACCCCGCGAGCAAGGCCTTCGAGACCTACAGGATCCCGGCGGTGGGCGAAGGCGAGTACGAGACTCCCTACGCGCTGAACGTCGACCGCAGGAGCGGCGAGGTCTGGATGGCGGCCAACAACTCCGACCGCGTGCTGCGCTTCACCCCGGCGACCAGGACCTTCCAGAGCTACCCGAGCCCGACGCGCGTGACGGTGCTGCGCGACTTCGCCTTCACCGCGGATGGCCGGGTGTGCTCCAGCTCGTCGAACCTCCCGGCCTACGCCATCGAGGATCAGCGCCCGTCCTTCATCTGCATCGACCCGGAGGGCGCGGACAAGGACAGGAAGGCACTGGCGCAGGGCGCCGCCGACGACGGCGATTTCCGATACCCAGCTGGCGAAGCTGCAGGCCGTCTGCCTGGCGAACGGCCGCTCCCCGGACGTCGTCGCTGAAGGGATCGTGGCCGCAGCGCGGGACGGGCGCGACATTCTGCTGGTCGGCCCCCATGCGCGCTTCATGCATCACGTCAAGCGCGTCTCCCGGAAGCTGCTGCGCAGGAACACGATCGCCGACGCGAAAAAGTCGGGCTACCTCCAGCCCATCGTTACCCGGGCGGCGCAACCGGCGCAGGTGCCGCTGTGGCCGCGGCCCGTAACAGCGCCACGACCTCGCTGTCGTCGACTTGAGTGAAGTTGCGGTAGTACTGGCCCACCGCATAGAAGGACGTCGGCACCTGCAGGCAGACCACATCGTCGGCATAGGGCCGGACCCTGGCAACGGCATCCGTCGACGCCACCGGCACCGCGCAGATCAGCCGCGCCGGGTGCCTCGCCCGCAGCGCGTGCAGCGCGGCGATCATCGTGGCACCGGTGGCGAGCCCGTCGTCGACGACGATCACCACTCGTCCCAGGGGATCGATCGGCGGCCGCGCCGGCGTGTACTCGGCGCGCCGGCGGCGCATCGTTGCGCGCTCCGCCGCGACCTCGCGCTCGATGTAGTCGCGGGTCGCTCCGGTCCGTTCGGCATAATCGGCGACGTAGGTCCATCCCGTCTCGTCGACCGCGCCGATCGCGAACTCGGGATTGCCCGGCGCGTGCAGCTTGCGTGTGAGCACGACGTCGAGCTCCCCGCCGAGGCGATCGGCAATGACCTTGCCCATCGGCACCGCACCGCGCGGGATGGCCGCGATCAACGGGCACGTGCCGCGCCATTGCGCCAGTGCGTCAGCCAGCCGTTCGCCGGCCTCGATGCGATCACGGTACATCATCGCGACAGTCCTCGCCGTTCTCCCTCTTCCGCATTGCGCCGCGGGATTCCAACGGGAAGTATGGAGCCTGCGGCTGCCGCCGGCTTGACCGAGATCAACCGGCACTACCTAATCCGGCGCTGACTGCGCGTTGTCGCGCGGGCCTTCGACGATGATGCAGTCGGTCGTCAAAATGAGGCTCGCGATCGACGCCGCATTCTGCAGCCCCAGTCGCGTGACCTTGGTCGGATCGATCACCCCCATCGCGGCGACATCGCCGAATGCGTCGGTCGCCGCGTTGTAGCCGAAGCTCCCGCTGCCCGCGAGCACGCGCTCGACAACCACCGACGGCTCGCCGCCCGCGTTGGCGACGATCTGCCGCAGCGGCTCTTCCAGCGCGCGGTGGACGATCCTGACTCCCGCCTGCCACGCCAGCGACCCGCCCTGCAGCGCGCCGAGCGCGTCGCGCGCGCGCAGCAGGGCGACGCCGCCACCGGCGCCGATGCCTTCCGCGACCGCGGCCCGGGTGGCGTGCACCGCGTCCTCGACGCGCGACTTTCGCTCCTTCATCTCGGTTTCCGTCGACGCGCCGACCTTGATCAGCGCGACGCCGCCGCCCAGCCGGGCCGCGCGCTCTTCCAGTTGCTCGCGATCGTAGTCGCTGGTGGCCTCTTCGATCGCCTTCCTGATCTGGGCGATGCGGGCCTGGATCCGCTCCGGCGTCCCGGCGCTGCCGATCAGCGTGGTGCTGTCCTTGTCGATCTCGATGCGCCTTGCGCGGCCGAGATCGGCCAGCGTGCAGCTCTCGAGCTTCAGCCCCTTCTCCTCGGCGATCACCGTCGCTCCGGTGAGAATGGCAATGTCCTCGAGCAGCGCCTTGCGGCGCTCGCCGAAGCCCGGCGCCTTGACCGCGCAGGTCTTCAGGATGCCCCGGATCGCGTTGACGACGAGCGTCGCCAGCGCTTCCGCGGTGACGTCCTCCGCGACGAGCAGCAGCGGCCGGCCTTCGCGCGACACCAGCTCGAGCAACGGCAAGAGGTCGCGGATCGCCGAGATCGGCCGGTCGTGCACCAGCACATACGCGTCGTCCAGCACCGCGCGCTGCCGCTCGGCTTCGTTGATGAAATACGGCGACAGGAACCCGCGGTCGAACTGCATGCCTTCGACCACTTCCAGCTCGCTGGTCATGCCGCGGCCGTCCTCGGTCTTGATGACGCCGTTGTCGCCGACCCGCGCCATCGCCTGGGCGATCATGGCGCCGATCGCCGCATCGCCGTTCGCGGCGATCGTGCCCACCTGCGTGATCTCCTGCGCTGTCGTGCACGGGCGCGAGTTCTTCCCGAGCGCGGCGACGACGGCCTCGACCGCCGCGTCGATGCCACGCTTCATCTCCATGGGGTCGAGCCCGGCCGCCACGTACTTCATGCCTTCGTTGACCATGGCCTGCGCCAGCAACGTCGCCGTGGTCGTGCCGTCGCCGGCTGTCTCCGAGGTCTTCGCGGCGACCTCGCGCGCCAGTTGCGCGCCCAGATTCTCGAACCTGTCCGGAAGCTCGATCTCCTTCGCCACGATGACGCCGGAGTTGATGACGGTTGGCGGCCCGTAGGCCCGCTCGAGCACGACGAGGCGCCCCTTGGGACCGAGCGTCACCTTCACCGCGCTCGCCAGCAGATTGAGCCCCGCGCACAGCTTCTCGCGCGCTTCGTGATGGAATCGCAGGATCTTTGCGGCCATGGCCGATCTCCCGTCCCGGGCGAAGCGCGGCCTGCCCGCCGCCGGCTCGCGCGCCACCGCCGCTGGCATTGCAGACGGCCTTTCGCCCTGCCTTCGATGGTAGCCCCCGCGTCGAGCCATGGCTTGAGGCACGTCAAACTTGACGATCGCTGTCTAGGCAGTATAATCGCTGTCATGACAGCCAATTCGCGGTCCGCGCCGCCGACGCGCGGCAAACCGGTATCGGCTCGCCCCGGCGATCCGGAGTTCTACCGCGGCGACGCCTACGTCATTCACGAGAGCATCGGCTTCCTGCAGCGGCAGCTGCGCATCGCGATGGAACGGGCGATCGACGCGGAAATGTCCGAGCACGACCTGACCGGCGTCCAGTGGGGTCCGCTGCTGATGATCGAGCACGGGCTCGGAACGACCGCCGCGGACCTCGCCCGCGCGGCCAGCGTCGACACCGGGGCGATGACGCGGATGCTCGACCGCCTCGAAGGCAAGGGGCTCGTCAACCGGGCCCGGTGCGCCGAGGACCGCCGCGTCGTCCAGCTGCAACTGACCAGCGAAGGCCGGCGACTCTGCCGCAGGATTCCGTACGGGCTCTCGCGCGTGTTCAACTCGCTGCTGCACGGGTTCACCGCCGAGGAACTGGACACGTTCAAGAGCCTCACCCGCCGGATGCTCGCCAACGCCGAGCGGCGTTGACCGCTCCCCTGCACGCTGTGCTCCCGCCATCCCGGGCCCGCCGCATCCGCCCATGAATCGCCTGCCCCTCGGTGTTCTCGGCGCCATCGTTACCGCGATGCTGCTCGCGGCATGCGCGAGCGCGGACCGCGCGGCGCCGGCGGTCGAACAGATCGATGCGGCAAGCCTGGGAGCCCGCGCTGCCGCCGCGGAATGGCCGAGCGAGGCGTGGTGGCGCCGTTACGGCGATCCGCAGCTCGATGCGCTGATCGGGGAAGGCCTCGCCGGCAGCCCGTCACTCGCCGCCGCGCGGGCGCGGATCGCGCGCGCGGACGCCGCCGCGGGCATCGCGCGTTCGGCGTTGTACCCGAAGGCCAGCGGCAACGTCGAGTCGAATTACCAGCGCTATTCGGAGAACTACCTCTGGCCGCCGCCGCTCGCCGGCAATTGGCAGACCGACAATCGCCTGACGCTCGACCTGACCTGGGAAATCGATTTCTGGAACAAGAACGGCGCGGCGCTCGAGTCGGCGCTGTCGCAGGCGCAGGCCGCGACCGCCGACGCGCAGGCGGCGCGCGTGCTGCTGACGACGGGCATCGCGCGCGCCTACTTCAACCTGCAGCGCCTGTTCGCCCAGCGCGACGTCTCCGGGGCCGCGATCGCGCAACGCGAAGAGATCGTGCGGATCACCGGCCAGCGCTACGCGGCCGGACTCGATACGAAGGTCGAGGTCAGGCAGGCCGAGGCGGCGCTGGCGACCGTGCGGACGGAGCTCGCCCAATCCGACGAGGCCATCGCCATCGCCCGCAATCAGCTGGCGGCGCTGGCGGGCGCCGGCCCCGGGCGCGGCAGCTCGATCGCCGCCGTCCGCGCGGACGCGGTTCCCGCGACTGCCTTGCCGCCGTCAATTCCGCTCGACCTCGTCGGCCGCCGGCCCGAGATCGTCGCCTCGCGCTGGCGCGTCGAGGGCGCGCAGCACGATGTCGACGTCGCCAAGGCGTTGTTCTACCCCAACGTCAACGTCATCGCCTTCCTCGGCCTTTCGTCGCTCGGACTGTCGCGGCTGTTCCTGACGGGGAGCGAGGCCGCCGGCGTCGGCCCCGCGATCCATCTGCCGATCTTCGAGGGCGGGCGCCTCAACGCGAACCTGCGCGGCCGCGCGGCCGACGTCGACCTCGCGGTCAGCGCGTACAACCAGGCGGTGATCGACGCGGTCCACGAGCTGGCCGACGCGCTCGCATCGATCCGCGGCCTCGGGCGGATCGCCGCCGAGCAGGCGCGCGCGCGGGCCGCCACCACCGACGCCTACAACATCGCCGTGATCCGCTACAAGGCCGGCCTCGGCAACTACCTCACCGTGCTCACCGCGCAGACGCAGGAGCTGATCCAGGACCGCCTCGCCGCGGACCTCACGGCGCGCGCCTTCGAGCTCGACGTCAATCTCGTCCGCGCGCTGGGCGGCGGCTACGACGGCCCTGCTCTCGCCGCGTCCGTCGCGCCGGACGGCGCGCAGGCGCGCTGAGCGCGCCCGCCGATGCGCAAGGAGCCTCCGATGGCCGAGCTCGCACTCCCTCCCATCCGCCGCAATCGCAGGCGCCGCCGGCTGCTGCTCATCGCCCTGGGGG
>Ga0315275_10001021_pt1 | contig 24086 bp, 18 predicted proteins | sample YL17G03_0_MG_FD_205557 | JGI IMG/M metagenome (GOLD analysis project Ga0315275, IMG submission 205557) | Sediment microbial communities from Yellowstone Lake, YNP, Wyoming, USA - YL17G03_0 | ecosystem: Environmental > Aquatic > Freshwater > Lake > Sediment | place: USA: Wyoming | collected...
CCCCGAACCGTGCATGTATGCCGGGATGGTTCGCGACATGCTCCGCTGGCGGCGCGAAAACGCGGCCTGGGAGAAGACGTGGGAATTGGCCAACAAGAAGTACCGCCAGGACCGCAACTACAACATCAGCGAACTGGACGTGAAGCTCGAAGGCGCGTTTGTGCTAATGGGCTTGCTGTACGGCAACGGCGACCTGGACAAGACGATGGTAATCTCCTGCCGCTGCGGATCGGATTCGGACTGCAACCCGTCCAGTTCCGGCGGGGTTCTGTTCACGGCGCGGGGTGTGTCGCAGTTGCCCGATCGCTATTACAGGAAACTGAACGAGCAAGCGATCTTCAGCCACACGGCCTATAACTTCCCCAAGCTGATCGATGTTTGTGAACAGCTGGCTCGCCAGGCCCTGGCCAATGCCGGCGGACGCGTCGAGAAAGATGCCAACGGCGACGAGGTGTTTGTAATTCCGCGCCAGACACCGGTGCCGAGCAAGTTTGAAGACCTGAAGAATCCCGGCCCGATCGCGGGCAGCGTGTACAATGACTCTGAGAAGGTTCGCATCAAGCCTCCGCCGCAGCCGTGAGGTGAGTACGCTAAGGCCTGTTGCTCGGAGTCGCCGTCAGACAGAGGCATCCCTTTGGCGCGGAAACACCGAACCGGCCGATCCGGAGTTGAAAAAGCGGCAAAGATCGATCTATCTTCACATTCATGTACAAGACACTGATAGCCCTGCTTGCGCTGGCAGCCTTCATGTCGGGTGTGGATGTCCGGAATGGCACAGCCCGGCAAGAGGCTAGAATGAGGTTCCACACATGGTACATGATCAACTGCGAAGATGAGTCCACCTGGAAGGAGGACTTCAAGAAGATCAAGGAAATCGGCTTTGATTGTGTCGCGCTCTGGAATGTGATTCCGGCGGAGGGCGGCAACTGGGATTTCACTGAAATAGCCAGAAACGTCCCCCTGACCAAACGCGCCATCCAGGCAGCCGCCGGAGCAGGGCTGGAGGTATTCCTTGGGATATGGAATCCCACCAACATGGGCCTGGTGGAGCAGAAACACAGACCGCTCTCGAACAAGGGAGAGAGGCCCAACCGCCCCAACTTCTATTCCGAGACCTGGCTTAAGGAATTCTGGGCACCTTTTCTTGAGGGAATCAAGCGGGAGTTCGGCTTCCTTGCCGGTTATAAAGGCATAGTCTTCGACGATGCCACAGCCTGCACCGACGATCCGGGCATCGTCTACAGCTACACGCCTGAAGACGAGAGGCGCTTTTCACAATTCCTTGAAGGAACCTACGGATCCATCGCGAGTTTCAACCTCCAATATCGCAAATATGACAAACCTTACAGGAGCTTTGCCGAGGTCAAGCCGCCAAGGAGTCCATTGGAGTCCGCGAAATTGTGGAAGGATTGGATGCTTGCCAGAGGCAAATGGTCCGAGAGTTTTGCCGAACTCACCCGGAAGGCCATCGGCACAGACTCGGAGATCATCTATATCGACTACGACTACTATATCGACCGGAGCTACATGACCTTCGGGCACAACATGGCCAGGATGTTGGAGAGCTTTGACAGATATGGCCCCTACATCGCGCAGGAGTTCCTGCGCATGTCAGAGGCGGACTTGCTGACCCATATCAGACGAGTGATAGCCGAGGCGAAGGAAATCTGCCCACCACAAAAGCGCCATTTCTGCACCTGGGTCAACGACCTGCATCATTTTGAACCAATGCCGGAGGAACTGGTCAGAGAGGTCGTAAGAACCATCACTGCCGAGGGCGTTCGCGACATCACGCTGTATGCATACAAGGTACATGACTGGCGTCTCTCGGGGCTGGGGCGGGGCGGCAAGCTTGGCCGTCCCCCGCTAAAGGAGATTTCCATGAAGTACAACACAAAGATGATCGAGGCTGTAAAAGAAATCATAGCGGAAAGTCACGCGAAGTGAGGACGCGCTCATCGTATTGGGGTTCGCTTTCCTCACCGCAGCCATTCTTCTCACTTTGTTCTGCAGCAGATTGAAGCCTTCTCCCGGAGCCCGGCTCTGCGGAGCCGGAGAACCCTGCGACCCTGCGGCTTGAGATTGCAAACTTGTGGAAGCTCTCATACAATGGCGCGCGGGCGGCGCAGATCAGGCCGCCGGAGCAGATCACTTACACTCGGGATGTCTCAGGAGGATGACTGTGTTGGAAGAGAAGCTGGTCGAGCACGAGAGAAAGATGGCGGGGCGTTCTTACGGCGGGAATGAGCTGAAGTACCTGGAGGAAGCCCTGAAGTCGGGAAAACTGTCGGGGCTGAACGGAGGAACCTTCACCGCCAGGTTCGAATCGGAGTTCGCCCGGCTGCTCGGAGCGAAGCATGCCATCGCCATGAACTCCTGCATGAGCGCCCTCCACGGGGCGCTCATCAGCGCCGGGGCCTTTGCCGGCACCGAAGTCGTCTGCGACAGCGAGTTCGTGTTCGGTGCGCTTGCGGCCCTTTACAACAACGCCATCCCGGTCTTCGTGGACATCGACCCGGTCACCCACAACATGGATCCGAATCAGCTGGAAGCGGCTATCAGCGAACGGACCCGGGCGGTGATCGTCACTCACGCCTGGGGCCTTCCGGCTGAAATCGACCGGATCATAGAAATCGCCCATCGCCGCAACGTCCTGGTCATCGAGGATTGCGCTGAATCGCTCCTGGCTGACTACCGGGGCCGCTTCACCGGCACGTGGGGCGATATGGGATGTTTCAGTTTCCAGGCCAGCAAGCAACTTTCGCTGGGCGACGGCGGAATGGCCACCGCGAGCACCGAGGAGCTCTGCAAGAAGCTCGCCAACCACGCGGGGGCACCGACATTCCAGTCGGTGGCTTACAGCATGGATTTCAACTACCGCCTCAACGAGCCCACGGCCGCCATCGGTCTGGCGCAGCTGGAAATCCTTCCCGGGTTCGTCGAACAGCTGCGCCGGAACGCCCGGTATTTCGATCAGGCGGTGGAAGGGTGCGGCTGGATCCGGCTGCAGAGAGGACCGGAGGCTGCGCACCATTCGTTCTATCACTGGGCGGCGACCTTTGCCGATGATTCCGGCGGGCCCGGATTCGACGAATTCAAGCAGAGAGTCGAAGCCGCCGGTTTCGGGATCCTATCGATCGGTTATACCGGCATGCCGGCGTACCAACATCCGGTCATTGCCGAGCGCCGGGCGCATGCGTTTCACTGCACCGAGAACCGCGGGCTGATTCCGTCCTACAAGCCGGGAACGTGTCCAACGGCCGAAAAGGTAGTCCCGAGGCTGCTGCTGGGCTACGTCATCGTTCCGGAAGAGACGGCTGAGCGGGAAGCGGAAAAGCTTCATCGGCTCATCCGTCAATTGGAGGGCAGATGACTTCGCCCGCCACGATCGATGCCCATTGTCATCTTGGCTTCGGCCTCACCTGCTCGCGTTCTGCCGATGATCTGCTGAAGGAGATGGACGTCAACTCCGTTTCCCGGGCGGTCGTCGTTCCCGTCGACCGTTTTCTGGCCGTTGACAATTCTGAAGGGAACGACCAGATCCTGGCCGCCGCTCGTTCGCACCCCGACCGGTTCATCCCCTTCACGACCGCCAATCCCTGGTTCTGCGACAGGGCCAGAGCCGAATTGACACGGACGTTCGGCGCCGGTTCGGCGGGAGTCAAGTTCCATCCCGGGTTTCAGGGATTCACCCTGTCCGACGAGGTCTTCCTGCCGCTCGTCGAACTTGCCATTGAGCACGGCAAACCGATGTTTTTCCACGCCGGGACTCCCATCTCCAGCATGCCTTACCAGTTGACCGAACTGGCCATGAGATACCCCGAGGGGATCTTCATCATGGGGCACATGGCCTATAGCGATTTCTGGTACGAGGTCAGCGCATCCGCCGCTTGTGTGGATAATCTCTACCTGGAAACCTCCCACCACGTACCCGGGTTCGTCCGGGCGGTTGCCCAGCGAGTGGGTGTGGACAAGATCCTCTTCGGTTCCGATTCCCCGTACGGCTCCATGGAAGTCGAGCTGGAGAAAATCGGAGCGGTGTTTCCGTCCGAGTCGGACCGGACCCGGATTTTGTCCGCGAATCTTCTGCGCATATTGGAGAGGCCATGAACCGGATCATCGATTTTCACGTCCACCAGGGCGCGTGGGGGGGAGTCCGGAGCGAGCAGGACAGTCCCGCGGGGACGCTGGAACGCCTGTCCCGGTTCGGCGTAGAGGGAGCGTTGGTGATGCCGTTTGCCGGCCTCTTCTCGAACTGGTTCGACCATCCGGCCGACAACGATGTTGTGCACGACTATTGCCGGGAGTTTCCCGATCGTCTCTTCGCAGCTTTCACGGTCAATCCCCTGATGGGGGGTGCGGCACTCGATGAGATCAGGCGCTGCCGGGAGGTGCACGACAGCCGGGTGCTCAAGCTGCACCCCTGGCTGCAGGGTTTCTCCGTGACGTCGGCGGAGATGGACGCGGTGGCGGGCTTATGCGAGAAACTGGGGGTCGCCATCATCTTTCACGACGGCACTCCCCCGTACAGCACCCCCCTGCAGGTCGCCCGGCTCTGCCGGGACTTCCCGAACCTCAAGGTCGTTTCGGGACACGGGGGGCTGTGCGACCTCTGGCAGGAAACCATCGCCGCGGCCCGGCGCTACCGCAATTTCTATGTGTGCATCTGCGGTCCGCATCTGTCCGCCGCGCAGGCTCTGGCCGATTCGGTGCCGTCCGCACAGCTCTGTTTCGGCTCCGACCTTTCGACCTCGGACCTCGACGACAGCCTGTTGTGGTATCGCTGGCGCGGATTCCGCGCGCTGCGCATGACCAGCGGGCAGCGGGAGACAGCCGAAAGGATGACTCCATACGAAATCATGGGCGTTCCCCGCCCGAAGGAGGTTTGATCATGAAACGCCTCAGGATCGGAATCATCGGATATGGCCTGCGCGGCGCGATTCTGGGCCGCGCGTGCAAGGGGTTCGACGGAATCGAGGTCGCCGCAGTCTGCGACGGGGGCGCAGCCGCCCGGGACAGGGCTTGCGCCGATTTCCCGGGAGCAAGCACCTTCACTGACGATTTTTCCCTTTTTGAAAAGGGAAATATTGATGCTGTTCTGGTCGAGACTCCTCCCGAAACGCACGCCGCCTGCTCGATCGAGGCGCTGAAACGGGGGATCCATGTGCTCGGCGACGTGCCGGCGGTCCATGCCATTGCCGAGGCTCCCCGACTTTGGGAAGCGGCCCGCAAGAGCAAAGCAGTGTACATGATGGGAGCGACGACCAACTATTGGGCCTTCGTCGACTCCGGCCGTGACATCCTGTCGAAAGGCCTGCTTGGGAAACCATTCTATTGCGAGGCTGATTATGTGGCCGATCTGGGCGAGATGACCCGCCAGACTCCGTGGCGGAAATACTACGAACCGATCCGCTACTGCACACATTCGCTGGGTCCCATCCTTCATTGGCTCGATGAGGACCTCCGATCTGTTTCCTGCTTTGATGGGGGCAGCCATGCTCACGGGGATCCGAAGGAGCATGACGCCATGGTGGCTATCTTCCGCACCCGATCGCGGGTGCTTGTGAAGCTGTTGACCAGCTTCATCAACGCGCATCCCGTCCCGTATCACCGGTACTTGATGCTGGGAACCCAGGGATATTTCGAGCGGACCCAGCCGCTGGCCGATGGAGCACAAAAGGTTCTGCTCTCGTCGCGGGAGATCTACGGCATGAGTGGAATGACCGTGCTTCCGGTGGCCGAGTCGCGTCCCGAGGTTCAAGCCGGGATCGGCGAGCATGGAGGATCCGATTTTCTGATGATCCGGGACTTCCTGGCTTCCATCAACGATGGTGCTCCGGTCACGATCGACATCCGCAGGGCGTTGCGCATGACTCTTCCCGGCCTTTATGCCCTCGAATCGGCTAAGAGAGGGGGGGAGGTCATGACCATCCGCTATCCCTGGGATCGGGCAGAGTCGAAACGAAAACCGACATGAAGAATCAAAAGCTATCCTCTCCTCCGTCCCATGGCGACGATGCCCAGCGATCCCTCGTCGAGGGCCTCAAGCATGCCGAGGGGCGTTACGGCGGCTTCTGCTTCGGCGGGCAGATGCCCGATGGCGTGACGACCGTGGCACCGCTGCCGCCCGGCACGGTCTTTCCAAACGGCGCCACTGCCGCCCTTCTTCTGACCTTCGACGTCGAGGGTACATACAGCAACGGGACGGGAGACATGACGCTCGAGGTGGCGAACTACGAGCGCATCTGCTCCCGCTTGGAGGCCGCGGGTATTCTGGCCACTTTCAACATCGTCGGCCAGATGGCCGAGGAGCAAGGGCCGGCCTTCGTGCGCTGGATCCTGGATGCCGGATGCGAAGTCGCTGCCCACGGCTATGTGCATGACATGAACCGGCGATACGACCCTATGAAGGCATACGCCGGACATTACGGCCCCCCGGAGAACACAGCTCAAGTCCGGGCCGCCCTTGCCGTATTCGATCGCATTCAAAAGGGCTGCATCCGCGGCGTTCGCATGCCGTATGCCCATTTCAACGAGTATACCTACGACGCGATCGCCGCCGCCGGCATGTTCTGGTCCAGCAACCTCGGTATCGACGATTGGGTGGAGCCGGCCAACGGCTTTGGCGGAGCCCCCTGCCACATACGGCTGGGCGACAAGGAATATGACCTCGTCGAGATCCCGCTGGATACGCAGACGTATGACTGGCCGATCTGGGTCGCCGACGAGCAGGCCAATGGTGTATTCGTCGAGGCGGTGAGAGCTTACTCCCGCAGCCGAGGCGTCCCCTTCGTGCGCACGCCGGCGGGCGGCGTGGATATCTGGCGCCAACGGATGCTCGATACCATCGCGTCCCGGTCGGTCTTCACGCTGCTCTGCCATCCCATCAACCTTGCGGTTCTCAGCAACCGCTGGGGCGATCCCGTCGAAGAATTCCTGTTCCCGGTCATTGACCTGCTGGCCGGCCATGCGAGCCGCCATGAAGCCTGGGTATGCACCTGCGGCCAGATGGCCGACTTCTACCGGCAGACGATGGTCCGGGAAGCGATCCGATGAAGCTGGTGGATCTCACGCTGCCGCTGCACGGACCGGGCCATCCGCGCGCGGTGGCCAGGCTGGAGACGATCACAATCCGCAAGTCCATGACCTACGTCGCGACCCGATACGAGTTCGCGCACGACTCCCTGCAGGGCACCTACCTCGATTTTCCAGGCCATGTTGTCGAAACCGAGGACGGCACGGATGCCGGCAACTACCCGTTAACAAAGCTCGCCGGCGTGCCCGCGGCGGTTCTTCACCTCGACAGGAGCGACGGGAGCGGTGCTGTGTCGGCGGAAGAATTGCAGCGTGTCAGCCCGCCGCTGGCCGGGTGCGGAGCAATGATCGTCAACGCCCTGGGCGCCCGCCGCTTCGACGAGATTGAGGAACGAAGCGTCTGGCTCGCCACCGACGCCGTCGATTGGATCTGCCGGACAGGCATTCACCTGCTCGTTTCGGACATCTACGAGAGCCAGCCGCTGCATGGCGTGTTCCTGAAACTGTTCGCGGCCCACATACTGACGGTTTGCTACCCGATCAACCTGCACCTGCTGGTCCAGCCGCATGTGAGGGTCTGGGCCTTACCGATGCGAATTCCTGGAGTCAACCAGTTGCCCTGCCGGGCATTTGCCGAAATGGCCGAGGACTGATCCAGACATGGCAGCAGCAAACCTCACACAACGGGACATCGAAGCGGGCCTCCGTCAGCTGGGTCTGGGACAGGGTGACATCGCGCTGATGCACAGTTCGCTGGCAAGCATTGGCTGGGTCGAAGGCGGAGCAAACACGGTCCTGAACGCCCTGCTCAACGTCCTGGGCCCGGCCGGCACGCTGGTCGTACCGATCTTCGGCGATCTCGGCGTTCTCACGCAGATTGTGGAGAATCACCCTCACGCGGTCAGAAGCATCCATCCCCTGGCAGCGGTTGCGGCAATCGGGAAAGAGGCCGCAGCGATTTGCCGTGACCATTGGAGGGCGGAACTTGCCCACGGGCCGGACACCCCGTACGCGTACATAGCGGACCTGGGCGGCTGGGTGCTGCTCCTGGGTGTCGACCAGGACCGCAGTACGACACTTCATACGGTCGAGGAACTACTGCGCCTACCGTATCTGCGGACGACGGAGGCGAAGACGTTTGAGACCCCTTCGGGCCCTGTGACGAGATCGTGGCCGCTCTTTCCGGGACCGCACCGCGACTTCATCGGTTCCGATGCCCTCCTGCGGGCAAGCGGCAAGATGACCGTGAGCCGGATCGGCAGCGCCGTCGCCCGATTGATCAGGAGCCGGGATCTCATCGACATTTTGGTGGCACACGGGCGGACAAACCCGGCATGGGCGCTGTGCAACAACCCCAACTGCGCGGACTGCGTCGCGCAGCTTGCCGCCTTGCGCCACGACCGGCTGGCAAAGGAGTCCTTTCGCCTCGCCGCCGGTTCACGCCTCGCTGGCCGATATGTCCCGGAGATAATCGAGAATCTCACGGCTGCGGGAATCACGGCTGTGGAGCTGGACCTGGTGCAGGGCCGCCCGGCGTGCGGCCTCGGAGGCCGGCTCGCGGGGGTCTGCGATGAGTTTCGCGCAGCCGGGATCGCGGTATCCGCGCTGCGTACCGCGGCGGTCACCGAGAATGACGAAGCCGTGCTGGATAACGCTCGGGCCGCGGGAGTCACGCGGCTGGTCCTGCCGCTATCCGGCAGAGCGGGGCTCATCGGGCGCGCCGCAAGAGACAGACAGATGGAGGTTTCCTTCTTCAACGTCGCCATGAGCAGCGAAATCGCCAGCCAATTGCTGCTGGAAATGCAGGCCGACGGCCTGAAGCCGCGGTTCACGTTCAGCGCCGCCGGCTTCGCTCGCGCCGGCGAGGAGCCCTTCCTGAAGAGCTACAAGCGGAAGCTCCGGCGCTTCGTGGACCAGTTGGACGTGGCCGATGCCACCTTCGAGGGCGCTTCAACGCCGCTCGCCGGTGGAAACGCTGAAATCAAAGAGATGATCTCCATCCTTCGCTGCGCCGGCTTCGACGGGTGGTTCACGCTGACGAGCGGCGGGCCGGACGGCGAGAGTCTCCGGCAGACATGCGACCGATTCATGCGACTGCTGGACCAGATGTAGTGAGCACCATGCGGTGGCCACGCTTCAGACGGCGACCGTCAACTGGATTCTCATTTTGTGTACGCCTTGCCCCCAACTCCGACGTCGAGACGATGAATCGAATGACTCCCGGCCACCGTCACATAGACGCTCTTACCCCGGAAACACAAATTGGTCACTTTCGTGCCGCCTGCAGGTATTTCTGCAACCAGTTTCCCGTCAAGGGTGATCACATCGACCGTGCCATTGAGCCAACGCGCCACCCACAGGCGATCGTATTCGTCGAACATGATTCCGTCGACAGTAGAGTTAGGGAATTGGTAGAGCGTTTTCTGGGGCCCCAGGGAACCGTCAGGATTGAAGTCGTAAGCCAGAATCCGATTGGTCATGGTCTCAGCCACAATGAGTTGCTTTTGATCAGGCGAGACAGCCAAACCGTTGGGATACTTCAAACCGTATAGCAGCCGAGTCACCTTTCGGCTCCGGTCAATCCGGTAAACTCCGCCAATCGGCGCTTCAGGGGTTTCATTGGATGGATCCGTAAAGTAGATGTTTCCGGCCATGTCAAGACAGACATCGTTGGGACTGTGGTACGGTTTGCCCTCATACCGGTCGGTCAGGACTTCGATTTGCTTACCATCCGGATGAATTCGCAGCACGCGCTTGGCTCCGGCGTCAGCTCCGATGACAAAACCCTCAGAGTCGACCTTCAAACCGTTCACCTGCCCGCCCGTTTCGCACCAGACCGTGACCGTCCCGTCGGGGGTCATCTTTCCCAGCGTTCCATTCCGCACATAGTTCACGAAATAGAGATCTCCCCGCGAGTTGAAGATCGGACCCTCGGCAAAATCGATGTTGGCCACAACCGGGTAGGGGATGATCTCCTTGGGTAGGTCCGGAGCGTCTTCCTGCAGGTTGACCGTCGCGAAGAGAACCAGACAGAACGCACTGACAAGCGTCAAAGTTTCCATATCACGCCTCTATTTCGAGAATGTCCGGAGTGTTTCGAAAGAACATGGCTTCCATCCGGTCAGTATTCAGACGGGAACGAGCCGTGCCCTCCAACATTTCATTCGGCCCCCTGCTGAAGTGACCCGGGTATCCGAAGAAGTGACTGTGAACGTCGACCAGCGTCGTCTATTATCCTCCAGGGAGAATGGTGAAATAGAGCGTCCGGCCCGGACAAGGAAAAAGATAAATCTATCAGGAAGGCCGTGGCAATTCAATTGACCAAGACGGCCCTTAATCCGTTGATAAGGGGTGGCTCCGGGCCCAAAACGACTGACAGTCTGAAACTGACATTCTAGTAGCCATGAATCGGTCGGTCTCTGCGGAAATGAAAATGCTCGACAAAACAGTCCCGTCAGGGACGGGAAGAGGTTTGCGCTACACTGAATGCCGGGACTGCAGTTGGTACATTTGGTGAGATGGAACGGGCCTGCAGCCCTTGTTCTTATTTCGTTTCGACTCTTCCTGGGGCTTTGCCTCAGGCTGATATGGTTCGCGCCTTCGGCGCTTTTGTTTGCTCTTTGAGATGGGGATTAACTTGTGTGTGGCGAATTTCATGGTATCGGCGTTTGAGTTTGTTCCTGTCGACACCCAGGCATCTGCCGTGGGTTGCCTCAATTTCATCGGGGGTCTTGTTTCGGGGTTCGCCGCCCTACTCGGGGGCATGTGGAAAAGAGACCTGGGCATTCACCACATGCTGAGCTTGGCCGCCCTGGTTTGCTTCCTGGCGGCTCTTTCGTATTGTTGCGGCGTCAAGTTCTATTTTCAAAGAGATTACGAACGAGCACACCGGCAAGGTCAGGGGAAAACCGGCTGGTGACCTTTTCGCACGAGAAACTCCGCAATTCCCGATCCATGCCTGAGCTGCGTTGTGACTCCGTCCATCCGGCACTCTCCTTCGGTGTCCATCAGAAGGGGGAATGCCAGATACTTCCCCGTGGGATGATCGCTGTCGGAGGGAGCGGAGGCGCCGATCGACGAAAGGTCTGCGATCCTGGTTCGATAGGATATCGATACGGCCTCTCCGGCGAGTTGGGCCTCCCACGCCGTGGGTAGGCCGTCTCTGCCAATTTCCAGCCTGCTAATCTGCGCATTTCTCAGCCAGCGGCTGCTGCCGTCAGGCAGGGTGACGAATCCCGTTGAGTAGTGGTCGTCCTTTCTTCCTGAACCATCCTCTGAATAATAGCTGACCACAAAGGTTCCATCCGGAAAGCGGAGAGGAGCGTAAAGATACCACCCAAAGAGAGGCACGGCGTTGGGGTGAACCACCACACGAGGGTGATCATAGACAGCGCCGCCGGTTACCTCGAATCGTCTGCCCCCGAGAGAAATATCTCCCCGAACCGCGCAGACTCCTATGCACATCGAGAAGGTGTTATTCGGCATGATGCAGTCGGGCCACACCGCCATATTCTGCAAGGATAGCTGCAGTTCCGCAGTAATCGCGGCGTCCGGACTCCGGAACTGCCAGCTCATCTGCGGCCAGCCATGCAGGTGGAACAATTCCATGCTGTCAGTGCTGAACCTGATCTCCATCGAAGTCGGATCCGACTTGACCGCCACACCCATATGTTGGTCGGAGTACAGGCACGCGTGCACCCCTGCTGGGGTGACCACTTCCAGACGGTACGCAACAGGGACAGATGAACCCTGCTGCGCTTCCAGCCCGTAATCCTGCCAATAGAATCTGCCCAATCCAAAACCGATGCGCGCCGCCACGATGTCAGCCTGATCGAAAGCGCAAAACAGCCAGTTCCCCTCATAGCTGTAACGTTCACGGGCCAGCAGAACATTCTCGAATGGGAATCTGTCCGCGGGCAGTATTTCTGCGACGGGTCCAGCCATCAGAACGCTTTGCCCCTGTCCCGCCTCGGGTATAGAAGTCATGGCTGTTGCCCCCCCCTTCATTCCAAGCTGGGTTAAGAAAAGGAAGCCACGGATTTCACGGATTGAGTGGATTCAAGCTAGGAGGATTAGAGAATTTCTGTGAAATTCGTGAAATCCGCGGCTCGTTGTTTTTCAATTGATTGATTTCGCGCTTAGGCCAACGGCATTGATTCCGGTCCCTGCACCGAGAGCAGCTTCGATTCGCCCCACCGAGCGGAGCAGGCCACGATCACGCCCTAAAGGCGCGGTAGGTCACTTCTGCTTCTCCTTCATTCCTTCGAAGATCTTCAGTTCCTTTTCCGCTAAATCCTTTTTCCCAAGCAGGTTATAGATTCTCGATTTGAGATAGTGAAATTCTTCATTCCCTCTCCCCAGCTCCTCCGCTTTCTCGGCGAGCTGAAGAGCTTCCGCCGCCTGGGAGCTGCTGAGATAGATCTTCATCAGACCGAGATAGGCACCGAGATGTTGTGGATTGATCTGAAGGGTCTTTTCAAAATAGGTCCTGGCTGTCCCCGGGTCATTGCCGTTATTGAAATAGTAGGCTCCCAACGAATAACTGGCGTCGAAGCTGTTGGGATCGATTCTCAATTCCTCCCGGAAAGACCGCGCTGCCTTTTCGTACTCGTGAAGTTCGCTTTGAAGCACTCCGAGCCGGTAGTTCACCAGGGGCAGGTCCGGTGCAAGTGCAATGGCTTTCTCATATTCCGCCAAAGCCTGCGGGAGTTTGGCGCGAAAACGAAAGGCGTCGGCCATTATCACGTGATATTGAGCTTGAGTCGCCGGTTCGTTGGGCAGGCGGTGCAGCACCTTTTCACTTTCTTCGGCTTCACCATTCAGATGAAGAGCGACGGCCAGCGTGAGAGTGAGCTCTTTGTCTTCGGGATGTAGCTGGGCCAACTTCGCATAGAAGTAAACAGCCCGCTCATACCTGCCCAAGACGAAATTGCAAACGGCCAGGGCCGTCACAGCGCGTGCTTCGCGCTCGTCCAGGTTTGTAATGGCACCTAGAGTTTCCAGGACCTTTTCGAACTGCTGCTGCTGAAGGTACAGCATAGCCAGGTTTGTCCGGATGTCAGCGCTCTCCGGAGCGTACGTGAGCGCCTCTTCCAGAGTCTCAATCGCTTTTTTGGATTCCCGTCTCTCATAGTAAAAGGCGCCGAGCGAGCTGAGTGATTTGGCAACGATCCGCCGAAGATCCTGTTCCTTGCCGGTCTGGGCCGGAGGGGAGGCGGTCTGCTGTGTGGAGAACGCTGGCCGGGAGGCAACGACCAGGCAGAAGGCGAGAAAGAAGCGGGGCCAAATCCGCGGGGAGAGTCGGTCAGCTGAACGCGAGAAAATTGAAATGCGACAGCTTGTCCCCGCACTCCAAAAGCCGCCGTCACACAGATGACTCATCGAGGGAGGGAAGTGCATTATTTGTGATTATTGGCGTTTGACTCGGCTTGCCTTTGCAGGGCGTTCGCCCGATCCAGAGCCTGCTTTGCCCCTGCCAGGTCGCCTTTGTCCCTCAGGGTCATGCCGAGCGCATACTGTACCTGAGGGTTGTCTGGAGCCACTTCCGCCGCCTGGCGAAACACTTGCGCCGCCTCTCCGATCTGATTGGCGGATCGCAAAGCAATACCCAGATTAAACAAGGCCTCCAGGTATTGAGGATTCAGTTGCGAAGCCATTCGAAAGTGGTTTATGGCACTCTTTGCCTGATTGTTCTTGGCAAGAATGAGGCCAAGATTGCTGTGGGCCTCCGGGAAGTAGGGGTCCAGTTCCAGCGCCTTTTCGAATTCTATTTGCGCCTGGTCGATGCGGCCGGCCTGCAGGAGGAGTGTTCCCAGGTTAAGATGCGCCCACGGGCTGGAAGGATCGATCTTTATAGCCTGGTTGAGTTTTTCAGTCCCCTGATCAGGGTGTCCCATCGCGGCCAGGGCAACACCCAGGTACATCAGGGCCTGCACCGATCCTTTGTCGATCTCCAGAGCCGCGGCAAACTGCTTCGTTGCTTCCTCGAATTTCGCCTCGGCCAGGGCAGAGGCTCCCATGCTCACCATCTTCTCAACTGCTTCCTGACCTTTCAGGTATCGCTGAATCTCCTGTACCTTCTGGAGTTCCCTTTCCCCCTCTTCCTTCTTGCCCTGGCGAATCAGGACTCGGCCCAGGGTGTAGTGGCTGTTCCAATCGTTTTCATCCAGCTTGAGGATCGCTCGACAATGGATAACGGCCTCATCCGATCTCCCCTCAGACACTAGCAGAGAGACCAATTGCCTCCTGAATTCCAATGATTCGGGGGCAAGTTCCACTGCCTGCTGCATACGCTCAATCGCCCCTTGCGGGTCTCCGGCATTCTTCAGCAGGAGAGCCAGATTGAAATGAGCCCGGCCGCTTTTCGGATCGAGCTGCAGGGCTTTCCGGAGCAACCTCCTTGCCTCTTCGCCATCCCGGTATCCGATGCCGGCAGCCAGGTTGATGAGCGAGCCCACATCAACAGGGTTTATCTCGAGTGCCTTCCGGTATTCCGGTATGCCCAGGTATTGTCCAGGGCTGGCGCGGTCGAGGGTCACACCCAGATTGTAGTGAGCACGGACGGAATTCGGTGCCAACCGTAGGGCTCGTTGCAGAACCTTCGTTGCCTTGTCCCACTCCATGAGCCCCCCCCATGCGATCCCCAGTTCGACAAGGATCTCAGGATTGTTGGGCTCGTACTCAAGCGCGCGATTGAGTTCCAGCATAGCGCCGCGCCACTGGGACCTCTCACCCAGCCCGACGGCCTTTTCGTAGTGTGATCTGGCCTCTGCAGAGCTGAAATGGGGAGCTTGGGCATGAGAGGGAGCCCAATGGAGAAGGACCCAGACTCCCAGCATCGCGGTAGTAGATGCCGTTGATCGTCCTTTCGAGAAGATTCGCATTGGGGAGAGATAGACCCGTAGTTGGGGAGCCCGCCCTGGCGATTGGCCTGATTCGTTCCTCGATCGCCTGCCGCAAGCCGGTCCCCTCACGGCCCCGATGTCAACCAAATACGCGCTAATCTTAGCACAAAAGCACTGGCTGCAGCCTTCCCCGTACCGGCTCCTGCAGTGTCCCTGAAATCCAGACAGTGGACATGCGGCGTCACAGCTGCGAGACAAGAGAGCCAGAGCAATGCCACGGATTCCACGGATTTCACGGAAGGAGGAGGCGATCTCAGGCCACTCGACAAGTCCGTGAAATCTGTGAAATCCGTGGCAGGTCTTTTTCTTGCACTGGGATCGATGCTTCCAGTGTCTGAATCACAGGCACCGTCATGATTCGCTTCTCGCGGTGGAATCGGGATGATAATATCCGATGGTTTTCGCTTATACGGCTTTAGCCCCATGGTGAATGCGCTTCGTCGACGCAATTCTTTCGCTTCCAGGCTTTTGCAGGGAGCCTCTCTCTTCCTCGCGCTCATTTGGCTCTTGCCCGGCCGCTTCAGTGAGTCGAAGCTGAGAGCCGGGTCTGTACAGGCCCCGGCTGCAGGTATTCCGGTGACATTCGTTGACGTTGCCAAGGAAGCCGGGCTGACCATTTCCAATGTTTGGGGTGGGCGGGATTCTCAGAAATGGATCGTCGAAGTCAAGGGAAGCGGCCTGGGATTCTTCGATTACGACAACGACGGCTGGCTGGACATCTACTTCAGCAACGGGGTTCGGTTCGAGGAGACCTACACTCCGGAGACCGCGCCTGTCTCCCAACTTTATAGAAACAATCGTGACGGGACGTTTACCGATGTGACGGCTCTGGCCGGGGTGGGGCGAACGGGCTGGGGAACCGGCGTGGCAATCGGCGACTTCGACAATGACGGGTGGGATGACCTCTTTTGCACTTATTGGGGGCACAACATCCTCTATCACAACAACGGCGACGGGACCTTCACGGATGTGACTCGCAAGGCGGGCATGTATGAAGAGCGGGTTCGATGGGGCTCCGGCTCTACCTTTCTGGATTATGACCGGGATGGGTTCCTGGATCTCTACGTGGGTAACTTCATCGACCTGGACACCAGCAAGGTAAAGGTTCCGGGGGAGCCGGGAGGATGTTTCTGGCGAGGTGCACCCGTGGTCTGCGGTCCGCTTGGATTACCGGCGGGGACGAACATTCTTTACCACAACAATGGGGACGGAACGTTTTCCGATGTCTCGCGAAAGTCCGGAATCCTCATGCCGGGCCCTCATTACACCATCACCCCGGTTTCTTACGATTTTGACAACGACGGCTGGCCGGACATATACGTGGCCGTGGATTCCATGGGAAGCATGCTTTTTCATAACAATCACGACGGAACGTTCGAAGAGATCGGGCTGGTTGCGGGGTGTGCCTACAATGAATATGCCCGGGCGCAGGCCGGGATGGGACTTGGCATCGGAGACTACAATGCGGACGGTTGGCTGGACATCTTCAAGACTCATTTCCAGGATGACAGCCATGTGCTCTTCCAGAACAATGGCGACGGCAGTTTTACCGACATGACTTCCTTCGCAGGATTGGCCGAGTTAACCCAATATGTGGGTTGGGGCGCCGGCTTCATGGATTACGACAATGACAGCTGGCCCGATATTTTCTTTGTGACGGGCCATGTGTACCCGGGCTTCAAGAAGAACAACGAGGATACTTTTCGATCGCCCCGCGTGGTCTTACGGAACCTGGGGAATGGTAGATTCCAGGATGTTTCTGCTCAAATGGGCGCCGCGATCGGTCAGCGATACTCCAGCCGCGGCAGCGCGTATGGGGATTACGACAACGACGGCGATATCGATGTTCTGGTCTTGAACATGAACGATCTGCCCTCACTTCTTCGCGGCGAAGGCGGGAACAGGAACAACTGGATCAAGGTCAAACTGATCGGGACCAAATGTAACCGAACCGCCATCGGTACAAGAGTTCGAGTTGTGACGGGCAATCACTCTCAAATCGATGAAGTCCACAGTGGCGGAAGTGTCATGTCCCAAAGTGACTTGCGGCTTCACTTCGGACTGGGAGCCGCCAAGGTGGTTGATGGGATCGAAGTCAAGTGGCCCACGACTCAAGAAACGGAAACCTTTGAGAAGATCGAAGCGGGCCAGATTCTCACTATCAAAGAAGGCGCCGGTATTATCAAGAGAGAAAAGATTCCGACTCGCTGAGTGCAACGATTTCAATCCGGGACGAGTTTTCGCAAACGATAAGAAGTGCGAATGAATAGTATGTTCGTCTTCTTTGAGATCACTATTGTCGGTTTCCGGCGCGGCCTCGAGGAGGAAATCGCCCCCGCGCCTCCGCGGAACCTGAGGACCCGGGCGTGTTTGGAAACCACCTCGATCTTGGCGTTTTTGTCTGCTACCTGATCTTCAATATCTGGCTCGGGCTCTGGGTCGCGCGGCGCAAGATGTCCAACGCCCGCGACTACTTCCTTGCCGGAGACCGTCTGCCCTGGTACGCGATCGGCGGTTCGATCATCGCGGCCAACATCAGCACCGAGCATTTCATCGGCATGGTCGGCGCCGCATACGCCACGGGCTTCGTGCTTGCGCAATGGGAGTGGGGCAACTGGTTCACATTCTCCGTCCTGATCTGGATCTTCCTCCCTTACTACCTGCGCGGCGGCATCTACACCATGCCCGAGTTCCTCGAGCGCCGCTACAATAAGGCGTGCCGGTATCTGTTCGCGGTAGCCTCGCTGGTCCTGTGGATCATCGCCCAGATGGCGGTGGTCATGCTCGCGGGCGCCAAGGCCTTGGAAGGAATGTTCGGTTTCAACCAGATCCTCACCATCCTCGGGCTGGCGCTGCTTGCCGGGAGCTACACGATCTACGGCGGCCTCATCTCCGTGGCTTGGACCGATTTCCTCCAGTTTGTGGTCCTGATGGTCGGAGGCCTGATCGTCGCCCTCGTCGGGTTGGACCGCGTCGGGGGGCCGCTCGCACTCATGCAGGCCGCCCCGGACAAGTTCAAGTTCATCTACCCGGCCACCGATCCCAACTACCCGTGGCTCGGCCTGTACACGTTGTTCATCTCCATCGGCATCTGGTACAACTGCACCAACCAGTTCATCGTGCAGCGCTGTCTCGGCGCCCGCAGCGAGTGGGACAGCCGCATGGGCGTGGTATTCGCCGGATACATGAAGATCCTGCTCCCGCTGCTGGTCGTGATCCCGGGAATCATCGCCTTCAGGCTCTATCCGGGCATGGCCGATCCGGACCAGGCCTATCCGATCCTGGTACGCGAGCTGATCCCCAGGGGGCTCGGCGGCATCGTCATGGCCGGCCTCGCGAGCGCCCTCATGTCGCACCTGAGCTCTGTGCTGAACTCCTCGAGCACTGTCTTCACGATGGACCTGTACAGGCCGCTCTTCCACAAAGGGGGGCAGGACCGGAACCTCGTCCGCGTCGGCCGGTGGAGCTCATTCTGGATTCTCTTCATCGCCACCGCACTCGCGCTCTACTTCACGCGCGGCCAGCATTCGATTTTCCTCCTGATTCAGAATGTAGGCGCCTGGGTGGCGGCCCCGATCTCAGTGGTCTTTCTGCTGGGCGTGCTTTGGCGCCGGGCGACCGCGGCGGCGGCCACATTCGTCCTGATTTTCGGGTTTCCTTACACCTGGCTGGTGGAGCACGTGCTCTTCAAGCAGTGGGCCTGGCTCAGGCCTTACGACAACTGGCTTAATCGCACTTTCCTGGTATGGGCCAGCTGCATGGTTGTCATGATCCTGGTCTCCTATCTGACCCGGGCACCGGACGCGGAGACGGTCAAGGGGATCATCTGGTCCTGGAAGACGGCCCGGCTGCCCGAGTCCGAACGGCAGCGGAACCGAGGCCTGCGCAACCTCTTCTTCTGGTGGGCGCTGTTCGTGGGGATCATGGCGACCCTTTACGCATACATCATCTGGTTCCAGTTTTGGGGGCCGGGGAAATTGGTGTCAGGCTAACATTTCCCCAATTTCGGCTGGGATGACTCGTCACCAGCGGCATTCGCGAGCTTGGAGAATTGGTAGCCTGACGCTTATGATTCGAAAGGTTCTGTCGTTCCGGCGAGCCGGGGGTGACACGAAACTGCGCGCTCAAGCCCGAAGAACCGTCGATGTCGGGGTCGGAATCGGGGTCGCAGTTGGTATCGGTATTCGAAATAATGATCAGGCGACGGACCTCGGGATTGAGGTTAACTCCCGGTCGATAGCGATACCGACCCCGATTCCGATCCCGATCCCGAGGGCGGCTTGGATACGCCCCGCCGTGCGGGATCAGCCAAAGCCATGCCGTGCAGGCGTGGTCGATTACTAATGCCGGAGCTTGCTGGGGACAGCTGGTGCGGATCGTTTCCCGGCGGAAAGTCCTTTTTTCGAAATCATGATTCTGAATGTGACTAAGGCGGATGCCGCCTTCTACCGTGAACGGCTCTCCGGATTCCTGCCGAGCCGCATCATCGACATGCATGCTCACGTCTGTCTCAAGGTGCACCGCAGAAGCAAGGGAGGTGAGAGATGCACGGTCAGCTGGACGGACCGGGTAGCCTCCGAGAATCCTGTTGAGAATCTTCTTGATTCGTATCGCCTCCTGCTGCCGGGAAAGCAGGTGCTGCCTCTGATCTTCGGCATGACTCTCGCGCCAGGAGATGACTTGGATGGCGGTAACGAGTATGTCCGGCGCTGCGCCGCCGAGCACGGCCTGCCGGCACTGATCTTCGCAGTGCCCGGCTGGGGGGCCGCGGAGTTTGAGGAAAGGGTGATTGCCGGAGGCTTCCTGGGGGCCAAAGTCTACCTCACCTGGGCGCCCCCGGAGATCGCGCCGGATGCAATCGAGGTTTTTGATTTTCTTCCGCGCCATCAGCTGGCCGTGATGAACAGGCACGGATGGATTGCCATGTTGCACGTCCCGAGAGCGGGCAGGCTACAGGACCCGTCAAACCTCGAGCAGATCCTCGAGATCGAGCGCGCCTACCCGAATGTGAAACTGATCATTGCGCATGTCGGCCGCGCCTATTGCCCGGAAGATGTGGGGAACGCCTTCGAGGTCCTTGCGGAGACCCGCCGTGTTTATTTCGACATCTCGGCCAACACCAACGACGGAGTATTCGAACAACTGATCCGGGCCGTCGGCGCAAAACGTGTCCTCTTCGGGAGTGATCTGCCGATTCTCCGCATGCGCATGCGTCGCATTTGCGAGCAAGGGACTTACATCAACCTGGTCCCCCCCGGCCTTTACGGGGATATATCCGGCGACAAACACATGCGGGAGGCGGCAGTCGGCGAGGCGGACGAACTCACCTTCTTTCTTTACGAAGAAATCGATGCCCTCCGGCGTGCTGCTACCAGGGCAGGGCTGACGCGCAGCGAAACCGACTGCATCTTCTTCGGAAACGCGCGCCGCATGCTGTCTGAGCTGGGTGTCAATAATCCTTTCACCAAGTGAGGAGAAATCCAGGAATGAAGCCATTGAAAACCGGCCTGCTCCCGCTCTACCTGGAACTGTACGATCGCGTGCTGCCCGACATGCGTGTCCCGTTGGCGGGTTTTCGCGAGAAGATCCAGAAGGGCCTGAACGCCTTCGGCACCGAAGTTGTCGCGGCTGGAATCTGCCGCCTCCGGTCCGAGGTCGAGGATGCCGTCCGTTCGTTCGAACGTGAGCAGGTGGATGCGATTGTGACCCTGCATCTCGCCTACTCTCCGTCGCTCGAAGCCGCAGATGTTCTGACCTCCACCAGTATCCCGGTCATCGTCCTGGATACGACGCCGGATTTCCGGTTTGGACCGGACCAGGATCCGGAAACGCTCCTTTACAATCACGGGATCCATGGGGTGCAGGACCTATGCAATCTGCTGCTTCGCCGGGGGAAGAGATTCCTGATCGAAGCAGGGCACTGGGAGCATTCCGACGTGCTCAGGCGCGTGGTCGCGGATGTCCGGGCCGCACGACTCGCAAACGGCATGCGTTCAGCGCGTGTCGGACGCATCGGCCAGTCGTTCGTCGGGATGGGTGATTTTGCCGTGCCGACTGAAGTCTTGACCGAAACGATCGGATTGCAGGTGGTGGAAGCAGATCGCCGGGAATTGGCGTCCGTTGTGCAGGGAGTGAGGGAGGAGGAGGTAGCGGCCGAGATGGAATCGGACCGAGCGCGCTTCCGGCTGAACGATCTCGATCCCGAGATCCACCGGTGCTCCGCTCTCGCCGGATTGGCGGTGCGGCGATGGTGCGAGGAGAAAAAGGTCACGGCGTTCTCCTTCAATTTCATGGATGTCGATGGGGAACAGATGCTGCCCACAGTCCCATTCCTCGAGGCGAGCAAGGCCATGGAGCGCGGCATGGGCTACGCAGGCGAAGGGGACGTCCTGACCGCCGCCTTCGTGGGATCCCTGCTCGCGGTCTATCCCGAGACGACGTTCACGGAAATGTTCTGCCCCGACTGGGAGAAGGGGCACATCTTCCTGAGCCACATGGGGGAAGTGAATTTCCGTACGCTCACGCAGAGCCCGAAGCTCATCGCATGTCCGTTCCCCTTCACAAAGGTAGCCCCGCCTGTCATCGGTGTTGGCAGGTATCAGGCAGGCGAGGCCCTGCTGCTGAACCTCGCTCCGACCGGCACAGGTGGATACAGCCTGATAGCTGCTCCGGTCACGGTGCTTGCCGTGCACGGAGACGATCGCTGGACGGACTCTGTCCACGGTTGGATCCAGCCCCGGTTACCGGTGGCAGATTTCCTGACGGACTATAGCCGCGGCGGCGGCACGCACCATCTGGCAATGGCCTACGGCGCCACACGTCAAGAAGTTTCGGCGTGGGGCGAGCTCATGGGGTGGAAGGTACAACACCTCTAGCCGCGGGCCGAACGGGGGAGCCCGAAGATCTCTGGCGGATTCCATCCGCCGGAGCGCACGGCCATGACATGGCCTACATGTGCGGCATGGAGGAGGGGTGGTATGCGTTGGTCAATACAAGGCAGGGGGTCGGATTCGGACTCCGGTGGGACCATACACTTTTTGCGTCTCTCTGGTTTTGGCAGATCTACAGAGGAGGCGTCGGTTACCCCTGGTACGGCATGAACTACGTGATTGCGCTGGAGCCGGTGTCCTCCTATCCTCCCACCCTTACCGAGGTGGTGAAGGCAGGCACACAGCTTGTCATGGCTCCGGGCGCGAAAAGGTGCGCACGGCTGGTGGCGGTGGCGTTCAGAGATCGGGACGAGGTTCACGGAATCAGCCCCGAAGGCATCCTGATCTAATTTGTCGGGGGATCGGAATCAACTGACCGTAGAGTCCGTGCCGCGAGAACCGTTCTGGTATGAATTCGACTGCGATGTCGACCCGGTCAGGGGGCAGGTTCGTCAGACGCATGCGCGCCTCGGGGAGGCAGGACAATGCCGGACATGGTGTGCTTCGAATGGCACTAACTGGGATCATTCGTGGATGAGCGAGAAGGAAACATTTTTGGACGCGGGAAAACGCTGGCGGAGCTCTTGCCGCACCGAAGGTGCCAGCGCTCCGCACACGGAATGAATGATCATTTCCGGTCGGCGTTTGTCAGCGTTCATCCGCGTCCCAAAGTCTATTCTCCTGGATGCTTCATGACCTATCCGGGCTAAGGTAAGAGAGAATCCCGGCACTTAGTGCGGTTCTACTGTGATTTAATGGTTCTGCCGAACTCGGAGAAATACATTGATATTGCAGAGTGCGCGAATAAGATGATCGCGAATTAGGATCATATCGTTCTAATCAAAGAAAAGAGGCGGCACGGTGAGTACTACGGCGATCAACGACTCCATTGCCTGGGCCAGGGTAGACCTGACCAGGCTGCCTCGCATCGTGAGTGCGGAAGTTCCCGGTCCAAAATCGAAGGAAATGCACGGTCGGGCCTCCGCGATCATGAAGGGCTATTCAAGTCAGGTCACCTTGTTTCCGGTGGTGTTTGAGAAAGGTCACGGCTGCACCTTGACCGACGTGGATGGGAACACCTATCTGGATTTTTCATCGGGCATTTATGTCACGACGCTGGGGCATTGCCATCCGAAGGTCACTGAGGCCGTCAGGAAGATGGCGGGACAGCTGATGAACTGTCACGACTTCACGACGCCGGTCAAGCTGGAGCTTCTCGAGAAGCTGGTGTCGATCCTGCCCGGAGACCTCTCCGGTGTGCAGCTCTATGACAGCGGCACGACGGCAGTTGAGGCGGCCTTGCGTGTCTGCCGCGCGGCTACCGGTAAGAGCGAGTTTCTCTCCTGCTTCGGGGACTTCCACGGGAAGAGCGGCCATGCCGTCAGCCTGGCCCGGATGAACCGGACCAGCGGATCCTCCCGCGCGCCCGGGTTCTACATGCTGCCGCGGCCTAATCCCTACCGGCCGCTATTCAAGAAGCCCGACGGGACGATAGACACGGATGCCTATATCGACTTTTTCGATGAGTTCATTGCGGAAGCGACGGTCGGACAGATCGCCGGGATTGTGCTCGAACCCATACAAGGATGGGCCGGATCGATCTTCCCGCCGGACGATTTCTTCCCCAAGCTCAGGAAGTGGTGTGACAGGAAGGGAATCCTGTTCGTGGCCGATGAGGTGTTGACTTGTATGGGGCGGACAGGGAAGTTCCTGGCCATGGAGCACTGGAATGTCGTCCCTGACATCGTGACGTTGGGCAAGGGTTTCGGCAACGGATTCCCGGTGACGGCCGTGGTCGTGCGCAAGCCTTTTGCCGACTCGGTGGAAAAGATCAGCGCCTCGACGAGCTATGGCGGAAACCCGATGGCGTGCGCTGCGGCGCTTGCTTCCATCAAGGCGATTGAAGAGGAAGGGTTGCTCGAGAACGCGCGACGGTTGGAGGAGTACTTTACCGCCCGCCTTGCCGGGATCATCAGCAGCCACCCCATCGTCGGCGACGTGCGCTGCAAAGGCTGCCTGATGGGTGTCGAGCTTGTGAAGGACCGCAACACGAAGGAACCTTTCCCCGAGGCAGGCAAGCTCGTGTACCAGCTGGCGTTTCGCAAGGGGCTGGCGTGGATACCGGCGGGGCACATCCTGCGGATGAGCCCGCCGATCGTCATGGATGTCGATGTCGCGGCCAAATGCATGGACATTATCGAAGAGGCAATCGGGGAGA
>Ga0315275_10001022_pt1 | contig 24085 bp, 18 predicted proteins | sample YL17G03_0_MG_FD_205557 | JGI IMG/M metagenome (GOLD analysis project Ga0315275, IMG submission 205557) | Sediment microbial communities from Yellowstone Lake, YNP, Wyoming, USA - YL17G03_0 | ecosystem: Environmental > Aquatic > Freshwater > Lake > Sediment | place: USA: Wyoming | collected...
ACTTCACACAGAAGACAGCAACGACCGGGACATTCAACCTGCTCCCCGCGCTCAAGGAGGCTGCGAACGCCGCGCTTGCTGTTGTTCGCATGCCACGCTTGCCATAGCCTAGCTCTGTCGCCGAGGATAGGAGACGTCACCCTAGAAGTTGCTGCGGAACTGGAGACGGTATCATGCCATGGTACGTCCTGACAATCTTCGCTGGATTCACTGTGGTCGCCCAGTACCACGTTGTGCAGGCGCTAAGGCATCGGGAACATGGGGATGGGAAGCCACTCAACGAGATCATCGCGATGGGAATCCTGGCCGGCCGAAACCGATTCACGGCCACGGGATGGAGGCACCGCCGTCTGGCGATCATCATACAACTTCTCGGATTCGTCGCTTCCGTTCTGGTCTGGGTGGCCAGTGGGACCTTGTCATAGCGGTCTGGTGCAAGGAACCCCGGCGCGATCGGGTGTCACGTGGGCGGCCGTCGTCCATGACGCCGCAACTGGATGGTCGGATCCGCGCCGGGCTCTCGCGTTACGGACACACTCCGCCCCAGGACCAGGGCGCGATCGAGTGTTTCGATGGCAGCCGTGCCTGCGCACGCTGCGGCTGATATCGCGGATCCGCGCCGGGCCCTGAGCCAGGTGGTCTGTCCTTCATCGGTTGTCAAAGAGCGCCTGCCGACCGGGGCGCACCGCGTAGCTCGACAGTAGCCCAACTCGGAGGCGTGGCGCTCCCGGAGGAGCGCGACCCTCGACACCCCATCATCGGAGACTGGGCGGTGCTGCGGCCGGGCGAGCGTCTGAATCGTGGGAAGCCAGCCCGCAGGCTGCTTCGAGAACTCGTGCGCTCCGGGGTCCCGGCCGGCCGGTCGTACGGCGACGTCAGCTCATGCGCATACCGCGAGCGGGCCGCGCCGCCCCCGCACAGGCGGCTTGGCGGTGAACGTCCGCCGGTCGCGGGCGATGCTGTACATCAGTCGCAGGGCCGAGCGCATCACGGCGCCGAGAGCCTTCATCGCCTGGCCGCCGTTGCGGGCCATCAGTCCATCGTACTCGGCGCGGAACAGCCCGCCGGTGGTGATGCTGCGCACCGCGAACATGTACGCGGCCTGGCGCAGCAGGGGCCGGCCGCGTTTGGAGAGGCGCTTGGTGCCGCGCAGAATGCCGCTCGAGCGCTCGACCAAGGAGAGTCCGGCGACGCGAAGGATCTGCGCGCCGCTTTCGTAAGCCCTGGGGTCGCCGATGGCGCCGAGGAAGACCGCGGCGGTCACCGGACCCAGCTTGGGGATGCTGGCCAGGCACGGCGCCTCGGGCACCGCGCGCAGCGCCGCCACCATGCGCGCTTCGAGGGCGGCGATCTGGTGCTCGAAGACGGCGAGGCGCTCCAGGGTGAGGCGGATCTCGTCGCGCAAGCTGGACTGCGCACCGGGTAGTCCGAGCGTGGAACGGGCGGCGCTCATCAAGCGGTCATAGGTCTCCCGCCCGCAGTGGCCGCGGCTGGCGGTGCGCAACAGCTGGAGCACCCGGCGCTTCGGGGCGGCCAGCAGGTCCTGCGGGGCGGGATAGGCTTGCAGGACGACCAGCGGGGTCTTCTTGGTGATGCGCGAGAACAGGGCCTCGAACTCCGGGAAGACGACTTGGAGCAAGGACCGCAACTGGGTGAGTGCGCCCCGGCGCAGCAGGGCGAGGCGCTCGCGGCCGGCCGCCAGATAGCGCAACTCGGCGTAGGCAGCCTGGAGGAAGGGGAAGGCGACGAAGTGGCCCTGGGCGAGGAGGTCCGTGATCGTGGCGGCATCCTTGGCGTCGGTCTTGAGCGGCTGGTTGTGCGCGACGTCCTTCCAGCGCTTGGTGTGGGCCGGCAGCACGCTCACGACCTGGAAGCCGAGCTGGGCGAGGTAGTGGGCGAACGTGAAGCCGTAGTTGCCGGCCAACTCGATGCCGATCAGGATCGTCTCGGGCGTCGCGGTACCGATCTGGTGCTGAATGAACGCGACGGCTTGGTCGAAACTGGCCCGCGTGGTCTGGAAGGTGAGGGGCCGGGAATCCGGCTGGCCCTGCGGACGGACGACGAGGGTGTGGGTGAACTTGCCGGCATCGACGCCCACGCAGGCGGCGGCCCGTTGGGCACGCTGGCGCTTGGGGAACGAGATCATGGGGCACTCCTCGGGTAGATGGGTGCCCCGAGGGTGCGCCGGATGGGCCGGCAGCCGCTACGGGCGAATCTCCCTCGACCCCTGATCAGGCAATAGGGGTGTCACGTTCACGGATCCTTTCGGGTTGTGTGATGATCCCAAAGACCCCAAGTGTCAGAAGGGGATTGTACTCACTCTCTCGGCGAGCGCCTCCATAGCACTTCCTCAGATCGGTCTCGGGGGCAACGCTGAGGCGGGCGTTGCAGTGAATCTCAAGACCGGCTTCGTGTCCGCGTATTTCCACGCCGGACCGTCAGCGGGCGTGGGAGGGAGCGTTAGCGGCGAGGTCGCCCTTCAGGGGGGCTCCCTGGATGACGTCGTAGGCCACACAGGCAATCCTAGCGCGAATGCCCTCGAAACTGAAATCGGCACGGCAGTCAGCGCCAACTTCGTCAGCGCTAGATGGGACAACCCGTCCAGGCTGAATGGAGGCGGGCTGAGCGCCGGCCCAGGAGCGGGGGTTCTGTTCAACACGACGGTGGTGGCTGGGAGTTCCCCGGCAGTCCACATCAAGGACGTCCTTCGCTTCGGCGTGTTGCCAGCAATTTGCGGTGTCCTTGGCCGAACCTGCTAGAATCGGCCGGGCTTCGAGGATTCGGTGGGCTCGGGGCGTTGCCTCGGTCAGGAGTAGTTCCATGAAATGGACTGCTGTAACTGGTTCCGTGCTCTTGGGGGTGGCCGCGGCTTCCCTCGTCGGGGCACTGTACAACCAGTACAAGGCCCACGCGAATCTGGCGGGCGATCCTGAAGAAGCGCGGCGCGCTGTGTTGCGCCGTGGTCCGTTTGCCGGCAGACGGTTCTTCACGGATACTGGATGGCGCTACTGGAGAACGTCGTTCCTATACGCCGGCATCACGCTCGTGCTGCTGCTGCTCGGCGGGGTACTCATGGCCCGCCCCTAGAGAATCCCTAGGCGCGTCGGCCCGGTCTAGCCTGGGCGCTCGTGGCGCATTCGGGTTGTCGGGCCTGAGGGGGCGCGGTGCGGCGGGCCGGGGCTTCATGTGAGCTTCGGGTGCTGGAGCTGCCAGCGGGCCTCGCCGCAGCTGTGCTGGGGGACGGGGTGGTGGGGTGCCTCAACGGTCATGTGGACCGACGGAGCCCGGACGAACCGGGTCGGCCTCGCGAGGAGGAAGCGCTACGCTTGCGCGCGCCTTCAGCGGAGGCAACGGAGGCCACCCCACCGCTGTCCAAAGTGGCTCACGATTCGTCAGTTGTCAAAGAGCGCCGGACAACAGCGTGCTGCGGGACCTGGGCGCGACCCTCACAACTCGTTGGGCCTCGGGGGCCCTCACCTCTTCATGGGGCGCTCGGGGTCCGAGGGAGCGCAGGGCCAAGTCTATACGCGGAGATCACCGCCGCGGCGGGTCTCAATGCGGTACGGGGGCAGGGCCGCTCCCTCCACGCCCGGCACAGTAGCACGGGCTACGTCCTACGCCGCGGCGCGCTGGTGGCGATGGGCCAGCCAGCGGTCCACGTCGAACGCTTCCCCGGAGCGCATCACCGCGAGGAGCAACGGCACCAGCTTCCGGGCGATGGAGCAGACGGCCTTGGTCCGCGTGCTGCCGCGCGCGAGGAGCGCCTCGTAGTCCGCGCGGTAGAGGCCGTCCTGCTGGCACCAGCGGCCGGCCAGAAGGAAGAACTGCCGACGGAGCGCCGGCCGCCCGCGCTTCGATTGCCACTTGGGAACGCGCGCCTGGTCGCGCTGGCCGCTCGAGGCGGACACGAGATTCATCCCGGCGAGCTTGAGGACTTGGCGCGGGTGGTCGAAGTCCGCGGGGGTGCCCAACTCGGACACGATGGTGCCGGCACAGACGGCGCTCACCTCAGGAACGCTGAGGAGGACCTTCGCCTCCGGGCAGATCGCCACCAGCGCGGTGATGCGCGCGTCGAGGTCGGCGAGTTGCTCGCGCACCAGCGTCCAGCGGGCGAGCAGATTGCGGATCTCGAGCCGGCGCTCCTCGGCGGCATCAGGCAGCGCGATCGTCTCGCGGGCGGAGATGAGCAACGCTTTCACGCGGTCGGGACCAATGTGCCCACGCGACGCGGCATGGATGTGCAAGCGCACCGTCGGTGGCGCGGCGGCCAGGATGTCGCGGGGCAGCGGCCAGCGCCCCAGGATTGCGAGCGGGGTGGCCTTCTCCAGCGCCGAGAACTGCGCGACGAACTCGGGCCAGGCGAGGTCCAGCAGGCTCTGGAGGCGATTCTTGAAGCGGGTGGCCTCGACGGTGAGCCGCTGGCGGTGGGTGGTGAGGAGCCGCAGCTCGAGGTAGGGCCGCTCGAGGAACGGGAAGCGGACGAAGATGCCGTGGCCCAACAGGCCGCAGACGGTGGCGGCGTCCTTGGAGTCGCTCTTGAGGGGGCTATTGTCCTCCAACTCCTTGGCGCGCTTGGTGTGGGCGGGGAGGACATTGACCACGTAGTAGCCGCGGCCTGCGAGGTAGCGGGCGAAGGTGAAGCCGTGGTGGTCGGCGAACTCGAGGCCGATGAGCATCTGCTCACAGCGGACGCCGGGGAACCAGGTCCGGAGCTGGGCATCGGCCCGGGCGAAGGCGGCGCGGGAGACCTCGACGCGGTGGCTCGGCGTCCGGCGGCCGTCGGGGCCTTGGGCCACGAGGACGTGAAAGGTCTTGCCGGTGTCCACGCCGATTGGGAGGTGGCATGTCGGAAGAACAGAAGAAAGTTCGGCGTGGAGGTGACTAGCAAAGGCAGGAGCAGCCCGCACCAGATCGGTCCAAGAAGCCGAAGCCGGGCCCCAAGCCCGACCCGCCCGAAGGCGAGGGCTAGCGAGCGCCGGAGTTCCAATCAACGGGCCTGGGTGCAGTCCGCGCTGCCATGACGCGTGCATCTCGGTCTGTCGCGGCTCGCATCGTGCTACCTCTGTGGCGGAGTTCGGACCTGGAAGGCGTCCGGTTGTACGATCTCACCTTTCGCGATCGTCTGACGGAGGTGGATCGGACGCATCTTCGTGCTGCGCTGCACTTGATTCGAGATACCACGCCTCATGTATATGTGGGTCTGATCGCACGGCTGCGCCGCCTCGTTATCGTTCAGGTCGGTGGGCCCGAGTACGTACCTGCTATACACGGATGCTTGCTGAGTCTGTCACATCTCAGGGCCACAACAACCCAGGAGTTTGGGCTGCTCTTCGTGCACGAGGCTACCCACGCGCGATTATGGAACTTGGGTATTAGCTATCGCCCTGAACTGCGCGACCGCATCGAGCGAATCTGCCTAGGCGCCGAAGCCAGCTGGGCACGCCAGCTGCTGGGTGGGGAGGTACTGGCCGAGGGGGTGGAATCCAGACTTGCGCATCCTCGGTGGACAATGGACTCAGAGAATGAACGCCGTCAAAGGCACTTGTGCCAGCTTCGGGACCCCTAGCAGCGCGAAGGGCATGGGGTCACCTCTGAGAGGATCCATTGTCCAGCCTGCATAGTCGGTCCCAGGCGTGATCAAGTCTCACGTCGGAGGCCGCGCGGGTGGCAGGCGCGAGCGAGTCCAGCTGACGTTTTCCCCGATCTCCAGTCAGTAACGGCGGGCCGGGGTTCCAGGTCTCCTGCCAGCCAGTGCCGGGGTAACGTGCGGACGGGATCAGCGCCTATCGCCCCGCCGCGGGTACCGGAGCCAGGCGGTAGACTACCCCCCGCACCGAGAGCAGGTACAACTCCCCCGCCGCGTCCTCCCCGAACGAGAGTACCGAGCCCACCTCCCTCGTCTGCCAGACACTCCGGTCGGTCGCGGCGCCCGCCTCGAAACGGAAGCTTCTCAGCCAGCCGCTTCAGTAGTCGCTCTAGATGTAATGACCCACAGCTGAAGGGATGGCTCGGCCGCGGTACACGAAACCGCCGATGATCGCGTATCCATCCCCGTGGCCGTATTGGAGGGCCGGAAGCTTCAGCCCGTCCTGGCTACAGGGGCCGCTCCCGTAGCAACGCAAGCCCTCCATCCTGTTCCAGCCGTAGCTCGGCCCCCCGGCCCCTGCGGCAGCGACGTCCACCTCTTCCCAGCGGTTCTGTCCCACGTCGGCCACGTAGAACGCGCCGGCCGACTGACGATGTTGCATTATTGCAGGGGATGTTGCAGCGGGATGCAACCTCGCAACATCGGGTGCAACATCGACTGGCGGGCGCCACGGCCTAGGTGCTTGGCGCCCTTTGTCTTGCCTCTTGGGCTGCTCGTGGAACGGCGCGTGCCTTGGGAATCTGGAGACGTTCCACACCGTCTCCACCACCGGAGCCGCCTCATGTCTCGTGCCCTGACCGTCCTCGCCGCCCTCGCCCAGTACGCGAACGCCCGAACGCGGTGGATCGCCGCGGTCGCCCTCGTCTGCCTTGCCGGTGCCACCGTTCGTGCGGAGGCATATCCCTTCATCGAAATGTATCCCGGCGACGGCAGCTACCCGGTTGGGTATCAGGTGCTGGTTCGCGTCGAGTTCTGCGAGACCAACGGGTACTTCGATACCCTCGGGGAAGTAACGGTGAATGGCAACGTGGTAGCCTACGCGGTCCCGGGCTCCAAAGACGGGTGTGTGGACTTCAAGTCGCTCGAGGTGTACGTGACGCTCGACAGCGCCAGCAACGTGGTGGCGGCGAGCATCTCCTCCTACAGCGGCGGCGGTGTGCAGGTTGCGCGATACTTCGTCACACCCCCCTACGCGCCCGGCATCGGCCTCGACCCGCACAACGGCCATCACTGGAGCCCGGCCCTGTGCGAAGCCGCGTGCTTCAACACAATCGTCACGTACGGCACGCCGGCGTACTGGTCTCTCGATGCGGCCCGTTCCGTGACGCTGGCCTACTCCTCGGGCCAACTCGGTGATCGGCACACGATCCAGGTGGACGCCTGGAACGCGACCCCCGTGACGCCAGACAAGATGTCGCTGCGGTTGCGTCGTGCGGACGCCACGTACGTCACCTTCACCAACGGTGCGACGGAACTCTTCTTCGAAGGGCGATCGGGCACGCAGCGCCTGGCGGCGCAGTTCCAGGATACGACCCTCGCCACCGGCGCCTACTACTATACGGTCGTCGTGCGCGGATACTGGAACGGAGATTTCCAGGAGAACACGGCGGCCCTGCGTCTCCTGGTGCTCAACGAGCGCACGAGCCCGTTTGGAGCTGGGTGGAGCGTGGCGGGCGTACCGCGCATCGTCACTGGCCCTGGGGATTCGCTGGTCGTCACGGACGGGGCCGGTGGCATTGAGTTCTGGAGTCGCACCGGATGCGCTTCGGGCGTCTGCCACTACGCGCCTCCCGCCGGGACCTTCGATTCCCTCGACTCGCACGGCACGAATGGCGATGCGCTCTCGCACTGGCGGCCGTATCGCCGTCGGTTCATCGACGGATCAAGCGTCTACTTCCATGGGGATGGCCGGGTCGCAGAGGCCGAGGACCGATTCGGGAACCTCCAGCGCTACGTGTGGTCGGGCTCGCCGCAGCGACTCGACAGCATCGTCGATCCCGCCGGGAAGGCGATCGTCTTTGGGTACGACGGATCCAACAGGCTCTCGTGGATTCGCGACGTGCCCGGCAATCGCACCACCTCTGTCACCGTCAACAGTGCGAACGACTTGGTCCAGATCCAGGACCCCGTCGGGGGAACGCCCTTCCAGCAAGCCAGCTACGACGCCTCGCACCGGCTGGTATCGCACGCCGATCGGCGGGGCGGGCAGTGGTATCTCTACTACGATTTCGCGGGGAAGATCGCGAGCGACTCCACGCCGACGGTGACGGCGGCCGACACCGTCCGCCGGCTCGGCACCCGGTACCGGTCCCCCGAATCCGCCGTCCTGATCGACCCGGCGAGCGGCCTCGGATCCTGGTCCTCACCCGCCACCCCGAAGACCGACTCCGCCGGTCTGGCGACGGTGGTGCCCGCTGGCGGCGCCGCACTCGCGGTGCGCGTGGACGCGTACGGGGCGGTGCTCGATGTGCTCTCTCCGGCATCGGCCTACGCCCACTACACCCGCAACGCCCATGGCCAGCTCCTGACCGCACTCGACAGCACAGGGAGCCGATCCTACAGTTGGAGTGGTCCCCGGCTGACGTCAGAGGCGAACACCGTCACGAACCAGACCGTCACCACGGAATGGAACACCACCTACAGCCTCGTCACGCGCCGCTACGGAGCCGGAGCGCCGGAGGTCCGCAACTGGTACGGCGCGAGCGGCCAGCTCGACAGCACCAGGGTCGGCGGCGAACCCGCCAGCCGGTTCACGAGCGACACACGGGGGCGAGTGCTGACGGCGACCGACCCCCGCGGACATACAACGAGCTACTACGGCGATGGCACCGCACTCCTCAACACGGATTCCGTGACCGCCGGCGTGCGACGCACACGCTTCCGCTACGACGCCCTCGGCCGGGTGGTGCACGTCAGCGGCCCGGGCGGACAGACGGACTCGACCGTCTACGACGCCCTCAACCGGGTCGTGCGGAAAGTGCGCCCTCTCAACGACACCACCGCCTTTGCGTATACCGACTCGCTGAACCTGACGCGGGTCACCGATGCACTGGGCCAAGCGTATCAGTTCACTACCAATGCGGTCGGGTGGGTGACCAGCGAGACCGATCCCAACAGCTACAGCAACTCCTACATGCACGACCGCGGCGGCCGGGTCATCCGGTGGACCAATCGCCGCGGCCAGCAGACGACCTTCGCGTACGACACGCTGGGCCGGCTGGCGGGGCGAGGACTGTCCGGCGGGCGCACCGACTCCTTCGAGTACCACGCGCTCTTCACCGTGGCGACGAATGGGGAGGGGTCCGATACGCTGCGTGTGGTGGAGGACACCTCCTTCGCGATCGCGGTGCGCGGGGGCTATCCCTATACCGTGCGCAGCCGGTACGACCGCACGGCCCGGGAAACGCGGCTCGCCGTGTGGGGCCCCGGACAAACCCCGCTGGAGACCGTGTACCAGATAGACAGCACCAGCCGCCTGCGGGCGGTGCTGCCACCGGGCGCGGAGGCGGACTCCCTTCGGCACAACACCGACGGTCTCCTGACCTCCGTGGACCTGCACGGCGCGGCGTCGCTGACGCACGCCTTCCGTCCCAGGGACGACCTCGCACGCGTGGCCTATGCTCCGACGGCGCTCCAGACGGCGTTCGGCGTGGAGTTCGTGCACGACAGCCTGGGTCGCGTGGTCGAGCGGCGCAGCGGCGATCGCACCCAATTCGACCGGTACGCCTACGACGCGCTGGGGCACCTCCGGAGTTTCCGGCGCTACACCGTCTCTCCGGCCTGCGCGGCTACCGACACCACGAGCGAGCTGGGGAGCCTCTGTACCTCGGGCACCCCGACGCTCGTGGCACAGGACACCTTCGCCTACGACCTCGTGGGCAACCGCACCGACAGCAGCGCGACCGTGGACTGGGGCAATCGCCAACGGTCCTTGCGTGCCTACCGGCTCAGTTACGACGTGGACGGCAACGTCGTCCTGAAATCGAATCAGGACAGCACGTTCGTGCAGAACCTGTACTGGAGCAGCGCCAACGAGCTGGACAGCGTGCGGACCTGGAGCCAGGGGGCGTGGCAGAGCGTGCGCTTCGGCTACGACGCCTTCGGGCAGCGGGTGCGCAAGACCACGAGCGCCGGCACCACCTACTACGTGTGGGCGGCGGGCCAGGTCGTGGCCGAGTACGAGGGCAACGGTAACCTGCTCCGGCACTACACCTACTACGCGGGCACCGACCAACCGCACAGCGTCCAGAGTGGCGGTGCCCGGCATTACTTCGCGGGTGATGGTCGCGGCAACGTGCTGGGGCTGTTCAATGTTGGCGGCTCGACCGTCGAGGCGCAGTACCAGTTCAGCCCGTTCGGCGTGACGGAAGCGGCCACGGGCACGGTGACGAACGCGGTGCGCTTCAGCGGGCGCGAACTCGACTCGGAAACGGGGCTCTACTACAACCGGGCGCGCTACTACGATCCGCAACTGGGCCGGTTTCTGTCGGAGGATCCCGCCGGACTCGCGGCGGGGGTCAATCCGTATCGGTACGCCGGAAACGACCCTGTCAACAGCCACGATCCGTCGGGCCTCGACTGCAAGCAGATACTGCAGGACCCGAAGGCTATGAGCGCACCACCCGTTCTTGCATCCGGCGGCAAAGGCGGTGACCCGTACTGGGCCCTCGTGTGCGATGGCTCGAGTGAGGACGACTGGTTCGAGATCGCGGGGTACCTTGGCGGCGGATTTGCGACGGGCTACGCGCACTTGAGCGGCTACGCGGTCCAGGCATGGGATTTTGTTGGGAGAGGTCAGCTAATCGGGTATGCCGGCCACACACCTGGCCTTCCGTATGCAACGGGCTCCCATCTCCACTTCGAGCTGTACGTGGAGGGTCTGGGCCCGGTTGACCCGATGCAGTACGTTTGGGATGGCACACTCGCACATCCACTCGGAGACCTTGCTGTGAATTGTCGTTCTAGGTGCTTTAGCGCGGTAGACGTTGAGCACCCTGGGTTAGGTGTGATGAGACCGCACTACGGCACTGACCTCCCAGCGTGGGAAGGGCAACCAGTTTACGCAGCTGAACGTGGTTTGGTCGTTGAGGCTAAGTGGAGGAGTGGGTATGGCAACTACATCGGCATTCTCCATTTCCCTTGAGAAGACGGGCTCCTCGTCGCAAGTGAGTGCCGGAACGTCAAGAGCGCCGCGCGTTGGGAGCCGCGCGGCAGGACTGAGACAACCTGCTTGGCAGCGACAAGTGGGCAGCCGAACAGCCGCCCTCGTGGTGCTGCTGTGCTTGGCCGCGTGCAGCGGCGATCGCGGGAATCACCAAGTTGGCGCAGGCGAAACCGCCGGCCGATGGACGCTCTGCGGATCGGTTCTTGTTCAGAAGCCAATTATCGCTCCTGATGGGATTGGGCCGATCGACATCACGCAGTCGATGGAGAAGCTTCGAAGTCTCTGCCCGGAAATCCGTGACACTGTCGTTGGCGGACAACATATGCTGACGATACGTGCTCTTGGTTCCGTGATCGTGGCCGGGCTCTCCGTCGAGGTCGGCCCGAATGAGCGCGACTCGTCGCCGATAGACTTCATAGCCATAGTGGGCGGGGAACTGCGTACATCCGAGAAGGTCGGCCCCGGGTCCACCTTGGGCGAAGTGCGCCGCGCGTACGGGCCAGCCGAGTACTTGGGGTGCGACGGACGCATTGGCAGGGTGGTCTTCAGTCGGTCACCGACTCTGCACTTCGTGTTCGCGGATTGCACGCGTCTACAGAGTGTTCAGCTGAAGCCGGCAGACGACACACTCCGTGTACGCTCCGTCGAGGTGATCATCCCGACCTGACGATACCCCGGAAATGGGCCAGCTCGACAACGGAGCGCCGGGGTGCAGCAACCCTCCGACATACTCCGTCCAGCGGGCTAACCCGCCGCGCTGGTCCTTCCGCACCCAATTCGAACGGTACGCCTACGACGCGCTCGGACGACTCCGGAGTTTCCGGCGCTGGTGCGAGCAGCGCTGGGCGCCCGTGAGCGAAAGCGCCCCCCCGGCCGTGAGTCTTACGCCAGCCGGCGGCGGCGGATACCTGTATCTGTACTGCGACGCTCTCTTCCCGGGAGATCTCTGGACGATTGGAGAGTGGTTGGGAGGAGGAACGCCGTCCGGTCTGGAGCACTTGTGGCTGAATTGGGGCTGGCCCACTCCGTCGAACAGTTCGGGCGGATCCTGGGTGCCTCCTGGAGGGTTCAGCTTGGGGCAGGCAGCGGCGTTGTTCTCGGCACAAGTACGCGCGATTGTCCACCCGGATCGCTTCTGCTCCAACCTGGGTACTCGATCTGCTAGGTGGTTGCTGGCGGGGAGGGTTCGACAGCACGTGGGGTACATTGCGATCTACCCAAGGAGGCTAATCGGTAACGCCTACAAGGGCAGAGGTGTTACGGAGTTGAGCGACTTGGTGTTTGCGGGTGGGAAATACGAGGGCGGACTGTACGACCTTAACGTTCATGAGGAGGAGCATCATAGCGGTCTCTTCGGGCGCGGCGAGGCGGCTGCCGAAGCGGCCGAGACCCGATGCAGGTTGCCATGATTCGGTTCTTGCCCCTGACTCTGGTGCTGGCGACAGCTGTGCTGGCTCAACTGGCGGGCTGCAGCGTGAACCGGTCACCTCACAGTGAGACGCAGTTCAAGCTCCGCGCGCTGCATGCTGGCGTGACGCGGTTTCGGGATGCCGAGGGTCGGTTGCCGCCTGTGCTGAGGGACGTGTGCGTGCGAGACGCGAAGTGGTGCAGACTGTATCCTCCGGATGAGTGGCTCAGGGATGGATGGGGGACGACCATTCGGTACAGTTTCGAGCTGAGTGACTACGGCCTGCGATCCGCGGGAGAGGATCGCACGTTCGGAACGCCGGATGACTTGGTCTTGGACTCCGCCGAAGAGCGCCCGCGGGTGTCGAGCATGGCGGGATGCTACCTGCTCTCGGCCAGGCTCCGTGGGGTCGATTCGGACACGCTCCGCCTCAGCGAGAGGCTCGACAGCTCGGGCTTCTATGTGATCGAGTCTCCGTTCGACGGGATCACCGCAGGGTGGGTGCCGCTGGGCCCGGATTCGTTGGCGGCGGGGTGGTACCACTACGACACAGGGGTCACCCTATTTGCTGCCGTCCACGGTGACAGCCTCAGAGGAAGAGCCGGGAGGGCAACCGTGAGAGCACGCCGAGTGGCGTGCCATCCAGATTCCTTTCGAGAACGGTGACATCCGGCGCGTTCGCGTTGAGGTGGGTGGACTTGACTCGTCGGGCCCCGGCGCGTGCGGCGGCCGCTAACGCTCTCCAAGGCTGGGCGGACGGGTCTCCCCAATCGCACTCCCCGGTTTCCGGGGTCTGTCGTCGCGAGAAGACTGCCCGGCCTCTCCTCCGTGGACCTGCACGGCGCGGCGTCGCTGACGAACGCCTTCCGTCCCAGGGACGACCTGGCCCGCGTGACCTATGCTCCGACGGCACTGCAATCGGCGTTCGGCGTGGAGTTCGTGCACGACAGCCTGGGTCGCGTGGTCGAGCGGCGCACCGGCGATCACACCCAATTCGAACGGTACGCCTACGACGCGCTGGGGCGCCTCCGGAGTTTCCGGCGCTACACCGTCTCTCCGGCCTGCGCGGCCACCGACACCACGAGTGAGCTGGGGAGCCTCTGTACCTCGGGCACCCCGACGCTCGTCGCACAGGACACGTTCGCGTACGATCTCGTGGGCAACCGCACCGACAGCAGCGCGACCGTGGACTGGGGCAATCGCCAACGGTCTGACGTTTCCCCCGACTTCCCTCCAGTCAGCTTCGGAGGGCAGCGAAATGTAGGCTGCCCGCTGATCTAATCCGCCGCGTTGGTTCCTCCGTCCGCCGAGTCGGGCCGACCGCCACACCGGGCGCCCTCGGCCCCCTCCCCCCGGATCGCCGCGAGATTTAGGCCGCCGAACGCAACGCGCCGCCGCACGGTCTTGGACGACAGTCCCATCCGCCGCGCCGCCGCCTCCACGTTGCCGCTCGTCGCGCGCAAGGCGGCCTCCAGCTCACTCTCCCTCACTGCGCCGAGGCGAGGGCCCGTGCCCAGTTCCTCGTAGAACCACTCCGGCAGGTGCTCGGGCTCGACGGTCTCCTCGCCGTGCGCCGAGAACGCCGCACTCTCCACGGCATTCTCCAGCTCGCGCACATTGCCCGGCCACGGGTGCCGCTCCAACAGCGCCAGCGTTCTTGTCGACAACCGCGGCCCCATTCCATCGGGATTCCTTGCGCAATGTCGCCGCAGCACCCACGCGGTGATCGGCCCGACGTCCTCCGGCCGCTCGCGCAACGGCCGCAGCCCGATCGTCGCCTGCCGCAACCGGTACAGCAGATCCCGGCGCAGCAGCCCCTCCTCCACCAGCTCGCCGAGCGGCCGCTGCGCCGCCGCGATGAGCCGCACCTCCGGCTGCACGCGCCGGTCCGAGCCCAGCGGAGCGAAGCCGTGGCCGTCCAGGAAGAGCAGCAGCGCGCGCTGCCCCTCCATGGAAAGGTCCTGAAGCTCGTCGAGGAAGAGGGTGCCTCCGTCCGCGGTCTCCAGCAGCCCCCGCCGCCGCTCCGTCGCCCCCGTGTACGCCCCCCGCACGTGGCCGAAGAGGTCGTCCTGAAGCAACGTCGAGGCCGTCTCCCCCGTGCCCCGCCGGACGAAGGGTCCCTTGCGCCCCGAGTGCGTGTGGAGCAGCCGGGCCACCAGCCCTTTCCCCGTCCCCGTCTCGCCCGTGATCGCCACGCGGCACGGCAAGGGGCCGACCGCGGCGCACCACGCGCGCAACCGCACGATGTGGTCGCTGACGCCGACCAGCGACATGGCCCCGCCTCCTCTCGCAGCGAACGACGCCACAAGCGTTCGAGAAGCTACGACGTGGGTGCGACAGCGAAAGACTATGAGATGTCATAGTCCGACAACGGCGCTCGGGTCTGGGGCACGCGAAGGCTTCGGCCTTCGCGGGGCTGCGCTCGCCACAGTACCGTAGGGAGTGTTATTGTCGAAGAATGCCGCGTCACTTGAACCGCCCTGCCGTTGCCCTCTCAGTGGCGCTCGCCGCCCTCTCGGCCGCCTGCCAGCCTGCCCCGCAACGTGCGGCGCAGCTGCCCGGCCTGACGGCGGAACACGCGCTCCCCGAGCCCGCCATCCCCTTCGCGCCGCGCACCTACGTTGCCTACCGCACCGCGCAGCCCCTCAAGGTGGACGGCCGCCTCGACGAGGCCGCTTGGCGGGCCGCGGCGTGGACCGACGACTTCGTGGACATCGAGGGGCCCGCGGAGCCGGCGCCGCGCTTCCGGACGCGCGCCAAGATGCTGTGGGACTCCACCAACCTCTACATCGCCGCTGAGCTGACGGAACCCGACGTCTGGGCCACGATCACCGAGCGCGACGCCGTCATCTTCCGCGACAATGACTTCGAGGTCTTCATCGACCCCGACGGCGACACCCACCAGTACTACGAACTCGAGGTCAACGCCCTCGGCACCGCGTGGGACCTCTTCCTCCAGAAGCCGTACCGCGACAACGGCCACGCCCTCAACGGCTGGGACATTCGCGGACTCCAGGTCGGCACCCGGGTGGACGGCACGCTGAACCGCCCGGGCGACGCCGACCGCGGCTGGAAGCTGGAACTCGCGCTGCCGTGGGCCGCCCTTGGCGAGGCGGCGGGCACTCCAGCGCCGCCGCGCGTCGGCGACCAGTGGCGGATCAACTTCTCCCGCGTCGAGTGGCGGACCCGCGTGGAACCGGCGGCGCGGAACGCCCGGCGCGGGGAGGTCGATCGGTATCTCAAGCTCACCGACTCCACGACGGGCAAGCCGCTCCCCGAGGACAACTGGGTCTGGTCGCCGCAGGGCGTGGTGAACATGCACTACCCCGAGATGTGGGGCTTCGTGCAGTTCTCCGGCCGCGTCGCGGGGCAGGGCACCGAGACGTTCGCGCCGCGTGACCTGGATGCGCTCAAGTGGATGCTGCGCGTCCTCTACTATCGCGAGCAGGCATTCCACGCGCGCCAGGGCTCCTACACCGAGAACCTCGCCAAGCTCGGCCTGACTGCCGCGCCGCGCCCCGGTGGGGCGTGGGCATCGATCATCGGCCGGCCGTGGCCACCGATCATTGACGTGACGCCGAACGGCTACGAGGCGTCGCTCGTCCTGACGGCGGCGGCCGACACCGCCACGGGCCGCGCCGCCGCCTCGGGCGCGACCCGTCGCCTCATCCTCACGTCGGACGGAGCCGTGCGGTGAACCTCGCCCGCCTCGACTGGCTCATTGTCGCCGCCTTCTTCGTCTTTGTCGGCGGGACGGCGCTGTACTCGCGCCCCCTGGTGCGCAGCGTCGCCGACTTCCTCGCCGCGGGCCGCACCGCCGGCCGCTACGTCCTCTCCGTGTCGCAGGGCGCCGCCGCCGTTGGCGCCATCACCATCGTCGGCACCCTCGAGATGAACTACATCGCGGGCTTCCAGCAGACGTGGTGGGCGTTCACGACGGCCGTTGTCGTCGTCATCATCGCGGTGACTGGCTGGGTCGCCTACCGTTTCCGCGAGACCCGCTGCCTCACGATGGCGGAGTTCTTCGAACGCCGGTACAGTCGGAGCTTCCGCGTCTTCGCCGGCTCCATCGCGTACCTCTCCGGCCTCGTGAACTTCGGGATCTTCCCCGCCGTCGAGGCGCGTTTCTTCATCTACTTCGTCGGCCTGCCGCACCACTTCCGGTTCTTCGGCGTGGAACTCGCCACCTTCCCCGTCACTGTGGCGTTCTTACTTCTGCTCTCTCTCTTCCTGGTCTTTACGGGTGGACAGGTCGCCGTCATCATCACCGACTTCCTTCAGGGCCTCTTCATCAACGCCGTCTTCCTGGTGCTGAGCGTGTCGCTGCTGCGTCTCGTGCGGTGGGACCAAGTGGTGGCCGGCCTCCTCACCGCGCCGGCGGGCGCGTCGCTCGTCAATCCGTACCGCGCCGGCCAGGTGGCCGACTTCAACTTCTGGTACTTCCTCATCGGCGTGATCGGCGTCGTCTATACGTGGATGTCGTGGCAAGGGACGCAGGGCTACAACGCGTCGGCGAAGTCGGCGCACGAGGCGCGGATGGCGTGGGTGCTGTACGCCTGGCGCATCATCCCGCAGACGCTCGTCCTCCTGGTGATGGCCGTCGTGGCCTACGCGGTGCTCCACAACCCGGACTTCGCGGGCCAGGCCGCCCGCACCAGCGAGGTCATCCAGGGCGCCGGCGCGCCGATGATCCAGAGTCAGCTCCGCGTGCCGGTGGTGCTGTCGCAGCTCCTCCCGCCGGGGCTGATGGGGGCCTTCACGTGGGTGATGCTGGCGACGGCGCTCACCTGCAAGTCGGCGTACATGCACTCGTGGGGCAGCATTCTGGTGCAGGACGTGCTCATCCCCCTCCGCGGCCGGCCGCTCGAGCCGGCCCGCCACCTCTGGGCGCTGCGCGGCTCCATCCTCTTCGTGGCCGCCTTCACGTTCGCGTTCAGCCTCCTGTTCCAGCAGAGCCAGGCGATCTTCCTCTTCTTCGCCATCACCGGCGCCATCTTCGCCGGCGGCTCAGGCGCGGTCATCATCGGCGGGCTGTACTGGAAGCGCGGCACCACCGCGGCCGCCTACACCGCGATGATCCTCGGCGCGACCATCGCGGTGGGCGGCATCGTCATCCTCCAACTGGACCCCAAGTTCCCCGTGAACGGCCAGTGGTTCTGGGGGATCGCGATGATCGCCGCGACCGTGGGCTACATCGCGGTCTCGCTGCTGGGCCGGCGCGGCGAAGCGGACCTCGACCGCCTGCTGCACCGCGGCGCGCACGCCTTGCCGCAGGACCAGGTGGCGGCCACGGACCTCCCGCCCATCGGCTGGCGCGCGCTGGGACTCGACCGGGAAGTCAGCCCGCGGGATCGTCTGGTCGTTCTGTCCACTTACCTCTGGATTCTGGGTTGGGTGGTGGTCTTCGTGGTCGGCACCGTGATCAACCTGACGCACACGGTCAGCGAAGCGGACTGGGCTGCCTTCTGGCATCTGTTCATCATCATCCAACTCGTCGCCGGTGTCGTCGTCCTGCTGTGGTTCGGCACCCTCGGTCTGCGCGACCTGGGCCGGATGCTGCGCGCGCTCCGCGGCCAGGCGCGCGACGCCACCGACGACGGCTTCGTGCGGAGGAGTGGCTCGTGACCCTGCAGCGTAGTCCCCAGAACCCGATTCTCACCCGCGCTGATATCCCGCCAGTGCTACCCGACTTCGCCGACGTCTCGTCGGTCTTCAACCCCGGGGCGATCCACTTCGGCGGGAAGACGATGCTGATGCTGCGGGTCCAGAGCCGCGGGCGGCGCACGGCGCTGGTGATGGCGGAGAGCGACGACGGCGCACGGTTCACGGTGGCGCGCGAGCCGGTGTGCTTCCGCGGCCTAGAGCGCGCCGGCGAGAAGCTCCACCACCTCTACGATCCGCGCCTCACCCGCCTTGGCGATACGGTGTACGTCGTCTTCGCCGCCGACACCGAGACGGGCTGCAAACTGGGCATCGGCAGCACCACGGATTTCGCGACCTTCGACTTCATCGGCCTCGGCGCGCACCCCGACATCCGGAACGGCGTCCTCTTCCCCGAGAAGATGGGCGGGCGGTTCGTGCGGCTCGACCGGCCCAACCGCTCCGCCCTCGAGGGCGGCGTCACGTCGGGCGACGAGATCTGGTTCTCCTCCTCGAACGACCTCGTGACGTGGACGCCGGAGCACGTCGTGATGGGCGGCCGCTGGCATTACTGGGACGAGCGCATCGGCTCGGGGCCGCCGCCGGTCAAGACGCGGCAGGGCTGGCTCCACCTCTACCACGGCATCGCCACCCACTTCGCCGCCGCCAGCATCTACCAGGTGGGCGCTGTGCTCCTCGACCTCCAGGAGCCGTGGAAGGTCCGCGCGCGCAGCTGGAACAACATCCTGGAGCCGCGAGAGCTGTACGAGATGGTGGGGCAGGTGCCGAACGTGGTCTTCCCCGGCGGGATGGTCGTCGAGCGCTCGGATGCGGAAGGCTACGCGCTACCGGAAAGCCCGGTGCATATCTACTACGGCGCGGCGGACACCTGCGTCGGCCTCGCGACGACGACGATCGGCGACCTGATCGAGGCGTGCGATGGGCCGGCGTAAGTCGCGGCTCACCGCGGGATCGCCCTGGCCGGCGCCGGCTACGGGCGAAGCGCCGGTCGCGCCTGACTCCTCACCCGGCGTGGCCGTTAGCGGGCCGGCCATCGCGTTCGGTTCGGCGGTGGTGGCCGGCGAGCCGCCGCGTGCTCCGCGTGTCGCCTTCATCGTCTCGCACACCCACTGGGACCGCGAGTGGTACTTGACCTTCGCACGGTTCCGGGTGCGGCTGCTGGACATCGTGGGGCAGGTGCTGGACACACTGGAGCAGGACGGCGCGTTCCGTCACTTCCTGCTCGACGGCCAGGCCGTCATCCTCGAGGACTATCTCGCGCTGCGGCCCGAGGACGAGGGGCGCATCCGGGCCCTCGTGACGTCCGGCAAGCTCTCCATCGGGCCGTGGTATGTCCTGCCGGACTGGTTCCTGGTGAGCGCGGAAGCCATCGTCCGCAACCTGCTGATCGGCCACCAGGTCTGCGGCCGCTTCGGGCCGGTCCAGAAGGTCGGCTACATGCCCGACTCGTTCGGGCACGTCGCGCAGATTCCGCAGATCCTCCGCCGCGCCGGCATCGACTCGTTCATCTTCACCCGCGGCATCGGCGACGAACTCGAGCATCTCGGCTACGAGTTCCGCTGGGAGGCGCCCGACGGCAGCGACGTGCTCGCCATCAACCAGCACAAGGGCTACGACGGTTCCGCCGCCCTCGGCTTCGAGAGCTACTGGGCCGCGCACACCCGCCGCACGCCCGACGTGGCGCGCGCGGTGGAGCAGGTGCGGGCGCTCTTCGCGGGGATGGCGTCGCTCTCGCGCGGGGACATCGCCCTCGTGAACAACGGCGGCGACCACCTCCCGCCGCAGCAGAAGTTCGGCGCTATCCTCGCCGAGTTGCGCCGCGCCTTCCCCGAGACGGAGTTCCGCCACGCCGGGCTCGCCGACTACGTGCGGGCGGTGCAGGCCGCGGGATTCGCCACGCAGCGCTACCGCGGCGAGCTGCGCGCGGGGAAGACACAGTTCATCCTGCCGGGCGTCTGGTCGGCCCGCACGTACCTCAAGCAGCTCAACGACGAGGCGCAGAACCTGCTTGAGCGCTACGCCGAGCCGGTCGCGGCGTACCTGCGGTTCGCGCTGGGCCGGCCGTATCCGGCGGGAGCGCTCGGCCACGCGTGGAAGCTGCTCCTCCAGAACCACCCGCACGACTCCATCTGCGGTTGCAGCACCGACGAGGTGCACCGCGAGATGGTGCCGCGGTTCGCGGGCGTGATCGACACGGTCGAGCAGGTGCTCACCGACCAACTGGTAGACCTCGTGCCGACCTTCGCGCGGGAGCCGGCTGGCGACGCGGCCATCGCACTCTGCGTGGTGAATCCGCTCCCGGAACGGCGAACGGTTGTGGTGGAGCGGCTCGTGATCGTGCCGCCGTCCGGGATGGACCTGGCGGGCTTCGAGGTGGTGAACGATGCGGGCCTGCCGGTGCCGTGCGAGGTCGTGACGGCGCAGTGGGTGGAGCGCTTCTGGGGCATCGATTACCGCACCGCGCTCTTCGGTGACCGCCAGCGCGCGGTCTTCGACGGCTACCGCGAGCAGTTCGCCAGGAGGATTCTGCGCAAGCGGGCCGAGGGGGAGAAGAACGACCAGTTCCTGGCGATCCGCTTCCTCGCCAAGGACCTCCCTGCTCTTGGCCACGCCATGTTCTATCTGCGGGAGCGCGCTACGGTCGGCGCCACGCGCCGGTCGTGGTCGTCCCAGCCGGCCGGCGGTGAACGGCTGGCGTCGCTCGAGAACGAGCACGTCCGCGTCACGCTGCACGGCAACGGCACCTTCGACGTCGTCCATCGGGCGACAGGGCGGGTCTACGCCGGTCTCCACCTGCTGGAGTCGAGCGAGGACGTCGGCGACGAGTACGACTACGCGCCGTGCCCGATGCCGGAGTCGCACACGGCCGCGGAGCTCACCGGCGTGGTGAGTGTGGTGGAGGACGGGAAGCTCCTGGGACGGATGGAGGCGCGGTTCGTCTTCCGGCTCCCGGCGGCCATCGGTGCGGACCGGAAGGGGCGGGCGCGGCGCCTGGTGGACTGCCCCGTCACGGTCGGGCTCACGCTCCGCCGCGGCAGCCCGCTGGTGGAGGTGGAGACGGTCGTCGACAACCAGGCGAAGGACCATCGCCTCCAGGCCTGGTTCCCCGCGGGCGTGGCGACCGGCTCGGTCGTGTCGGACGGGCACTTCTACGCCAACATCCGGCCGGTGGACATCCCGCTGCACGCCGAGTGGCTCCAGCCGCCGGCGGGTACGTACCCGCAGCAGGAGTACTCGCTGGTGGAGGATGCGCGCGGTGGCCTGGCGGTGCTGGCGCGCGGCCTGCCGGAGATCGCGCCGCTCCGGGACGCCCGCGGCGGGGCGGGGTTCGCGGTGACGCTCCTGCGCGCGGTGGGGTGGCTCTCTCGGGATGACCTGGTGACGCGCCGCTGCCGCAACGCCGGCCCAACGGTGGCGACGCCCGAGGCGCAGTGCCAGGGTGTCCAGCAGTTCCACTACGCGGTGCTGCCGTTCGCCGGCGACTTCGTGGCGGCGGACGTGCCGGGCTGGAGCGCGCGGTACCGCACGCCGCCGCTCGTGGTCCAGGGCGTGGAGGACGGGCACGTCGCCGGCGGGTCGGGGCTGTTCGCGCTGACCAGTGACGCCGTGCGTGTGAGCGCCGTGAAGCGGCACGAGACGCGTGACACGCTCGTGGTGCGGCTCTACAATCTGGCAGGGGCGCGCCGGGAGGCGGCGCTGCGCTTTGGGCCGGCGGTGCTCGGCGCGTGGCGCACCGGTCTCCTCGAGGAGCGGCTGTGCGATCTGATGATAGGGGACGCGCACCAGGTCGTCGTGGAACTGGGCGCCCACGAGATCGGGACGGTGGAGGTGGCATTCGGCGCCTGAGCGTGCGCGGTTCTCGGTGTGCGGCAATCGTGCGTGGTCTACACTTCACGGTCCGCCCGGCCGGGCGGCGTGCAAGGGAGGTCCCGATGGCCCTCAGCCTCAGCTCCACCGCGTTCCCGGGCGGCGGCGAGATCCCCCGCCGCTACACCTGCGAGGACCGCAACGTCTCTCCGCCCCTCGTCTTCTCGGGCGTGCCGCGCGCCGCGGAGAGCCTCGTCCTCATCGTGGACGACCCCGACGCACCTGACCCCCGCGCGCCGAAGATGACGTGGGTGCACTGGGTGCTCTACGACATCCCGCCGACGTGCGCTGGCCTTCCCGAGGGCGTCCGGGCATCCGACCTCCCACGCGGCACGCGCGAGGGGACGAGCGACTTCAAGCGCACCGGCTACGGTGGGCCCTGCCCCCCCGTCGGGAGACACAGGTACTTCCACAAGCTGTATGCCCTGGACATCGTTCTCCCGGATCTCGGACGGTCCACCAAGGCCCAGGTCGAAGCGGCGATGCGCGGCCACGTGTTGGAGCACGCGGTGCTGATTGGGACGTACCAGAAGGGGCGATAGGAGCGGGGATGTCGCGAGCGGGGGCGCGCCTGGCGCGGGAGCGCCGCACCATCGCGGCGATGGTCCGGCTCTACTGCCGCGACCATCACCACGGCGCCGAGTTGTGCGATACCTGCGCCGGCCTCGACGCCTATGCGTCCCGGCGCCTGGACCTCTGCCCGTACGGTCCCGAGAAGTCCACCTGCGTGAACTGCCCGGTGCACTGCTACCAGCCGCGGATGCGCGAGTCCATCCGCGAGGTGATGCGGTATGCCGGGCCGCGGATGTTGAAACGCCACCCGTTCCTCGCCGTCGCCCATCTCATCGACGGCCGGCGGCCGGCGCCCGAGCGGCCGGGGCGAAGCGGGCGGCGCGAACCCCTCTCCGACCAGAAGGCCCCGGCGGGCAAGGGCGGCGAGTGACGGGCAGGCAGGCGCCGGTCGCGTCGGCCACGCCGGCCGTGCCTGGCCAGCCGGTCCGGAGCGGTTCTCGGGCCCCCGACCGTGAGCTTCTGGTGCGGCGCGGCCTCGTCCTGAGCTACGGCACCGCTATCTACAACAGCCTCGAAGGCCTGATCGCGATCGGCGCCGGGCTGGTGGCCGGGAGCGTGGCGCTCGTGGGCTTCGGGGTGGACAGCGCCATCGAGTTGTCGGCGAGCGGGGCGGCGATCTGGCGGCTGCGGTCGGATCAGGGCGCCGAGCGGCGGGAACGAAGCGAGCGGCGCACGCTGCGCGTCGTCGGCGTGCTCTTCCTTGCGCTGGCGCTGTTCGTGGCGGCGGACGCGGTGCGCACCCTGGTCTTCCGCGAGGAGCCGCGGGAGAGCGTCGTTGGCATCGCGCTCGCGGCCCTGTCGCTGGTGGTGATGCCGCTGCTGGCCCGCGCCAAGCGGCGAGTGGCGGTGGCGATGGGGAGCGCGGCGCTCGTGGCGGAATCCCGGCAGACGCTGATCTGCACGTATCTTTCAGGGATTCTGTTGGGCGGGCTGCTCCTCAACGCGGCGGCGGGATGGTGGTGGGCCGACCCCGTGGCGGCGCTCGCGATGGTGCCGTTCATCGCCCACGAAGGGCTCGAGGCGCTGCGGGGGCGGGATGCGTGCGGCGACGGGTGTTCGCACTCGGTGGACTGAGGGAAGGGATGGGATGACGGACGGCACGCTCGACTACGCGGCGGTGGGCCTGATCTGCGGGCTCGAAGTCCACCAGCAGCTCCTCACCGACCACAAGATGTTCTGCCGCTGCCCGGCGGGCCGGTACACCGAGACGCACGACGGCACGATGCTGCGGCACATGCGGCCCACCCTCTCGGAGTTGGGCGAGTACGACGGCACCGCGCTGATGGAGTTCAAGACCCGCAAGAACATCGTCTACCTGCTCAACAAGGAGAACGTCTGCACCTACGAGATGGACGACACGCCGCCCTTCCTGGTCAATCAGCAGGCGGTGGACGTCGCCATCGAGCAGTGCGTGATGCTGGGCTGCGACATCGTGGATGAGGTCCACATCGCCCGCAAGCAGTACCTCGACGGCTCCATCCCCACGGGCTTCCAGCGCACCGCCATCGTCGGCGTGAACGGCACGATCCCCTTTCGGGGCCGCACGCTGTCCGTCACGCAGGTCAGCGTCGAGGAGGACTCCTGCCGCGAGGTCTCGGACCAGGGGCACCTCATCGTCTGGCGCGCCGACCGCCTGGGGATGCCGCTCATCGAGACGGTGACGGGCGCCGACCTGCGGACGCCGGAGGAGGCCGAGGAAGCCATCCTCCTCATCGGCCGAGTGTGCCGCAGCACCGGCCACGTCCGCGTCGGCCTCGGCGCGAGC